>Ga0197142_1000710_pt1 | contig 30936 bp, 27 predicted proteins | sample GBS60_MetaG_FD_148614 | JGI IMG/M metagenome (GOLD analysis project Ga0197142, IMG submission 148614) | Sediment microbial communities from Great Boiling Springs, Gerlach, Nevada, United States - GBS 60_MetaG | ecosystem: Environmental > Aquatic > Thermal springs > Hot (42-90C) > Sediment...
ACCGTTGTATCGTCGTGTGCATCACCCCCAACACCGCCTTCACCCGAATCAGCCTCTCCCCTCGCCTTAGCAACCACAATGCCTGCCATCGCCGAGCCAAATCCGCATCTTTCTCTCGTCTGTACAGGTCGTACAGCTCTTCTTCCGTGTGTTTCCAGGCTATCTTCAAGGGTCTCGCCATACGGGTCTCCTTTGGGACAAAAGTACGAAAATTAATAGCGCAGATCACTTGGATTGGTATAACTTTTGAGATTTCAGCGGAGCGGGAAAAGGATTGAGGGGAATGAGTAGCTTCAGAAAGGCGTTTATAAAATTCCCCGCCGCTCCCGGGGCGTTGCTACTTTCAAACAAACTCTGTGAGGTGGCTATACTCAAAGGCCCCTTTCTATTCGGAGGTACAGGTAACCCACGACGAGGCCGAACAGGTGTCCTAAGTGAGAAATGCCACCCGACGCTTGCGGGTCCAGAAGAAACAGGATCAGGGAGAGCGCCCCAAAACCCAGAGCTATCCAACGGGCGGCTATGGGTATCGGAATCGGAAAGATGATAAGCTGCCCTCTCGGGAAATAATACGCAAAGGCACTCAAAAGCCCTGATATCGCCGTAGAAGCCCCCACAACAGGACCAGGGGAAGGGTCCAGATACGCTAAAAGAACTCCTGTAACGAGACCGGTAATCAGATAAAATCGCAGAAATCGGCGCGTGCGCATAACAGCTTCCACGGCCGTGCCCAGGCTCCAGAGCGCGATCATATTGACGAAAATGTGCCAGAAGCGCTCATGCGTGAAAAAATAGGTCAGAATTTGCCAGTATTCAAAATCAGAATCACTGGCTTTGTGCAGGGCCATATAGCGCGGCAGCTCGGGAAAGCGAAAACTGGCGAGCCATATCAAGGCATTGATGATAATAAGATGAGGAATGGCAGAGTTTTGCACCTGCCAAAGCTACGAGGTTCAATGGAATCGTGTCTAAAGAGCAGAGGTTGCCTGTTATGATTTTTTGTGTTTTTTTCTATCGGGTGGAGCCTGAGCAGGAGGCTGATATTGGGGGAGCGCATAAGGGCGAGAATAAATGGAGTGTACAAGATCTCTATTGAAAGGATAACTCAGAAAAAACCGAACGAGGCTCTGCCCGGAGCTTCTGGCGCTCTTGAAGTGGCGATAGAGTTCGTAGTGAGCTTCGGCGTAAGCGAGAGAGTCGGCGGTTTTTTGGAGGAGTTGCTGGAATTTTTCGGCCTGATATTCGTCCGGGGGTTCCGGGAGGAGTTGAAGGCTATCTAAGGTTTTTTTCAGGCGTTCCCTTTCATTTTTGAAGTAGGGGACGATGGTGTCGCCATAATCGACGATACCTTTGAGCATGAGGGCAGGGCTTTGTAAGACTGTGGCGATTTCGTCCGGCAGGTTCTCCGCGAAGCTAACGATAGCAAGGTAAACAGGTAAGCCGCCGCTGCGCAGGACTTTACCTTCTATACGGACCTCTTCTACCCGCACAATGTAGAGATAGTAAGTGTCGAAACCACAGGAGAGCGGATATCCTTTGTTATTCTGGAGCCTGGGGCGCACGAGCTGGACCTGAAAAGGGCTGTTAGTGCGAATGCGTTTATTCACTCTGGGATCCATAGTAAGGCGGGTATAGCGGGGAGAGTCAATAAGGCGAAGGGGAGGGGGCGGAATAGGCTTATCATAAAGGGTGTCCTCGGCTATCATCGGGTCAAGACTCTGGGACTCGGGGGTAGAGGCGGTGCTATCGGAGAGCTTTTCGGATAGGAAGGGATCTTCCAGTAGCTCATCCAGGCCCTCCCACTCAGATCGCGAGCCCTGAGCGGGAAGCCTGCCAAGCAAAAAAAGACTTATCCAGACCAGAGCAAGAAGACGCATCATCTCTCCCAAAAGTACAAGTCTCATACCACTGCGGAGTTATATCAAGAAGAGTAGGATTGGTTCATGCAGTTGAGCAAGGTAGAGCGCTCGCCTTCTGAGGAGGTAGTAATGACAAATCCAGAGGTGTGTTTGGGATAATATCCGCAGTTCCTGCTAAGCGGGCAGTACCTCATCTGGCGCGAGCTGCCATTAAGACAGATAAGCCCCCCGAATGGGGGGCACCCAGACCATCCCGCAAAGACCTTTATCCCCCTTAGCCCGTTAGAATCGAACTCGCAGTCCACCTCCCACATCCACCTGTAAGCCCTGATCGGCCAGCGGCTTGATGCCCTGTACCTGGGCGAAGACCTCTACAGGGCCCAGCGGCATCAGGAGCCCACCACCCAGAGCCCCCTGAAGGACGGTTTGCCCACCCTCGCGCTGATGCATCATCCGTAGGCCTGCATCCAGATACGGCTGGAGAGCCGAACCTCCTCGCCGGCAGGCACCCCCCGCACAGCCACCCCCTACCTCAAAGAGGTGCTGGAAGCTCAGCCCTGCTACATAGCTTCCAGAAGGCCCTAATCCTCCTATCATCGCCAGCGAGAGGTAGGGGTTGTCTCCCATGCTAAGCCGGGTGCTTATAGCCTTTACGCCATCCTTCGAGAGATATACGCCGATGGCTTTGCTACCCTGGGCGAGCGAGAAGCTCAAGCCCACCATCAGTCCCAGAATCTTTAGCTCGTGACGCATAACGCTATTTATACGCTGAGAGGGGTAGGGGAGTTGCAAGCTCGAACCATAATCTTTGCGTACAGGATTCTGGGAGACCCTTGTGCAGGGCTTTTTCACTTACTTTTGTAGCATGCAGGAGGCATACATCGTAGCCGGCTATCGTACGGCTGTCGGAAAGGCGCCCCGGGGCAGACTGCGCACCTTCCGGCCTGACGACATGGCCGTAGCTGTTATTGAGCGCATCAAAGCCGACTTCCCTCAGATTAACTTTTCCGAAGAAATAGACGATCTCATCTGCGGGAACGCCATTCCCGAAGCCGAGCAGGGGCTGAACATGGCCCGCTACATTGCCCTGAAAGCGGTGGGGAAGGAACTTCCCGCCGTAACTATCAATCGATACTGCGCCTCAGGGCTGGAGGCTATAGCTATGGCTGTAGCCAAGATCCGCACCGGAGATGCCGATGCCATTCTGGCTGGAGGCACCGAAACGATGTCGCTCGTCCCCATGGGCGGCTGGCGCATCGTGCCCAACTATGAATACGCCCTTCATGCACCGGATTGGTACTTCGGGATGGGCATGACCGCCGAAGAGGTCGCTAAAAAGTATGGCATCACCCGCGAAGAGTCTGACGCCTTTGCCCTTCGGTCCCATCAAAGGGCCCTATCAGCCATCTCCGAAGGAAAATTCAAAGACGAAATCGTCCCTCTCCAGGTTCTGGATGTTTCTTTTCAGGAGGGCAAGAAGGTGAGCCGAACCTATGTGCACGACACAGATGAAGGGCCACGCGCCGACACCGGTATGGAAGCCCTCGCCAGGCTCAAGCCGGTATTTGCTGCGAATGGCATTGTTACGGCGGGCAACTCCTCTCAGACTTCTGATGGGGCGGCGTTTGTGCTGGTGGTCAGCGAAAATTTCCTCAAGCGTCACGGTCTCAGACCCATAGCGGTGATGCGGGGTTATGCGGTGGCTGGAGTGGAGCCCCGCTATATGGGCATTGGCCCGGTAGAAGCCATTCCTAAGGCGCTCAAGCGAGCAGGGCTCTCTCTGGCCGACATAGACCTGATTGAGCTAAATGAAGCCTTTGCGGCGCAGAGCCTGGCCGTGGTCAAGTTAGCCGAGCTACCCGAAGATAAACTCAATGTCAATGGCGGGGCGATTGCGCTGGGGCATCCCCTGGGTTGTACGGGCGCTAAGCTCACGGTGCAAATTCTGAACGAACTGCGGCGACGGGGTGGGAAGTATGGCATGGTAACGGCCTGTGTGGGGGGAGGTCAGGGAATAGCGGGAATATTTGAGCGACTCAACTGAACGGGTTTTATGGCGGACCGGGTGCGCTATCGCCTGCGCATCTACGGCAAGGTGCAGGGGGTCTTCTTCCGGAAATACGCCCAGATGACCGCCCAATCCCTGGGGCTGGGAGGCTTTGTACGGAATGAAATGGATGGGTCGGTGTATGCGGAGGTAGAAGGGCCCCCGGAGGCCGTAGAGAACTTCGTAAAGTGGGCGCACCGGGGATCTCCAGCCGCAAGGGTAGAACGAGTGGAAATAGAACGCAACCTGGAGGTACGAGGGGAAAAGGAATTTCAGGTGCGGGGCTGAAGCCGGGTTTTCTGTCTTTGGTGAAGAAAACTTTTGACAGGTAATGCTTTGCTCGGCCTGAGGCGGTATAATTTTGCACATGCCACGAGCGGTCATTACAGGCCTGGGCATGTATGTTCCGCCGCGGGTGGTAAAGAACGAAGAGCTCACGCAGTACTGGGATACCAGCGATGAGTGGATTGTAACCCGGTCAGGGATACGGGAGCGGCGATGGGTGGAGGAGCCGGCGAGTACGGCGGAGTTAGGGTATTATGCCGCCCAGGAGGCCTTACGACGAGCTGGTCGGACGCCGCAGGACGTAGACCTGATTATTTTTGCGACGCTCAGTCCGGATTTGTACTTTCCGGGGAGCGGAGTGCTTTTACAGCATCGGCTGGGCTTAGAGACGACGCCAGCGCTGGATATCCGGCAGCAATGCTCGGGCTTCGTGTATGGCCTCAGCATTGCCGATCAGTTTATTCGTACGGGGATGTACAGGTGTATCCTGCTGGTGGGGGCCGAGATCCAGTCTACCTGGCTTGATTACAATCCGGAAGGGCGGACGGTAGGGGTGCTTTTTGGGGATGGGGCCGGGGCCGCCGTCATAGAGGCAGTGCCTGAGGAGGTGGGGAGGGGGGTACTTTCTACCCATCTCTACAGTCAGGGCGCCTATGCAATGGAGCTGTGTGTGGCGGAGCCGTCTTCGGCGACTCGTACCCATCGGTTGCCAGGTAGTTATGGAATGCGCCCTTATATGAATGGCCGGGAAGTTTTCCGTCATGCCATTCAGCGTATGAGCGAAGCCATCGAGGTGGCCCTCAGTACCCAGAACTGGAAGCCCGAAGAAGTAGATCTGTATGTGCTGCATCAGGCTAACCTGCGAATCGTACAGGGAGTCGCCCAGCACCTGGGCCTCTCCATGGAAGAAAAGTTCTTCAACAACATCCAGAAGTACGGAAACACAACGGCCGCCAGCATTCCGATAGCCCTCTACGAGGCCCAGGCAGAAGGGCGTCTAAAGGCAGGCTATAAGGTAATCCTGGCAGCCTTTGGATCCGGCTTTACCTGGGGAAGTGCTGCCATCGTATGGTGATCACGGAAGTAAAAAATGCCGTAGAAGGTAAAAAATAGGTATCTGTGCCGCAATAAGGCCCGCAATCCAGAAAATAATACGAGTTTGCGTGCGAAGAATCTCTGTCCGAATTCGGGCCTCGGTCTCCTGAACATGAAGGACAAACCGTTTTTCGGCTTCTTGCATGGAGATGAGAAGGCGCTTTTCAGTTTCCTGAATCGAGAAAGAAAGTCGTTTTTCAATCTCCTGGATCGAGAAAGAAAGTCGTTTTTCAGTTTCTTGAAGGGAGAGCCTGATTTTTTCTACTTCCAGGCGATTGTTTTCCACTTCAAGGCGAACCTTCTCCACATCACCTCGAACCTCCAGGCGAACTTTTTCTATGTTAGCCTGAAACTCTGAACGGACTTTCTGAACCTCCAGATGAACCTTCTGGATGTCGGCCTGGAGTTCTGAGTGAACCCTCTGGAGGTCGGCCTGAAGCTCCAAGCGGACCTTCTCAATTTCGGCCTGGAGTTCTGAATGAACTTTCTGGACGTCAGCCTGGAGTTCTGTGCGGAGTTTCTGGTCTTCGGCCTGTAGCTCTAATCGAACCTTCTGGATTTCGGCTCGAAGGCGAGTCTCGGTTTGGGCGATTTCTTTTTTGAGACGGAGGTAAAGTTTTTTGAGGTCGGATTTAGAGGCGGTTTCCTTGAGAGCATAGAGCTCCAAAAGAACTTCCACCTGGGCTTCGGCCTGAGCGGGGGCAAAGCCAGCCTCCTGAAGTCGTTTGATAAGGTGGTGCGTGTCAAGCGGAAGGCGTGGCATCAGGCAAAGATAGCCAAAGTCTCGGAGTAGGCCATGGTCTTACGGCGCCGGGCATTTGTAAAGGGGGTTAGCGGCGGCGTTTATACTTTTGGGGTATGCTGGAGCTTTTCTTATCCGGGCTGCGAGCGGAGGGGGTTAGCGTGCATACGCTGGCCGCTTACGAACGGGACCTGAGGGGGTGGAGTTTATTCTGTCAGAAGTCGTATGGGTGGGACCCTACGGCGACGGTGGAGAACTGGCTCAAAGTAGAGCCTTTTATGGTGCGGTCATGGCTGAAAACCTTTTCCCGGCCGGTTACCCGAGCGCGTAAAGTAGCGGCCCTGCGCCGCCTGAACCGCTATGTGGCCCGCCTCACCGGCAAGCAGGGCTGGACCTTCCCCATAGAACCTGTCAGGGTTTTATCTTCCCTTCCCAGGGCTATTCCCAGGCAAAGCCTCCTGAAGGCATTCGACGCCATAGATAATCTCGGTGGGGAGTGGCCCATCATTCGGGACCGGTTGATTCTGGAATTGTTGTATGGATTGGGGCTGCGCCGCAGCGAAGCCGCTCAGCTCCGAATCGAACAGGTGCATTTTTCACTCGGGCAGATACATATTCTGGGAAAGGGCCAGCGCTGGCGCGTACTCCCCCTGTATCCTCGTCTGGAGGCCCTCCTGAGGGAGTACCTGAAGGCCCGGGCCGAACTTAGACCCGATCACACCTACCTACTCTGTACGGATAAAGGGGCTCCCATTTACCCCAAACTGATTTATCGAATCGTGCGGCGGTATTTGCATACCCATCCGCATGCTTTGCGACACAGCTTTGCGACCCACCTGCTGGATGAGGGCGCGCATGTAGAGGGGGTACGCGACCTGCTGGGGCACAGTTCGCTGTCCACCACTCAGAAGTACCTGGCCATCACCCCTTCCCAGCTCAAAGAAGCCTATCTCAAATTCCATCCCCGGGCATGATGCGATACTGGTACCTGCTCAAGCTTCTCTGGCAGTGGAAAGCACTTAAGGAGGTTACCCCACATCGCTGGAAGCTCCTGTGGAAAGTGTTTCGGGGGGAGTCGCGTCTGCCTGTGCAGATAGAGGGGGCGCTGAGGGAGCTTTCCATCACTTTACCCAATCTGTATGGCCTGCTCCTTCTTTTACGGGCAGGGCTGAAGCCTCAGGTAGAAAAGTCAGACGAACTTCGCTGGGAGCTTGCACCGGGGCGGTTTTTTCATACCCGGCTGGCGACAGGGATGGACCTCATGACGCTGTATGAGGTTTTTGTGCGGCAGGACTATGGCTCAGACTTTTCCGATAAGGTAGTCTTAGATGTAGGCGCGTACAATGGCGACTCGGCAGTATTTTTTGCACTCCGAGGAGCTAAAAAGGTGATTGCCCTGGAGCCTTATCCACCCAGCTATGATTTAGCTAAAGCCAATATCACCCGAATGAACCTGCAGGACAAAATCCTCCTGATTCATGGAGCGCTGGGGGTTCAGGATGGTCATGAAGCCTTTCAGGTAGCGTCGGCCGAACCTGATGCCAATACGCTCAACCCTACACCCCTTACACAAAAGCTCATCACCTTTGACCAGGTAATAGAAGTGCCGGTGTATTCTCTCGAGGGGCTTGTGAAGGGTTATGGCCCTTTTGACTTTGTAAAGCTGGACTGTGAGGGGTGTGAGTTTGCCATTGTTCAGGGTACGCCCGAGGCTATTTTGAAGTCGATTCCAGCCTGGCATATTGAATATCATGCTTCGCCGGCGCCCCTGGAAGCCCGCCTGCGCGCGCTGGGTTTCCAGACCCGGCGAGCGATGGATCGATTTGGATTGGGCTACCTGTGGGCCCGGAAGGAATAGCAGGTGAAGATACTAGAGACGGATCAGGATTCGCTCACGCATCCAGAAGAGTTCCTGAATTCTGATTGGCGACCAAGCCGTATTTTTGTTCAGGGATGCATTTCCATTTAGCCAATACCGCCCATACCCCGGAGGTGCAGATCAACCTCACTCAATCTCTTTTACTGCTGCGGGGTGTCTGCTTTCCTGAAAACGCTTCTGAGTTTTTTGAGCCTATAACCGAATTCCTGAAAGAGCATCTATCTGAGCTAAGCGGCCGCGAGCTACAGTTGCACCTTGAGCTGACCTACCTAAACTCGGCGGGCAAAAAAGGCCTCTTTCAACTGGTGAAGTTTTTACTTGATCATGCACATTCGTTGCGAGTAGTCCTTTATCAGGGCACGGAGGACGAAGAGTTAGAAGATTATGAGGGCCTGGTTCAGTTCTGGCAGCGGGAGCCCCGAATCAGGGTTGAACAGCGGGATGGCTACTATCAAACCTGATCGAAGGGGTGCGTGGTTATGTAGGGAGATAAGATCGGGGGATGGAAGGGCGGTTTTTGTAGAGCCAGCCGATAGGGAAGTCCGCATAGACAGCTCGTACGTAAGGCTCAGAAGTAGGCACAGACAGGGGCTGTCGTCGAAGGTAAGTATAAAACTCTTCTTCGCTTAGCTCGTAAGAGGGTAGCTCCTCTGTAATGAGGTCGGGCAGGAGGGCGGCGGCATGGGTGGGCTTATGATGTCGCCAGACAGGAAATGCTTCTATTTTTTCCAGTCCTGGCGGGAGGAGCTTATAGGCGGCTTCGGTGAGCATCATCAGGCTATCTCCTTGCTGGAAAAAGACAAATGGGCCTTCCAGAGGCAGGGGTGGCCGTTTGACTGGGCGTAAGGAAGAAGAGGACCGGCGTCTGGGATTGAAGGAAGAGTCTTTTTGCCAGGCAGAAATAAAAAAGCCTTCACCGATCGTACGATGGGGGTAAAAGTAGTATCCCCACCCGCGGCCTGCATAGGTAATTTCCACGATTTCGGGCGGATGATTTTCCCAGCGGATGGGAGACCATGAGGGGTCTTCGGAGAAAAAGGCGGCGAGATTGTATTCGTTTTCTTCGGGGGCGAAGGTGCAGGTGGAATAGATGAGGCGCCCCCCCGGGGCGATGAGGTTTTTGGCGGCGGCAAGGAGACGGCGCTGACGCCGGCTGCAGAAATGCACTTCTTCAGGGCGCCAGGTCTCAGCCAGTGCAGGCGTCTTTCGCCAGAGACCTTCGCCACTGCATGGGGCATCCAACAGTACTACATCAAAGGCTTCGGGATACTTTTCGGCCCACCAGGCAGGGTCCCTACCTGTAATCAGGTAAGCAGGGATAGCCCAGCGCGCCAGGTTTTCGATGAGGGCCGATCGGCGTCTGGAGTCGGGATCGTTAGCGATCAGGATCCCACCGGTAAGGCCGATTTCATCCAGGAGGAGGGTGCTTTTGCCACCGGGCGCCGCACTCAGATCTATGATACGCAGGGGACGCCGCCCCGGCAAAAACACCCGCACGCTCATACTGGAAGCCTCCTGAACATAATAGGCCCCCGCATGCCATGCCGGTTCCAGCGCAAACTCCGGCCGCTCCCGGAGAAGCCGCCCCCGATCATGCCAGGGAATACCCGGCGCATCTGCATATAAGCCTTTTCCTTTCTCAGGGTGCAGTCGGATGGTGGTGCGGGGGGATTCTCCAAGAGCCTTTACAAACTCCGCCCACTCTGCGCTCAGGCGGCTTTGCATGCGCTCTGCAAACGCAGCCGGCAAGTTCATCGCTGATAAAAGCTGTAAGCGAACGGTCGGCCATAAGTATCTACTCCTTCAATCAGGAGGCGGCCTTGATTGCTGAGCAGAATTTTTTCAAGCTCTTCGGGGGTTTCGGGCGTGTAACGGTTGATGGATACAATGATGGCGCCTTCCTGGAGGCCCATCTGGGTGAGTAAGCCGCTGCGGAGGTTAGCGAGACGGAAGCCTCGTTTGAGGCCCAGTTCGGCGGCCTCGCGCCGGCTGATGGGGATGAGGTCGGCGCCCAACGCCTCAGACCGGTAAGGCTTTCGTCGTAAAAGAGCGGCCTCCCCATCTTCATTGGTGAGGATGGCGGTGGTCTCCAATATCTGATTTTGGCGCTTGTAGGTGATGCGGACTTTGTCGGCGGGGCGCTTTTGGGCCAGCCTTTCGGAGAGCTCGGCCTGCGTCTGCACCGGAAGGCCATCAACTTTCAGGATGCGGTCACCCGGGCGCAGACCGGCTTTGTCAGCGGCGCCATTCGGATACACTGCTTTGACGAAAAGGCCATAGAGCTCCTCCGGGGAAGTTGTGGTAGGCCCCTCTTCGGGAAGGTCCTGCACTTCTACATCCAAAAAAGCACGCTGTACGATACCAAACTCTTTCAGGTCGGCCACCACTTTTCGCGCCACATTGACGGGTATGGCGAAGCCATATCCCACATAAGAGCCGGTGCGGGAGGCGATAGCTGTGTTGATGCCGACCAGCTGTCCGGAGAGATTGACCAGGGCGCCGCCGCTATTGCCGGGATTGATAGCGGCATCGGTCTGGATAAAGCTTTCTATGGGGAGGGGACTTCGGAGGAGGTTGAGGTTGCGGCCCCGGGCACTGATGATGCCTGCGGTGACGGTATAGGTGAGGTTATAGGGGTTGCCGATGGCGAGTACCCACTGGCCGATGGCGATGGAGTCTGAGTTGGCTAAAGGGAGCGGGGTGAGTCCCGTGGCTTTGACTTTGAGGAGGGCAATGTCGGCCCCCGCATCTCCCCCGATAAATTCGGCCTCAAAAGTGCGCTTATCGGGGAAAGACACCAGGATCCGCCGGGCATCCCGCACCACATGAAAGTTGGTTACGATGTAGCCATCGCTGGACCAAACGACACCGGAGCCAGCGGTGTAAATGGGTTGAGAGCGGGGCAGCCACAGGCCCCAGAAGCTCCAGAAATCATCGCCGGCCATTCGCTCGCCATATCCCCGGATAAAGACGACGGAGGGTGTAGCGCGTCGGGCGGCTTCTACGAAGCTCTCATCGGTAGGACTTTGATGGCGGGCCTGCCGAAGGGGTAAATAAACTACAGGGTTTTCTTGCGGGGTGGGCTCTGCAGCCGAAGCATTGCGCTTGACTATCCAGAAGCTGGCGACGCTTCCGCCTATGAGGCCGGCGAGTAGGGCAACGACGACGATCAGGCTGAGCCTGCGCATATTTCAAAGGTAGAGGATTCTATGGGGTCTGATGCTTGCGACGAGAGGGGAGGAAGAAGCTTTTACGCATGCTTATGCCCATACCCTGGGTATTTCCTCCGAAAGAGCCCCCGAAGAAGGTCTGGCGGTTGAAGGCTTCGGCTTCCAGCTGGATCTGGATAGGGCTGGTGATGCGGGGAGGTAGGATGCGATAGCGGACGGATAGATTGCCCAGGGTGGGGTTGGTTTGACCGGGGCCTATAAGGACGCCTTCGCGCTGGATGGTGAGGCGCCCGCCCAGGGAGAGGCGCACCTGCGTGGAAACTTCATTCCATTGTCCCATGCTAAAGCCTATGCCCACCTGACTGCCCACGACCTGGCCGACCAGGCCAGAGAGCTGGGCCGAGAGAAATTCGGAGAGGGTATTACTGACGCCACTGGTGGTCTGAGCGGAGGTAATTCCCTGTTCCGGGGGTAAAAAAGTACCCAGCGCCAGAAGGGCAAAGACCTGGCGGTTTCGCTCCTGATCATCATTTTGGAGGCGCTGAAGGAAAAGAGTGATGAGGGGTGAGGGATTGCCCGAGAGGTTGGGAATATCTACCTGGAAGCGGAGCTCGGGGCTCAGGAGGATTCCACCCAGCAGCAGGCGCACTTCTACGGGGACGGTGGCGGTGTAGGTGGAATCGATGATTCGGAGGGAGGTAAAGGCACGGTAGGTGGCGGTGATCTGGAGGCGGCCCTGATAAAGGTCGCCATCCCAGATGATGCGGCTGCCGGTTTCTATGCGTAGGGTGCGACCTACAATGCCGCGCAGACTGAGTCGATACTCGCCAGCGGTTACTTCGTAGGAGCCAGAAACGGCTACCTGCCCTTCGGGCGTAATGCGGAGAAAGAGATTGGAGTTGCCCGCGGCAACAATCTCATCTCCTGTACGAGAGTCAAATAGCACCCGAAAGCGGGCAGCTGGCGCCGATAGGAGGCTGACTTGCAGAGAGAGTCCCTCAGGAGCCTGGATAACCGGGCGAAGGGTATCCTGACGCCCTACAAAGTGCACATAACTTCGCTTTTCGGTGCGGAGATAGTTTTCTACGGGCAGGGTGAGTTCCGTCCCCTCCGCAAAGCGCACAAATCCCTGAACCTGAATGCTATTCCAGGGGCCGATAAAGCGCAGTTCGCCTCGCTCAATAAGGGCCTGACCGTAGAGATACGCATCTGAGGAAGGTCGCGTGGAAAGCACCCGGATGGGACCCTCCCCTACCCGAAGAGAAAGGGCCAGATAGGGACTGAGCCATGATCGCAGGGCTATGTAGCCATCCAATAAACCATACTTTTGATAGGCATCGCTTAGGGGGAGACTGGGAACCCATATCGTATCCTCCCGGCACCTGATGACGCCATCAGCCGTATAAGACAGTCTCAAAAAGGGTACATAGGCCCGTACCTTTTCGAGGAGGATGTCTCCCACGAGTCTTGGATTGGAAAGGGAGCCTTTGACAATGAGTCGGGAAAGGCGAAAGGTGCCTCCCAACCCTTCCAGGTAATCACTGATGAATGGGGAGAGCCAGACTGCCGGCAGGTTCCCCGAGATTCTCAGAAAAAGTGGTTCCAGGGTATCTTTGAGCACATAGTAGCCTGTGCCGGTGAGACGGCGTTCCGGGTCGTTTCCCCAGCTAAGGAGGACAGGAAGGGTATCCTCCTGGGTCTGGGTGATGAGCTGGAGGTCGGGGTAAGATTGCCCTGCGTATGAGAGATTGCGGACGTGGAGGGTGAGGGAAGGCGGCCGACTTTGCACCCAGCTGACGGAGACGAGACCCTCCAGAGGCCAGTCTTCACCCAGTAGGGTGAGCAGGGGAAATATAGGGACGTCCTGGCCTTCCACCCGGATGCCGTTAGAGGTACTTTCTGTGGAGAGGCGCGCTGGAGGGGATTCGGCGAGGAGGTGCCATTGCCAGAGGGTGTCCGAGCGGACTATGTAGGCCTGCTCTGGGAAGGTCCAGGGCTGCCTCCCCAGGGTGAAGAAAGAGGCTTCCGGATGCAGGCGAAGACCAAAATCGCTTCCTCCGGGCCACCTCCACTGACCCCGAAAATGCAGAGAGTCCTGGGGTCCAATATGAGAGGCTATTCGGAAGAATCCCTCTGGATAGGCCCCTTGGACTTCTACGGCTAAGTTGCGAAAAAGAAAATACTGCTCTCCGTAATCTACCTGAAGGGTGGCCTGGAAGGGCCAGCCGGACTGCCATTGCCCCCGGGCGTGCAACCTGATGCCATGGAGGTCACCCGCTGGTAAGATTAGCGAATCCCCCTCCATCTGCACCTGCCATTCCTCGCTATTCCATAGAAGGGAAGCCCGGACCCTCCCGCCAGAGACCATCTCAGGTAATCCCATTAGATGCAGCCAGGACCAGGCTTCGCCCTCCTGCAGGGTAAGAGACGCCTGAAAGGGCACAAGGCGCAGGGTATCAGGGAGACCCGGACGAACTTTTTCAATAGCCCATCCGCGGATAGCTTCAGCAATTCCCTCCATTTGAGCGGCTAACCCTTTCCAGCCCCCCCTTATCACGGCCTGTCCCTGCATCCCCTCTGAAAGGAGCCGCACCTGCAAGGGGTCCCCCTCGGCCACCTGTAGCCTCAAATTACCTAAAGAAAGGAGGGTATCGGCCTTCTGCCAGGCGAGCCGGGTAAGACTTACCTCGCCATGGAGTCTATCCCAGGAGGGGGCTGAGAGATGGGTCTCAAAGCCTGTGATAACCTTTCCCTCAGGGCCCCACCAGCAGAGGGACTGGAGGTCTCCAGAAAGCTGGAATGAAGGACTTTCTGCCAGGCGAACGGAACCCTGCGCAGTCGCAAACAGGATAGGAGTTTGGACAGTCAGGCTACCGCTCCACTGGCCCGCCGCGGCCTCGGCAGAGAGGGTAAGCCGCCGGATAGAAAGCGTATCATACATCCCGGCAAGCTCTGCTTCCAGTGTGCCAGTCCAATTTTGCCAGTTGAAGCCTTCGCCCCGGATACGGACCTCTCCATATACCCTTTGAATAGGCCAATCCGGCATCAGATCAGCCACAGACCAGCCAGAAATTCTGGCTTCAGCATACCACATCCAGGTAGCACGGTTTTTCTCCATCGTGTAGAGGACTTGCGCCCCGGGCAGCTGTCCCTGAAACCAGTAACTGTATAGAGAGCCGATACTGCGACCCCTTATAGGCCAGAATCGAAGGGTGTCCCAACCTTCGGGCCAGCCAGCTGTCTGCGGAAGCGCTGCACTTAGAGCGGCCAGGGAAGCCCTTCCGTCTCGTATCCGCACATCCCAGTACAATAACTTTGGCTTGGCATAATGCCAGATTTCCCCTGTCGTTTCCAGCCGGATGCCCTCCATCGTCTGTAGGGAAAGTCGCTTCCACCGAAAACGAACTAGATCCCCTGTCATCTCCGTCTCTACGCGCCACAAGCCCCGTAGAGGCAGTACATCCCCACTGAATGCCGAAATATCCCGCCAGTCTATCTCGCCCTGAAGCGCTGCTACAAACTGCTTCGTATCCGTGGAGAGAAATAACTTATCCAGTCCCTCATAAAGGAACTTGCCATGTCCTCTCAATCGGGTTGCTGCGGTGCGCAGAAAAAGGTAGTCAACCACTGTGCTATCCGGGTATGCTCGGAGTACCAGCTTGAGGGTGTCCATGCGCACACTGGCGGCAGTATCTGTAACGCTCAGGTGGCGAATATGGGCAAAGAGGCGTTTCTCACGGAGCTCCAGGCTGGCGGAGAGCTGGATCCCGGAGAGGTGGAGGTTGGCGTAGTTCATGAAGCCTTTGCGCACCACGAGGGCACTATCGGGAGCGGTCGAATCCCGGAAAACAAAAGTGGCGTGGCGAATGGACAGCTCAGGTATGCGCAGGTGAAGCCGGGTCGGTGAAGAAGCGGAGGGAGTCGTGTCAGGGGGGAAGAGGCGGTCCAGGTTGAGCAGACCGGAAGCGCGCTCATGATAGAGGTAAAAGAAGGGCTGGTTTATTTCCACGGTTGAGAGGGGGATGAAGAGCCGGCCTTTCCAGAAGCCCTGCCAGAAGAGGCCGGGGCGCCAGCTCAGACGGAGCTCGGGAATTCTCAGCAGCGGCTCACATTGAAGGTCATCTATGCTGAGGGAATGGATGTCCAGTGTGGCGAGGCCATTCATCTGGAGGCTTCCGATGCGGACATCGGTACCAAGGGCATTGGATAGGGCCTCCACAAGGAGGAATCGCAGCCACCGGCTACCACGCTCCGTGGAAAGGAAAAACCGGAAGCTAAGCAGCCCCCCAAAGGTCAGAAGCCCGACGACGAGAAGGAGCCGACGCAGCCAGCGCCCATAAGACACCAGTGCCCGGAGCCGGACTCGAACCGGCACAGAGTTTCCTCTACCAGTTTTTGAGACTGGCGCGTCTACCTATTCCGCCATCCGGGCCCGGCGACAAAGATACAAACATCACCCGCATGGGATGCCTTTATCTCAGTTGGAATTTATGGGGAGGGTAAGTGTGCCTGACCTGTAAGTAAACCGAGCCTCATTTATCATCTCATGCGGCCTGCCGGCATCCGGGAAAGTCCACCCTGCCCCTATCTGCCGTATCTTTGAAGGCTATGACTGCGGAGAGCCCCCGTCCCTCAGAGGTACGGCTCAATCGGTACTTAGCCATGGCGGGGGTTGCCTCCCGCCGCACAGCGGCTAAACTCATCAAAAACGGCCTCGTTACCGTTAACGGCCAGATCGTCAAAGAACCCGGCATCCTCGTTCGCCCGGATAAAGATGTCGTTACTTACAGGGGCAAAGTCCTGAAACCTGAAAAGCCCGTCTATATTCTCCTGAATAAACCCAAAAACACCCTCTGTACGGTGCGGGACCCGCAGGGTCGAAAGACCGTTCTGGACCTTTTGGAGGGGGCGCCACCCGTCCGACTTTATCCTGTAGGCCGTCTGGACCGAAATACCACCGGCATCCTCCTGCTGACCAATGATGGAGATTTAGCGCAGAAGCTCCTGCACCCCTCCAGTAAGATTGCGCGCACTTATCGGGTTGTCTCCGTCAAACCCTTTACCGAAGTGGTGGTGGAGAGCCTTTTACGGGGGGTTATTTTGCCGGAGGGGATTGCCCGGGCCGATGAGGCCTACCTGGAGGACCCCTACACCCTTATCGTTACGGTGCATATTGGCTGGAAGCATGTGGTGAGGCGTATGGTGGAAAAGCTTGGTTATCGGGTCAAGTCGCTGGATCGGATTGCGTTTGGCCCCATCAGGCGGAAGGGGGTCCCGAGGGGAAAATGGCGTTTCCTCACGCCCGCAGAGGTGGGGTGGCTCCGCATGGCTGTTGGCCAGATACCTCCGGATCGCCTTCCCAAACGGCCCCAACCCCTTCCACCGCCCCCGCAGAAAGATAGACAGCCCGCTCCATCTACTTCCAGAGCGCTCTCCTCCCCAAAAGAAACCGGCCAGAGCCCGCAAAAGGCCCCTTTTCGTCAGCCACCCACCGGTAGTAAGAAACCTTCGCCCCCGGCTAAAAACTCCCCCTCTCCTTCGGAGGTAGCGCATCGGGGAAAGCCATCATCCGAATCGCATGCCCATCCGCATAGCCGACACCCGGGCAGAAGTCAGAAAACCTGAACGCCGGGCCCTTTTAGAGACTTTTGAGTTTCGTACAGAAGTGCCGCAGGTCATCCACCTGCATACGGAGGAATTCAGTGCCGTATGCCCCGGCACCGGACTTCCGGATATTGGCACCCTGGACATCTGGTATATCCCCTCAGACCGGTGTATCGAGCTGAAATCCCTCAAAATGTATCTTTTTAGCTATCGGAACGAGGAGATTTTTCAGGAGCCGGTGGCTGACCTGATATTTGAGGATTTATGGGCGGTGCTGGAGCCGAGGTATATGCGACTTTCGCTGCGGTATAACATCCGGGGAGGTATATTGACGACCGTGCATTTAGCAAAAGGCGATCTCAGTCAGATTCCCGAAGAAACGCGGCGCCTTCTGCCATAAGGTAATTCCAGCTCCCTGGCTTTGCCGGATAGTCTAAAAGTTTTTGTATCCAGGATCGGAGAGCGGGCAGATCGGTGGCGAGGCTGTGAATATTGAGGAAGCGCTCCTGAGTTTGGAATGGCGGTTCTACCTGATCCTGCCAGCGGGCAAGTCGGGCGAGGAGGGAGGAGTGTTTTTGATAAAGCTGCCGGTAGAGGGCTTTTCGAAGGCGCTGGAGGGCCTTTTGCCAGTGATAGCGCAGGATGCGCTGGCCTTCGGGGAAGGCTGAGAGGAGGTTCCAGTCTGGCTCCAGGCGAGCGAGATTCTGGTGCCAGCGGATGAGGTCAGAGGCTTCCCATTTTTCTATGAGGAGGCGGCGCCATCCTGAGTTAGGGGTGAAGAGGAGGTGGAGGTCGGTTTCGGATAGCGGTATGGGGGGTTCGGATAAGAGCCGCAGGGAGAAGCGCGGCCAGAGTACGGGATAGAAGACTTCGAATTGTTCGAAGACCCAGCGCAGTTCTAACCAGTAGCGCATTTCTGCGGGGCCGACGACACAGGCCAGGTTGGGGAGGATTCGCTCCTGGTAGAGGGGGCGCAGGAGGACGTTAGGGCTGAGGCGGTGGGGCTGGTTGTAGGCGGCCTTCAGGGCCTCGCTTTTTTCGGTGGGGCTGATATAGCGTCTCTCTGTATCGGTGAGCCAGAAAAGGTTGATGGGGTGGGGGTGGAGGCGGGGTTTTTGGTGATAAGCTTGTAGATGGGTGGCGGCCCGGGCGTGGGCGGCGAGGGTGGGCTGCTCGGTAAGCTCGGTAATCCAGAGGTCGGTAGCCAGCGACTTCAGGACTGGATCGTCTGGCGAGAGCACAATAAGGCCCGTTCCCTGAAAAAGGGCGTACAGGGCGGCTCGAAATGCTTCTTCCCAGCGCTGGCCCGGCTCATAGAAAGCCTGCAGGGCCAGCGGCTTCACTTTGGGGGGGAAGGCATTTTCTATGCGGTGGCGGCCCACGGGCCCCTGAAAATGCCCTTCATAACGCCATACTTTTCCCCAGCGGGTCGCTATCCAGCGCACCTCTTCGGCATCGTGGTCCTCGGAAGCCATCCAGAAGACCGGCACCACCCGATAGGGGGGACCCAGGTGCTTTTCCACCCGGCGAGCCAGCTGAAGCGCTGCAATCGCCTTGTAGATAGTGTAGAGGGGCCCTGTGAGCCATCCTGTTTGCTGACCGGTGGTGATGGTGTAAGTGTTTTCCCGGGCCAGCAGAGCGAGACTTTCGGAAAGGGCCGGGTCGCTGGCGGCATAGGGGCGATTCTGAATGGTGAGAGCCTGGAAGAGGGCCCCCCGGTCAATCGGATAGAGCCTTCGCCGGTTTAGCACAGCCCGCCAGTCTTCCATGGGCCACGGCCATACCTGAAGGCCTTTTGCCCACTCCGCCTCTAAAATCGCCTTAGCCCACTCTCCGCTCACGCCGCAGCCGGTACCAGATCTCGTCTATGAGCCATAAAGTTCCAATCGTGGTCGAGGCCCCCACCACCGATAGAATAGGATTCATAATGAATACCCCGGAAAGCACGCCCAGCACCGCCCCTAAGTTCTGGATGAACTGCAGGTGCTCGTTGGTCGTGTAAAGGAAAAGATTTTCCAGCTGCTTTTCGTCGAAGGCACTTATCTGGTTGTAGATGATGTTGTATAGCTGGAGACGGCTCACCACGGACTGGATGATTTCGGTCAGGAGGACTTCGAGCTGGCTGGTATGGGAGAGGATAAACTGGCGGATTTCTGCTTCGGGGATGTTGAGGTTTTTGAGGGCTTCATCTACGGCGTCGGGAATAGAGAGGACGGTTTTCTGGAGCACTTCATGGTACCCTTTTTCGTTGAGCTGGCGGTAGGAGCGGAAAAGTCCGCCGGCGATTCCGGTCGGTACGACCTGGAGGAGCTTTGCATCAATCACCCGAATAAGCTGTTTCTGGTGATAGGGGTCCCGCACATACTGATTGAGGACGGTTCTGATGGCGGAGCGAGCCGTATCCTGAAATTCCGGGTCATTCAGGAGCCCGGAGGTGCCCCGGGTGATAGCCTGGGCGAGCCTTTGCGCCACACCGGCCTCGTGAAGGACTCTGTAAAGGGTTTCTTCATTCAGGATGTGCTTGCTGATGGCGGAGGCAAACTGTTCAGCAATACGAAGTTTATTAGCCGGGACGAGGCCCTGACCCCATATCGGGCGAGGCTCCCGCGGCCGAAAAAGCATCTTGATGGCCAGCCAGTTGGTTACATACCCGATCATGCCTGTTACACTCAGCACATACACGCGCCGGTACCATTCCTCGTAGGCTTCGGGTAGAAAAGACATCCACTGATGGAGCAGATACAGGGCAATGAGGGCAGTGAGTACATGGGGCGCATACCGGAGGAGTTTCGCCATGATGCGATAGCGCCGGCGAAGCGGGGGACGGGTAGGAGGCGGCGCCGGCAGGTCTAACTGAAATACCTGCTCAAAATTGTAATGCTGGCGCAGAAGGCTTTCTATGCGCTCCCACACATAAGCAAATGTAGCGACTTTTGTTTGGTGAAAGCCAACTTTTCGCTTTTGGGGCGGGCCCGGCAGATGGCCTCTGAGATTACTGCCTGGCGTCGCCACCTTCACGCTTATCCGGAGCTTTCCTTTGAGGAGTGGGAGACGGCGGGTTTTCTGGAGGTGATTTTGCGCCAATGGCCGGAGGTTCGGACCCGACGGGTCTGTCAGACGGGGATTGTAGCGGATCTCGTTACGGATCCGGATGGGCCCTGGGTGGCCCTTCGGGCGGATATTGATGCCCTTCCGATTCAGGAGGTGGACCGGCCGCACGCCTCGCAAAAGCCCGGTCTCATGCATGCCTGTGGCCACGATGCGCATACGGCTATGCTTCTGGGAGCTATCGCTCTTTTGTATGAGCATCGCGCCGTCTGGAGGGGAGGTATCAGGTGCCTCTTTCAGCCCGGTGAGGAAAAATCCCCCGGAGGTGCCTCGCTACTCATTCAGGAAGGTGTTTTGGACGAAGTGCCCATTCAGGCTATTTTCGGGCAGCATGTAACCCCCAGTCTGCCGGTGGGTACGATAGGGCTCCGAGCAGGCCCCTTCATGGCGGCCAGCGATGAACTGCACATCAACCTCACCGGCCGCGGGGGCCATGCCGCCTACCCTCACCTCATACGGGACCCCATCTGGGTAGGCGCCCAGCTCATAGTTTCTCTCCAGGGGGTCATCAGCCGCCTGAGTGACCCCCGATCCCCCACCGTCCTGAGCTTCGGGGTATTTCAGGGCGGAAGCGCCCCCAATGTGATTCCCGATAGGGTCCAGCTGGCGGGAAGCCTCCGCACCTTTGACGAAGGGTGGCGGCAGCAGGCCAAAACCCACATCTCTCAGCTCACGCACCACCTGACTGCCGCCTGGGACATCACCCCTCACCTTACCTGGCAACCCGGTTACCCCGTCCTCATCAATGACCCTGGTCTCATCGCCTTTACCGCCGACACCGCCCGAAAAATGAACCTCCAGGTGGTAGAAATGCCCCTATGGCTGAGCTCTGAAGATTTTGCCTTTTACGCGCAGAAGGTGCCCGCCTGCTTCATTCGGCTCGGCACCGCCGGCGAAAACCCCGACACCCACTCACCCGTCCACACCAGCCGTTTCGACATAGAGGAAAACGCCCTCGCCATCGGCGCCGCCCTCCTCGCTCAGATCGCCATAGAGTATCTGCAAGCTGCCAGAAAGTAGCTCACTTCGGCTTCTATCCATCTTGCTTAACATTGCCCAGATGCGCTACATTTTTCTCTTCGGCTGGGTGTGGGCGCAAGTTTTAACAGGTAGTGTGGTGGATGGCTCCACCGGAGAACCTCTACCTGGCGCTACTGTGCGCATCCAGGGCACCTCTATTGGCACCCTCAATAGTGCCAGAGGGGAGTTCCAGCTCCCCTTAGGTCAGCAGAAACCGCCCTTCTACCTGGTAGTATCGTATGTGGGTACGACACGGCCCGGGTCCTCGTACAGGCTCTAAAGCCCCTTCGCATTCCCCTCGGTGAAAAAGAAATCCTTCATCAGACTGTCGAGGTCGTTGAAATCCGCGTCAGCCAGAAACAGCAAGAATCCCCTCTCACCATAGAAACCATGGATGCCCTGGCCGTGCGTCAGAGCCCTTCTCCTGACTTTTACGAAAACCTCGCCAACCTCAAAGGCGGAGCAGAGGCATGGGTAGACCTGTAGGTTCCAGGACTCGTTTCAGACCCATGTAGAAGGGCTGAGAACCACTATTCCGGTGTGGCGTAAAATGGAAAGGGAATGCTCAGTTTAGAACCTAAGGGCCGTTCGTCTTACATTTGTGGAGATGGAACCGCGCTTTACGGAGGCGGAGCTGGCTCAGATTGAGGAGATATGTCGCCGCTATCCCACCCGGCAGAGTGCTGTGATGCCGGTCCTGTGGCTTGCCCAGGAGAAGTTTGGTGAGCTTTCGGTGCCGGTGCTTCGTCTGGTGGCTCAGACGCTGGGTATCCCGGCCAGTCATGTGGAGGGGGTCGCTACCTTTTACAGCATGTACCTTACCCGCCGCAAAGGCAAGTACCTCTTAGAGCTCTGTACCTGCTTCACCTGTGGTGAGTGCGGAGCAAGGGAAATGTGGGATTACCTGGTGAAAACCCTTCAGCTCAACGAGGAAGGCGTAAGTCCGGATGGGCTTTTCTGGCTGAGAGAAGCCGAGTGCCTGGGCGCCTGTGACACTCCCCCCGTCCTGCAGATTGAAGGCCGTCGGATGGTCTTCAACCTCACGCCGGAAAAAGCACAGGCTGTGATTGAAAGCCTGCGCCGGGGTGAAATGCCGCCGTTTGAGTCGGTCCCCCTTCGCAATCAATCCTCCTCATGAAGCGCGGCTGGCTGTACCTTGCCGATGGCTGGCACGCCGAGGGCATCCTGCATGCCGTCGAGGGCACCTTCACCGGCGAAATCATCTTCCATACGGCCCTCACGGGCTATCCCGAGCTTTTGACAGATCCCTCTTTTTTCGGGCAGTTTCTGGTCTTCACCCATCCACACATCGGGAATTACGGCACGGATGCCATGGAATGGCAGTATCCCCGTCCCACGGTGAGGGGTATTATCGTGCGGCACCTCAGTAGCTTTTTCAGCCGGGCGGGTAAGGCCTTAGGACTGATTGAATACTTGCGCACTTATGGTGTGCCGGCTCTGGAGGGCGTCGATACGCGGGCGCTGGTACGCCATATTCGCACCCGAGGGGCTCAGAAGGCCCTCCTCACCAGTGAGCCCCTCTCCCTCCAGCAGGCCCTGGACTATCTATCCAGCGTGCCCGACATGGAAGGGCAGGAACTGGCCTCCCGGGTAACCACCTCCGAACCGTACTTTGCAGGAGAGCCAGGCCCCCTCCGAATAGCAGTGCTCGACTTCGGCGTGAAAAAAGCTATCGTTGACCACCTGGTACAGCGGGGCGCCTATGTGGGGGTTTTCCCGGCTCATACACCTGTAAAAGAACTTCTGCCCTTTGAACCGCAGGCGTTTTTGCTCTCAAACGGGCCGGGCGATCCGGCAGCCATGTCTTATGCCATCCAGACCGCTCGCGAGCTTATCGCCCTGCGAAAGCCGGTGCTGGGCATTTGCCTGGGGCATCAGCTCCTAAGCCTGGCCCTGAATATCCCTACTTATAAGCTGCTCTATGGACATCACGGCAGCAATCACCCCGTCAAAGACCTGCGCAAAAACCGCTCCTATATTACTTCGCAGAACCACGGCTTCGCTATCCATGCCGAGAGCTTGCAGGCGCATCCCGATCTCCTGCTGACACATATCAACCTCAATGACCAAACTGTGGAAGGATTTGCGCACAAATCCCTGCCGATCCTGGGTGTCCAGTACCATCCCGAGGCTTCGCCGGGGCCCCACGATAGCCACTACATTTTTGACGAGTTCTTTGAAAAAATCACAGAATCGGTGGTTCAGCCCCTATCTCGGGGTTGAGGCACTCAGGCACGCGGTTCTAACTTAGAAAAGTAAGCTTTTTTTACCCAGCCCGGGACAAACAGAAGCGCAATCAGGAGAAACTCTGATATACCGCCTCCCCAGCTCGCATAGCTATCGGCATGGAGATTTTGGGCTCGGAGGTCTGTAAGGATCTCCTCGGCTATGCCCAGGAGAAATATCAGCTCAATGGCAATGCAAAGGGCCGCCCAGTTGAAGAGCGCAATGGCTCTGGGATTCTCCCGGGATAGTTTTCTGTATCCCCATATCATCAGGAAGGCCGCGATAGCTCCCATAAAAGTTCCCAGGAGATAGGCAAGACTGCTTACCGTGGCCCCTAAAGCACTGTGGCCGCCCCAGAAGTAGAGCAACTGCTGCTGACCTGTTTCCCAGACTATTATGCGGTGCTGCGGAGAGAGAGGGGCAAGGATGCTGAGGACAGCCAGAAGCCCCATGAAAACTTTCCAGAAGCGCTTTTTGAGCACCGGTCAAAGGTACGGCCAATCTGCAAAAGCTCAGGTTTGCTACCAGGTTTCCTGCGCAGCTTCTTCAGGCAGTTCGGGGCTGACGAGCAGAGAAGGCTCTTGAAGTTTTTCGTGGAGAATGAGGCTGTAGCGAGCGGTTTCTATGCGAACTTTTTCATGTAGCTGGAGGATAGGCAGACGATTGCAGTTTTCCTTGAGGGCCTTGAGGAGAAAGTAAGTGAAAAGGCCGTGTTGAGCCTGGTGATAGGGAAGGGATTCCTGGTCGGCAGTCGATGCGGCCAGTAGGATGACGGGGCCTTGAATCTGAATGGGTTTGGGGCGGATGCGAATACCTCGACTGGCCAGGGGGCTTTCGTTGCGAGCCCCTCCGCTAAAGCAGGCATCCACAATCATCCACACGCGGCGAGCTCCACTATTTCCCAGTTGCTTGATGAGATCAGTAAGGCGGATACCCCCTTCCTGAACCTGTCGGGGAGAAGCATCCACCGGCAGGAGATAGCTTTCCTTGGAGTCAGGGTGTGGAACTCCATGTCCGGCATAGTAAAAGAATATTTCGGCCTGACCTTTGCTGGCCTGGCTCAGGATGAGCAGCTTTTCTAATTCCCGGCGCATTTGCGAGGCGGTGGCGTTCTGCAGGAATACAATATTCTGAGAGGGGACTCCCAGCACCTGCTCGGCATACACCCGGAAAGCGTAAGCATCTCGCACGGCATAGGGGACGTTCATGGTGGGGGTAAAAGTGGGTTGGTAGGTGCGATAATCTTCGTTGCCGATGATATAGGCGTATCGGTATGGTTTGGGTTGGGTACAGAGGGGGATGTTGTCTTCCAGTTCAAGAGGTGGACGATAGAGTTCGTCACGTTCTGAGAGGATTTGGGCGGGCCGGATGCCGAGCTGGTCGATGCGCCACAGACGAAGGAGGCCGTCGGTGCCGCCGGCTACGAGGTACTGACCATTAGGGCTGAAAGCGACGCACCAGAGGGGTGTGCCCAGTCGGAGGGTTTTTTCGCGGGTGCCAAGGGCTAAGTCCCAGAGGATGAGGAGGCCGTCTTTGCCTGCACTGGCCAGGTAGCGGCCATCCGGACTAAATGCGACAGCCCTTACACCATCCTCATGCCCTTCCAGCGTACGAATCCGCAGTCCCTCTGGTAGCTGCCATACCATCACTTTGCCATCTAAACCCGCACTGGCTAAAAGTCGGTCATCGTAGCTGATAGCTAAACCCCGCACGCCTTCTCGGTGACTCCGCAGCACTTTTTGAATAGAGAGTGTACCGGGATCCAGGGCGTAAATGGCGCCGCTGCCACTACCGAGATAGAGAGTCCTGGCGTGGGTGGGCATGGCCAGGGCATAAGAGACTTCAGCGGTGTCCCGAAAGGTCTGAAGCCAGTCTTCGTCTTTATCCCAGGCGGCCAGCGTACCAAATCGACTAAGAACATAAACAATAGGCTTTCTCGGGTGTATCACCAGACTCTCCCAGTAAAAGGGAGGATTCGTCTTGGAGAGGCGGCGGGCAAGGTTTACGGATCGCTTGAGGAGGAGTCCCTCTTCAGCTCCGGGACCGGGATTTCTGAAAAACTCTATTTCGTAGAGGGCCCCGTCGCTGGAAGCGGCCCATAAGGGTAAGCGGAGGGAGTCGGAGCCCTGAATGTAGAAAGTTAGCGTATTGACGCTGGCCTGGGGGGGCGAGAGGGTCTGGCGGCCTTCTCTGCGGCTTGAAAGGCGGCCGACGATGGAGCCATAGGGAATAGACCAGAGGATAATCTGGCGGTCACTCCCCGCAGAGACGAGGTAGCGACTGTCAGGCGAGAAAACTACAGCATTGACAGGCCCAGTGTGAGCCTCTAAGTCTTTGTAAGGTTGAGCGAGGAGCAGCCCTATCAGAAGTATGGTGCCAGATTTCATTTTCGGATGCTAAGGTCGAGGATACGAATGGTGAGCGTGTGGTTTCGGAGTCTTTCGCTTAGTAGCCAGTCCTGGAAGGTATCCAGAGATATCATGTGAAAGCCGCGCTGGGAGTCATACTTTTCGGGAGGAGCGGCGAGGGGATGAGGAGAAAAGAGAACATACAGGCGGTGAAGGACCTCGGGGGCCTCGGCCGTCAGAATAAGTTCGTCGGTCCAGAAAGCTTCGGAGCGGTTTGGCGTGGGGGGAGCAAAGAAAAGATAAGTGGTGTCCGGGCGAACGGGTAATGCCTGAATACGATGGCTCTGGTAAGGTAAGAGGCGATAGATGTGGCTGCTATCCTCCCAGAAAACCTGGATGTACCCGGGGATAGGTGTGCGAAAGTACAGGTAAAAAGGATCACCCTCCTTGAAGTCCAGGGTAAAGCAGGCGGTATCTCTGCATCGAAGGGGACGCAGGTCCAGAGGAAGGGGCGGTTCGGTTCTGGCGCGGGCGCGCCCCTTAACCTTACAGCTGACATACCAGGAGCCTTTTTGCTGGAAGGTTTCGTAGCGGGTACTTATCGTTTCCAGCCATTCGGCCCCGATATACTGGTCGGCGGTGAGATAAAAGTAGGACTGTGTGGTGGCCTCGGGACCGGTAGAGCGGTTGTGTACAATGTACTTACTCGCTTGTGCGACCTGGGTGGGGAAAGCGTTCTGGAGGGCATTCAGAATGGCCATCTGGTAGGCCTCACGCTGTGCCCGCTCTAAGGACCACCCCGGCCGAATTTCTACGGTAGCCGTGCCAGAGACTACTCTATCCTGTGCCGAGATGCAGCCTGCTAACCAGAAGAGGAGGAGCAGCGTACCCTGTCTCATTGCAGGGGCAGGAGCTTATCAACCTTGTCCTGAAGGCCCTTCAGGCGCTCCCGAAGCTCCTCCCGAACCCGCTTTTTAGCCTCCTGAACTACCTGGTCACGACTGACGAGCAGCTTAAGATTGACTTCCACATGCTGATTGGGGAGGTTCCGGTAGATTTTGAAGGCGGGGTCTACCTGAGAGATGGAGGTTACGATGACATTTTTAGCCGCCGTGAGGAATTCGGTAACGGAGGCCGCCTCTTCGGTGGTAAGCTGGGCATTGGCGATATTGGCTTCGATGATAGCCCGGATGAAGGTTTCGAGCTGACCGGCGAGGTTGAGCTTGGCGGCTTCTAAGGCTTGCATTTCGGCGGCCGTGCGGGTTTGAGCCACAGCATTCCCGTCCGCACTGAGAAATAGAGGCTGGCCTTTCTCATCACGCTGGTAAAGTTTGATCCAGGTGTACTCCAGCTGCTTTTCCATGGGCAGGGACCCCGGCATCACATCGTAACCCTGCTTTTTGAACTTCTTAGCCTCTTTGCGGGCTTCTTTGATGGCCTTACGTTGGATTTCTTTTTTGGCCTCTTTGTCGGACATCTGGGCGAGCCCCAGGCTCAAAGCCCCGATTATCAGGATGATGCGCGTAAGCATACAGCCAATGATGTGGCAAGATTTGTGCCAGCTCAGAATACTCCTTTGAGCGTGGTCTTTTGCGGGACGGTGCGCCGCATACCCCCTGCAAAGACCTCATCCCGACCCTTCCGCTCATAGAGAGCAGGCGCCTTGCTTTTCCTATCAGAGGGGTCCTGCCTCTTTTTCCGATTGCAGGCAGGCCCTTATCCCCCCACTGGTGAGTTGATATGCCAGAAATTCTGTACTTTTGAGCTTGATATGCGGCGTACGCTTGTGATGGGGGCCCTTCTGGCCTCAGGAGCGCTCCTGAGCGCTCAGACGCAAAAGCAGGTTCAACCTGCCCTGCCCGCACCTGCTCAACAGTCCGACAAACCATCTGCTCAGCCGGCCAGACCTGCTACTGCCGCTGAGCCTGCTAAACCAGATAAGCCCGCTAGCTCTGCGCAGCCCGCTCAGCCAGCCACGCCGGCTACCGCCGCTGAGCCTGCCCAGCCAGGCAAGCCCACCCCGGCCACTCAGCCGGCCAGACCTACCACCGCCGCCGAGCCCGCCAGACCCCATAACCAGCCCGGTCGCCCCACCCCCCAGCCCAAAGCCAATCCCACCTCTTCTAATCCCTGAGAAAAAGCTTTCGGACTACCCTACCCCCTTGCTTGAGGGAAAAAGGCAGGGATCTCTGAAGTTTTGTTTAGATTTCTCCCTATGTTCAGGGTATCAGGGGTCGTATGGGGACTAAGCAGTCTCCTAACAGCCCAAGTTAGCTTATCCAGCGGTACTAAGACAGTAGACTTTAAACCCCCAGATTTATCTCACGTTCAAATCGCTCCCGGTGGAAGGGAAGAATTTACCAGAGCTAAGGCCCTTGCAGAGAAAGGCGAGTTTCAAAGTTCACTGCCCCTCTTAGAAAAAGCCCATAAAAAGTACCCGAACGATTTAGAGGTTCTTTTCTGGCTGGGCTATGTGCGGGAGAACCTGCGGGATACCGCAGGGGCCCTGAAGGCCTACGAAGCTTTCCTGCAAAAGATGCCGCAGCTGGAGGTGTTTTTTCGGGTAGGTCTGCTTCGGCTGGAACAGGGGATTTTCTCTGACGCCATACCCGCATTACAAAAAGCCGTAGAAGGCCGTCCTGGCTGGGCCGATGCCCATTTGCTCTGTGCTTATGCCCTGCATACGACCGGAAAGTCGCAAGAAGCCCTGCCCTACGCTGAAAAGGCTGCTGATCTGGATAGTACGAACGAATTCTCCGCCCTTCTCCTGGGAGAGGTGTATTTTGCCGTAGATAGCTTTGCGCAGGCCGAAATGGCTTATCGGGAGGCTTTACGACGAAACCCCTCTTCGGCACTGGCTTCTCTGGGCCTTGGAAAAAGCCTTTTAGCCCTTCTCAAACCGCAGGAGGCCCTCCCTTATCTCCAGAAGGCGGCCGAAAAGCTTCCGGACGAGGTGCAGGCGCATTACTACCTGGGACTGGCCTGCAAAGGGGTAAATCGCATAGCTGAAGCCAAATCCGCCTTCGAAAAGGCGCTCGCTTTAGACCCTACCCATGCCCGCTCCCACTATGAAATTGCCCTCCTCTACATCCAGGAAAAGAAAACAGCTCAGGCCGAACCCCACTACCAGGCCCTCCAGAAGTATAACCCCAAACTGGCTGCACGGCTCGCCCCCCTCCTCGGAAAGTAGTAGCCCGTAAAGGTACCAGATGCGTTAACTCCAGACCGCCCTATCGCTTGATCTGAAGGACGGAGAGATTGCGCTCATAGACATCCAGTGTGCCACCATTGACATTGATATGATTCCCATACAGTTCTAGTCTGTAATAGTAGGTCATCCCCGCCGTAAGGTTGAGATCTACATAGCTCACCGAGGAACCCATGTTGAATCCAGTAGTGGTGCTTCCTCCGAGACCATTAGGAAATCGAAGTGCACATATACCGCTGCTGTAGGTTAGAATAGTTTTATTGACTGTGAAAGCAGCATCTTCCGCGCGAACCAGAATCAGGAAGTACCCCGCTAGAGCCTGACCACCTGTCATGTTAGTGTTATTGACTATCCGCGCAAAGCCGCTAATAAAGACTCCACTGTGGTTTACTCCGTTCCCATCAGGAATCGTAATGGAGACAGTCGTTCCGTCTATGGGATAATAGGTGGCATTGTAGGGGATCTGATGTACTGGCCCTCCGTAGAAAGTCGTTACATTACTTCCTGTGATCTCCTGATTGATGAAGTCGCCTACGAAGCGCACATCGCCCACTACATGGAGGCGATGCGCAGGGGCGGAGGTCCCGATACCGGTATTACCCTCTATGATGGCGCCATCAGTGGGAGCAGCGATACCTGTATAGCTGTTCCCCACAGAGAGGTTCCCATGCACCGAGAGGCGGCTGGCAGGAGTCGTCGTACCTATGCCTACATTTTGTGCACGAAGCGATAACCCCAAGCCGAGCAAGCCATACAGGGAAAGTAGTAATCGCATAGAACAAAGATAAACATAATTTCTAAAATGCAAGAAGGGGACTCTTCTGCCCTACCTCTGCTCTTCTGTGCGTGCAGGGAAAGTGCGCACCCGGGAGGATTCGAACCCCCAACCGCCAGATCCGTAGTCTGGTGCTCTATCCAATTGAGCTACGGGTGCTCAACGTGCGCACAAAGATACAACATGTGAAGGAAATGCAAGCCCCCAACCCGGAAAATACCTGCCTCAGTATGGCAATGGAAGCCATAACCGATACTTAACGATTCTGCCTGTATCTTTGGGCTGAATGCGGTGGGTATGGGGGATAATAGGGCTGATGTGGGCCCAAGCCAGCTTTGTAGAAAAGCAGGCCACCGCTGGGAACTTTCGCATCACCCTCAATAACCTGGGCATGATCGGAAATAGCTTCAAAGGCAGCTACCTCGTACAAAACTGGCCCTCCGCTGAATTTCCCAGAGGCTCAAGCATCGAGCATGTCTTTGAAGGAGGGCTCTGGATCGGTGCCAAAAAAGGCGCTACCATCGTCGTTTCCACCGGTGCCATCGACGATCCCACGGGCTACACCACCGGGAAAGCGGGTTTTGAGTTTTCTGCGGAGCCGGGCTCTATCCTTCAGGAGCGCTCCTCCCTCTCCGACCAGCCCACCTATGACATTTCCGCCATTTCGCACCAGGATTTCGTAGCAAACTTCACCGATCGATACACCATCGTCCCCGGCACCAGCATCCCCATCCAAAACCTGGAAAACGGCCCCCTCGGCGCCGATGTGCACTTCGAAGCCTACAACTGGAACTACCCTTTCGCCAACAGCTTTCTCATTTATAACTTTACCATTTACAATCGTAGCACGGAAGTCTGGGATACAGTTTACATCGGTTACTGGGTAGACCCGGTTATCCGGAATACAGCCATTACCCCGGCGGGCTCTGGCGGTACCAGCTTCTACAATAAAGGCGGTAATGGCTATCTGGACTCCCTCTACCTTGCGTATGAGTTTGACGCTACGGGAAATCCCGGCTTCACGGACACTTATTTCGGGCTGAAGTTTCTGGGGAGTACTTACAAAGGGGAGTTTTTGCACCCGCAGCGGCAGCCGACCCCTCCGGCTAACTTTCGGGTGAACTTCCAAAGCTGGACCTTTCGGGATTTTTCGGGCACTTTCAGCAGCCCTGCCAATGACCTCCAGCGGTATCAAAAGCTCTCTCAAAGCCTGACCAGCCGCCCGGACTGGAATAATTATGTGATACCTGCCCTGCGCACGCCCGGTAACCGTTCCCTTATGGTGTCGGCCGGTCCTTTCGTCGGTGTGCAGCCCGGCGATAGTATCAATATCGTGTTTGCATTCGTTTTCGCCCGGAAAGTCCCTGATGGTCGTCCCAATACCGATGATACCCCCACTCATAAGCAGCAGTTTATCACGAATGCCCGCTGGGCCCAGACCACTTATAACGGCGAAGATTTCAACTTCAACGGGCAGTTAGACCCCGGCGAAGACCTCAATGGCAACGGACGACTGGACCGATTCATTTTACCTTCTCCCCCACCTATC
>Ga0197142_1000711_pt1 | contig 30930 bp, 19 predicted proteins | sample GBS60_MetaG_FD_148614 | JGI IMG/M metagenome (GOLD analysis project Ga0197142, IMG submission 148614) | Sediment microbial communities from Great Boiling Springs, Gerlach, Nevada, United States - GBS 60_MetaG | ecosystem: Environmental > Aquatic > Thermal springs > Hot (42-90C) > Sediment...
ATCCAGTGGAGCGGGTATTTGAGGAGGTTCGGCGGTATGTGGAGGGGCGGGTGTATGGGAGCATAGAGGCGAAGAAGAGAGCGGTGGAGGAGGTGCTCAGGCGGTTAGAGTCGGAGGGGCGACTTTCTACGCTGGTGGGGTGGTCATATATCCGAGAAGCTTTCCAAGCTTTACCCCAATGATTAAGACGCTATTTGCCTTAGATTGGTATAATACCTATCCTTGCTCTGATGTTTTTGTGACGAAGCTTTCTATGTAGCCTGCTTTTCTCTTTTCTGCTTCGGGTGCGGGTGGCGGACCTGTGTGGATATATCCGAATCCGAATGATGGCATTTTCACGATTTACTCGGAGAGAGGGGGTATTTTTGAGCTAATGGATGGGGCGGGGCGGGTTTTGCATCGGGTGAAGGTGGATAATGGGCAGGTGGAGGTGCGGGTGGATGTTCCGGCGGGGCTGTACTTTATTCGGGAGGTGCGCACGGGTGCTGTGCAGAAGGTGGCGATAGAGCGGTAGGGGTAGGTATTTTGTGGGTGGCCCCCGGCCAGTGCCTGCGGCGCCCCCAGCCAATCCTCTTATACCAATCTGAGTCAAAAACTTTTTGAATGCTGACTAAGTTTCTGGATAAGACTCAGGCCCCCAGAAAACCAATAGCCATGCTACAAAGGGATTGCAGGCCGTTGGGGGGCATTGCCAAACCCCCTTCCCAAACCCTTCCCCCTCGTGAGGGGGAAGGGCTGAGGGTTGGGGGTTAAGATAGCGTATAACTCAGATTGGTATTATCCCCCTTTGGGTAAAGGGCCGGGGTGAGGGGCCGCGTGAGGGATGCAAAGGGCGCCCGAAAGGGCGGTCTCGCCTCGTTTTGCAAAGCGAGACGGAGGCGGCCCTTGCCCCGAACCCCAGAGCCAGCCCAACCTCAAACGCCGCAAGGAGGCACGTCCGGAAAAAATACTACCTTTGTATGTGCGATATATCCTCCTGATCGCTACCCCGGGCCTTCTGATGGCTCAGCAGGATCCGGCCACCCGCGCCCTCCTGCTGAAATATGACGCAAAGTTCTGGCACCTCAACCTGGAAGTGTCCCACCAGAATATCAACCTCCAGGGGCATTTCCGTACGAGGGTAGAGGTGAGTGCGCCCGCTCTGGATACGCTGGCCTTTGAGCTGCATAGCAATCTGACGGTGGATTCCGTGCGCGTGAATGGCATAAGGCGGAGTTTCATCCGGAGGGGGCATACGGTTCGGATTCCACTTTCTCCCCAGCCCGTGCAGGGTGATGTGCTGGAAGCAGAAGTATATTATCGGGGGACTCCGCCCGGTAGCGGAGCTACAGGTATCTTCAACCGGAGCTCCCCTACCTGGGGGAACCAGGTTACCTGGACCCTCACACAGCCCTTTTATGCGCATACCTGGTGGCCCTGCAAGCAAATCCTTACCGATAAAGCCGACTCCCTCTGGATGTTTCTCACGGTTCCCCCTGGCACCAGAGCCGGCTCCAACGGTGTGCTGGAAGGTGTGGATACCCTCCCGGATGGCCGCCTGCGCTACCGCTGGAAATCCCGCTACCCCATTGCCTATTACCTCGTCGCCTTCGCCGTGGCTGAATACATAGATTACAGCTTTTATGCGCCGATTCCGGGCCTGTCTCAGCCCGTGCTCGTCCAGAACTACATCTACAACAATCCCGGCACGCTACCGCAGTTTCAAGCTCAGATTGACACCACCGCCGCCCTGCTGAGAGAGTTTTCCATCCTTTATGGACCTTATCCTTTCTGGCAGGAAAAATACGGTCACATGATGGCGCCTTTCAGTGGTGGAATGGAGCATCAGACGATGACCACGCAGGGGTTTTTCACTTTTACGCTAACGGCGCATGAGCTTGCCCACCAGTGGTTTGGAGATTATGTAACCTGTGGCAGCTGGCAGGATATATGGCTCAATGAAGGCTATGCCTCATATAGCGAATACCTGGCTCTACAGCGCCTGGGTACTGCTTCCAGTGCCCGAAACTGGCTGGTTAGTACGCATAACAACATCGTCAGTGAGCCCTGTGGGAGCGTATGGGTCCCTGATACCCTCAATGACAGCCGTATCTTTGACGGGCGGCTCTCTTACGATAAAGGGGCTTATCTCCTGCACATGCTCCGCTATCGGGTGGGGAATGACTCTTTATTTTTTGCGGGGCTTCGGGCTTACCTGCAAAGTCGGGCCTATGGTACGGCTCTGGTCAGCGATTTCCGGCAGGTTTTCGAAAATGTTACGGGCCTTTCCCTGAACACCTTCTTTCAGCAGTTTTATTACGGTCAGGGGCATCCGCGTTTTTCGGTGCGGTGGAATTCTGTCGGTCAGGACTTATGGGTGGAAATCACCCAGCAGGGTTCCTGCCCCAGTCAGACGCCTTTCTTTGAGACGCCGGTTCCTCTCCGTCTTCAGCGCACCGGCGCTCCGGACACTACTGTGCACCTTTTACAGACGCAGTCACCGCAAACCTTTTATATCCCCGGCGCAGGTATCGTGAATAGCCTGCAAGTAGACCCGGATTATTGGCTTATTCGGGAAGTTCTGGGGGTTAACCGGGACATGACGCTCGGCATACCGGCCAGCTCTCACCTCTCCCTGCGTCTCTTTCCGAATCCCCTGCGACAGGGTGAAGAGCTTTACCTTCATGCGCCTGCTACTGGCACCGTATCGTTTCTAAATGCTGCGGGCCGTTTGGTCTGGCAAACGCCCATTCAGGCGGGTGTGAACTCACTGATGCCGCCTTTACCAGCGGGCTTCTATGTAGTTATCTGGGAAGGCATGCCCTCAGGCCCCGCTCCTCTGCGTCTCCTCATTCAATAGTGAAGGTTATCTGGGCCTTTCCTTTTATAGGGATCTGGGCTGTGACCCGTCTCAGGAGAGGGAATGTTCAGAACTAAGCTTCGGAGAGGAGTTTGCAAGGGAGAGCCTTAGCTACGAGAAGGCCGGGGGGGATGAGGGGGAATCAAACAGGTATGCTTGGGTTTGGTCAGGTAGGGGAGGCCGGGTGGAGTCGAAGGCAAATAGAGGGGGACCAGGGCAGAGTCTCGCAGGTATGCGGCGATACTGTCTGCCCAGGCGTAAGAGGAGCGGGGGGTCGGGTGTGCGCCATCTTCCAGCCGCTCAAAGGTTAGCCGCTTCGAGGCAAAGTATCGTCCGGGCCCCACCCCCCGAGCTATCAGATCGTTGATGCCGGTATCCTCAGCCCAGTTGGGAGGTCCCACCCATATATAAGGTATGCTCCCTATGGTTTGCAAAATCTTCTCCATGTGAGGCTTTCGCTTCTCGACTTGGGGAATGAAAAGCTCATTCCCACCAATCGAGACGATAATGTACTCTGGCTTTAGCGTTTGAATCAGATAGGGCAGGGTATCATTTTCCGCCCACCAGATGAGATTGGAGCTGGGCCAGAGGACGACATAGAGGTCATAGCCTATTTCTTTCAACCAGCGCGCTAAGCGGAACCGAACCCACTCGATCATAGAATCCCCAAAGAGAAGAACAGCCGGACGGCTGGTATCTGGCATGAAGGCTTCTCCCCCGGGTCTCTGTGCGGGGGAATGCAGGGGCGGAGGAACCTGGATGGTAAGGAGCGGGTATACAGCTGTACTTTCTGGCTCGGACTCGCTTCGTTGAGGGAGTTGCACGTGCTCCAGGGGCTCTATCCAGTAAGGTCCACCTGCAAGAAATAGCACGAGGGAAAAAGCCAATGTAGCCCATCCCTTCCAGTAGGGCAGGGAGGAAAGTCTCACCGACACCCTATTTTACCGCTTCTCGGGAGGGAAGCGGAGGAGAGTTCAGTTCTGGGAAGCGATGCGCAGGAGGAGTTTCTGGAGTTTGAGAAGGTCCACATAGGTGAGGTTTCGCATGCCACGGCGTTCAATATCCCGTAAAAAGTCGAGATGCTGGTCAAGCTCCTCCTCGGAAAAGTTACAGGTTCCGGTTGCTTTGAAGCGATTGAGTTCCAGCATGAGGACTCTTCGGGCATAGCGTACCTGTCCTTCCAGTTCTATGGGTTCTACGGTGAGCTGAGTCATATCAGCGGCAAAGGTAACAAAAAATTCATATCTGCAAGTTTCCGGAAATGCGCGAGAACCCGCCTTCGAACCGGATCTGGCTTCCTGGGCCGAGGTTAGCTGGAAGATTCTGGGTGCTAACCCGGCATCGCAGGAGTCTCAGGTGAGCAGAAGTAGTTATCTTTGCCAAGATGCGGACATGGTGGGTTTTCTGCTCGGGGCTTGCGGTGTTATGGGCACAGGGCGTAGGGATAGGGATACTTATTCCGGATTCGGCGGCCATTCTTCATTTAGAGTCCGACCGAAAAGGGCTCTTAGTCCCTCGCTTATCCACGACGCAAAGAGACGCCATCCAGAATCCCCCCTGGGGCCTTGTGATCTTCAATACCACCGATAGTGTCCTCCAGTACTACAATGGCCGATGCTGGCTGAATGCCTATCAGGAGTCCTGCGAGGACTGTAATTTTACCCTTTCTCTTTCGGCCAGCAGCGGCACCATAGACCATGTGAATGCCGATTCGGTGGAGGTGACTGTTACGGTGACCCAGACAGCCGGAGCCTCCCAGAGTATTGCGCTTCAGTTGTATTCTGTTTTGCCGCCGCATGTGAGTTATACTTTTCTCCCGACGGTTCTGACGGGGTCCGGCAGTGCGACACTAACTATTCGGGCAGAGCCGATTGCGCCGGGTGGCACCTATCCGATCATTGTTCAGGCGGTGTGCGGTCGCACCATCAAGAACGCTGTCTTTACCCTCACCATTGACAGTTGCTACTATGTCCAAATCCTGAATAATACTGCCAACTACCATCTGACCAATCAGAATCCCCAGCTGCCTACGGCCGTCCCTATCTGCGTGGTGGTTCGGACGCATCCCGGGGTAGAGGTAAGTGCCACTAACGTGGCAAATCCCGCCTTTACCACAGGTGGCCTGCATCCCCAGTCGGTGGTGGCTTTGGTTCATGAAGGGGCTTTCCTCGGCAAGGGCGGGGCGGGAGCGGCAGGTGGGGCTGCGCCTGACTATAGCAATCCGGGGGGTAATGGCGGCGATGCCCTGCACATCACCTGTCGTACCCATCTCTACCTGAGAAACGGCTACCTATTTGGCGGAGGCGGTGGAGGAGCGTCGGTGGGCATTACATGGAGCTTCAATGTACCTGTTCTCGGCAATTTCAGTTTTGATTTTGGGGTAGGTGGCGGGGGAGGGGCGGGCAATGGACCGGGTGGAACCTCCGGCACCCCACCGCCTCTTTTCTTTCCCGGCCAGAACGGAACAGGCGGCTTGACCGGCCTGGGAGGACTGGGCGGACGAATGTACACTCCCATCAACTTCCCTCTCGGGCCCGTAACAGTAACCCTCACTCCTACCGCTCAGGGTGGGGATGGAGGAGCTTACGGGTATCCGGGCACGACAGGGTTTATCTTCGCCTGCGCTCAGGTCTCTGCTAATGTTCCCCTATTAGGCACCATTACCATCCCTCTGGGATGCTTTCCCCAGGGTGGGGTTACCTTTCAGCCCGGCGGGCAGCCCGGGTATGCCGTGCGTCGTATTGGTGGGGCGCCTCTTTTCCCGTATCCGGATGCCCCTTACCTCACTAACTTCATCAAAGGTCGCATTGGACCCTAACGATTACAGCCTATGATTCGAGCAGCTACCCTGTTTTTCCTCGCTCTGCTGAGCGCCCAGGTGCGCATAGAAGCCCGCCTGGAAGAACCCCCCAGGAAAACCAGCCTTCAGGTTGAAGCTCAGCTTACGCCTCAGTACCTCCGCTGGATTTACGCAGGGGTGTGGGCCGGGCGTGACCTCCCCCTCATGGATATTCTCACCCGTCCAGAAGGAACCTACCTCCTGGATCACCAGAAAAGCGTGAGCTATCTCATCAGGCCAGAAATGCCCCCAATACACGCATCCTCAGCTCCCGAACTGCTGAAAAAAGAATCCCATCTGGGCTACACAGCCGAAAGATACCGCCTGAAGCTTTCAGATGGTTCGGAGCTTACTTTCCTCTGGACAAAGCAGGTTTCGTTTGCCTGGGGGCCATGGAAGGCGCAGCTACGAGATCCCGTGCTGGCGGCGATTTTAGAAGCGGGCTTTACAGAAGGGCTCCCGCTCTCCTGGCAGCATCGCAGCGCTCAGGGAGAGGTCCTGAGTCAGTGGCGCATTGAGCGTATAAACTCTCTCCAGATCGACCCGTATGCCGGCGTCCTTCCTTATGAAACAGTCCCTATCGAAAAAGCCGTAGAAAGCCAGATCCAGCAGAAGTAGCCGTTTCCTTGTCCTGAATTCTGTTTCCCGTTTTTTCCTGAACTTCCCGGTCCCCCGTTATGTTGTACCTTTGACACGATGGAGTCGTTTGTGAGGCGGCATGTGCCCCATAAACCCGAAGACATTCAACGCCTGCTCTCTGCCCTCGGAGAGAGGGATCTGGAGCAATTTGTCGATCGGGTCATTCCTGAAGACATTCGCATGCGAGAAGCGCTGAACCTGCCTCCCGCTCTGACAGAAGCCGAACTGTATGCTCACCTGCAGCAGCTTGCCCAGAAAAATCGCCCTTACAGAAGTTACATTGGGATGGGTTATTATGGTACGCACACGCCTGCGGTCATTCGCCGGCTTATCCTGGAAAACCCCGCCTGGTACACCGCATACACTCCCTACCAGCCGGAAATCGCCCAGGGACGCCTGGAAATGCTCTTTTACTTTCAGACGATGGTAAGTAGCCTGACGGGCCTCCCTGTGGCGAATGCTTCCCTGCTGGATGAAGCCACGGCCGCCGCAGAGGCCCTGCATGTCTTCCACTCGGCCGCAGGTAAGGGCGAAGCCCGGCGCTTCTTCATAGATGCCCTGTGTCATCCTCAGGTGATAGCCGTAGTTCAGACCCGTGCCTATGCTCTGAACATAGAGGTAGAGGTCGCTCTCCCTGAAAAAGCCAGCTGGGAGAAAGGCTATTTCGGAGCGCTGCTGGCCTATCCGGGTACGGATGGCTGGGTACGTCCGCACTTTCCCGAGCTGATAGAAGCCGCTAAGTCAGCCGGAACCCGCGTAGCAGTGGCAAGCGATCCGCTGTTTCTTACGCTGGCGCAGCCGCCCGGCGAAATGGGAGCGGATATCGTGCTGGGGTCCAGTCAGCGGTTTGGCGTGCCCCTCGGATATGGCGGCCCGCACGCAGCTTTCTTCGCTGTGAGTGAGCCCTATAAACGCCTGCTTCCCGGCCGCTTGGTGGGCCTTTCTATAGATGCCGAAGGACGACCGGCCTATCGCCTGGCCCTGCAAACCCGAGAACAGCACATCAAACGAGAACGGGCCACCAGCAACATCTGCACTGCGCAGGTGCTTCTGGCCCATGTCGCAACTGCTTATGCGATTTATCATGGTCCCGAGGGGCTAAAGGCCATCGCCTCCAGGGTCCAAGCGTATACGCAGCGCCTGGCCACAACCCTGCAAGAGATGGGATATACCCTGCGGCGGCAGCATTTCTTTGATACGCTTACGGTAGAGGGCCTTTCGGAAATGCAGCGGCAGCAAATTCGCCAGACCGCCGAAAAATACCAGATCAACCTCCGCTACGATCCCGACGGCGCTATCGGCCTGAGCCTGGACGAAACCACCACCGACACAGACCTGCAGGACCTTATCGCTATCTTCCAGAGCGCCTGCGCAAACACCCGCATCAATGGTCACAAGGAACCCGTAGAAGGCCTTCCCGCAGCTCTCCATAGAAACTTACCCATCCTTACGGCCCCTGTTTTCCACCAATATCGTGGGGAGGCCGCCTTCACCCGCTTCCTCACGCAGCTCAGTAGCCGGGATATCTCGCTCATTCACTCCATGATCCCGCTGGGCTCCTGTACCATGAAGCTCAACCCTGTCGCCACCCTGGAGCCCATCTCCTGGCCTGCCTTTGCTAATCTTCATCCCTTCGTGCCAGCGGAACAGGCCGAAGGATATCACGAGATGATCCGGGCCCTGGAAAAGTATCTCTGTGCGATTACAGGATTTGCGGCGGTGAGCTTCCAGCCCAATTCCGGCGCACAGGGCGAATACACCGGCCTGCTCGTCATCAAGCGCTATCATGAAGCTCGGGGCGAAGGCCATCGCAATATAGTCCTGGTACCCTCTTCCGCCCATGGCACGAATCCGGCCAGCGCCGTCCTGGCCGGTTATGAAGTCGTCGTCGTAGCGGCCGACGCCCAGGGAAATATCGACCTCGCAGACCTGGAAAAAAAGCTGCAGGCCTATGGCCCCCGAGTAGCCGCCCTCATGGTAACCTATCCCTCTACCCATGGCATCTTTGAGCGACACATTCGCTCCATCACCGAAAAAGTCCATGCCGTTGGCGCTCAGGTCTATATGGATGGAGCGAACCTCAATGCGCAGGTCGGTCTCACCTCTCCCGCTCGTATTGGTGCAGATGTGTGCCATATCAACCTTCACAAGACTTTTTCTATTCCCCATGGGGGTGGGGGGCCTGGCATGGGGCCGATCGGGGTGGCAGAGCATTTAGTGCCGTATTTGCCCACGCATCCCGTGATTCCGACCAATCCTCATCCGCAGGCGATCGGGCCGGTGTCAGCCGCCCCTTATGGCAGTGCGTTAATTCTCTGGATCTCGTATGCGTATATCCGCCTCATGGGAGCCGATGGCCTGCGCTATGCCTCCCAGATCGCTATCCTCAATGCAAACTACCTCAAAGCCCGCCTCAGCAAGCACTACCCCATTCTTTACACGGATGCTAATGGGTATGTGGCGCATGAGTTTATTCTGGACCTGAGGCCCTTCAAGCGTTCGATTGGGCTGGAGCCCGACGATGTAGCGAAACGGCTCATGGATTTTGGCTTTCATGCGCCGACCATGTCCTTTCCGGTGCCGGGCACGCTGATGATTGAACCCACGGAAAGCGAAGATGTGGCGGAGCTGGAGCGGTTTATCGAGGCCATGGAGAAAATCCGCGCGGAAATAGCGGCGGTGGAGTCCGGCATATACAGGATGGAGGAAAGTCCCCTTCGGCGGGCCCCTCATACGGTGTCCGTGCTGGTAGAGGAGCCCTGGGAGCGTCCTTACAGTCGGGCAGAGGCGGTTTTTCCGGCGCCATGGGTCCGTGAAAGCAAGGTCTGGCCGTATAGCAGCCGTATAGACCACGCTTATGGAGATCGAAACCTCGTTTGCGTCTGTCCGCCCGTAGAAGCCTACGAGATGCGGGAAGCTTAGCCTCATAGTATACTGGAGCGCTCGCCCGCCGTAGGCAGGCGAGCGCGGACCAATACGCCGGTGCCGCCGCCTCTTCAGCTCCCCTAAACTATGCCCTGGCGTCTGGTACAGGTATTTTTTTCATAGTTCGTGTGAGGGTTGTATTTTTGGCGGGTGCGCAGGTTCTCCCACCGGCTTTCAGGGAAAGAGGTTCCCGTGACTTTTCTCCCGTTTATTCTGGCCCATTTAGCGGCGCAAACGGCACCTCCCCGACTGGTGGTGGGGATTGTTATAGACCAAATGCGGGCCGACTACCTGCGCCGCTTCGTCCCGTCAAAAAGTTCGGGCTTTGGACGCCTGCTCAGAGAGGGGATCGTCTTCTGGAATGCACACTACAACTACTTTCCCACCTACACCGGTCCCGGGCATGCCAGCATTTATACGGGATCCACGCCGGCCTTTCACGGCATTGCGGCCAATACCTGGTGGGACCGCACGCTCCAGAAATCATACTACTGCGTTTTAGATACGACCGTGCAGCCGGTGGGGGCCCCTACTGAGTCCGGCCGACGAAGTCCCCGCACACTTCTGGCCACGACCATCACGGAAGAGCTTCGGTATGCCACGCGCTACAGGGGCAAAGTCATAGGCCTTGCCCTGAAAGACCGTTCGGCCATCCTGCCCGCCGGTCGCAGCGCTAACCTCGCCCTATGGTTCGATACAGAGAGTGGCAACTGGATCACCAGCACATACTACGCACCTGACCTTCCTTCCTGGGTTACAGCGCTTAATGCCAGGAGGCTACCGGATAGCCTGCTAAAACTGCCCTGGACCTTATCTGTCCGTCTGGCCTGCACCGATGACAGCCCCTACGAAGGCCATTTATCCGGCGAAGGTAGCGCCACCTTTCCCCACCAGCCCAGGACCTACAAAGATCTTATCCTCACCCCTGCCGGCAACTACCTTACTCTCATCCTCGCCCGCGAAGCCATCCAGTACGAAAATCTCGGAAAGGACCGATACCCCGACTTTCTCTGTATCAGCCTTTCCACGCCGGACCTGGCGGGGCATCTTTTCGGTACCGAGAGCTGCGAGCTGGAAGACCTCTACAAAACCCTGGATGCCCAGATCGCCGACTTCCTCAACTTTCTGAGCCGGCGCTTTAAGGCGGGAGAAGTGCTGGTTTTTCTCACGGCGGACCATGGGGCCAGTCCCACCCCCGAAGCGCTGGCCGAAAAAGGCGTCTCCGCAGGTCGCTTCCCGGAAAAAGAAATAGTCGCTCAGGCTGAAACTTTCCTCCACGAAGCGCTGAAAATTCCCGATACAGTCCAGATTATCGGTGCTTACATCAATCAAAGTTTTTACTTTTCGTCGCGGCTCTCGTTAGACCTGCGTCGTCAGGCCGCTCGCCTTCTCAAAGAATACCTTCTTCAGCGGTCGGATATCGTAGCGGCCTACACGCGTGAAGAGCTGACGGGCCCGGGATCCAGCTATTATCCGGTGGCCCGGCTGCAGGCGGGTTTTTTCCCATTCCGGAGTGGGGATCTGGTTCTGGTTTATGTGCCGGGATGGATTGAGAGTGAAGGCTACACGAAGGGTACGACCCACGGTTCTATATGGACTTATGATACGCATGTACCATTGATATTCTGGTGGCCGGGGGGACGGCATGAGCATCGGTATGAGCAGGTGCCGATTACGGCGATTGCGCCCACATTGGCCTTCCTTCTGGGGGTGCCGCTTCCCTCAGCTACTTTTTCCGGGCCCCTTCTGCCCGTGATAGAGGCATGGAAAGTGCCTTCCGCTCTTACCTGGGAAGTTATTTCCGGTCCCTGAGCGCATGCTGGGCCTTCTGGTGTGGCTTCAGGCTTTTAGCGCGACCGGGCTAAAGGGACTGAAGGCTCGTGAGCGGGCTGTCCTTGAGCGGCTAATCCAGGAGGATTCCACGGGAAAGCGGGTGGACAGCTTTTTAGTGGAACTGGGTTTCTGGCAGGCCTCTCGGGCCAAGGGCCATATAGGTCCTCGATACCGTCTGGCAAAGCTGGTCGTGGAAGGGGACTCCGAAGCGGTGCGTCTTTTAGGAAGACATTTTCAGCGATCATGGGAAGGCGAGATCCTGCGCACAGGCACGCTGGAGGGATTATCTGAGGAGACTCTTCAGGAGCTGGGGCGAGCAGGATATTTATACGCTTCGGCAGAATGGAGGGGTATAGAATGTGATACAGCCGGGAGATGCACGGGATATCTGAGGATCTTTTCAGGGGAGCGGGTAATTCTGGATACGATATTTATCAGGGGTCGCTGGCCGGCGCCTGTATCGGCATTTTATCGGGTGACGGGCTTATGGCCCCGGCGTCCCCTTGCGCGAGACGCCTGGGAGAAGCTCCCGGGTAGATTGGCCCGCAGCTCGTATGCGGTGGTGGTGGACACGCCGCGTCTGTGGCTTTTCCCGGGGTTGGCATGGGCGGAAGTCAGGGTTCGGCCCCAGCAGAATAACCGCATAGAGGGGGCTCTGGGGCTGGCCTCGGATCCCCTGCGCCCGGGCAAAATTCAGCTGGTGGGCGATTTCAAGGCCCAGCTCAGCAGTCCCCTTCGGCTCGGTGAAAACCTTCAGGTGGCATACAGTCAGCTGGTGGGCGGAAGTCAGCGTCTGCGGTTGCGGGTAGAACTGCCTTATCTTTTTCGAGGGCTGGTGGGATTGGAGGGGTATTTTAATCTTTTGCGGCAGGATACGAGTTTTTTGCTGCGGGAGGGATGGTTTCAGGTATCGTATCGTTTGACTTCTCGGCATACGCTTCTGGCGGGTTTTGGTGCTACGACTTCACGGCTTTTGAGTACGGTGCCTTATCGACAGCGGGTATGGCCGCCCCCGCCCAACTTAGACTATCGCCGGCGGAGTGTCCGGCTGGGCTGGCGCCTGGATAGCCGTGATAATCCTCTCAGTCCCTCCACGGGCTGGTTCGTAGAAATCACGGGCACCCGGGGTAGTCGGGGGTACCTGCCCAATCCGGGGTTGCCAGCCTTAGATTACAGCCGTTTGCCGCGGGCAGGTCCCGTTCAGGAATTGCAACTCCTCATCGGGCGCTACTGGCCTGTGGGGCGTCGGCTTACCCTGTGGAGTCAGGGCTTTGCTTATCGATACTGGGTGGATAGCTTCTTTGAGAATGAACTGCGACGAGCGGGAGGGCCTGCCGATTTGCGAGGCTTTCCTGAAAATAGTCTTCCCACCTACGAAATAGGGCAGTTTACGCTGGAGCTGCGACTGCGGATGGGTGAAGCAGACTATCTGGCTCTCTTTGGAGAGGGAGGGGTAGTGGGTCTGTATCCCGCCAACCAGAAGGGCTTTCAAACGGTGGGCTTTGCGCTACAGGCGCAGCTCAATGTAGGGGTTTTGCGACTCACTTTTGCCATGGGGCGGCTATTGCCTGCGCCATTTGAGCCCAGGCGCACGCTCGTCGCGCTCGAATGGCTGAGTCGGTTCTGAAAATTTGGATTTGAGTATTTTTCATACCTTGCGGCATGCTCAATCTGTACAGCCTCCAACTCACTTATCAGCTTATTGGCCGCATGGATACGGCTGAGCGACGCTATTTCAGGCGTTTCTCAAACTTTCACAGCGGAGATAAGTATTATCTGGAGCTTTTTGATAAGCTTGTTGCTTACCGGAAGCAAGGCCTTCCTCCTAAGGCTATTCGGCAGCGTCTCATTCGGGAAAGCCCCAAGTTAGATACCCTCACGCGCCACCTCAACGAGCGTCTCCTGGAAGCTCTTACCTTTTTTTACCAGACTAACTCCCCTGATCACGAGCTTTCGAAAAATATCCAGCGCACAGAATTTTTACTTTACAAAGGCTTTGTCTCTATCCTCCCCAAATATCTTATGCGGCTTTACAATCGCGCGGTCTTTGAGGAAAAGTACGATAAAGCGCTCTATGTAACCGATCTTATCAAGCAGCTGTGGGGAATGAATATCATACGCGGAAAAGGCATTTCTTCGGAAAGTTTGTTTAGATATACGAATAGAGTCCTGGAAGACATCCATAACATCCATCGGACGTGGTATGCGGCAGCGATGTATGCAGAGATTATTATGGAAGAGGGGGAGAGCTTTGCTGTGGAACGGGTAGCCGTCGTAGATCAATATGTGGAAAGGCTGGGTCTAAAGCCGCCCGGCCCAACGGATCCGCTTTCTCTGCACTTTTTTTATGATACGGCGCAAGCGCTACGAGCCCGACTGACCGGTCAGAATGAAAAGTTTTTAGAAATTACGCGTCTTTTGCTCTACAAAATGGAGCAGCAACCTAAAAAGCTACCTTTTCTGCAGAATCGCTACATCCTGGCCCTCAATAACTACCTCTCAGGCCTCACCGAAATGGGCAATTACGAAGAAGCAGAAAAAATCCTGGAGAAATTTCGTTCTATCCGTCCTTCCAGCCGTCTCATAGGTCTGCAGCGAGAAAGGCTTCTCATCTTTCATGAGCTTAACTTAGCTTTTATTCAGGGCCAAAGCGAAAAGATTGCGAATCAGTATGACATTTACATAGACAGACTGGAGCGAACTTATTTGCGTACTTCACCGGCGTATGCTTTGCAAAGTTATTACCTTTTAGCGCTTAACCTGTATAACCTTCAAGATATCGGGCGTACCTGGTCTGTTTTAGATCGGGTAGAGCAAGGGGCCATTGAAATACGCCGGAGAGACCTGCTTCTGGCGGCTCTGGTGATACGACTTCTGGCGGCGTATGAGAAGCAGGATCCCTCTCCCTTGAAGCAAGCCCTCTTTCATGTGTATCGGACCCTGAGTCGACTGCGGGGTACCCGGAGTCCTGTGGAAAAAATACTCCTTCACTTTACGGTTCAGGCGCTAAGGGGAGCCTATCCGACCCGGGAGGCCGCTCTGGACGCATTCCATGCTTATTTGACGCAGGTAGTGCCGCAGAGTGAGCTACCGATTCGGCGATTCTGGCAGGTATACTTTCCGATAGACTGGCTCGAGAAAAAGCTGAGGGGGCATTTAGGACATGGAGAGCCGGCAGGGCGTGGTTCGGGACCTCACCAGTGATGGCTATGGGGTGGTGGCGCCGCCGGATGGGCCAGTGGTGCTCTTGCCCTATGTGATAGAGGGGGAGGTGGTGCGCTATGTGGTGGAGCGCCGGAGGCGGCAGCTTTTATACGGGCGGCTTGTAGAGGTGCAGGAGGTTTCACCGCATCGGGTAAAGCCCGTTTGTTCGGCATTTGGGCGCTGTGGGGGGTGCCGCTGGCAGATGATGAACTATGCGCATCAGTTAGAGGTAAAGCGACGTTTTGTGGAAGCTCAGCTCAAGCATATTGGACAGGTAGAAGTGGCAGTCCCACCCGTGCGCGGATCCCCCCATCCATGGCAGTACCGTAATAAGGTAGAATATGCCTTTGGCCGGGGCCCTTCGGGCGAGATTGTGGTGGGATTTCATCCCCGGGGGGATTTTCGGCGGGTTATTCCCATAGAGGCCTGTCAGATTATTCCTCCTGCTTTTGAAGAAGTTCGTCGACTCGTCCAGAATCAAGTCCAACATTTAGGACTGGCTCCCTACGATCCCCAGCGGCATGAAGGCGTATGGCGAGAACTCCTCATTCGTGGCACACAGGAAAATTACATTGTACTGGTAAGCCTTTCGCAGGAACGGTCCGATTGGGCCGAAAAGCTCCTGGATCCCATCAGGAGCCTTCCGGGCTGTCGTGGAGCAGGTTACTTTTACAATCCCAAGCGCAATAACAGCCTGCATGATCTCACCCCACGGATTTTGTGGGGTTCGTTGGAACTGGTGTACAGGGTGGGGGGGCGGGAGTTTGAAGTGGGGCCTGTAGACTTCTTTCAGGTAAATCTCATGCAGGCGGAGGCGCTGGTGGAATGGCTGCGGGCTCGTGTGCCCGAAACCCCCATTTTGTATGACCTGTATGGAGGGGTAGGGTTTTTAGGGATCAGTCTGGCGGAGCGGGCGAAGCGCCTCGTCCTGATAGAAAATCTTCCGTCGGCCGTGGGGCAAGCCCGAAAAAATTTCGTTCGCAATCAGGCATTTTATCCGGGGGTTGAGTTTGAGAGTATTACGGGCTCCCTTGAGAAGGTGTGGCCATGTATGGCGGTGCCTTCGGAAGCGACGGCATTGGTGGATCCCCCGCGAGAAGGGCTCCACCCATCTCTCGTCAAGGCTTTACAGCAGGCGCCCTTTGCGCATCTCTTTTATGTAAGCTGTCATCCGGCGACTCAAGCCCGTGACGTAGCCGCCTTACAGAAAGCTTATGAAGTGCGAGAAGTACAGCCCTTTGACATGTTTCCCCATACGAGCGGCATAGAAAATGTGGCCTGGCTCGTCCGGCGGAAATAGGGGTCTAATACCAATCTAAGCCAAAACTCTCTGAATACAGGTCAGACTCTCAGCATGAATTCAAGGTCCGCACAGGTGAATAGCTAATCTGAAAAGAAAGTATACGGCCTCTTAGTATTATCTCCAACCCCAGCCCGATGTGACATGGTCCGGCCTCCCAGTATCCAGAATTCGGCCAGGTTCTGATGCATTTTTGTTATATTTAAAGTATGAGGTCCTGGTTACGCGCGTTTGATCCCCGTGCTAAAAGCGTGCAGCATCTGGGTTCAGGTCATAGCCGCTTCAATCTACTCTTTATGCGGCGAACCAACTTCGTCTCGCTCTCTCTTTTCGTGCTGGGGGTTCTGGGGAAGCTGCTGTACAACTGGCTCTTTCGCTAACAGCTCAGCCGCAATCTTTTCCATGTAGGCCCAGGCGGCCTCCCGGTCGTTTGGGATAAGCCCTTCCAGAATAGCTTCCCGGATAGCCTCTTTGATTTTTCCCACAAGGGGGCCGGGGGAGAGATTGTAGTGAGTCATGATTTCGTCCCCCCGAATGGGCGGCTGAAAGCGGGCCAGCCGGTCGCGCTCCTCTACTTCCCGGACGCGCTGCATCACCCGGTCAAAGTTTTGCAGGAAGCGCTGCCGCCGGTAGCGATTCTGAGTCGTTACATCGCTGCGGCATAGTAGAATAAGATCTTCCAGGTCTTCCCCCGCCTCTACAATCAGGCGCCGGATGGCGCTGTCGGTCACCTCTTCCTTAGCTAAGGCTATGGGACGCCCATGGAGACGAACCAGCTTTTGAACATACTTCATGCGGTGGTCCAGCGGCAAATGCAGCCGCCGAAAGATCTCCTTCACCATTCTGGCCCCCACCTCCTCATGCAGATGAAAGGTCCAGCCCTGCGCCTCGTCAAAGCGCTTGGTGAGGGGCTTACCTATATCATGCAGTAAAGCTGCCCACCGAAGCCATAACGACGCATCGGGCTTTCGCTCTAAGAGCTGGGAAAGCACCTGCAGAGTGTGCTCAAAGTTTTCTTTGTGCCGGTATCCTTTTTGCGTTTCTACACCCTTGAGGGCTCCTACCTCAGGTAAAAACTGCACCAGTAAGCCTGTATCTGAAAGAAGCCGTAATCCCCTCACCGGGTCAGCACTGAGCAAGATTTTGTGAAACTCCTCTACGATGCGTTCGGGAGACACGATAGAGAGGCGGTGGGCCTGACTCCGGATGGCCTCATAGGTCTGTGGCTCAATCGTAAAATCCAGCCGCACGGCAAACCGAATTGCTCGCATCATGCGCAGGGGGTCATCGCTAAAGGTCCGGACAGGGTCGGTTGGCGTGCGAATGGTTCTACCGGCTAAGTCCCGTACCCCTCCGAAGGGGTCTATCATCTGGCCGCGCTGGGCAGCGTGAAGCCCTACATACAGGGCATTGATAGTAAAGTCGCGCCGCAGAAAGTCTTCTTCCAGGGTGGCTGGGGCCACATCGGGATTTCGGCTCTCAGGGCTGTAGCTTTCCTTACGGGCAGAGACGATTTCTATCTCGTAATCCTGCCAGCGCACCAGCGCCACATAAAACCGCTGGTATTCGGCGGCGATGGTGGTATCCAGCTTCCGGGCCAGGGCTTGCGCAAAGGTCGTGGGATGCCCTAAAACCACTATATCCAGCGCTTTCCCGGCCTCCCCCGTGAGCAGCCAGTCCCGTACCCACCCCCCTACCACATAAGCAGGACAGGCAAGCTCATCGGCCACTTCGGAGAGAACTTTTAGCAGGGGAACCGACACCCACAGGCTGTCGGGCAAAAAACTCATATCCTACACCATCGCCTCCGGCCGCACATACCGGTCAAACTCCTCTGCCGTGAGATAACCCAGTTCAATAGCAGCTTCTTTGAGCGTTTTGTCTTCCTTATGAGCTTTTTGGGCGATTTTGGCGGCTTTTTCGTAGCCGATCACGGGATTAAGCGAAGTTACCATCATGAGACTGCGTTCCAGATGGCGGTTTATCGTGGGGAGGTTGGGTTCTATGCCCACCACGCAGTTATCGGTAAAGGAATGGCAGGCATCGGCTAAGAGGCGGATAGATTCCAGGAGGTTGTGGATGATGAGGGGTTTGAAGACATTGAGCTCGAGGTGTCCCTGGAAGGCGCCGCAGGTAATGGCGGTATCGTTACCAATGACCTGGCAGCAGACCATAGTCATGGCTTCACTCTGGGTAGGGTTGACTTTGCCGGGCATGATGGAGGAGCCGGGCTCGTTTTCGGGGAGATTAAGCTCAGCTATGCCCGCTCGCGGGCCGGATCCCAGCAGGCGAATGTCATTCGCGATTTTCATGAGAGCGACGGCAGTTCGCTTGAGGGCGCCTGAAAGGGAGACGAGAGGGTCGTGCGTAGCCAGAGCGGCAAACTTATTGGGGGCGGTTACGAAGGGAGCGCCGGTAAGCTGGGCGATTTTTTCGGCTACTTTTTCGGCAAAGCCCTTGGGTGCGTTGAGGCCGGTGCCGACAGCGGTGCCGCCCAGCGCCAGTTCGCATACCTCCGTCAGGGTCCGTTCAATATCCCGACGCGCCGTAACGACCTGGTGGTAATACCCGGAGAACTCCTGACCCAGCCGCATGGGGACCGCATCCATGAGGTGCGTGCGGCCTACCTTGATGATGTTCATAAACGCATTGGCTTTTTCCTGGAGGGCCGCTGCGAGCTTGTCCAGAGCGGAAAGGAGCCGATCCCGCACGGCAAGGTAAGCCGCAATATGCATCGCCGTCGGAAAGACATCATTGGAGGACTGGGATTTATTGACATCGTCGTTGGGGTGAATGGGTTTTTTGGCGCCGAGGGGTTGGCCAAGTTTCTGGTTGGCACGGTTAGCGATTACCTCATTGAGGTTCATGTTGGTTTGAGTCCCGGAGCCGGTTTGCCAGACGACCAGGGGAAAGTGCTCGTCCAGGGCACCGGAGAGGATTTCATCACAGACTTCGGCGATGAGCCTGGCTTTATCTTCGGGGAGTACCCCTAACTCTGCATTGGCGAGGGCAGCGGCCTTTTTGGCGATGGCGAGGGCGTATATGACCTCTTTGGGCATGCGGTGGCCGCCGATTTTGAAGTTTTGCAGGGAGCGCTGGGTCTGCGCGCCCCAGAGTTTGTCTTCGGGGACCGAAACCTCACCCAGGGTGTCGTACTCTATGCGATAAGCCATGGCGCAAAGTTAGTTTATTTGGGCATGCCCCCTCGCTGCGCTCGGGGTCGGGCTGCTGCGGAGACCGTTGCAAAAATGCGCGAAAGTACCACTCTACCTCTTTGTCGTGCTGCTCACGGGCATTCTCGGACGCCTGTATAAGGAGTTTTGCAACAGTCTCCTGCGGGGTTCGCTATCGCTCCGTCTCGCCTCTGGCGAGACCCGCCCCTTCGGGGCGGCCCTTCGCATCCCTCACGCGGCTCTTCACCCCTGCCCTCCCCCTCATAAACGCCCAAACGCTCCCGAATACCAGAATCCAGCAAACAACCCATCTTTGCCTGTAATGCCAATCTGCCTCAAACGAATACGGCTCGTGGGGGTCGGCCTGCTTTTATATGCTCAACGGAGCACCCTATACCGTCCCCAGGGCCTGTACGAAACGCAGCCCACCCAGATAGCCATCACCGGTGTCTCCGTATGGCTTCAGCCGGGCAAGGTCGTAAGCCCCGCTACCATTCTGATACGGCAGGGCCGTATTGTGGCTATTGGGGAAAGTACGCAGGTACGCATTCCTCCAGGATACGCGATTCGCCGGTATCCCACCCGCGTATGGGTGTATCCGGCTTTTGTGGAGCCCTGGGCCGATTTTGGCCTCAACCAGAAAAGCACGGGAAGCCGGGGCCGCCCCCAGTATGAGCCCACCCGCTCCCCGCTCACCTATCCAAATGACGCCGTATGGCTGGATTATGCGGCGGATACCGCTTTCCGCTACGATGCCGAACGCGCCGCCACCCTCCGAAAGATGGGCTACGCCACCGCTCACATAGCCCCCACCCTCGGCATTTTGAGAGGAAGCGGCGCCACGCTCCTGCTATCAGACCGGGGCCGGGAAGAGCAAAAGATTTTGCCAGGCCATACTATCCTGCATGGTGGCTTTGATAAAGGCAATCTTTCGCAGGATTATCCCGGGTCTCTGATGGGGGCTATTGCGCTGGCCCGACAGGTCCTGTACGACTATCTCTGGTACCGGCAGCGTCCCCCGGAGGCAGCCCTGAATGTAGCTCTGGAGCGGCTGCTAAGCCTCTGGAAAGACCCCATTCACTGGTGCTGGGTGGCCGAAGCGCCTGAGGATGCCTTTCGGGTAGCCAGCCTTATGCGGGAATGGCGACAGGGCGGTCCCCTTCAGTGGGCCCTCAGAGCTACCGGTTACGAGTGGGAGTGGATCCCCTTCCTGCCTGAAGAAGGTGTTTACATTTTGCCGGTTACCCTTCCCACCCTGCCCCCCGCTCATAGTCCGGCCTTTTACGCAGACCTGCCCCTTCAAGCTTTGAAGCGATGGGAAACTGCTCCTTTCCGGGTGCGATGGATGCTTCGCAGGGGCTACAGGGTCCTCCTCACCAGCCACGCCGCCCCGGATCCCGAAACCTTCTGGAAGCACCTGCGAACCCTCATCCGCGCAGGTACTTCACCGGATATCCTCCTTTACCTTCTCACCCGTGCCAGCGCCGACTGGCTCGGCCTCAAAAACGTCGGCACCCTTACCCCGGGCGCCTATGCCAATCTCATCGTCTTCTCGGACACCTTTTACACGGATAGCGCCCGGCTCTTAGAAACCTGGATAGCCGGAGAAAAGTATGACATTCAACCTGTTCCCGATTACCTGCCCATCGGTACCTTCACCCTCCAGGCTCCCCCCTCAGAACCCCTTTCAGCCTGGCAGTGGTCCTTCCCGGAGAGTTACCCGCCTTTCGACGCCAGACTCATTCAGAGCACCGACACCCTCACCGTGAAGGTAACCTATCAGCCGGCTCTGGGCTGGTATGAGGGACGCTTTCCGACCAAAGTGGGCGGAGGAAGCTTTCAACTGCGCCTGGTGCGCCCGGATTCAGGCATTATCACGATACTACCCCTGAACGGCCAGAGCCAGTCATTCCCTTTCAGGCAGAAAATTTCTTCTCCACTCCCTTCTAAAAAAGACGCGCCCTCTCCTCTCTCCGAAGACAGCCTCCTTAGCCGCCCCACCTATCCGAATGGCCTGTGGGGGTACGAAAGCCATCCTCCCATAGAGACGGTCCTGATTCGAGGCGCTACAGTGTGGACGGGTGATAGTGTGCTGCCAGAGACGGATGTTTTAATTTCAGGAGGTCGAATTCGGGCCGTGGGGAAAAAGCTCACCCCCCCTCCCGGAGCCACCATTATTGAGGCAGAAGGGGGGGCGCTCACCGCAGGCATCATCGATGAGCATTCGCACATTGCCATCAGTGGGGGCGTTAACGAAGGCACCGAAGCTATCACAGCCGAAGTACGCATCCGGGATGTGATAGAGCCTACCGATGTCAACATCTACCGACACCTGGCAGGGGGGGTTACAACCGTACAGCTTTTACACGGCTCGGCCAATCCCATTGGCGGGCAGTCTGCCTGCATAAGCCTTCGATGGGGGTGGCCTGCCGACTCTTTTGTTATCCCTGAGGCGCCTCCGTTCAATAAGTTTGCGCTGGGGGAAAATGTCAAGCAGTCCAACTGGGGAGAAGCTTTTACGGTTCGTTATCCGCAGACTCGCATGGGGGTAAAGGAGATCATGGAGGATGCTTTTGAGCGGGCCCGTCGCTACCAGGCCGAATGGGATGCCTATGAGAAGGTCTTATCCACTTATCGGCGGGGTCCCAGGCCGCTGGCTCCCCGCCGCGACCTTCGCCTCGAAGCCCTCGCCGAAATCTTACAGGGCAGACGCTTTATTACCTGTCACTCCTATGTACAATCTGAGATTCTCATGCTCATGCGATTGGCAGAGCGCTTCGGCTTTCGCATACGCACCTTTACGCATGTGCTGGAGGGCTATAAGGTGGCTCCCGAACTCAAAGCACATGGCGCCTTTGCCTCAAGCTTTTCTGATTGGTGGGCCTACAAGATGGAAGTCATAGAAGCAATTCCTCATAACGCTGCTATTATGCTCAGCAAAGGGGTCAAAGTTTGTATCAACTCCGACGATGCGGAGATGGCCCGCCGCCTCAATCAGGAGGCGGCTAAGATTCTGCGTTATGGAGGGCGAGACCTTGGCATAGACAGCATAGAGGCCTGGCGAACGGTTACGGTTTATCCTGCGCAGGCGCTGGGAATCGCAGGCAGTCGAGGGTATGTGAAATCTGGATACCTAGCCGATGTGGTGTTATGGGACAAACCCACGCCTCTCAGTGTGTATAGTCAGGTGCGAATGACTTTTGTGGGGGGACGCCGGCTTTTTGATCGGGCACGCGACGAGGCCCGTGGGAAAGAAACCGCCTCCCTGAAAGCTCGCCTTGTGGAGAAAGCCTGGAGAGCCGCCCAGGAGGAGCAAAAAGGCATGCCGCTCCTTATTCGTCGTACCGTTCTATGGCATTGCGAGGACCTCGGTGAGAAAGATGATGAATAATACCGTTTGGGACCATATATTCTCTTCTCGGAAAGGCCATTTGACTCAGATGACCTTAAGTTTGGGCTGGAGGACTGGCCTGTATTCAGATAGTTTCTGGCGCAGATTGGTATTAGAATCGTATGAGGCAGGTCCTAAACTACTGTACAGGCGCCGAGGTTGACGCTACAGGGTAATCTGTCCCTCATAGTCGCGGCCTTTGTAGGTGATACGGTAGCGGTACGAACCCTTTAGCTGGCCCGTGCCGGGAAGGCGGCGCTGCTTTTTGCCCTGAGCGCTTGGCCATTGAAAAAAGTATAGCACGGAATCTCGCTGGTCTAATAACCGCAGTTCTACCACCCCATCAAAAGGTATTTCATAACTTATAACGGCGGTGGTATCACCCGCCGGTCGGCTGAGACCAAGAAGGGTAAATGTGTTCGGCTTTTTGAGTACATTATTCTGAGAAAAAGCTAGAGCGCTCAAAAGCCAGAATCCTATTTGAGCTTTGAAAGTAAAAGATAATCGCAATCGGTCCATAAGTCGGCGATTTTTTTGTTTATTCTAAGCATAAGGTCCAGATAGCGGCGGTACTGGGCGAGGGTTTCACGCACAGGGGGGGTAACTCTGTTGACGACTTTGAGCTCACCATAGCGGGTCCACACGGCCATGAGCGCATACTGATAGGGGAGCCACTCATAATGAAAGTCTTTTAGCTGGCGATAAATGTCTTCGGTGCTGGCCCGAATCCGGCTGGTAACCACCCGAAAAGAGTCCACATAATAGGGAAGTCGCTTGGGGTACTGGGCGATCGCGATCATGCTATTCAGGGTATCCCGGTAGGTAGAGAGGAGGGAATCGAGGCGCAAAAGATGGGATTCGTGGTAAGCTACTAACTTCGCGATGGCCTCCTGATGCGTATCAAAAGGCGTAATAGCGGAATCTATGGGAGGAAGGGAGTCCTTTTTAGGAGGTTTTTGCTGGGCAGGCTGGGCCCAGTTAAGCCAGACCAGGCCCCCCAAAAACCACAGGCGGAAGGTTCTCATCCCGAATCTCAATCGCTCCAAACCGGCTTTCGTACTTATGGAGGTTGTCCTGCATGGCCAGAACGAGCCGTTTATAATGGCTGGGCGAAAGGATGATCCGGCTGCGGACCCGGGCTTTGGGTGCGCCGGGGAAAACCTGAATAAAGTCAACGATAAACTCCGCCGCCGTGTGCGAGATAATCGCTAAGTTTGAATAAATGCCTTCGGCGACCTCGTCGGTGATTTCTACATGGAGCGTGGGCTCTTCGGGTCGGTTGTCTTCGGGCTTCATGAATAGCAAATGTAAGGTGTTTTCATGAAGTGGGCAGGACGGATAGCGGGAATACTGGGGTGTGGGATCCTGATTATCGGGCTTGTACTTGTATTGGGACGCTCCCTTTGGGCGCGGCAACTCCTAAGTTATTATGCAGGCTCTGAAGTCTGGTTTGATTCCCTTTCGCTGACGTGGCTTGGAGGGGACAGGTGGCAGGCGCATTTTCAAAATATTCGTATAGCCTCTACCGAACCTTCCATCCCCTTTGCGCCCCTGAAAGCTCAAAAAGTAGTGCTCACTTTTCAAGGGGTGGCTTTGCAGGGCGTGGAGGCAGAAGGAGCATCGTTTATACTAATTCGGCAGAAAAAAGGTGCCCAGATCGTGCGAAATTATCAGCGGTTATTTCCCAAGCGGGGGGAGGGAAGGCCTGTTTCTCTAAAGATTTCTATCAGAAAAGCGCTTTTTCATCTTCTTAATCAACCTGCTGCTCTGGAGGTACAGGCTCAGGTAGAAAGGGCTGCTGGCGTGGTGAATATAGATTCGGTGTGGATTGACTTGGTTCAAACAGGGGTGGATGTGGGGGGATTGGGGATTTGCTATCGGGGGCAGGCTTACGAGGGATTATATGAGGGGAGGGTGTCCTGCACAGGTCGGTATCGAAAGGTGGATGATAGCTGGGCGTCGGCTTTTTTACGGGTGTATTTTCCCGGTCTGGGGGTTCTGTATGAAGGGAAGATCAGGCGCTGGGCATCGCTGGAGGGAGGTATGCAGATGTGGGTAGATAGCACGCTCCTGAGGCGCTGGGTGGCCCTACCCTCATTCGCAAAGATGATTATGGGTGGGGACGTGAGGGCCAGTGTGTTGTTTGAGGGGGATACAGTCTTTTTTCATACCTGGGGAGAAGGGGAGTGGGGACAGTATGAGGTCTGCGGGAGATGGGGCGCCAGGGGGTGGGGACAGCTTGAAGGGATGATCTGGAATGGGCCGGCCTATTCTTTGAGAGCTAAAAGTGAAGAGGGCGATAGCTGGCGGGTATGGGGGCAGGGCTGGTATCAGGGGTACCCCTGGTGGGCAGAGGCGCATCTGCGGGATTTGTCTCAGGCTGGCGAAGTCTTATTTCAGTTTGGAGCGGTGCGAGGGCGCTACTCGGGATCGCTCAGGCGGGGAAGGGGCCTCGTCCGGTGGAGAGAGCTGGTGGCTTCTGTGGAATGGGATGAGCACCAGGGCCTGATAATCAAGCTGGATACGGTAGCGTGGGGGAACTTGAGTCGCTTTCTTGAGGGTTACCGGCCTCTCTGGCAAGGCGCACGCGGGATAAGCTTCCCATGGAAGGCGACGATTCAGCATCTATCTGTCACTAAGGGATGGCTTTTGCGGGCGCTTGAGTTCGCCTCCAGGGGAAAGTATTTCGAGGGGCAGGGAGAGCTTTGCTATCTTTCCTGGGACATCTGCCTGAGCCTGAAAGGCCGTATAGAACGAGGGGGCCGTATCGGGCATTTAAGTGGTTGTAGTGCGGATGGAAAGGTATGCGGTTGCGCAGAGTGGTGGGGGGACTCGGTGTCTGCTTCGGTGGCCGGACTTCTGGGAGGCCCTTACTACGGGCAGATTAGAGGAAGGGGGTCTCTTTCACAGAGACGCTTCTGGGTAGAAGCCGGGCAGCTTCAATCGGCGGCGGGAAGCTACCTGGAGGCACGGGGCGTCTTCTCAGATAGCATGGCGGACGGGACGGCGTGGGGTGAGGTGCTGATTCCGGAGATTCTGATCTGGCTGCCTCTCACGGGCATGGAGATAAGAGAGGGGTATCTGTCGGGGAAAGTATGTTTTCAGGAGGCCTGGCAGACACTCTTTTCCTGGGATAACCACGCAGAGGGGTGGACCCGCCTTTCTCGTGTCAGCGGAAATTTCGTGAAGGTTGGTCTTCCCCTGATACTTGATCGGGTGCAGGTGGTCTTTGATCCGGATGCCACGCATATAGAGGGCCTTCAGGCAGAGGTGGGGGATATACGGCTTTCAGGGGCGGCTACGGTTCAGGGGACTCTGGGCTATATTTATGAAGACTGGCGAGCCTTACGGGGACAGGTCAGTTTATTCGTAGAGCGGTTCCGACTTCTGGATGTGTGGCGCGTGCGGCGGGGAGATACCTATGTTCCGCGTCTTTTATTGCCAGAAAAAATGACCCTTCATGCAGAAATAGCTGCTAAAGATGTAGATATATTTGGTTTCGGTTTTGATAGTGTGTCGGTAGAGGGTTCGCTTCAGGAGCAGACGATCCGGCTGGATAAGGTGGGGGCCCTGTACAGAGGAGGGAAGCTTAATGGATGGGGCTTATTAGATGCGATGGATACGGCCTGTTACATAGCGGGGTGGCAAGTGAAGGCAGAGGGGATTCCTGTTCAAGGGGTGCTTGCAGAAAGCGGCCTTGACCGGGTGCCTGCTATCGGGGCCCTCGGCATTCAGGGAGCATTTTCGGGTGAGATCCAGGCGGCTATTCGCTTCGCACCCAATCTCACCTGGCGGGAAAATAGCACCCTTGTGGCCAGAGGCAGCGTTTCTAAGGGTCTTTTCTGTACGCCGTCTTTTTTCAGGTGGATCAGGCCTTTTTTTATCGCAGCTTATCGGGATTCGATGGATTTTCTGGCTCAGCTTTCTGAGCTGTCTATTGTAGGTAGCTACCTCCAACTGCACCGGTCTCTGGTGGTAACGAGAATGGCAGCCTTTACCATAGAAGGTATCCATCTTCTTTCTGAGGATCGCTTTCTTTATCGGATGCAGGGTACCCGGGTTTTTCGGAAAGCCCAGCGCTACCCCCACCTGGAGCGGCTTTCTCCTTATCTGGTAGAACGGTTGGCTGGCAGCCTCTGGCTCCTCTACATTGAGAAAAAAGACGGCCGTGTGCGCTGGCGTTATCCTGTAAAGTATCTTCTTCGGCGGCTGGTAACTGGCTGATACCGACCTGCGATGAAAAACTCTCCCCATCAGGGCCCATAATAATACCAATCTGAGCCAAAACTCCTCGAATGCCGACTGAGTATCTGGATAAAGCTCGGGCCCCCGGAAAACCAATAGCCATGCTACAAAGGGATTATAGGCCGTTGGGTGGCATTAGCAGAACCCCCATCCAAACCCTTCCCCCTCACGAGGGGGAAAGGGCCGCTATTGAGGGTTAAGATAATGTATAACTCAGTTTGTTATAAGCTGCCTTCTGGTATTATGCCACTGTCAATAGGCCGTTCGGTATCAGCGCAGGAGGGTAACGGTACCGGCCCTTCGCTCTTTTTGACCGTTGAGGCGCTCTATCTCTATAAGAAATGTATAAGCTCCCTCAGGGCAGGGCTGGCCGCGGGTGGTGCCATCCCAGGCGATACTGGTGCCTTCGCCTCTGGTGACCTCAGTTCCCCACCGATCAAATATGACCCACCGAACCGACCGAATCCCATAAATGATCGGACGCCACTCGTCATTGATGCCATCCTGATTGGGGGAGAACACATTAGGAATGAATATCTCGCTCAGCACATTGACGACTATCCGGAGGGAAGCGGTATCCAGGCATCCTTCGGGGGATTGGGCAGTAACGATGACGGAGTAGATGCCGGCATTCGCATAGACATGGGTGATGGGAGGTGGAGCGGTTGAAGAGGTTCCATCTCCGAGCTGCCAGGTATAGGTGACGGAGGTGCTCGGTGGGGTTGTGGTGGCGGTAAAGGAGACAGGCTGTCCCGGCTCCACGGTGTCGGCTGAAGCGCTGATGGTTACCACGAGGGCGGGGGCGGAGAAAGCCCAGTTAGGGGTATCGAAAGAACTGACATTGAATACCTGCCAGCTATTTGGGAAGGGGCCGGGAGCGGCGCCTGTGGGTTCCCACCGGTTAGCGGGTGTACGCCACTGGGCTAAAGCCCCCTTGATAGGGTCAGAGGGGTCATACACGCAGGTGAGATGAGCCGGGTCGTTCCCGGAGAGGCGGTTGATATAGTGATAGTAGAGGGGATTGATTTCGCAGAGGTCGGGGTGGCGCTGGGAGCGGGGGAGATTTTCGTTATTGGGGTCGGTGTTGGCGAGGCGGACGGCCCAGCGATGGGGGGTGCCCGAGGTGGGCGTTACATAAGCCGGCCGGTATCGCAGAGGGCTGGCCCCCCCCACCGGAAAAAGATAATCAGAAGTCCTGTCGGTATATCGCTCCAGGTAGCCACCCGGATCACTGGAAACGAAGCCAGTGGTGCGCGTGATGGCCCCCGGGTCCGGATTGCGCACCGCCGCAAACGTATTCTGCGTGCGCAACTCTGCCGCCCCTAAATCCAATAGCTGATCGACGTAGAGGGGGGTTTGAAGGATTTTAGGAGTGGTGCCTAAAAGACGGATCGTGTCGGTTCGAATAGGATGCTGACCCGAGAGAACCTGCTGACTGCCATTGAGAATCAGAGTGCCAGGCGAAGGAGCAGGCAGGAAAAACTGCCCCGGATCATCATTCTGAATGTCCCCTGAGATATACACCACCCCACTATTGGTGAAGGTGCCACCTGCAAGGTTCTGCCAGCCGCCTTCGCACCAGACGATACCCCCGGGCTCAAGGGTCAGGCTGACACCTGCATTGGTGGCGGTGGGCTGAGCCATCAGACAGGCCCAGCCCACCGCCATCCCCACCAGAAGTCGGGAATAAAGCCTTACTCTGTTCTCGGTCATAAAACCTTATCGATTATTTTTTCAGACTCTTCTCTATAGAGAGAGTTTGTACAGGTCGGGCCTCAGGAACTTTTGCAGAAGAGCGAGGATAGATCGCAAAGCTATCGTCCCTGCCATAAAGTTCGGGCATGAGGTATTTACCGCGATGCTCAGCCGGCTTGTCCATTTCGGTGGGGCGTCCATACTTCTGCACATACAGGTCGTTTCGCCGGGCCAGCAGCATCCAGGAGACCTTGACATGGGGCTTTTCCGTGCGAATCACAAAACGATTATTCTGTACCTCCTCCTCCACTATTACCTGAGTGAAAGTACCTATGGGCTGCAGGTAGTAGCTGAAGTCCTTATTGATGGCTTCAAAGTAAGCGGGCAGTTGAATGACGGCCCGGCCCTCGGCATCCGTTACCACCACCCCCCGGTACAGATTATAGGGCTCAGGTCCTTCCGCCGAAAAGTGTAAAAGGTACTTATTTTCCGGATCCAGGGGGTGGTCTATGTGAAAGAGCTTGGTACCAGATGCATCGATATCTCCCAGGGCATATATGGCGATGGCTCCTGCCCCCGTCCCCTGAACACCCAGCACCCCCACAGCCGTTGCTCCGTTGGCTTCTCCGCGTACGCCTACGGCCCCCCCTCCAGTCGCAAATCCGCTAACCCCCACGGCGCTGCCTCCAGTCGCCCTTCCCTCAACGCCTACAGCAGCTCCGCCTGTGGCCTGTCCCACTACACCACGACCTGAGGCGCAGCTGGCACAATCTCCAATCAACGCAGTAGCCTGAGCACCCTGCGTTACAAAGCTTCCTGCTGCTGCGTATATTGTGTTTACCCCTCCGGCCATTCCGGCTACGGCTGTGCCACCCGCCTGGTTTACGACCCCTATCACGCCGATTCCATTCGCGGCCTCATTCCAAAAGCTACCCGCTGCATTGGCTGTGAAGGTGATAGAGGATACAAAGCCCGCCACTCCCGCTCCTGAGGTGGGCCCCACCCCAACCGTGCCGATGAAAGCGAGGCCGCTTGCCTGTCCCCAGACTCCAGTACCTCCAGAGCCGCTTGCCTCTCCCCAGAGTGCAGTACCTCTAAATTGGCTTGTATAACCACTGATGGCGTATGGGTTGGCTCCGGTGGCGTATATACTGAACTTATCTCCGGCAAATGGCGCGGCGGGGCCATCGCCCGGGTTCCAGATTTGATTGCTTGCGTTTTCGGCGAGGGTGGTATTACAGACCTGGGCGGGGGAGGTGCTGGAAAATTTGGGCAGGCGGTTGAGGGTGGGATTGCCGCATATAGCGTTGTTATTGGCCCACTGGGGGACGCCCCCTACGATGGTGAGGACCTGTCCGTTATTGCCATTAGCCAGCCAGACGGGAGGCGTACCGGCACCCGCCGAGAGGAGAAGGTTCCCATTCGCGCCGGGTTGATTGTTAGGCATGAAGGCGCCCTGCAGGCGTAGATTGCCATCGACATGAAGGCGCTCGGTAGGGGTGGCGGTCCCGATACCCACATTCCCTGTTCCACTGAGGGTGAGATTGAAGCCGTTGAGGTCGATATCGGTATTTTTGATGAGGTTTCCACCCAGTTCGATGGCGGGCGTGGGCGCTACGACAAAAGACAATCCATTCCGCACGGCGGGTGTAGTGGTGCTCCATGCGGCGCCGGTCCATACCAGTATCTGACCGGGGGCGGTGCCGGGTTGGAGGGTGATGGGACTTCCTGCGGTGCCATTACCCTGGATAGGCCCCTGAGTGGTGGCGGTCTGGGAGCCCCAGTTATCGCCGGCGGGTGTGCCCAGGGTCCAGGTGGTGCCATTCCAGATCCAGGTCTGGCCGGCGGCATTGCCGGGCTGGAAGGTGATGGGATTGGCGGCGGTACCGTTACCCTGGATAGGCCCCTGAGTGACGGCGGTCTGGGAGCCCCAGTTATCGCCGGCGGGTGTGCCCAGGGTCCAGGCGTTCCCATTCCAGATCCAGGTCTGGCCGGCGGCGGTACCGGGCTGGAAGGTGATGGGATTGCCTGCGGTGCCATCTCCCTGGATAGGGCTGGAGGTAGCGGCCGTCTGGGAGCCCCAGTTATCGCCCGGAGGTGTGCCGAGGGTCCAGGTGGTGCCATTCCAGATCCAGGTCTGGCCGGCGGCGGTACCGGGCTGGAAAGTGATGGGATTGCCTGCGGTGCCATCTCCCTGGATAGGGCTGGAGGTAGCGGCCGTCTGGGAGCCCCAGTTATCGCCCGGAGGTGTGCCGAGGGTCCAGGTGTTGCCATTCCAGATCCAGGTCTGGCCGGCGGCGGTACCGGGCTGGAAGGTGATGGGATTGGCGGCGGTACCGTTACCCTGGATAGGCCCCTGAGTGACGGCCGTCTGGGAGCCCCAGTTATCGCCGGCGGGTGTGCCCAGCGTCCAGGCGTTCCCATTCCAGATCCAGGTCTGGCCGGCGGCATTGCCGGGCTGGAAGGTGATGGGATTGCCTGCGGTGCCGTTGCCCTGGATGGGTCCGGATGTAGCGGCGGTCTGGGAGCCCCAGTTATCGCCGGCGGGTGTGCCCAGGGTCCAGTTGGCGCCATTCAAGATCCAGGTCTGGCCTGCGGCGGTACCGGGCTGGAAGGTGATGGGATTGCCTGCGGTGCCGTTGCCCTGGATGGGTCCGGATGTAGCGGCGGTCTGAATGCCCCAGTTATCGCCTGAGACAGAGATAGTAGTGGGAACCCATGCAGTGCCATTCCATTGCAGGACTTCTCCCGGTGCATTGCCTGCTAAGGTTCCAAAAACGCCATTGGGGTCTACGGTGGCAAGTCTCGTCCCCGGGCCGCTATAAGCCCGCACACGAAGACGACCGC
>Ga0197142_1000712_pt1 | contig 30916 bp, 18 predicted proteins | sample GBS60_MetaG_FD_148614 | JGI IMG/M metagenome (GOLD analysis project Ga0197142, IMG submission 148614) | Sediment microbial communities from Great Boiling Springs, Gerlach, Nevada, United States - GBS 60_MetaG | ecosystem: Environmental > Aquatic > Thermal springs > Hot (42-90C) > Sediment...
GCAAGTTCTTCGTGCAAGGATATCTCACGATACGGGTGACAACATGGCGTCACAACTTCCAACCGAAATACGGGAAATTTGGAAATCACCTCCGACAGGACTTCAGGGTATGAAAAAAGTCGAGTTCGAGCGGATGGACCTCGATGAGTTCTTGGAGCGCATTCGAACGAGCATTGGACTGACGGGGCGCAGAGAAGCCGCGGAAGTTGCCCGTGCTGTCTTTATGACTATCCAAGAGCAGATAACCCCGGGCGCAGCGGATCACGTGGCGTCCGAATTACCTGAGGATATTCGGGCGTTTTGGGAAGAAAGCGCTCCGCAGCAGAGACCTATCGAGTCTCCGGCTAGCCGCAGACCGCGCACGTTTGGATTCCGATTACGTTTTGATAGGCCGGCCCTTGAGCCGACAAAAAAAGGACCTCCGGAAGGATTCTATACATCTGATGAGATCGGGCCGTCTGTGGCTACAGTGTGCCGATCCGACGAACAGCTAAGGGATGAAATTATGGAGCTGTTAGAGGCAAGCGACGAAATATATGCGTCGGACATCGAGGTTGAGGTGCACGCGGGAAGGGTCACTTTGCGAGGAACGGTGACTTCGCCTTATCAACGTGAGGCCGCTAAGCGCATTGCCAAGGAAGCGCTCGGAACAATTGAGGTAATAAACAACATCCGCTTGCGCATGCTGTAATAAAGTAAAAATGATGGGGCAGGATGTTCGAATCCTGCCCCATCGGCATTGGTCTTTTAGCTACATTCTAAGAAATTGAAGCCTGAAAACGCAGATTCGAATAACATCGCGCGTTCAGAGCGGACTAGTAGTCGGAAACAGACTTCGCTACGTCAAAAGCATAATTAACGAATCAAAAACAATATCGTGATTTCGGACAACGTAATAGACAAAATTTACGCTTTTACGCGAGATACAAACTGAGATGCTCGTTTAATTAGGTCTAAACTGAGAAAAAGTTAGCTTGCTACTATATTAACGAGTTTGCCCTTGACCACTATCACTTTTTTCACCATCTTTCCCACGAGATCAGCTTGAACACGTTCGGAAGCCATTGCGATCTCACGCATTTTGGCCTCGTCGGCATCTGCTGGGATAACCATTCTATCACGCACCTTGCCATTGACTTGGGCCACTATCTCGATTTCTTCGGCCTTTGCGACTTCTTCGTCGAAGGTCGGCCACGATTCCAGCAAAGTAAACTCGCGCTTGTCGGGCCAGGACGGAAGCATTTCCCACAGTTCGTCCGCTATATGTGGGGCCATCGGTGAAAGCAACAGAATAAGGTTTTCTACGGCCTCGCTCATTGTGGCGGTGTAATCCGCGTCCTGCAGGTCGCCGCTAGAAATTGACTGAGCAAAGGAATACATTTCGTTTACCAACTCCATTAGAGCGGCCACGGCGGTATTGAAGGCGAAATCCTCGATATCTTGTGTGACTTTTTTGACAGTCTGATGTGTCTTACGTCGCAGCGCTTTCGCTCTTTGATCCCTAATTGCTTCTTGAGCAACTTTTGACCGCCAATCCGGATCAAAACGATCAGCCCATTCAGTGATCAGTCGCCATACGCGTCCTATGAATCTAAAGGCACCGTTCATGCCTTCTTCTGACCACTGGATTGCTTCTTCGAACGGTGCCACAAACAGCTCATATATGCGCAAACTGTCTGCTCCAAACTTTTCCGCCATAGCGTCTGGGGTAACGACATTGCGCTTCGACTTAGACATCTTCACCCACTTCCAAACGATCTTTGAGGGATCGTATTTCTCCACTTCTTCTGGGAAAAGCGGGATAAGATCACGGTCTTCTTCCTCGATACCTTCTGCTTCTTCCGCATCGCCGGTTTCACCAACATCAAGCGTTCGGTGCGGTGTATAGGCAAGCACCATTCCTTGATTCATTAGCTTCGCAAACGGTTCGACAAATGGGACCCATCCGGCATCGTGCAGTACCTTGGTCCAGAACCTCGCGTAAAGCAGGTGCATCACGGCATGTTCAGCTCCGCCGACATATAGATCAACCGGAAGCCAGTAAGCGGCCAAGTCTTTGTCAAAAGGTGCCGAGTCCAAGTGGGGGCTTACATATCTCAAAAAATACCAACTGGAGCACGCAAATCCGCCCATTGTATCGGTTTCGCGCTTCGCAGGCTTTCCGCACTTGGGGCAGCTAGTGTTGACGAACTCCGGAATTCCTGCGAGTGGCGACTCACCAGTACCCGTGGGTTGATAATTCTCGACATCGGGAAGTAACACGGGAAGATCTTCTTCCGGAACAGGAACTTCGCCACAATCGGAGCAGTGTATTATTGGTATTGGTGCACCCCAATAACGCTGTCGGGAGATGAGCCAGTCCCTAAGCTTGTAGTTGACGGCATACTTTCCCTTGCTAGTTTTCTCAAGCCACTCCGTGACTTTCTTTTTTGCAATTGTGCCAGGAGTACCTGAAAACTCGCCGGAGTTGATCATGTCGCCGTACTCAGCATGAAAAAGCGCATCTCGCAAGAATTGATCGCGGAAAAGCAATTCCATCAGCGTTCTAGCATCGCCGACACGCGGATCAATTTCCTTCAAGCGCGATAAAATGTGTTTCTCTGCCTCGTATGAATCAAATGCCAAAACTTCGTCGGCGAATACAAACGCCCAACGCGCGCCAACCACTGCCGCCCATCGGCCTTCCTTGACGTGTTCTCGCAGCAGGTCGATGAAATTGTTGATCTCTTCATCGCCCATCAAAACAACGTGGTACTTGTCGCCATGTTCCTCAAAACTAATGTGCGACTTTTCCATTATCGCATCGAAACCGTCTTTGACGCAGTCTTTGCAGACGCTCGACTTGGCCAATCCGTCGACGCGATCGATGACAGGGATGATGGGTATTCCGAACTTGAGGGCAAATGCAAAGTCACGCTCGTCATGTGCAGGCACGGCCATAATTGCGCCCGTGCCATAGCCCATCATTACATAATCTGCGATCCAAATTGGTATTCTAGCTTCATTAACCGGATTTACGGCATACGCGCCTATGAACACACCAGTTTTTTCGCGTTCGGCAGTCTGGCGCTCAATAGCTGTCTGGCGCTGAGCATAGCGTTTATATTCTTCTACCTCGGCCCGCTTTTCGGGTGTGGTGAGTTTATCGACCAATGGATGCTCTGGTGCAAGCACCATAAACGTCGCGCCCCAAAGAGTATCTGGCCTAGTGGTGTAAACAACTATCTCATCACCCTGTTCGGAATGGAAGACCACCTCAGCCCCTTCGCTGCGGCCTATCCAGTTCCGCTGCATCGTCTTGATGGACTCAGGCCAGTCGATTATATCCAAATCATCAATCAGCCGATCTGCATAGGCAGTGATTCGGAAAAACCACTGCGGGAGGTCTTTCTTTTCGATAGGTGTATCACATCGCCAACATCGGCCGTCCTTGACCTCTTCGTTAGCAAGCACTGTAGAGCAAGACGGGCACCAATTGGCCGGTGCGAACGATCGATATGCCAGCCCACGTTTGTAGAGGAGCAAAAATATCCACTGAGTCCACTTGTAATATTCAGGGCTCGAGGAGTTGATTTCGCGTGACCAATCGTAACCGATGCCGATCAGGTTCATCTGCCGTTTATAGGTCTCGATATATTGCGGAACGGTTTTCTTCGGATGACTACGTTGCTTAATGGCCTCGTTTTCGGCGGGTAGGCCGAACGCATCCCAACCCATGGGATGCAGTACGTTGAAGCCTTGCATTCGTTTGTAACGACAAACAACATCCGTTGGTATATAGTTTCGGCAGTGACCGACTGACAAGCCTGCCCCACTGGGGTAAGGGAAGAAGTCTAGACCGTAGAACTTCGGCTTATCTGTTGTGTCTTCCGTGCGGAATAGATCGGCATCCTTCCAACGTTCCTGCCACTTTCTTTCGATTTCTCTAAACTCATATTTGCGTTCGGCCATTCGGGTTCTCACTCCTCATTTGCCTATGGGCTGTTCGACTAATTTCGCAACGGCGCCACATATGGCAACCCATAGAAGCTCTCCGTAATAAAAAATAAAACGTCTAACGTGAAAAACGGAACTCTAATGAGTTCCGTTAACGAATCATCATCAAGCCATCCTATTAGTGATGATTATAGGTGTTAGATACGTTAGTGTCAAGGAAAGGGCAGGGTTGAAGAGCGTTCAGAATGATTTGGTTGCTAATACTCGGCTATGGCTGCCAACAAAGCAACAAATATGACTAATTTGAGAGATACCGCGTACAATACCGTCGTTTTAGGCAAGATCAGTTCCTTAAAGTTACCGGAGCTATCTCACACTTTCGACAGTCTTCCGCAGCATGTCTCTGGCCAGGGTTGAGTTAGGGTTAGCTCTTGCAAGCTTACGATACTCTGCTGCTGCTTCGTCATAAAGTCCGAATGCTTCGTAGGCAACACCTAATGCAAGGTGAGAACCGGGCATTTGGCTCTTTATTTTCTGAATCACTGCGTATTCGGTATCCGACAAAACTCGGAATCGTACCGCTCGCGAGTTAGTCCACTCATCGCCGGCACTGAATCGCACGCCTACCTGCCAGCTATAATCAGACCCGCGCTGAAGAGGTTTGGTAACAGTAACGGAGTTTCGATCGGTCTCCTGCTCAAATACTACGTTGCCATCATCAGTCTTTACTATCACTCTATATGATTCTGCAAGATCTACCTTTGACCACACAAGAGTTGGTCTGTCAGTTAGCACTATCTTGTTATCTGGCGAGATTGGTGTTGGGGCGGTAGGAGGAGGCGTATAACCGTCTTGGTCTCGTAGCGTAGTGTTCATCGCGACTCTTATCGGCTCAGCCAACTTGATTCTTCCTGTTCGCAGCTTCTCCTCAACAGCAGCCATTATTCTAGCTTCAAGAGGCGTTTTGACAACCGTGCCGTCTATCTCAGCAAAAACGAGTTTGCCGTTCTTTTCGACCACACGATAGTTGCCGTCACGTAATACGACTTTTGATTCAGCAACTGCCGTCAACTTTCGATCCTTGGACGTTACAACTCGTGGTAGAGACTTTTTCTGAGCCAAGATTGGTTTGTCCGACTTTGGTCGAGGAACAGGCGGAGTCTTGTGGACAGCCTTCGGGACTTCTATTACTGGAGAGGACGGCATTTTCTTTGCCGTGAGTTGTTTCTCGCCCGATCTTAAGCCAAACCCGATTAGCGTAACAGTTATCCACACAAGGGCAACTACTGCCATTGTGCCGACAAATACGCGTTTCCAAACGCTTGGCTTGCTTGCGGAGCGTCGCAACGTCATTCCGGGCCGGACAATTACTTTTTCCCTGAGCAATGCTTGAGACCGTAGTTCGCGCATACGCTCAAGGTCTCGTTCGCAAAGCTCGCATGTGTTTACATGTGCGGCTATTATCCTTGTACGGACTTCGTCAAGAGTGCTATCAAGAAACGCAGACAATTCCTCATAATCAGGGCACCCGTCAGCGCCTATAACCATAGTTCCAAACGCCGCGGAGACTTTTGCGAACTCAGGCAAGCTTGCAAGTTGGGATCGGCATGCATTGCATTCTGCAATGTGGCGGTCCACAATCAACATCCGCTTAGAGTCCAGCTTGCCACGCAGAAACTTTTCGAGTTCCGATTTATCTATGCACTCTATCATTGTCTTGAATACCCTACTAAAATAAAAGACGAGAACCTTTTCACATTCTTAACCGTCGAACAGCATAAACTCTCACACAACCGGTAATTATTGTGAGTTAGCCTTGTCTTACAAAAAAGCACAACTATTCATCGACTGCAAGTGGCGATTTTCTTATTCTTCGCCTTATCCTTCCCCAAGCTTTAAACCTAACGCTGGGTACCGCTCGAGTTTGTATTCCTAATTCCTCAGCAGTAACAGCATCTGGCAATGGTAGGCCACTTATTAAAGACGCTAATTGCTCCGGCGATATCTCCAGCGATTTAGCGACTTCTTGCATTCCGATATTTGAACACAACGCCATAACCTGATCGCCAGACATTCCATACAGAATGGCCTTCCGTTGCTTTACTGAAAGCTGCAAAAACTCTTTCCAGAACCAATCTATGATGTGGCCGAACCACTGTGAGTCTACTACCTGTTTCTCCACGTCAATGTCCGGTGATATTAACCAATCTACTGGAGCCGAAGAGTCTTCGTCGCCACCTGCTTGCGCATCGATTGAGAGCGGTTCTTCAGTTCTCGCTTGGGTGATCTCTGCAATGCAGCTTGTGAGGTTGTCTATATCCACGGGTCCTCCACAATAGTCAAGCACTGCAGCTGCTAGCTGCCACGTTGGCAATTCTCGAGGATCACGGTTTCCCAGATAATTCGAAGCAAACTTGGCAGGGTTATCTGATATTTCTCGGCACCGAGCAGAAGCTATCTTGCGACTTCCAACCCACTCGCTAAAGCCGCACAACCTGACTCCTGATTCTGGGTTCTGCCACATGGCAAAACCTTCCACGCCCGTCTTGCCAGAAAACAATTCCATAAGCTCTAGTTTTAGGTTGTACCACTTGGGTCTCTTACGGCGGATAGCATCACAGTAGCGGTTGTGTACGGCCTGTCGCACGAATGCTTCCAAGTTATCGATGCCGGGAGAATTCTCGTCGTATCGCATGGCGTTGATCTTGGTCCAGATCGCTATTAGGCAATCCTCTTCGAAGTCCTCAAGATCAGCTATCTCCCGTTTGGCGACGGCTTTGTGTACGAGCGCTCTAACTACTTGCGATAGAGCTTCCCAATATTTACTGATGTCATTTTCCGGCGCGCTTACATAAGCTTCAAGAAGTTCCTGAGCGTCCATTATCTTGGGTTTCCGTATAGTGCGAAGCACGCCCAATAAAAAGGATGGGCAAACTGTTTTGATTCTATCATAGTTCGTTGAGCACTTTGAAGCGCTTCGGCTCTTGACTTGCCGCGGCTCAAACCTTTGTAGAATGCCTCCATCAACTTTGATGCCGACTCATCAGACACCTTCCACAAGCCGCCCATTACCGATTTTGCACCTATAAGCGAAAACAACTCCGCCGTTCGTGCCGGGCCAAGCGATATCGGATCAGTCGAGCCTATCGAATCGCACGCTGAGAGCACGACCAATTGAAGATAGGGGTTGCGTATTGTGGAGAGCTCTTTCAAAGTTATTGTGCCGTCGGATGTTGCACTTGGCGCCAGCAAAATCTGAAACCCAGTCGGGTTAGGATCCAATCTGTGATGAGCAGCGATGTGAACTATGCCTGCTTGGGAGCATTCAGCCAAAAACTTAGTCGTCGTTGCTTCATTGCGACCAACAAAAGACTGGCTTACCGGGTAAGCAGCTGTGATATTTGTGCTTTCTTTTCGTGCGCCTGGTAAATTGTCTTCAGGATCTGCAAACACTTTAAGCGAGTCCGAGCTGGGGTCTATCCCCCTGCTTTCATTACTGACGAGATCATCCAGCATTCCTCGAGCAAGATAACTTATTTCAAAATCTTCTACTAAGAATGTTGGTTTGGAATCTCTTTCCGAAGATATGAGTGCGTGCATCGGCAGACCTGCAAGTTCGTCCGGCAATATGAAAGCCAAACGCGTGTTGCCTTCAAGATCGTTTCTAATAGGTGCCACCAGTTGCATATAAAGTTCCTTCAACGGTTCCTTGATTTCGATAAACGCAGCTTCTTGCCAAGTGACGATTGGTGGTATTGGTATACCCGCTCCCAGACTTTCTTCACAGTTCTTCAGTGTTCGTCGCAGACGGCTGACCAAAGCGTCGACAGAATTCTTTTGCGTTCCTATTTGTCGGCAGATCGAAGTCTTATTCCCGCAGATAAAGACGTATAAGGATGTCTCAGCCTGCATATAGGCAATAGCCAGCAATCCTTGAGGTAACCCATCGCGACGTTTAAGCAATTCAACAGGGTCGATTGGCATTGTTTTATACTCTCTTGGATGCTGTAGCTCAAGACGAAAACACGACTCGACGAATCCGGTCCAATCTTTAGCGAGCAATCTGTCCGGATGGTCTTGTTCGTTTGAATGTGATCCTTCAATGATTATTACGTCTACGCTCTTTGCCCAGGCAGCTACGGTCGGATCTGAAGCATTGTTGCGCATCTCCATCATTAGTTTGGAAAACCATGGATGGCGTTTTCCTCTTCTGGTGAGATTTGCGGCCGATTCAGTCTGTCCTGTGTGAACATAGTTTGTGAGCAACTCTCGATATAGCTCGCGAATGGTGTTCAATCTCCTCTCAACCATTCGCGAACCAAAGCTTTCGTACCCGTAGCTCGATTCGAGTTCTTCAATAGTGGCCTCCAATGTCTCAATTGCTTCTTTTGTTTTTTGAGAAGCTATCATAGCATGGGCCAGCTCTAAAGACACATTTGCTGCAGCCCATACGTCGCCTACTTGAACAAGATAGCGGTTTCTGGCATTGCTCAGATCTCGAATCGCTTCTTCCGGCCGGCCTTGCTTAGCCAGTAGTAATCCCCTGGCTTCCAAAACTTGCACCGCGCCGCGAATGTTGCCTGCCTCCTCAATTATTGGTACGAGTTCGGTAAAGCCTTCTAGAGCGTTATCTAGGTCATTCAGCGCGATGAACGACTGAATCATTTCTTGAACTATTGAGGCTGCAAGCGCGTTCTGACCAGCTCTGCGGGCCATCATTACCGCCTCGCGACGGGCCTCCAGCGATTCACGCGGTTTTCCGCTCGCGTCAAGGGTGGCTCCAAGTGCCCTAAGGCAGCGTATCCTCCCATCGACATCACTGATTTTCCCAAAAACCTCTGCGGTCTTCCGCCACGCATTGGCAGCCCGATTATGATCTTTTAGTGCGTCGTATGCTCTTGCGCCGCGCTCCGCTAATTTGAGCAACCTAGTCTGTTCTTGTCGAGGAATCTTTAAATTACTGTTCAGTTTTGTCAATGCTGCACTGCCCGCAGATGCCGTCGATTTAAGCACTTGGATTTGCTTTGCAAGGGCAGCAGATGCATTGCTTGATTGGCCTAGCATAGCATAAGTTTTTGCCAGTCCTTCGAGCACTTTTGCAGTCAGTAAGGTGTCTTCTTGCTTTTCGCAGGTTTTTTGAGCTTGCTTTAGGAGATCCAAGGACGTCGCCGGATCGCCTGCGCTTCTACAGAAATCGGCGACTTCCATAAGGCTTTTTATGAGTATATCGTAGGATTTGGTCGCTATCGCCCAAATCTGGATCTGCCCCAGTCCCTTAATGCGCATCAATTCCAGAGATCTTTCGTAGTTACCGGCTGTAGATCCCGCCTTGATATATTGTTGTCCAGCGAGATTTCTGTACTTGTATCTGCTTGGGTCCTGGTTTGCCATTTGCTCCCAATGTCGCGCCGATTCAATATAGTATTCGGTAGCTGTTGCATACCGACCGGTTTCTGCGTTCAGATACGCGAAGTCATTGTAAACTGATGCGCTCGAAGCCCAGCACCTATAAGCGGGGAATGTCCAAGCCGGGCGTTCGTAGCATGCCTCTGCCAGAGCGTAGCGAGTCATGTCGTAGAGATAATGGTCGCCTAGCTGTTTCAGAACGAAAGCTTCGCCTAGGTCGAGGTGGAGTTCTTGACAAAGCGCTGTGGCCGCCTGCAGAGCAGTTACGGCTTGCACTGGCGACGATTTCTTGTAGTCGATTGCCGACTTGAGCTTGGTTTTTAAGTCGAACAGCTTCTGCACTCGCTCGTCCCCTCTAGGTGGTAGTTGTGACTCATTCTTTTCACCGGGAGAAATTGAGAAAAAGTTGATTGCCCAAGTTATAGTTTGGTCTTTGAGTTCTTTGGCAAGGGCGGGAACAATAAGGTCTAGATTCTTGATATCGACTGGCTTGCCGATTTGGTTCAAAGCCCATGAGTAGAAAACAAGATCAAGCCCCAGTTGTGATGCTTCTAGGCGAGACGTCTTTGCGGCGTGTGCCGCTTGCGATTGAACTTGTGTCTTGGCGCATTGTGTCAATATGCGAAGCATCTCGGCCTTGCTGCTGGCGCTTTGGCAAGATGCTTCTCCAATCGCAAGCGCCACAATTAAGAGTCCTAACAATACTACTTTGGCTGTCCTGTTAGCCAAGACTATTCGCCTCTAAACGGTTGCCCTAGTGTTTCGCATTGATATAACATGATCACACAATACTGGCATATCGGTTGCAAATATCTGCATTGCCAATGCTGACCGACAACCTATCTTACTTAGGAGATTCGGCAATATGCCTGATAAAACTGTAAACTCGCCGCAGTGGGAGTTGTTTGTAGTTCCGGGTTCCCACGTCGATCTAAGCTTGTGCAGCGACTCAGCTGAGTGTCTTGCGTACGCCGATTCTATCATAATGACCGCCATAGATGCTATAGTCGGCGACTATCCCGATTATAAGTTCACTGTAGAATATGCGCTGTTTATGGAGCACTTTCTCAAGCGGTTTCCAAAATATGCTGAAACCGTCAGCCGCTTGATACGGGAGAACCGGCTTGAGGTCTGTGCTATGTTTGTCGATTCTATGGAACAGACACTTGACGGCGAACTGCTTATTCGCACGATAATTGAAGGCTGTCGATATGTTTCCGAAACCTTCGGCGTGAGGCCTGTTACTGCTCATCATGCGGACTTCCCTGGTCACGCCTGGCAGATGCCCCAGATACTCGCAATGGCGGGCATCAAGTATATTACTAGCTCTCGGTTTCATCTGCCGCACGTATTGTTTAGGCGCTCTGCGCCTGATGGATCCGTTGTGATATTTTCTAGCCACGACCACCACTACAACTGGGGTCACCAGTTGAGACATGGTGTTGAACACTGTGTGGAGCATCTGCAGTCTAAGGTCGAAGAGATTGCGCAGCGGTCGCCAGTTCGGCAGATACTCATGACCGAGGAACATTACCTCGACTTGCCAGACCCGTCCATCTTGGAAGTTTTAAACGCTTTGAACTCTCGCGATCTGTCGTTCAAGCTACGAATCGCCACCATTACTGAATTCTTCAAATCTCTCGATACCAATGTCGATTTGCCCGAATACTCGGGAGAAGCACCCTATAGTTTCTATACTGCTCCGGCACTCGAGCCTGATATTTACTTGAAGACCCGCGAAGCAGAAAACATGCTCGCAACTGCAGAGAAGCTTTCCACCATGCGCCATCTCTACGACCTCGGCTCATATCCGCGCGAAGAGCTTCGCGAAGGCTGGCGCGCGTTATTCTATCCGCGGGATCACAACTTCACAGGGCGTCACGGCAGGGATAACGCAGAACGGCGTCTTAATAAGATCTTCAATGCTTTCGACATCGGCAAGTCGATTACACGCGAAGCTAAAATCGCGTTCGCTGTTAACATCAAGCACAGATGTGAAGGTTTCCCAATATTGATATTTAACCCATGCAGTTGGCCGCGAACCGATATTGCCGAGGCATCTGCCGAATTTGATACCCTTGAAGACTGCGGCGTTGTGGTTCGCGATGGTGAGGGCTACGAGATACCTTGTCAAGTTATCGCAGTCGACCGTGCTCGCGACAACCGCTATGATTTCCGGAGCTCCGAACGATCTCAATTTCGCTTTCTCTTCATTGCGCGTGACGTTCCGCCGCTTGGCTACAAAACCTACTACGTTACCCCATGTTCCGAACCTCGCATTTATCCAAGTTCGATTGTGACCTCGGATGCGAATATGCGCAACGCATCAATAGCGTTTAGATTCGCCGATCGCGCCATCTTTTATGGACCAGGTAGCCGTGAAATCACCAATACCGACCGCTATCTTTTTGCCGAACCGGTTGTGTTTGAATATCGGCACGACGATTTGGATAATGCCATAGACATAGAAGAGCAGCGCGAGAAAGAACCTTGGTCGGATGCAAGTCCTCATTGGCGACTGGAAAAGGAAACACTAACAGGTCGGGAATGGCGTGCATCAGATCAGTCTATTTGTATAGACGTCGTCGAGTCCGGTCCGGTTCGGGCGAGTGTGCGATTTTCGGGCACAGCAAAAGACTCGCCATTCGAGCAAATGTTCAGCATTTACGAGGATATGGAGTGCATTGATCTAAGAACTGTTGTGCATTGGCAGGGAAGTATAGATACTATTCTCACGCTTCCTATGACATTCTCGACTGGCGATGATTCCGAGATAACCTATGAGTCTCCTTTCACGGCGGTGCATCTGGAGAAGGACGAGCTCGAAAATTTCTATCGCGGAATTGGAGGCAGGCTTGTGCAAAAGTGGGTGGATATCGGAAACAAAGATTTCGGCATCACAATCGCGACCGCTTCCGGTTCCCACTTTCTACGCGACAACATGATCAATCCGATACTTCTGAAGAGCGGCTATTCTAAAGGCGATGCTTTCCATATTATGCTCAACAAGGGAACTTGGGAGTTTCGCCATAGGATTGTGCCACACGAAGGGAGTTGGCGCGAAGCTAAGAGCTATCGCCACGGTTTGGAGCACTGGACACCAATGCTAGATGCGCACTTTCATCCGCCGCTACGCACACCACCGAACAATAAGCAGCTTCCCGATGTCGCATCATTTTTAGAGGTGATTGCCGAGAACGTTGTTGTCTCTGCGGTAAAGAAAAGCGATTTGGTTGATAACCGCTTTATAATTCGAGTCTACGATGCAGAAGGAGTTCCGAACCCAAAGGTAAGGGTCAGATTCGCTTTTACACCAAAGTCTGTGCAGAAAGTCGATTTATTGGAAGAACCGTTGAGTGAGGTAAAGCTTATCAACAATGTGATATGTTTCCCGATGAGGAGATGGGAAATTGCGACATTAGCGGTTGAGTTTTGAGCACAAGAATCATAGTCACCAATCAAGAAAACGTAATGCGGCTTTTCGGCTTGTGATAACGAACGAAAGATTTAGCGCTTTATTCAGCATAATAGCCAGTTCGCTTTATTTGAGATATATCCAGTTATAGCTTTTAGATTTTTTCGGAGGCAGTTTTAATATGCATTTTCCGAAAATCTGGGGTGAAGGTGGCACGCTATTTGCGTTATCTGGTATGGATGATTAGACTGACGCCGACTTCCCTTGGCACCAACGTATGCGACTACAATTTTACCGCTTCGCTGTTTTTCGATTTAGTCATTAGCGACTCATCTCAGCTTGGGCCTGGCGGATAAGGATCTGTTTCCGCTCTTCGGTTATGCCTGCCATAGCTGCTACACGATCTATGCGGTCTGGAACATCGGGATGAGTCGCAAAATAACGATTTATCCCTCTTGCGCGTTCAGTCCCAAGCTTAGCTAGTGCTCCGATCGCGCCTTCGGGGTTGTAATTTGCGTTTCTCATTATTTGAACCCCATAAGAGTCCGCTTGATATTCTTGATCACGGCTGTAGCCTCGTTCATAAAGAGTGTACATAATGTTAATGCCCGCCGCTACGAGATCGCTTAATCTTCCAAACAGAATCGAAAACAAACCCTGAGCAATCAGTGCTTGGTTTATCGCTTTTCGACCATGTTGCCCGGCTATGTGCCCGGTTTCGTGAGCAAGCACGAACGCCAGCTCGTCATCATTAAGCATATTAACGAGGTTTTCAGTGATCATTACCGGACCGCCAGGTGCCGCAAAGGCATTGATTATTTTAGAATCAAGCACTGTGTAGGTATAAGTCACGTCTTTCCTAGGAGATGCGGCGGCGATTCGTGCGCCTATCTTATTCACTCGCTCGATTGCCTGCGTGTCTTTGCTAAGCCCGTACTCTGAAACCGTTTGCTGATATACTTGTCTTCCTATTGCAATCTCCTGCGATCTTGAGACAAGCATAACCGCATGAGTAGGTGTTGATGCTGTTGCCAATGCCAAAACAGTCAATATTGCGACTAGTAAAGTCGTTAAAATCCTAATGATAAGCATCTTATTCACCGACTTCTGTGGAATCGACATCCGTATTGTGGACGTAATGTTACACATTAGTACGTGCCGCAGAACGAGGACTTGTCAAACCAAATCAGAAATACCAAGATCTTCCTATGCTTACCAAGCTTGCGTTTATACCGATGTTTGGCAGTCTTATTCCGCCATTTGAGACATGATAGATCTTGTATTCAATGCTGATTGCAGTTGCGGGTCCGGTTGCGTATTGGAACGTGAGCCCGAGCTGCTCGGTGAAATTAGTCTTGGTCCCTAGTGAAGACACCTTTTCTTGTAAATGCATTATTCCGAAACCGATGTCCCAGCTTGCCGCAGAAAAGCCTCGGACAAAAAAAAATTGGCGAAAAGTGGTAGTTGCCCACAAAGCAGTGTTGCTTATGCTGGTATTGAGTCTGCTGACGGAGATATCTATTGCAACTTCATTCCTGGGAGAAGTGAATCGACCAAACCTTATCTTTAAGGCATCAATTGAAAAAAGATCCTTTGTCGCGCTAGGAATACGGTGATTCGCACCGTATCCTACGAAGATGGCAATCTCTTTAAGGTTAGGTTCTATTTCATTAAACTGGAATCGCTGACTGAGAGCAGGTTCGCAAATCAACAGCAACAAGAAAACCAAGATGCAAACTGGATATTTTTTGCGCATTGCCAAGATCATTTTGATGGTTTCAGCGTTCTTCATTCGGGTATGAGCAACCCATGGTAACGTTTTGGCAGAACATCGGTCAACTTGATCGGTTTAACGCTCGTTAAACGTTGTGTGCGAATTACTCGAACGGATTGACATAAGCAACTAGCAATGTTAGAATCGGGCCGTAAACATGGACTTCAAAACAGTTACGGAGCAAGACCGCGATAGGTATGATGATTTCGTCGCCCGTTTCGAGACGGGCGATTTGCTTCAGTCGTTCGAGTGGGGCGAGCTCAAGAGTCGCAGCGGATGGATACCAGTTCGGTTGCTTGCGGAGGAAAGCGGCGAAATAGTCGCGACGGTCTCTCTCCTAAAACGTGCGATTCCCAAAACTAACAGGTGTATAATGTATGCACCCCGCGGACCTGTATTTGATATTCGCAACGCTGAGCTTACAAAGTGGTTTATGGAACGGCTCAGGGAAACGGCACTGGAGCATCGGGCGATACTCGTAAAAATTGATCCCCCCGTGTCTATTGAGGACGCTGCGAGCGAAGCGAATCTACGCGCTGCCGGATTTCGACCCGTGAAATACAAGGGGTTCGGCGGCATACAGCCTAAGGCTGTAATGCAACTCGACTTGGCAGGTCGAAATCTCGATGAGATAATGGCCTCGTTCAAACCCAAGTGGCGCTACAACATTCGCCTTGCTGAGAAGAAAGGCGTCCAGGTGCGAATGGATTGTGGTAGAGAAGACTTGCCTACGTTCTATTCGCTTCTCAAAGAGACCGGCAAGCGAGACGGATTTTTGGTGCGCGATCTAAAATACTTTGAAGATATGTGGGATTGTCTAGTCCCAAGGGGCTTCATGAAGTTGGTTCTAACATACTATCAAGATACACCTATCGCAGGCGCAATTGTGTACTTGTTTGGTGATAAGGCAACTTATATTTACGGAGCATCTTCAAATAAACACCGTAATGTCATGCCAAATCACCTAATGCAGTGGCGGCTGATCCAATGGGCAAAAGAATGTAACTGCAAATGGTACGACTTTCGCGGCGTGAGTCCTCAACGCAACGGCGACGAGAAAGATCGTCTTCAGGGACTGAATAGGTTTAAAGAAGGGTTCTCTCCTAGGTTCGTAGAGTACATCGGGGAATACGACTTGGTCCTTTCGCCAACCTGGTATTGGCTGTGGAATGTCGTGCGTCCGCGGCTGCAAAGCATTCTGAAAGCCAAGCGAAGAGCAGAGGTGGAGTGAGCACTCACGACGTTTGGGTCGAGGTAAATCTCGAAGCCCTCAAGCATAATCTAAAGCAGGTACGAAGTATACTTGCAAGCGGCGTCAAGATAATGGCTGTGGTCAAGGGCAACGGATTCGGTCACGGCTACGTAGAACCTTCGCGCGCCTTTCTGGAAGCGGGTGCTGATTCGCTTGCAGTGACGCGGCTAGAAGAAGCACTGCCCATACGCGCTGCAGGCATAACGATTCCTATCCTACTTTTTGCTCCAGTTCAGCCTGACAATGTTGATGTTGCGTTAGAAGCCGGTCTAGATATGACCGTTACGACTATCCAAGCGCTTCGAATCATCTCAGAGGCTGCTCAAAAACAAGGACGGAAGGCAAGAGTGCATGTAAAAGTAGATACGGGAATGGGTCGATTAGGAGCAGCCCCGGAGGAAGTTCCTTCAGTTGTTCAAGCGGCAGTGAATCTTTCTTACGTCGAACTCGCGGGCATATATACGCATTTTGCAACCGCTGCAGAAGCAGACATTCTTCCTGCATTCAAACAGCTTGGTTTATTTATCAGAATCGTAGATGCTTTGAAGAAAATGGGGTTCAATATCGGACTGGTTCATGCAGCTAACAGTGCCGCGATAATCCGTATGCCCGACTCACACTTAGACATGGTTCGGCCTGGAACACTGCTTTACGGTCAATATCCATCGCGACACGTTCCAAAAAAGCTCGATCTCCGACCTACGTGGACGCTTAAAGCCAGAATCTGTGAGATCAAAAACATTCCCGCAGGATCGAGCATCGGCTACGGAGCCGATTATGTTGCCAAGCGTCCTATGAGGATTGCCGTTGTGCCGGTAGGTTATGCGGACGGATTTACACTTGTACCGGAGGGACCAATCTATCGACAAAGTTTACTGAAGTTTATTACAAGAAAGATACATCGAGCACCGGTGCTTGAGGTCAGAGGTCAGGCTGTGCCTGTTTTAGGACGCGTGGCCATGCAGATGACTGTAATAGACGTAACAAAGGTTGCTGGAGTAGAGATTGGGGACGAAGTCATAGTACCTACTCTACGCATACCCACCAGTGCTCTTCTTCCAAGGGCTTATCTTAAAGGCGATTAGGATTGGAGTTCTGTAAGAAAGCAGCGCTCCAATCGTAATTACGAACTAAGCAACTCCTTCAATCTTTTAAGTGCTTTCTGTTGTAAACGGGACACGTGCATTTGAGATATATTGAGTCTCTTCGCTACTTCTGTCTGCGACATATCCTTAAAGAATCGGTAGTAAATGATCGCCTTCTCGCGAGGTTCCAAACAGTCTATTGCCTGCTTTAGATCGCCGAAGGTCTCGATGTTTTGCAAAGACGAGTCCATATCCCCGACGAATTCGGCGAGAGTCAATTGAGCCGATTCGCCTTCGTTATCAAACCTGCTGTCTAGCGAAACCGTGTCGTAGGCATTACCAAGTTCGATAGCTTCTAGAGTTTCTTCCTCGGAAGCGCCTACTGCGGCGGCAATCTCTTGTATCGTCGGTGGATGGCCTAACTTCTTACTGAGCTCTTCCGCGACCTTGTTAGCAGCCAAATTAAGCTCTTGAAGTCTACGAGGGACCTTAAGACTCCACGCCTTGTCTCGAAAGTGCCGACGAATTTCACCAACTATCGTCGGCGTAGCATATGTAGAGAACTTCGTGCCCCTATCGGGGTCGAACCTATCGATGGCATTGATCAGCCCGATTATGCCGACCTGAACCAAATCCTCAAGCGGCTCACCTCTATTGGCAAATTTCCCCGCCAGGAAACGTACCAAATTTTGGTGCATAACAACCAGCTGATCTCGAATTTTCTTGTCGCGCGTACGAATGTACTGTCTGAAAAGCTCTTCCGTCTCCTCTTCGGTCCATTCGGCCACGCTGCCCTTCTTGCTTACCGGCAGACTATCGTTGTCCTGCATACTTAACCATCCGGACGTGTGTGCCGTTTGCCTGCGGCTCTATTTTTATCTCATCTACTAGTAGAGTAATGAGCAATGCCCCTATGTTTTCAGTTTCTTGCTCGTCCTCTACCTTGCTGTTATCTTCCCTTGCGCCTGCTTGGTCGTAGATGTCCACAGTTAGCTTATCGTTGGCAATTTCACTTCGCAATGTGATTGTAGAATCGGTTCTTCCGTTTCTTTCCGCCCATTCGACTGCGGTAGTGCAGGCTTCTCCTACGGCAAGTCTAATATCCTCCACATCGTCATAGGAGAATCTCATTCTGCTTGCCACTCCAAGGATAGCCAATCTAGCAACACCTACGAACTCCGGCCTACATGGAATTACAAGTTCCACGCGCGCAGGGTTATCGACATTTGTCACTTCTAGCCTGTCTCCTTTCCGACAGCTTCTTGGGCCTCGTCAGCAGTGTTGTAGATGTCGAAGATCTTGTCCAGGCCTGTGATCTCGAAAACCCGTCTTATTCTTGCGCTTGGGCACACCAACACCATATTGCCGTCCATTTCGCGCATTCTCTTGAGACCACCAATTAGAACTCCAAGTGCAGTGCTATCCAAGTACTCGACCTTGGTAAGATCTATCATCATTTGCTTATTACCGCTTTCAAGCAGATTAATCATTTGTTGCTTGAGTTGCGGTGCCGTATATACATCTACCTCGCCCTCGAGCTCTATGACCGGAAGTTTATTATCGATGGTACGTGTATCCATTTTAAAGTTCACGTCAACCTCACCTCACTAAATTAGGCGGCCAACCGGGCCCACAAACCGGAAGCCCGAGGGCCACTATCCGTTCATCGCCCGATGGTAGGAGCATTCATACCCATCACATCCTAATTCGACATTCAAGCGGCTATCGCAGGCCTTAGGTCTTAATCACGTGATACTATGTGCCCAAATTGGCATAGCTAATCAACATGGTAAAGTACGGACATCCAACACGAAAAGTGCCTTGAAAGTTCGTTGTTTACCTATCTACCATAATGGTATTATCCAGCCTTAGATTCCTCTACAGCCTCTTCGCCCGCAATTTCCTCACGTTTTCGAGCCATTGCCTGCTTACCAGCGTCTATAGCCGTCTGCACCTTTGATTTGGTGCTTTCGAGGAGTTCTTTGCTCTTCTTTATTGCCTCCTCGCTGTATGCAGATACGTCCTCAACCAGCTTGTTCATTTTGGCTTTGATCTCTTCGGCAGCGTTTGCCAGATCCTGCCTGGTTTCGCTTCCTGACTTTGGAGCCAATAGCAGCGCGGTTGCCGCACCTATCAATGCTCCTAACCCAAGCCCAACAAGAAAGTTCACTACGACATTCTTTTCTTCTCGGTTTTCACTCATTGCCGGATTCCTCCTTATTTTCTTTCGGTCTGCTTCGGATGGCTTTCAGTCCCTCCTTCAGCCCCTCAAAGACTGCTGATAGGATAGACTTAGATGCCGCTACTGCTTTACCAGCTGCTGTGCTGATTGCTCTGCCCTCAATAAAGTGTTCTACAAATTCCATAGCGCGACCCACTGACTCCACATCCTTGCGCGTGCTAGATATGAGGCCGTCCAAGTTTGCAAGCACAGACCTCATATCTTCTGCCAGCGGAACAATTGCGTCACGAGTTGTACGAAACGCTTCCGCCACCTCGCGCACAGACTCTGCTATCTCTCGTGTTACGGAGTTAAAGCGCCGAATATATAGCCCTATTACTAATATCAGCACAACAAGCGCGAGGCTAATGATAACAATCAGAACAGCTAACAGTGTTGTCTGCATCCCGTTCCACCTTTTAAGGCTACGTCCGGCTGCTACGCTGATCACGCTATTATACCAGTATTGTTACCCGAACGACAATTTGCATACCAAAGTACCACTCACATTCCACGCAGCCTGACTTCCCTCCTGCTTAACTTAAGTGATGTGCCGTAATTCTATTGTTCTTCACTGCTCATTTTCTTGCCAGATGAGCCCTTTTGCCGCAACCGTTCAAGGCGCTGTTTGAACTTTGCCTCATGTCCGTGCTCGGTAGGCTCGTAGTAAGGCCCACTCGCAGCTCCCGGCGGTAAATACTCCTGTTCTACATAATGCCCCGGAAAGTCGTGCGGATAGAGATAGCCCTTACCATGTCCAAGCTTTTTTGCCCCAGGGTAACTTGCATCCCTGAGGTGGACTGGCACTGGCGGACCTTTTCTTTCCGCTACGTCCTTATTAGCTCGTTTGATGGCAATATAACTTGCGTTGCTCTTTGGAGCACAAGCCAGATAGATAGTCGCTTGTGCCAGAGGAATTTGCGCTTCCGGCATGCCCACGAATTGCACAGCGTGGGCTGTCGCAGTGGCAACTACAAGCGCCATCGGATCTGCATTGCCTATGTCTTCCGCGGCCTGAATAATCAACCTCCTGGCGATGAACTTAGGATCTTCACCCGCCGACAACATTCGAGCTAGCCAGTAGACCGCGGCATCTGGGTCAGAGCCTCGCATAGACTTGATATATGCCGAGATAGTATCGTAGTGGTTATCCCCATCTTTGTCATATTTCAACACACGCTTTTGGACCGCTTGTTCTGCAATTTTGAGTGTTATCCTTTTAATTCCGGTCTCCGGATCGGGTGAGGTGGTCTTTACAGCAAGCTCGAGTGCATTTAGCGCATTTCGGGCATCGCCTTGAGCGATATCCACAATGTGTTCAAGTGCGTCCTCATCCAAAACTATGTGCTCGTTGCCTAGCCCTCGTTCTTTGTCCGAGAGCGCGCGCTGCAAGATTGATCTCACATTATCATCCGACAGGGGTTCGAACCTAAAAATGCGGGAGCGGGAAATAAGCGGAGAGTTGACCTCGAAGAACGGGTTCTCGGTCGTAGCTCCGATCAGAATGATGGTGCCGTCTTCAACATGGGGCAAAAGCGCGTCTTGCTGGGCCTTGTTGAAGCGGTGAATCTCGTCAACAAAAAGAATGGTTCTCCGTCCAGTGGCTTTTCGTAATGCTCTAGCGCGCTGGATTACTTTTCGCATCTCCGGAACACCAGAAGTAACCGCGCTAAAGCTTTCAAAACGTGCCTTGGTTTTATTGGCGATGATGCTTGCGAGAGTACTCTTGCCTGATCCCGGAGGCCCCCAGAAAATTAGTGATGTGATCTCGTCTTTCTCTATTGCAGCGCGCAAAAGAGTGCCAGGACCGATGATTTCTTCTTGGCCGAGAAATTCGTCCAGTGTTCGCGGACGCATCCGAGCTGCTAACGGCTGCTCAGAGAAAGAGTATGATTGCGGTTCTTCAAAAAGTTCGGGCATCTTCGGCTCGCTGTATGCGACTCTGGCATTTAGGGGATTATGGTAGTCAATTCTAACCCCAGAACATGGTAATGTCAAGGGGACAAGTAAGTAATTAAACTTTATAAACTTTGAACGTGATGTCAGCCCATTTTCCGATTGCCATATCTGACGCATAACTCGACAGGCAGAGGCTAGGGATGTACACGACAAGAGCTTTGGTTTTTGCATTGATACATAGGCTCTATAAACTCAATAAAAAGCTTAATTTTCAACCTTGCGACTAATTAATTGTGAATGGTATTACATAGGCAAAGCTAAAATCATTCAACAGCAGATCAGTGATTACTTATTTTGACCATTACCTCAGGTTGCCTAAACAATTTTAAACTGGATAATAGAGCGGGCATGAAAATGAAAACAGGCTAGATAAAAGTTGGCGTTCTTGGATTGGATCATGGGCATGTTGGTATTTATTGTGCAAGATGGAGCGAGAGACCGGACTTAGGGATTCGAGTAGTAGTCGTATGGGATCACGATAAAGATCGTGCAGCTGTTAATTGCGCAAACCCTCGGCGGTGATGCATAATGCAAACATGAAATGACACAAACTCATACTGTTTCCAGCGGTGAGTTTGTCTAGGGGTGGTAGTTGTGAAGCGGCTGAATACAGGGTTTACGCTTATCGAGCTTTTGGTAGTAATAGCAATTATTGCCATACTCGCGGCAATACTGTTTCCGGTATTTGTGGCGGCCAAAACAAAGAGCCAGCAGGCAAACTGCAGCAACAACCTGCGCCAGATCACAATTGCGATGCTTCAATATTCGGATGATTGGCAGGGTTATTTGCCCGGCTTGAATGCTTTTGGTGACCTTACGGATGCCAACTCGGCTCGTTTTCATAGAGGTCCGCTGTGGAAGTATGTAAAGACAAGAAACGTGTTTGTTTGTCCCGTTGAATATATCCGCAGAAGAGAAAAGGACCCCGCAAAACGCTTCAATTTCACTTATACAATCAACGGCTACATGACTGTCGCCGAGACAGACCGAAATGCAGCAAATTATGCGGGTGCGAATATCAGCAAATCGAAAAACGCACGCAGAACCGTACTGGTCGTAGACGAGAATTGCGACCCTTTAAAGGGCGAATATGTAGTGAACGATGCACTGTTTATCTGGGATGATAGAACGGCCGATCGGCATCCAGGACTATCGGCGCACATCGAATACATAAATAACCAAAAGATAAATGTTACCGGTGTAGCCACCGTATGTTACCTGGATTCTCACACCGGCGTATTGCCGGGACTTTACAAGTGGAACGAGCATCCGGAAATATTTAAGCGGTAGAGTTTAAAAGCAAGAGCATAAGAAAAAACAAATACGCCGCTTGCGGAATGTCAAGCGGCGTTTTATTTTACTACATACAGTGGTAGCGGAGGTCGGGCTCGAACCGACGACGCCCCGGGTATGAGCCGGGTCCTCTAACCAGCTGAGGTACTCCGCCACACACAAATATAATACCAAATACTGAGACTTCCGGTCAAATCTCTAAACCCGTCCCAATTGCATTCTTTCCAAGCGAGCAATGCGATCCGGAATAGGCGGGTGAGTGCTGAACAGATTTACAATACCTTGGGCTGAGAATGGGTTTACTATGAACATATGGGCCGTAGCAGGGTTGGCGTCCATCGAGATATATTCTTTTCCCCGTTCCAATTTTGCAAGCGCACTCGCTAGTGCTAAAGGCTTGCCGCATATTTGTGCGCCGCTCTCATCTGCTCCGTATTCACGTTGGCGAGAGATGGCCAATTGTATTAGCATTGCGGCTATCGGAGCCACTATAATCGCAATGAGCGTTACAAGCGGATTGCGGTTTTCTTCGTCTCGGCCTCCGAAGAATAACGCAAATCGGCTGAGCATCATTATGGCTCCTGCTATGGTTGCAGCTATTGTAGCTATTAGTATGTCGCGGTTTTTGATGTGCGCTAGTTCATGCGCCAGCACACCTTCCAATTCCTGTTCATTAAGAAGCCGCATTATGCCTTCTGTAACGGCCACGGCAGCATGATCCGGATTGCGACCTGTAGCAAATGCGTTAGGCTGGTCGGCTGGAATAATGTAGACCTTGGGCATTGGTATACCAGCGCTTATAGCGAGCCTTCTTACAATGCCGAATAGTTCTGGCGCTTGATCTTCCGTGACTTCCTGGGCGCCGTACATCGAAAGGACTATTTTATCGCTGAACCAGTAAGCACCAAAGTTCATTATTATCGCAAAGACGAACGCGAGCAACATTCCTTGGCTGCCGCCAACCCAATCGCCTATCAAAACTACTAAGGCGGTAAGCGCACCCATTAGCAGAAATGTCTTAAACCAGTTCATTAATTAAAATAACCTCCCCTCCAAAAAGTCAAGGATGAGTATACCATATATTTTCTTCCCAAATTCTATATAAAGATACGATCCTGATTAGCTGAGAGTTTCCCTGTTTGGCGGCTGCTGTAGTAAACTGATCTGCAAAAACCCTTTTGTTAAGAAATTCTTTGCATTGTGTGTAATAGCTGTGCTATAATTGCTCCACAGACAAGGAAACCTTCGGTTTCCCGGGTAAATCCACCTTTGCTTAAACGTCTATCACGTAAAAGTTCGTTTATCATATTTCAGTAATTATGGTTCCATGTTCGTTCCCGCGCTTTGGGCGTTCTTTATGAGAACGCATCAAGCCGGTAGGAACGCTTCTCCACCCTTATCAGAGGAAAGGAAGCGATGGCGATAAAATTCAAAGGCACTAATATTATTTTCGCTTTGGTAGTCCTGCTCATTCTTGGACTACTATTTTGGCCGACAAAACCTGCCAAAGGACCAGTGAAGACGTCGGCTCCCAAGACCGTTGTTGATGAAAGGCCGGCAGTTCCCGCCTTGTTGGCGCAAAGATATAAGGCCATTTCTGGCGCGGTCAATTTGTCCAACATGCGTAAAGATATTGACGTGTTGGCGTCGTATCCGTCGCGAATGGTCGGTTATCCGGGTTGTGAGCAGGCTGCCGATTATGTTGAAAGACGATTCCGAGAGATTGGCTTGGAAGATGTCCGAACGGAAGACTTCCGTGTGACAGTTCCTATAGATCAGGGTTCTCGAATCGATATTGATGGTTACAGTTTTCCAATCTATGCCTTATGGCCTAATTTGGTGCGCACGTCTCACTTGCCGCCGGAAGGATTGGAAGTGCACGTAATCGATGGCGGTAGCGGTAGATTGCCCGATTTCGACGGCAAGCCAGTAAAAGGAAGCGCTGCGCTTGTTGACTTCAACTCCGGTACGGAATGGCTCAACGCTCCCAGACTTGGTGCACGAGTTTTGCTATTCGTAGAACCCAAGAGTACGATGCGCGGTGAGGGTGAGGCCAAATTCAGCGCAATTCCGGTTTCTATGCCGCGTTTTTGGATATCGAGAGAGAACGCGGAAAAGATTAGGGCTCTCATTAAGGCCGGTAAAGCGCAAAACGCAAGAGTCTACTGCACTATGCCCTGGGAAAAAGTGCGCGCGCGCAATATCATAGGCGTCATCCGGGGTAGTGATCCGAAACTTAGGAACGAGTGGATGGTACTTCACTCGTTCTATGATGGAACCTCAGTCGTTCCTGCTCTTGCACCGAGCGCCGAATCCACTTGCGGAATCGCTGCGCTTTTAGAACTCGCGCGAATTTACAAGGACCCGAGGTTCGCACCTAAACGGTCAGTGATGTTCATCGCTACCAGCGGTCATTTTCAAGGACTCGCGGGCATGCGTGAGTTTATCGAGCGGCATATCGACTCGTATCGATTGCCGGGCACAATGGATAAATTCCATGCGTTCTTAAACCGTAACTGGCCTGAATCCGGGAAGAAAGCGTTCCCGTGGCCGCCGATTGTTGCCACCGTCTTAATGATTCTAATTATAAGATGGGTTTGGCTACAGCTTGGAAATTTGCGAAGGCGTTTCGTGTGGGTAGCAATCATTCCCGTTTTGCTGGCCGCGGTGGGCGTATACTACATCTACGGCCTTTTTGCGTCATTTAACAGGGGATTCAACTACGAAGTTCCTAACCCGCCCAACTTCTATGTATGGGCTGGATTGGACTTAACAAGCCAGACCGAAGGCGTCGGCATATTCTATAAAGGATACTTCTATGATTTCCGCGAGGATATCCAGGGGAAGTTTTCCGACTTAGCTAGTCGCACCCGCGAGAATTCGGAACGGGTTGCTTCTGTATTGGGATTTTTCGATCAAAGAGCAGCGCGATTTGCCGACGGTGTGAATCCAATTAGCGGCAAGGATTGGCGGAACTTTGTGCCAGGAAAGTTTGCTCTGGACAGCGAGGTAGTGACTCTTGCTGGAGGCAAAGGAGTTTCGTTTGTCTCTATTGAAGACGGCCGCCAACTTGTCGATACCCCGTTTGATACAAAAGAAAAGGTCAACGTTGCGAATCTGGGCAAGCAGGTGCAGATGATTGCATGTCTGGTGGATCACTGGTTCCGTGATCCGAACACTGCACTTGATGAAGAGATCGTGCCGGCAAAGGTTATCAACGAGAATACGATCAAAGTGGCAGATCCGCTGCAGATTGGATTCGTGCAAGGAGTATACCTTAACAAGTATGCTAGGGGGAAAAGCTATTATAAGCCCAAGACCGACAAAGACATGCCGGCTTCGCTTACAAAGGGCGAGATCAAGCTGAGCTCTCCGTTGCCTAAAGGCACCAAAACTGTCTACGTGCAGCACAAATTGCTCACCAAACTCGGTATGCCCGAACAGTGCAAGTTTACTCGAATGGGACTGCAGGGTGGGTTTGCGCGTCTGAGCGGGAATGTGGTCCAGTATGATCCAAGAAGAAGTTTTGTTCCTAATCTGAAAGTTGGAGATTGTCTGGCAGTGGTTAGAAGCGCACACAAGTCTTTTATGGGCGTGCGTGCAAATATTATCGACAAGACCACTCCCGACAAAGGATTCTTCTCCATCCCTGGCGTGGCGCCGCTTACTGCCTATGGTTGGCAGCGGATGACCTCTATTGGAGCCTATAAGCTGGACGCGATCAGAGGCGACATCATTTGTGCTCCAGATCAAGGTTCTTATGGTCAGTTCTATCCGACGGAATTCCCGATTACCACTGGCTACAAGGATATGCCAATCATCGTTTTCGATTGTAAAGCGACTTCGGTGTATGATCTTGTTGATCCGCAATCATTGAGAGCGCTGACAGGTATGTCTGTCTACGACGGCGACACCAACGGTGAGCCCAGGCAGTTCGGTGTTGCGGTGGCGGTGCCTGAGCCTCAGAACCCGCATGTTGAGGATATGGCGGTTATCTTCACGGAGGACACGCGCAAGTCGAAGCAGCTTGCAGTTGGAGCTTCATCGGAGCTCAAGCGCGTAAGGCTGAAGCTTGTAATGGCTGCTGGTCCGGCTGCAAACAGGCTTTTGCTCTTGAACTCGACGCTAGGGAATGAGGTGGTTCAGGCTTCGGTGGTCGAAAACAACGGCAAGACCGTTAGTTTGAAGGCTATTCCCGCCGACAGTTCGTGGCAACCGACGATTGAGGGAGTATATCTTACGCCCGACGGCAAGGGCAGGAACTATTATCATCTTCCACCAGGGGAGGTCGATACGTCGATCACTCGTGGTGTACTTAGCCTGGATTCAAGCATATTTGAAAGCGTCGCTAAGGGTTCGAGCCGAGTGTATGCAAGGTCCAACCTGGGGACCGTAGCCAAGGCGGAGCTGGTAAAGATAGTTGGCCTCGACAAGCCGTGGTATGAAAGCGTTTTGGGGATCTATACAGATAAGGAGTGCAAGGGTAAGAACTACCTGCGCTCTGCTCCGAACAAGGAGGCGGATGCGGCGCTTAAGCCTACACAAGTTTATGTGACCAACGACCTTCCTGACGTAAGAGAGGTTTACGCAAAAGTTAAGAGTCGAGTAACCGGCCAGGTGCATGTGATACGGGCGGGAGTCGATGAAATAGCTGCTCGAGGTGTATTGGTTGGAGGCAATCCGTTCCAGGTGCGCGTCGAGGGCGTTTATACGAACGAAAAGTGTACAGGCCGGAGCTATTATCAGCCCAAATCCGATCAGGAAGCGTTGGATGTGCTCAAGGTCAGCGGTCCGGTTCTGACGTCCGATCTGCCGCGTGGTTTTGACATTAATAAGCCGGTCTACATTAAGACCAACCAGCCAAAGCCTATCAAGGCGAAGCTGGTAAGGAGTTTGCAACTTGACCAGCCTATTCAATTCTTCGTTGAGGGCGTTTACACGGACAAGGCTTGTAGGGGAAAGAACTACTGCGTTTCGAAATTTGGTTCTTCTTTCAACAACGAGTCGCTTCTTAGAGGAGAGATATATCTAACTTCAGATCTCCCTGAAGGCACGAAAAAAGTTTATGTTAAGCCGTTTGCTCAGCCGGAGGGTATCGGCTACGATGTGACCGAAGGTGGAACCCTTGATGAGACCGCTTATAAAGTCGCCAACGACATGTGGAAGCTGGACGAATATAGGCTTGTGAGCCTTGAAAGCAAGGGTGTTAAGAATGAAAGTCTTCGAAAGCTTCATGACACGGCGCGGAGTTATCTCGATCTCGCAGAGAAAGCCAAAGACTCTCTGAACTATAGTGTTTTTGACTCGTATTGTCGTGCTGCGTGGGGCTACGAGGCTAGGGCCTATCCGGATGTGACTAAGACCTCGCAGGATGTTGTAAATGGCGTCATCTTCTACTTGTTCTTAATGCTACCTTTTGCGTATTTCTGCGAGAGGTTGTTCTTTGCATTCCCTAACCTAGGCAAGCAGCTTGCGGCGTTCTTCGCGATATTCCTAGGTCTTTTTGGGGTCTTCTGGCTTGTGCATCCTGCGTTCAGGATAGTAGGGAACGCAGCGATGGTGGTTTTGATTGCGTTTGTGATGCTCGCTTTGAGCTTACTGGTTATTTCGATCATCACGAGCAAGTTCGAAGAACAACTGAAGCAATTTAACCGCAGCGTGAGCGGTATCCACAAGGCTGACATAGGACGTATGAGCGTAGCTGCGGCGGCGTTCTCGCTCGGGATATCCAATATGAGACGCCGTAAAGCTAGGACAGTGCTGACATGTATTACGCTGGTGTTGTTGACGTTTACTGTACTCTCGTTTACGTCTATCGTATCTGTGTTGCGATTCAACAAGGTACCGGCAAAGCGCGACTCTGATACACACGTGTATGATGGCATTATGATTCGCACTGCCATGTGGGATCCGCTTCAAGAGATCGCCTACAGGCATCTGAAGGATGAGTTTGGCAATGAGGGCAAGCGCGGAAAAGTCTATCCGGTTGCGCCAAGGGCGTGGTTCTTCGGAACTAGACTCGGTGAGCAATCGTTCTTAACTTTACGTCGCGGAGACAAGTCATACGATGCCAAGGCGGCTGTTGGTATGATGCCTGACGAAGCCGAAATAATGGACTTTGGGACAAAGAACAAGCGAGTTTTTGTCGCTGGTGACTGGTTTGGCTACAAGAACGGTAAGCGTGTGTCTGAGAAAGTAGACCCGTATTCCATCATTATCCCGGACACGATTGCCGAGAGTTTGGACATCACGCCAGCAGATGTAGGCAAAGCAAAGGTTACCTTTGCCGGCGCTCAGTATACAGTCATTGCAATCATCAAGAATGATCTTTTCAAGAAGGTCAAAGACTTGGACAACGAACCTCTCACGCCGGTAGACTTCATTCTGATGAGTAAGCAAAGTGCTCAGCAGCAGCAATCGGCGAGTGAGGCCGGATTCCGCGAGTATACCCACCATGAGCCCGCGAACACGTTCATTGTGCCGTTTGACACGCTTATGAGTTTGGGTGGCGATGTAAGGTCGATTGCCATTAAGTTTGCGACGTTCGAAGAAGTGCAGAAGCAGCTCGACAACTTGATGCCCAGGCTAGGTTTGAACCTATACGCGGGAATTGGTGGATCGATATATCGCTACTCTTCGATTGGAGCAAGCGCGTCGAAGGGGTTCAGCAACGTTTTCATCCCGGTCCTAATCGCGGCTCTCATTGTCCTGAACACAATGCTAGGTTCGGTCTACGAGAGGGTTAGGGAGATTGGTATCTTTAGTGCCATTGGGCTAGCGCCTAACCACATTGCGGTGTTGTTTATAGCTGAGTCGATGGTATATGCGAACCTTGGCGCTGTGGCCGGGTACGTGATAGGCCAGGCTGTAAGCAAGCTGCTGAGCACTACTGGATGGCTGCCTGGATTGTATTTGAATTTCTCTTCGATGTCGGCAGTGACAAGCACCTTGATTGTTGTGGCGGTTGTACTACTTTCAACGCTGTATCCAGCCAGAAAGGCATCTGAGGTTGCTACACCAGCTGTTGATCGTTCGTGGAAGGTGCCGGAACCAGTAGGCGACAATTGGGATATTGTGCTTCCGTTTGCTGTTACGGGAGAGCAGGCTGCCGGTGTGAACGGATTCTTGAAGGAATGGTTCCAGGCTTACGAAGAGTACTCGATTGGTGATTTTGTAACTCAGGATGTGCAGTCTGATACTTTCGATACAGAATACGGGTTGGCGTATAGAATCTCGTGCAAGGCATGGCTTGCACCGTTCGACCTTGGTGTGAGTCAGACCGTTACGTTGCAGACGATTCCTACGTCGATGGAGGATGTGTTTGAAGTTAAGCTCAGAATCACTCGGGAGAGCGGTGACATATCAAATTGGAAGCGCGTAAACAGACGTTTCTTAAATACGCTAAGGAAGCAGTTCCTAATCTGGCGAACACTGCGCGCAAGCGACCGCGAGAGGTATTTGGTTGAGGCGGCCGGTTATGCCGGTACTGAGGAAGCTGCACCGGCGTAAGTTACTGATCGCAGGTAATCCCCGCTGTTTGGTCGGCAGCGGTTGAATGGAGACAACAGGTCGGATTTTCGATCTACACTTTGGTATCTATAACTATAAGGGGCGTGTAGTATTGGCGGATTATCAGGAAATCGAGCAAGCTCGAGAACAACTGGAAGACGTTTCCGGGGAAGATATAAAAAGTCAGCGATTTGAAAACGGTCTGACCCGGCGGACGGCTATTGGCGCTCTGTTCATCGGCTTCATTATGATGCCGGGCGCAATGTATCTAGGTCTAGTCGCAGGTCAGGGTTTGGGACCAGCGGCGTCATGGGTTACGGTTGTTCTGTTCTCTGAGATAGCACGTCGTTCGTTCCAGCCTTTAAAAAAGCAGGAGCTTTACATGCTCTTGTATATTGCGGGCGGATTGGTAGGTGCTGCGGCAGGTGGGTTCTACCAGCTTATTTGGGCGCAATATCTGGTTCAGTGTCCGCAGATTGGGGAATTGGCTAAAGAAATCCCGACTTGGGTAGCACCACGGGCAAATGACCCGTCGATTGCTCAGCGAACGTTTCTCAGTTCGGCTTGGTTGGTTCCGATTATCCTGCTCGTTACTAACGAATTCTTGGGCAGGATGATCTCAATAGGTGGTGGGTATGCGGTATTTCGAATTACGTCGGATGTGGAGCGTTTGCCGTTCCCATTTGCGCCGATCGCTGCGGCAGGAGCTACTGCTTTGGCCGAAGCATCGAGCAAAGAGGAATCTTGGCGCTGGCAAGTGTTTTCAACCGGTACCGTAGTAGGGCTGCTTTTTGGGGCAATTTATGTCTTTATACCCATCGTTACCGGAGTGCTTTTTTCCAAACCCGTAACTCTAATACCAATTCCGTTCATAGATTTTACACCTAATACTGAAAACATTTTGCCGGCGGCTTGGACGGCATTGACAGGCGATATAAGTGGAATCTTTTGGGGATTCGTAGTGCCGTTCCCAATTGCGGTAGGTGGTTTCGTTAGTTCAATGATTTGTGCTATCGGCCTAAATCCGATTCTCTATCACATGGGGATGTTTCCACACTGGACGTAT
>Ga0197142_1000713_pt1 | contig 30827 bp, 31 predicted proteins | sample GBS60_MetaG_FD_148614 | JGI IMG/M metagenome (GOLD analysis project Ga0197142, IMG submission 148614) | Sediment microbial communities from Great Boiling Springs, Gerlach, Nevada, United States - GBS 60_MetaG | ecosystem: Environmental > Aquatic > Thermal springs > Hot (42-90C) > Sediment...
TTGATAAAAAGGCTCGGAATTTAAGCCGGGGAGATAAAATATTTGCCGATTCAGTGACAGCGGTTCCTTTAGATGTGATTGAGTTTCAGATTAGGGTTTCCAATCTTTCTTCCAATAAATTGATTAATGTTAAGGTTAAAGATATTTTACCTTCTTTAATGAATTATCGGGGCAATCTTTTAATTGGAGGTCAAAATTCCAACCAAGATATTACTTCCGGAATTGATTTGGGCGAGATTGCTCCTCAAAAAAATATTGTTTTAACTTTTCAAGCAGCGGTTGCAAATTCTAATAATTTTTCTTTGCTCACTACTAACTTAACCAATAAAGCTTTAGTTTCTGGCGATAATTTTTCTGAAAGCGACGAGTTGATAATTAGAGTAAATAAAAGCACGCCGACAACAATTCTGACCGGTTCTTTCAATATTTGGTTGTTTTCCTTGATTGCCGCTTTCTTGGTTATTTTTGGGATTAGTTATCTTTTCCTATTTCGTTATTATCTTGTTTCCAAATTTTTACCCGAAGCTTTTAAGAACAGAATTGAAAGACAATTCTTGAAAGCTCGCCAGAAAGCTTTAGCCAAAAGAGAAAAGGGCAATTAATTTAAAAAGCTGAAAATTTTATGAAAAGGGAAAAGCTTTACAACTTTTTTGATTTTTTTTTACCTTTAATTCTAAAAATAATCTTGCTTTTTGTTGTTGTTTATTTTTTATTCTTTCTGTTTTTTAATATTTTTTTTAAAAAATTTTTTTATTCCCGAACAGTTTTAGCCGAAGATTTTTCTTTTAATCAAGGAAATCAAAATTCAGTTCTGAAAGAAACAGAAAAAATTGATTTTGAAGAGGAAAAAAAAGAGTCTTCCAATAATGCTTTAACTGAAATTATTTTAAACGATATCTTATTTATTCCTTCCCTCGGCATTGAAGTTCCAATTATTAAAGTTGATAGTTTTGAACCGAAAGATTTTATGGGACCGCTCAAAAGAGGCGTCGCTCTTTATCCTTCTTCTTTACCAGGCAATAAAGGCAGAACAATAATTTTAGGTCATAGTGCTCCCTCTTCTTTTCCCAGAATTAATTACGACTGGGTTTTTAGTGATTTAGCAAAACTTAAAGAAGGCGATGAAATTTTAATTAATTTTAATCAAAAGCAATATCGTTATTTGGTTAAGGGAAAAAAAATTTTAAAGAAAGGCGATGAACTAACTGTTTTTTCTGATGATTCTTTTTCAGAATTAGTTTTAATAAGCTGTTGGCCGCCCGGGATTGATTATCAAAGATTGGCGGTCTTTGCTGATTTAGTTTTCTAAAAAGATATCCATCAAAAATAAACCCTCTTTGTTTTATCTTCAAAAACATTTGATATTTGCTTTATTATTTTCTTTAGCATAAAATATAAAAATTATTATGCCAAACGAAATTTTTGAGGGTTATTTTTATAATCCTAGCAGAGGTAATCTTTCTTTTGAAGAAACAATTAAAGAGATTTTGAATTGGCTTCAAGAACATCCCAAGGAAAGTTATGAAATCGTGGTGGGTTGTGATTCGCCTTCAAGCGAGGAACCTTTTTTTCCTTTGGCAATCGTTGTTTTAAGAAAAGGTCAGGGCGGCAGATTTTTTCTTAAGAAAATGAGGTATAGGAAAAAGTTCGGCAATTGGAAAAATAGGATTTTGCAAGAGGTTTTGCTTTCCTGCGAATTAGCTTTAAAACTGCGCGAGGTTATGAAAGAGAAAATAAAACTTTTTCCTTCCGAACTTAAATATGAATTTAAATACATTCATGCTGACGTGGGTGTGAACGGTGCCACCAAAGATATGATTAAAGAAGTGATTGGTATTATTCAGGGTAACGGTTTTGAAGCAAAAATCAAACCAGATTCTTATGTTGCTTCAAGCGTGGCTGATAGATATACTTAAAAATATTATGTTTTCTAGCGAGTTAAGAAAAAAATTTTTAATCTTTTTTGCCCAAAGAAATCATACCATTGTGGCTTCGAGTTCTTTGTTGCCAAATGATGCCACTGTTCTTTTTACGACAGCCGGGATGCAGCAGTTTAAAGATTATTATGTTGATAAAGTTTCTCCTTTTGGACCAAGAGTGGCTTCAATTCAAAAATGTTTTCGGACTTCTGATATTGAGGAAGTAGGGGATAATCGCCATTTGACTTTTTTGGAAATGTTAGGCAATTTTAGCTTTGGCGATTATTTTAAAAAGGAGGCAATCAGTTGGGCTTTTGAATTTCTAACAAAAGAGCTTCGTTTGCCTCTTTCAAGAATCTGGATTACGGTTTTTAAAGGGGAAAAAGGAATCCCGGAAGATAAAGAATCTCGTCAAATTTGGTTGAGTTTAGGGATTCCCGAAGAAAGGATAAGGGTTAGCGGCTTTGAAGATAATTTTTGGGGACCAACCGGTAAAGAAGGTCCGTGTGGCCCCACTACTGAAATTCATATTGATTTAAGAGGAAAAGCTTGCGAAAAAGGAAAAGATTGCCAACCTAATTGTTCTTGCGAAAGGTTTATTGAAGTTTGGAATCTTGTTTTTAACGAATACTATAAAAACGAGAAAGGAGAATTTACTTTATTAAATAAAAAAGGAGTGGATACAGGGATGGGATTGGAAAGATTGGCAATGGTTGTCCAAAACAAAAATTCTGTTTTTGAAACCGATATTTTTCACTCCTTAATTGAAAAAGTTAGGTCAAGCGCCAAAAACCAAGAAAACCTTGAAAGAAACAGTCGTATTGTTGTTGATCACTTAAGAGGAATTGCTTTTATTGCGGCTGAAGATATTTTACCTTCAAATGTTGGTCAAGGTTATATTCTGCGCCGTCTTATCCGTCGGGTTTTAAGGTACCTTAATTTATTAAATCTCTCTCGGGAAATAGTGTTAGTTCTTTTTAAAGAAATTTCCCGGTTTTATTCGTCTTATTATCCGGAAATTTCCCAAAAAGAAGCTCAAGTTATTGAAGTTTTTGAAAAAGAAGCTTCTCGTTTTGAGAAGAATCTTCAAAAAGGTTTGATTCACTTCAATAAACTAATTTCAGAGAAAAGAGTTATCAGCGGTAGGGAAGCTTTCCGGCTTTACGATACTTTTGGTTTTCCTCTTGAAATGACTTTAGAATTAGCGAAAGAAAAGGGGATTAAAGTTGAAGTGGCAGATTTTTATAAAGCTTTTAAAGAACATCAAACCATTTCTCGGGCTGGTGCTCATAGAAAATTCGGCGGCGTGGGGATTGATCAAATAAAAAACGAGGAGGAGCGAATTAAAGCAACAAAACTCCACAGTGCCACCCATCTTTTACAGGCTGCCTTAAGGGCTATTTTGGGAAACCAAATTAGGCAGGAGGGCTCTGATATTACACCAGAAAGGTTGCGCTTTGATTTTAACTACCCGAGGCCTTTAACCAAAGAAGAATTAGCAACAGTTGAAAATCTAGTTAATGAAAAAATAAAAGAGGATTTGGAAGTAAAAAGAGAAGAAATGACTTATGAAGAAGCGATTAATTCTGGTGCTTTAGCTTTTTTTAAAGAAAAATATCCTCCCAAAGTTTCGGTTTATTCAATGGGTAACTTTAAAACGAAACCTCCTCTTATCTTTTCCAAAGAAATTTGCGCCGGTCCCCATGTTCAAAGAACAAGCGAGATTGGCAAATTTAAGATTCTAAAACAAGAAAGTTTGGGAACTGGTCTGCGGCGATTAAAAGCCACGGTCTTTTGATTATTATTTTTTGATGCTAAAATATGTTAAAAAAGTTTATTTTAGAAATATGAACGAAGATCAAAAATTTATTGACCTTATTCCGCCTTCTTCTTTTGAGAGAGAATCAAAACCTCAAAAATCTTCTCTTGAAAGAAGAGTTACTTTTTTTAGGAAATTTAAAAATCGCTTTTCTATTTCTTTTAAAACCCCATTTTTTTCAAATTTTTCTAAAAAGTTCCTGATAATTATTTTTCTTTTTGTTATTTTATTTATTTCTTTTTACTATTTATCTTCCCAACAAGCCGAAATAAAAATTTGGCCCAAATTAGAAACTATTAAACTTGAGAAGGAGATTGATTTTCAGCGAGAAGCTAATTTAGAATTAGCCAATTTGAAAGCACCTTTTGTTGTTTTGGAAAGAGAAGAAACAAAAACGCAAAGATTTCAGACAAGTTTAGTCAATGAAGAAAAAAAAGCCGAAGGAGTGATTAAGGTTTATAATTTTTATTCCACCGCTCCAATTGTTTTAAAAGAACAAACCCGTTTTTTATCCGAAAAGAATAAAGTTTTTCGTGCAATCGACAAGATTATTATTCCGCCAAGACAAAAAGAAGGAAAGGAAACGATTCCGGGGACTGTTGAAGTAAAAGTAGTAGCTGCCGAACCGGGACCGGACTATAATATTCCGCCGTCCAAGTTTTCAATTCCGGGCTTAGCAGGAACGCCTCTTTACACAATGGTTTATGGAGAGAGCAAAGAACCAATGACAGGAGGTTTTTCAGCTAAAGTAAATCAGCTTTTAGCCGAAGATTTGACAAGAGCCAAAGAAGCATTAAAGAGTAATCTTGAAGAAGAACTGGTTCAAAAATTCAAAGAGGATTATAAAGATAAATTTTTGATTGTTGAAAATTCTCTAAAAACAGAATTAGTAGAGGAATCAGCGAATGCCAAAGTGGGCGATAAAGTTCCAGAATTTGATTACCATCTTAAATTAAAAGCTAAAATTTTTGCCGTTGATCGAGATTCAGCTTTTCGATTGGCGAAGTTTTTAATTGGTGAAGAAATAAAAGCAAGTCAAAAAAATATTTTGGAAAATCGTTTAACTGTTTCTTTCAAAAAAATCAAAGAGGAATCAGAAGAGAATAACTTTAAGGCTCTTATTAACGTTGAAGGGAAATTAATGGAACCCGTCGATTTAAAAGTTTTAAAAAATATTTTAGCCGGCAAGTCAAGAATTGAAAGCCTTTTTCTCCTGAAAGATAAATATGAGAATGTCGAGATTCAGCTTTATCCTTTTTGGTTAAAGAAAATTCCAGACAACTTAGAAAGGATAGATTTGAAATTAATTCTTGACTAAAAAAGAATTTCAGGCTAGAATAATTTCTTGTTAAAATAATCCCTGAAAAATTTCTGACGTGTCATTTAAAGAAAAGACTCAAAAATTTACTGGCTTGGTTCAAGAGGCTTTGCCCAATGCGACTTTTAAAATCTTGTTAGATGATGGCCGCGAAATCTTGGGTTATGTAGCCGGAAAACTGAGATTACATCATATTAAGATTTTGCCTGGCGATCGGGTTTTGGTGGAGTTGTCGCCCTATGACCAAAAAAGAGGTCGGATTATTTATCGGGGTGTTTCTAATTAATTAAAAATTATTTAAAACTGTGAAAGTTAGACCTTCGGTTAAAAAAATTTGTTCCGATTGTAAAATTGTAAGGCGAAAGGGCCGTCTTTTCGTAATTTGTAAAAAAAACCCCAAACATAAGCAAAGACAGGGGAGTTAGAATTATTTTCTTAAAAATTTTAAATTAAAATGCCAAGAATTTCCGGTGTTAATATTCCCGAAAAAAAACAAATAGAAGTCGCTTTGACTTATATTTATGGGATTGGTCGTCCTTTAAGCCGTCAAATTTTAAAGAAAGCAAATATTAATCCTTTGCTGAAAACTTCGCAGTTAACACCCGACCAGATTAATCTTTTGAAAGAGATTATTGAAAAAGAATATAAGGTGGAAGGCGAGTTAAGAAGGGAGGTAAAACAGAATATCAAAAGGTTAAAAGAGATTCTTTCTTGGCGAGGAATGCGTCATGCCAAAGGTTTACCGGTAAGAGGGCAAACAACAAGAACAAATTCCCGGACCGTGAGGGGTAATGTTAGAAAGACAATGGGTTCAGGCAGAAGGCCGCCCCCAAGTCCTACCTAATTTTAAAAGGTTGACAAAAAATTTAAATTAAATTATATATTTTTTTATTTTTATTTAATTTTTAAAAAATCGTGGGGAAAAAACGAGTTATTGCAAAAACAGAAGCCGGCAGTCAGGAAAGTGTGCTTTTTAAAAAAGGAGTACCCAAAATTAGAAAGGACTTAAAAAGAGCGCGAATTTATATTTTTTCATCCTATAATAACACAATTATTAGTTTGGGAGACGAACAAGGCAATATTTTATTTTCTTTTTCTGCCGGAAAGGTCGGTTTTCAGGGAACTAAAAAAGGAACAGCTTATGCCGCCTCAAAGGTGGCGGAAGCCGTGGCTTTGGCAACCCAAAATTCAGGAATTGAAGAATACGAGGTTTATGTAAAAGGGATTGGTCCTGGTCGTGAATCTGCCTTGAGAACTTTAGCGGCAAAGAATTTAAACATTGTTCTTGTTAAAGACGTGACACCAATTCCCCACAATGGGCCAACGCCACCGAAAGTTAGAAGAGTTTAATTTTTCTTAAATATGAGATTTTTTAAAAAATCGGTTATTTCAGGAGAAAAAATTTTTGGTCAAAAAGTAAGAAAAAGGAGAAGAGCAGCTATTAGCGAATATGGTCGGCAACTTCGAGAGAAGCAAAAATTGAAGGCTCTTTATAATTTAAGAGAGCGCCAGTTTAAAAAATATATTAAAGAAGTAATGACTGAAAGAGGCAAAAAAGGAGTGGATATTGTTTCCTTACTAATTCAAAAATTAGAGTTAAGATTAGATAATGTGGTTTTTCGTTTGGGATTTGCTAGCTCCCGGTCTCAAGCTCGGCAGTTAGTTAATCACGGTCATTTCTTGGTAAATGGTCGTAAGGTTAATATTCCTTCTTTTGAGTTAAGAAAAGGAGACCAAGTTCAAGTTCGGGCAGCTTCCCTCAAAAAGAATTTTTTTAAAAAAATTCAAGAGACCCTGAAAAAACACAAGATACCCAGTTGGCTTAATTTTGATATCCAAAAAATGGAGGCAAAAGTGGTTGGTTTGCCAAGTTTTGAAGAGGCTCAATTACCGGTTCAGATTCCTTTAATTTTTGAATTTTATTCAAGATAGTTTATAATTTTAATTTAATTAAAAAATATGATTTTACTTCCCAAATCAACTAAGGTTGTAAAAAAAGAAGGAACTCAGGCAGTTTTTGAAATTGAAGGTCTTTATCCGGGTTATGGAGTGACGCTAGGTAATGCCTTGAGAAGAGTTCTTTATTCTTCTTTGCCAGGAGCCGCCGTGGTAAGAGCGAGAATCGGAAAAGTTCCCCATGAATTTTCAACAATTCCTTATGTTTTTGAAGATGTTTTGAACATTTGCCTCAATCTTAAAAAGATGAGGTTTAAAGTTTTTAGCGAAGAGCCTCAAATAGGTTTTGTTAAGGCTAGCGGCGAAAAAGATATTAAAGCAGGCGATTTCAAATTTTCTTCTCAAGTAGAAATTGTTAATCCTGACCTTCATATTGCTTCCCTAACCGATAAAAAAGCAGAATTAGAAATCGAAGTTGTTGTTCAAAAGGGTGTAGGTTATGAGTTAGCGGATGTTCGCCGGAAAAAAGAAAAATTAGCTATCGGTCAAATTGAATTGGATGCTATTTATTCGCCGGTGAAACGAGTCAAATATGAAATTGAAAATATGAGAGTTGGCGAAAGGACTGATTTTGATCGTTTATTTTTGACAATTGAAACAGATGGTAGTTGGGAACCAGAGGAAGCCTTTAACTACGCTTGTCAGATTTTAATTGATCATTTTAAAGCCATTCAGGAACCTTTTTTAAAGAAAACTGCGCCAGCAAAGAAACTGTCTAAAGGTAAAGAAAAAGCCGAAGAACCAGAAAAAGAGATTAAAGATAATCTTTCGCTAAAAGTTGAGAATTTAAAGATTTCTCAACGCGTTTTGAATGCGCTTTTAAAAAATAAAGTAATGACGGTGGGCGATATTTTAGCCAAGAAAGAAAGCGGCCTTTCTCAATTAGAGGGTATCGGAGAAGGGGCAATTAAAGAAATTAAGAAAGAATTAAAGAAATTGAACTTAGAATTAACTTAGTTTTAGAATTTTAATTTTATGAGAAAGAGAAAAAAGGGCAGAAAATTATCTCGAGAAAGGGATCAAAGAAAAGCTTTATTAAGGTCTCTGGCGAGATCTTTGATTCTGAAAGAAAGGATTAAGACAACTTACGCCAAAGCTAAAGAATTACAGCCTTTTGTTGAAAAAATGGTGACCAAAGCTAAAAAAGGCGGTCTTTCTGTTTTGCGAAATTTGAGCGGGAATTTTAATAATGAAGTTAAGATTGCCAAAAAATTAATAGACCAGATTGCGCCAAAATACAAAGAGAGAGCTGGTGGTTATACAAGGATTATTAAATTGGGTCCGCGAAAAGAAGATAGTGCCAAAATGGCGATTATTGAATTTGTTTAAAAAACTATGGAAAGGAAAATCCACACAATTGATGCTAAAGGCAGGGTTTTAGGTCGTTTAGCGACAATAGTGGCGAATTTATTAAGAGGAAAAACAAAACCCGAGTTTTCTCCGGAAAAAGACCTTGGCGATTTTGTAGTGATTAAAAATGCTTCTCAAATAAAATTGACCGGTTCCAAATTAAAAACAAAAATTTATTATCACCATACCGGTTATCCCGGCGGTCTAAAAGAAATTACTTTAGAAAAACTTTTTCAAAAAGACCCTAAAAAAGTTATCCAAAAAGCAGTTGCCGGAATGTTGCCTAAAAACAAATTGCGCAAAATTTTTATGAAACGTTTAAAAATTGAATTATAAATTTATGATTTTACGAAAATCAAAAACTTCAGCAACTAAAACTTCAAGAGCTAAAAAAGTTGTCTTAAAAGAAAAGAAAAAAACAGAAACCGCAAAAGTAAAAGAAAAAGCGGAGAATCTTAAGGAGACCAAAGCCGAATCTTCTTATTTGGAAGGAGTTGGCCGACGAAAAACCTCAGTGGCAAGGGTGAGAATTATAAAATCAACTTCCCCTTCCTTTTTGGTTAATGGTAAAGAATTAAATTCTTATTTTTCTTTAAAAAAATGTCAAATGGAAGCGCTGGCGCCTTTGGAAAAATTAGGTTTAAAAAATGATTTTAAAGTTCTAGTTCTTGTTAAAGGCGGCGGTTGGCATTCTCAGGCAATCGCGGTGAGGCATGGTCTTTCAAGAGCTTTGGCAAAAATAAACGAAGATTTTCGTAAAAAATTGCGTCAATTAGGTTATTTAACAAGAGACCCAAGGATGAGAGAGCGCAAAAAATTTGGTCTTAAAAGAGCTCGGCGGGCTCCTCAGTGGCAAAAAAGATAATTTATTTTTTAATCTGGGTGTCTTTTTATTTTTCTTTAAAAAACCGGTTCTTGTTGCTGGTTTTTTTGTGTTATAATAAAAATTAAATTTATGCCAGAGCTACCTGAAGTTGAAACAACAGTTAATTATTTAAAGAAAAAAGTTTTGGGAAGAAAAATTTTATCTTTTTGGACAGATACCCCCAAACTTCTCAAAAAACCAAAATTGGCTGATTTCGGCAAGCTAATTTATGGTAAAAAAATTAACGACATTAAAAGAGTTGGCAAAAATATTCTCTTTTATCTCGAGGATAATTTAATAATGCTTATTCATCAGAAATTAAGCGGCCATCTTCTTTTTGGCAATTGGGAAATAGGAGAAAAAGTGAAATCTAAAATTAAAGGGCCTTTATCAACCGATCCGCAAAACAGATTTATTAGATTTATTTGGCAGCTAGATAATGGCTGGCAATTGGGGCTTTCTGATTTAAGAAAATTTGCCAAGATTGAGTTAGATTCTCAGAAGAAAATTGAATCAGAATTATTTAAAAGTTTAGGACCAGACGCTTTGAAGATATCTTTCAGAGAATTTAGAGAGAGAATCGGGAAATATAATCGGTCGATTAAAGAAGTTTTAATGGATCAAAAGGTAATTGCCGGAATTGGCAATATCTATGCCGATGAAATTCTGTGGCAGGCAAAGGTTTCCCCCTTTTTAAAAGCCCGAGAATTAAAAGAAGATGTTTTGAAAAAAATTTATCAGGCAATGAAATTTATTTTGAAGAAAGCCCTCAAAGCTCACGGAACCTCAATTGATGATTATCGTTTACCAAATGGTAAAAAAGGGTATTATCAGAATTTAAGAAAGGTTTATCAAAGAGAAGGAGAACCTTGTTTTCGTTGTCAAAGCAAAATTCAAAGAATTAAAATTAAGGAACGATCGGCCCATTTCTGTCCCGTTTGTCAAAAGATACCTTTTTAAGAAAACTTTTATTTGTTAAAATAATTTAAAATCCAGCATGTTTTTCCGTAAAAAAATAACCATTAAAAAAATTAAAGCCAGAGAGATTTTAGACTCAAGATCGGAGCCAACTGTTGAAGTTTTATTGGAAACAGATCAGGGAATTTTTAAGGCAGCTGCTCCCTCGGGTGCTTCCAAAGGAAAATATGAAGCCCATTTTTTAAGAGATGACGCTGAAAGATTTGGAGGTAAAGGAGTTTTGAAAGCTGTTCAGAACGTTAATGAGGTAATTGCCAAAAGCCTGATCGGTGAAAGTATTGATAACCAACAGAAGATTGATGAGCTTTTAATAGAAATTGATGGTACCCCCAATAAATCGCTTTTGGGTGTTAACGCTATTTTGCCTGTTTCAATGGCTGTTTGTCGGGCGGGCGCTGCTTTTTGGGGCCTGCAACTTTTTGAGTATCTAAGAGAAATTAATAATAATTTTTTTGGTCTTAAAAGTAATGAACACCATTTACCTCTTCCTTGTTTTAATGTCATTGAAGGGGGGGTTCATGGTGGTGGTTTTTTAGATATTCAGGAATTTATGATAGTGCCGACAAATGCCGCCAATTTTAAAGAAGCTTTACGTTTTGGTTCCGAGCTTTACCAGATGTTAAAAAAATCTTTGGCTGAAAAATACGGCAAAACTTCAACAAATTTAGGAGACGAAGGTGGTTTTTCACCTCCTTTCAAAAAGACTTTTGATGTTTTAGATTTTCTTTTTTCTGTTATTTATCAAAGAACCGAAGAAGGTGGTTTTCATTTCGCTTTAGACTGTGCTGCTTCCCAGTTTTATAAAGACGGTTTTTATAATTTTGAAGGAAGTCGTTTGACTTTTGAAGAGTTGTTTAGTTTTTACGCTTTATTGGTAAAAAAATACCCAATTATTTTTCTTGAAGATCCTTTTTTTGAAGATGATTTTGACGGATTTAGAAAAATTAGGAAGGAATTAGGAGGTCAAATTGTGGTGGTTGGCGATGATCTTTTAGGCACTAATTTTAAAAGAATACAATTAGCCCAAGAACAAAATCTTTGTAACGGCGCCATTATCAAAATGGATCAGGCAGGGACTATCTGGGAAACTTTGAAAGCAGTGAAGCTTTGTCGCGATTTTCATTGGAAAGTAATTATTTCTCATCGTTCTGGCGAAACTAACGACGATTTTATAGCTGATTTGGCAGTAGGTGTAGGCGCTGATTTTATTAAAGCCGGATCACCAGCCAGAGGTGAAAGGGTCGCTAAATATAATCGCTTACTTGAAATAGAAAATTTTATTAAAAAAACTGTGTAGCTGGAATTTAATGGCAAAACTTTATTTATTAAGACATTTTAATTCTCAGTGGAATAAAGAAAATCGTTTTACAGGGTGGGTAGATATTCCTTTGTCAGCTGAAGGGAAAAAAGAGGTTAAAAAAATTGCTCGGGTCTTAAAGCAAAAGAAGTTTGATGTTATTTATACCTCTTCTCTTTTTCGGAATCTTGATAGTGTAGCAAGAATTCTTGAAGAAATGGATTTTCCTTATCCGGTTTTCTGCCATTTAGATGAAGGTTTAATGAAAAAAAGAGGAAATTTTGAAGCTATTCATCAAAATTATTTTCCGGTTTTTGTAACCGAAAAATTAAATGAAAGATTTTACGGTGAGCTTCAAGGAAAAAACAAAGATGAGGTAATTAAAGAAAAAGGCAGTGAAATGGTTAAGCTCTGGCGCCGAAGTTATAAAATACCACCGCCCCAAGGGGAAAGTTTAAAAGATGTCGTGAAAAGAATTTCGCCATTTTTTAGAAAATACCTTCAGCAGGATTTGAAAAAAGGAAAAAACGTTTTAATTATCACCAGCCATAACCCTTTGAGAGCAATAATCAAATTAGTTGAAAATGTTTCGGAAAAGGAAATCCCAAAAGTTGAATTGTTTCCGGGTACTTTAGTCGAATACGATTTAGGAGATGATTTAAAGGTAACAAAAAAAATAGTTTATAATTAAATTAAATCAAAAATATGAAAAAAAATATTAAAAAAATAAAAATTGCTATTAATGGTTTTGGAAGGATTGGGAGGATTTTTTTTAGGCAGGCTTTTGAAGTTCCTGAATTTGAAATTGTGGCAATTAATGATTTAGGAGAATTGGAAAGTCTCGCTTATTTGTTAAAATATGATACCGTCTACCGGGTTTATCAGGAAGAGATAAATTTTAACGAGGGAAATAGCGAGTTGGTGGTGGCCGGAAAAAGAATAAAATTTTTCCGAGAGAAAGATCCCGAAAAATTACCTTGGCGGGATTTAAAAATTGATTTGGTACTTGAGGCAACAGGCGTTTTTGAAACTTATGAAGAAGCCCAAAGTCATTTAAAAGCCGGCGCCAAAAGAGTGGTTATTTCAGCTCCGGCAAAAGATGAAGATGGTTTATTAGGGGAAACAGTCTTGATTGGTATTAATGAGAAAAATGGTCGTAAAGTTTTTATTACTTCGAATGGTTCCTGCACTACTAATGCTGCTTCGCCGGTAATTCAAATTATGAACGAAAAGCCGGGTATTAAAAAAGCTCTTTTAAACACTGTTCATGCTTATACCGCCACTCAAAGTTTAGTTGATGGTCAGGCTAAAGGAAAAGATTTAAGGCGTGGCCGGGCGGCTGCTCAAAATATTATTCCCGCTACCACGGGGGCAGCTATTTCTGTGACTAGAGCCATTCCGGAATTAGCCGGCAAATTTGATGGCATCGCTATTAGAGTGCCAGTTATCGGCGGTTCTTTAGCTGATATCACTTTTTTGGCTAAAAGAGAAACTTCGGTTGAAGAGATTAACTCAATTTTTAAAGAAGCCGAAAAAGAACCAAGGTGGCAGGGAATTTTAAAAACTGTTGAAGAACCGATTGTCTCCTCAGATATTCTGGGAGATCCTTATCCCGCGATTGTTGATCTTTCTTTTACCAAAGTAGTTGACAAAGATTTAGTAAAAGTTTTGTCTTGGTATGATAACGAGTGGGGTTATTGTGCCAGCTTAATAAAGCATATTCAGCGAATTAATTTTTAAATTTAATAAAGTTAACTTAAAAATATGGAAGGAAAAAACATTCTTTGGTTAAACGAAATTTCAAAAAAAGACATTGCTTTAGTTGGCGGCAAAAACGCTTCGTTAGGAGAGTTGATTACAAAACTCAAGGAGAAAGGAATTAATATTCCTCAGGGTTTTGCCATTACTGCCGACGCTTATCGTTTTTATCTGAAAGCCAATGGTTTGGATAAAGCTTTAAAAGAAGTTCTGGGAAAATTAAATTCCAAGAATATTAAAAGTCTGCAAGAATCAGGAAAGGCTGCGAGGCGGTTAATTTTGAAAGGTGTTTTTCCCAGAGAATTGAGGGAAGAAATAATTTTAAATTACCGGAAACTTTCTTCAATTTATCAAGAAAAGGATACCGATGTTGCTGTTAGATCCTCCGGCACCGCTGAAGACTTGGCGGATGCTTCTTTTGCTGGCCAAATGGAGACTTACTTAAATATTAGAGGAGAAGAGAAATTATTAGAAACTGTTAAGCGATGTTTTGCCTCTTTATTTACTGACAGAGCTATTACTTATCGAGAAGAAAAAGGTTTTGATCATTTAAAGATTGCTCTTTCGGTGGGGGTTCAAAAAATGGTTCGGTCTGATTTGGCTTCGTCGGGAGTGATGTTTACTTTGGATACCGAGACCGGTTTTGATAAAGTTGTTTTGATTAATGCTATCTGGGGAGTAGGCGAGATGATTGTTCAAGGAAAAATTACGCCAGACGAATTTTATGTTTTTAAACCGACTTTAAAGCAGGGTTTTAAATCCATCATTATTAAAAATCTTGGTCGCAAAACCAAAAAATATGTTTATTCAAACAAAGGAGGTTTAAAAGAGGTCAAAATTCCCCTTGAAAAACAAAGAGAGTTCAGTTTAAACGACGAAGAAGTTATTAAATTAGCCCAATGGGGTTGTTTGATTGAAGAGCATTACGGAATGGCCCAAGATATTGAGTGGGCAAAAGACGGAAAAACAGGTGAACTTTTTATTGTTCAGGCAAGACCGGAAACGGTTCATTCTTCAAGAGCAAAAAATGAGTATGAAGAATATGAGATTGAAGTTAAAGAAAAACCATTGCTTTTGGGAATTGCTGTAGGTAATAAAATTGGTTTCGGCAGAACAAAAATTATTTCTTCGGTTTCTCAGCTTCAAAAGTTTGAAAAAGGCGAAGTCTTAGTAACAAAAATGACCGATCCTGATTGGGTGCCGGCAATGAGATTAGCTTCGGCGATTATTACTGATGAAGGAGGGAAAACCGCTCACGCGGCAATTGTGAGTCGGGAATTAGGTATCCCTTGTATTGTTGGTACCCAAAAGGCTACTAAAATCTTAAAAAATGGGGAGACGGTTACTGTTGATTGTACCCAAAGCCAAGGTCGGGTTTTTAGAGGAAAGATTCCTTTTAAAGTTAAAAAATACAATCTTCAAAATCTTCCAAAAATAGATACCAAATTAATGGTTAATATCGGAGCGCCAGAGATTGCTTTTAAAAATTCTTTCTTGCCTCATCAGGGAGTGGGTTTGGCGAGGGAAGAGTTTATCATCGCTGAAAAAATCCAAATTCATCCTTTGGCTCTTTACCATTTTGAGGATTTAAGAAAAGTTGCCCTGAAAGACAAAAAAATTAAAGAGGTTTTGGCAAAAATTGAAAAAGTTTCAAATTATTTTTCTGATAAGAAAGAGTTTTTTGTTAATAAATTAGCCGAAGGAATTGCTCAAATAGCTGCCGCTTTTTGGCCTCATGAAGTGATTGTTAGATTTTCTGATTTTAGAACTAACGAATATCGGAATCTAATTGGCGGTTTCCTTTATGAAGGAGAAGAAGCTAATCCAATGTTGGGTTGGCGGGGGGCTGCTCGTTATCTTGATAAAGATTACCAACCTGCTTTTTTAATGGAAATCGAGGCAATAAAAAAAGCGCGCAATGTTTTTGGCTTGAAAAATATCAGCCTTTTAATTCCTTTTTGCCGGACTTTGGAAGAAGCCAGAGGGGTTTCTGAGGTTTTGGTCAAAACTGGTTTAATTTCCGCTGTTTTTGCGAAAGAGAGGTTTGAGGATGATTTGAAGGTTTATGTAATGGCCGAGATTCCTTCCAATGTTGTTTTGGCTGACCAATTTCTAGATTATTTTGATGGAATGAGTATTGGTTCTAATGACTTGACTCAATTAACATTGGGTTTGGATCGGGATAATGCCAAGATTGCTAAAGTTGGCGACGAAAGAAACGAAGCGGTTAAAGAATTGATAAAAAAAGTAATTGCTGTTTGTCGTCAACGAAAAAAATATAGCGGTATTTGTGGTGAGGCGCCAAGTTATTTTCCTGATTTTGCTCAATTTCTGATAAAAGAAGGTATTCAAAGTATTTCTTTAAATCCCGATAGTCTTTTAAAAACCCTTCTTTATTTAGGTTCTCAAAATTTCAATGAAGAAAAACCTCAAAATTGAAGGTTATTTGAAAAGAGCTCGTAAAGAAGGATTTGCTATTGGTCAGTTTAATTTTTCAAACAGCGATCAATTAAAAGGAATTGTGGAAGCCGCTTTTGAGTTAAGGTCGCCTCTTATTGTTGGCACTTCGCCTGCTGAGGTTAATTATTTAGGGCTTGAGATTGCCGTTAACTTGGTGGCGGCTTGGAAAGTTAAGTTAACCAAGAGGTTAGGAAGATCTTTTCCTCTATTTTTAAATCTTGATCATGCCAGAGATTTGAAGGTTATTAAAGAAGCTGTCTTCAGGGGCTATGATATGATTCATTTTGACGGTTCCTTTCTTTCCTTAAAAAAGAATCTTCAAGAAACAAAAAAAGTTTTAAAAATAGCTTCTCAAAAAAAAGTTCTGGTGGAAGCCGAAGTGGGTCAGCTAGGAACAGAATCTTCAACTATTTACAAAGAGAAATTTATGATTCAGGATTCTTTTTTAACTAAACCTGAGGATGTTGAATATTTTGTTAGAGAAAGCGGCGTTAAGTTTTTGGCAGTTAATATTGGTAATTTTCACGGTGTTCAAAAGATAGGTAAAAATCCTCATTTACGAATTGAATTATTAAAAGAGATTTCAAGAAAGAATCAAAATATTTATTTTGTGCTTCATGGCGGTTCTGGTATCCCTTTTCAAGATGTAAAGGAAGCGATTAAACAGGGAATGGTGAAAGTTAATTTTAACACCGATTTAAGGCTTGCTTTTGCTAAAGCTATCTTAAAAGAGCTTAAAGAAAAACCTGAAGAAATTGCGCCCTATAAATATCTCAATCAAGGGGTTTTGGCTATTAAAAAAGTGGTCAAAGAGAGGATAAAATTACTAGGAAGTGCGGGTAAAATCGTTTGACAATTATTAATTTTTTAGTTAATTTAAGTTCTATTAAGAAATTTATTAATTTTAAATAAAATGATAGAACTTGAATCAAAATTAAGAGAAAAAGGGGGGCTTAATTCTTTGCGAAGAAAAGGGGAAATTCCGGCAATTGTTTATGGTTCCGGTGTTAAAGAAGCTAAAAAAATTACCGTTGAAAAGCGCGCCTTTGAAAAGGTTTTTAAGTTAGTGGGTGAAAGCTCTTTATTTTCTTTGAAGCTGGCGGATAAAACTATCCCAGTTTTAATTCACGAAATTCAAAAAGACCCTCTGAAAGAAACAATTCTTCATATTGATTTTTATGCTCCATCCTTAAAAGAAAAAGTGACCGCCTTGATTCCTTTAGTATTCAGAGGAGAAGCGCCGGCTGTTAAAGAATTAGGTGGTACTTTAATTAAGAACTTTTCAGAAATTCAAGTAAAAGCTTTAGCTATCAATTTGCCCCATGAATTGGAAGTAGATCTTTCCAAATTGAAGACATTTGAAGACCTGATTTTGATTGAAGATATTAAAACGCCTGCCGGGGTTGAAATTTTGAGAGATTCAAAAGAGATTGTTGCTAAAGTTTTGCCACCTCAGAAAGTTGAAGAAGAGTTAAAAGAAAAAATAGAAGAAAAGGTGGAAGAGGTTAAGATTGTGGGTAAAGAGAAGAAAGAGGAGATTTCAGAGACCTAAAAATCAGCCAAATGATTAATTCAATGAGAAAATTTAATTTAAAAACCGTTCTTTTTCTTTTCATTTTCTTAGGGGCGTTTCTTCTTCAAAGAAATATTATTTTAGTTTTAGCCCAGTCAATTCCTCAAGAAAAAGAAGAGAAACTTTGTAATGATATTCAAGGATTAGAAAACCAGTGCTCGAAACTTTCCCGAAAATCTTGCCAACAACTTTTAGAAAAATGTCGCGACTATTTTGAAAAGCAAGCCGAAAATTATAAAAAAAGCATTAAGGAGAAAGAGATTGAAGAGAAAACTTTTCAAAATCAAATAGCGATTTACAACAATAAAATCAATCAGCTGAACAGTTTGATTCAGAAGAATAAATTAATAATTAAGGATCTAAATTTTCAGATTGAAGACACCAGCAAATCAATTATTCAAACTGAAAACGAAATTGAAAAAGCCAAAAAGCAATTAGCCCAAATATTGCAATCAATATATGAACAAAACCAGAAACCTTTATTAACTATTTTGTTGAGTGGCGACAGTTTTGCTACTTTTTTTGATAATTTAACAGCTTTGGATATTCTAAATTCAAAAAGTCAAGAAGTTTTAGAAAAAATTACCAGTCTTTATCAAGATTTAGCTGTCAAAAAAGAGGAGTTAGCTCAAGAAAAAGAAAATTTGGAAAGAAAAATGATGATAAATGAAATTCAAAAAAAAGAGAGCGAAGCCGTTAAAAAGCAAAAAGAAATTCTTTTATCAAAAACCAAAGGCGAAAAAAAACTTTATGAAAATTATTTGAAAGAAGCCCAAGAAAAAGCTGCCCAAATTAGAAAAAGGATTTTCGAGTTAGCTCAAGTTTCAGAATCTCAGGCTCCAACCCTTGAAGAGGCTTATCAATTAGCAGTTGAGGTTGAAAAAATTAGCGGTATTAGACCGGCTTTATTACTGGGACTTTTAACGGTTGAATCAGCGATTGGCAAAAATGTTGGCCAATGTAATTGCAAAGGTTCGCCTAATTGTTCTCATCCCGAGATTAGCTGGCAAAAAGTGATGCGTCAAAATCAATGGGAAGCTTTCTTGAAAATCACCAAAGAATTGGGTTTAGACGCCAACAAGACACCGGTTTCCTGCGCGATTAATGGCGGTAAAGTTCAGTGGGGCGGTGCGATGGGTCCGGCTCAATTTTTGCCAACAACCTGGTTACTTTATAAAGAAAAGATTGAAAAATTTATTAAGGAAAAACCAGCTAATCCTTGGCGAATTAGAGACGCTTTTATAGCTGCCGCCCTTTATTTGAAAGATTGGGGTGCTGATTCGCAAAAAGAAAACGATGAAATTGGCGCAGTGACTGCCTATCTTTGTGGGACAAGTTTAATGACTAATACTTGTCGGGCAGCTGGCGGTGCCAATTATCGTTATCAAGTGATGCAAAAAGCCAATGAATATCAAAGTTATGTGGAGCAGGGGATTCTGACTGCTAAATAAAATTGAGTAATTCCTTTCTTAAGTTTTAATAAAGGCCAGAGAAAGAGCTGTTACAATATCGTCTAATTTTCCTTCCATTATTTGATCTAATTTCTGCCAGCTTTTTTTAAGGCGGTGATCGGTAACCCGATTTTGGGGAAAATTATAAGTTCTAATTTTTTCCGATCTCTTTGCCCAACCAATCTGCATTTTTCTTGTTTGAGACAATTTGTCAATTTCTTTTTCTTCTTGTTGTTGTAATAACTTAGCTGCTAAAATTGAAAGAGCGTTTTCTTTATTTTGAAAAAGACTTCTTTCGCTTTGAGAAGTAACCGTAATATTGGTTGGTAAATGAATTATTCTGACAGCTGTTTCTCTTTTGTTGACATATTGACCGCCGGGACCAGAAGCTCTGTAAGTTTCAATTTTTAGGTCTTGGGGGTTTATTTTTATGGCGGTTATTTTTGGTTTTGGCAGAACAGCTACCGTTGCTGTGGAAGTATGAATTCTCCCTGATTTTTCTGTTTTAGGGATTCTTTGAACGCGATGGACACCTGCTTCAAATTGTAATTTTTTAAAGGCATCTTCTCCTTTTATTTCAAAGATTATTTCTTTAAAGCCACCAATCTCGGTTGGATGACTATCTAAAATTTTTAGCCCCCAATTTTTTGATAAGGCATATTTTTGGTACATTCTAAATAAGTCAGCAGCAAAAAGAGCGGCTTCCTGACCGCCAGTGCCGGCCCTAATTTCAATAATTATCGACTGGTATTCATTAGAATTTTTTTGATAATTGGGGGTTTCCATAGAAAATTATTTTTTCTTGGAATTAACTTTTTCTTTCTTTTCTTTTCTTTCTTGCTTTTTGGCTAAACGTTTTTTGAATTGTTCAACGCGGCCCATTGTATCAATAATTTTTTCTTGGCCCGTGAAAAAAGGATGGCATTTGGCGCAGATTTCAATCTGGGCAAATTCTTTAGTTGAACCAACCACAAAAGTGTTGCCGCAACTGCATTTAATCGTTGCTTTTGGAAAATAAGGGGGATGGATTTTGTTTTTCATTTTATTTTGTTTTTTATTTTATTTATTATTAAATTTACAGAAACTTTTTATAATATAACTTAAAATATTTAGATTTTCAAATTTTGAGATAAAGGAATCAGATTTTTCTTGATTTGTAAACAAAAAAAAGATATAATACAAAATCTTATCCCGGGGTGGTGTAGCAGTAGCATCCCAGGCTCATAACCTGGAGGTCGTCGGTGCAAATCCGACCCCCGGAACATTGTTCTTTGATAAATTTTAATATCTTTGCCGGTGTAGCTCAGTGGCAGAGCGGAGGTTTCATAAGCCTTAGGTCGTGGGTTCGAGTCCCACCGCCGGCAATTTAAAGATTGGGCCCGTAGAGGAGCCCGGAGTCCTCGGATCCCTGTCACGGATCAGATCGCCGGTTCAAATCCGGTCGGGCCCGCTAGGGCTAAATTAAAAATCAAACACAAGGAGGTAGAGATAATGGCCCGAGCGGAGAACCAAGAGCAGATCGTGGTTGGTTTGGTGGTCAAGAATATTTTGGAGCGTCAAGTGGACTATGAGAGATACGAGAAAAACGGTTGTTACTTCTTTTCGGTAAGTTTTCGGGCTGTTCTGAGATTAATGAAAGAGCAGCTCGAAAACCTCAAGAGCGCTGGCAGAGTTATATTGGTAAGTGGTGGAAGTTTTGAGGAGGACAAGAGGGTTGCCGAAAGTCTGAAAGAAATAGATGCTATTAAAGTTTATCTTACTTCAGAAAGGTTGAGAGATTGGCAGAAGCTAAGTATGAGACGTTTGGGATTTTCGATTATGAAGGAGAATTCAATTACCCCCAAGATGATTGAATATCTCCGAAATCCGCAAATAGAGGGTTAGCAACCCTCTTTTTTAATTTATTTGAAAATTCTTTTAAAAAAGATATGATAAAAACAATGAGCCTTTTAGATATTTTAATCAGAGATAATTGGTTAAAAACACCAGAGATTATTAAAGCATTTGCAACGATAAAGAGAAGCGATTTTTTACCCGAGAGTTTAAAGGATTTGGCTGAAATTAACGAGGCACTACCAATTGGTTTCGGTCAAACCATTTCGCAACCTTTGGTGGTGGCTTTTATGATTGAGTTATTAAAACCAGAATTTGGCAATAAAGTTTTGGATATTGGTTCCGGTTCCGGTTGGACTTCGGCTCTTTTGGGTTATCTCGTGGCCGGCAGGGATTTTGAAGCAGATAAAGAAAATCTGAAAGGAAAAGTTATTGGGTTGGAAATTATTCCGGAGTTAGTAGACTTTGGCAGAAAAAATGTGGCTAAATACAATTTTATTGAAAAGGGGATAGTTGAGATTGTTTGTGCTGATGGTTCTCATGGTTATCCCCAAGAAGCGCCTTTTGATCGAATTTTGGTTTCGGCTTCAGCTCAGGAAGCGCCCCAAAAATTAAAGGACCAATTGAAAATAGGCGGCCGTCTTGTTATTCCCATTAATGAATCAATCTGGCTTTTTGAGAAGAAATCAGCTTCTAACTTTGAGAGTCAAGAGTTTCCGGGCTTTGTTTTTGTGCCTTTAATTTCTTAATTAAAATGAAATTTAAGATATTTTTAGGAATCATTTTTTTTATTTTTTTAAGCTTTTGGTTTTTGGGGCAGTTGTTTTTTTCTTTTGGCGATTTGAAGGAGCCTTTAATTTTTGTGGTTAAGCCGGGAGATAATTTTCTTAAAGTGTCGACTAACTTGAAAAAAGCCGGAGCGATTAAATCATCATTTTTCTTTGAAATTTATCTGATTTTTAGCAATCAAACAAAAATTTTAAAAGCCGGTACCTATCAGATTTTACCTGAAATGAGTATTATTGATATTGTTAAACTGTTGACTAGCGGAAAAACTATTAATTGGCGCCTTACGATTCCAGAAGGTTTTAATATCCGAGAAATAGAGAACCGTCTGAAAGAAAGTTGTCTTTTGACTTTCAAGAATATTCGGGAGAATTGCGATTTTGATTTAAAAAGTTTGAAGATAAAAGACTTTCAGGAACAATTCTCTTTTCTTCAAGAAGCGCCAAAAGAATCTTCTTTAGAAGGATTTTTATTTCCCGATACCTATGAATTACCTTTTGATATTGATAATGTCAAAATTGCAAAAATAATGCTTTCTAATTTTGAAAAAAAAGTTTTTCTTAAATTTAAAAGCGATTTTCAGAATCAGAAAAAAAATTTTTTCAGCATAATCACAATGGCTTCTTTGATTGAAAAAGAAGTGCCGTCTTTTAAAGATAAAGAAATTGTTTCCGGTATTTTGTGGAAACGTTTAGAAACAAAAATGCCTTTACAGGTTGATGCTACCATTAACTATATTAGCGGCAAAAACAAATTCAGGATTTCTTTTGAAGAAACTAAAATTGATAATCCTTATAATACTTATCGTTATTTAGGTTTGCCACCTACTCCTATTTCAAATCCGGGTCTTGAAAGCATTCGGGCCGCTCTTTTTCCAAAAGAAAGCCCTTATTGGTTTTATCTTTCGACGCCGGCAGGCGAAACGATATTTAGTAAAAATTTTAAAGAGCATCTTCTGGCTAAAGAAAAATATCTTCCTTAAATTATTTCAATTCAAAATGTTTTAGGCAAGCACATTTAGGACATTTTAGCATATGACCTTAATATTGGAATATTGAGGAAAAGTCCTCAATTTTTCTAAAGGAGTTAAACCATCTAATCCTAAGCTTTCTCTTTCATTGTTAAAATAATAAAGGAAATCTCTGAATTTCTTCCTTAAAGAATTCAAATCCTTAAAGGTTTCCCTTTGGTAAAATTCTTCCTCACAAATTCGATGGAATCTCTCTATCTTACCATTTTGCATAGGTTTACCAGGATCAATCAGATAATGAGCGATATTTAGCTCTTGACATAACAAATCAAAGGGATGGAATCTGGGATTTAAAGGATCAGCGCTTTTTAAATAACCAGTGTATCTATTGGTAAAGACAGAATCATTATCTGTCTGGATACCGGAGATTCTGAAAGGATAAAACTTAACCAATTTTTTTAGAAAGATCAGAGATTCTAAATTGGAATGAATCTCGTAGATGTTTCCATAAGCTATCCCAGATACCCAATCTATTGCTGAATACTGGAAATACCAATAACCAGAGAAAGATTTAACAGCATATTTAATATCCATTTCCAATAATTCTCCGGGTTCTTTGATTTTGAACTTAGATATCCTCTCTTTTTTTGGTCTTCTCTTGTATTTTCTGGTTCTACCCTCTCTCTTTAGAACATAACCTATTCCTCGTGAAGAGATATTTATTCCGTATTCCTTCTCTAATCTTAGTTTAATTTTTGAAGCGCAGAATTTGGTCTTATTTCTAATCTCTAAAATTTTATCAATAATTTCTTGGGAATACTGATTGGGATGAGTTAGAGGCGCTTTAGATTTATTTAATAATCCTTCCAATCCTTTTTCCTGATATTTCTTTACCCATAAAGAGATAGTATTAGGGCTGTGATCAGAGAATTTAGCTACTTCTCTTCTTGAAAAACCTTTCTTTAAAACTAGATTTACCCATTTTAATCGGTAGTTAGTAAGCATAAGATTTAATTCTTTGGTCATAGGTCTTGAGATATTAATTAGCTAATTATCAAGCTAATCATATCTCAAAGTGTCCTATATGTCCTTGCACATTACCCAAATTTCTTGACAGGATTTAAAATATTTGTTATAATTTAAATGTCCTTCCTGAAACTTGAAAATTAAAAAATATTGCCAGAGCAGAAATAAGTTCTATTTAAAGAGAATTTATCTCTGCTCTGGAGTCAGGGCAGAAGAAAGGAGGATGAAGTGAGCTTAGTAATACTAATGCTGGGCCTGACTCTTTGGGTGTTTGCGGTGTGGGGAGATATCCCCTCGGTGGCGGTGGTCGTGGCGGCATTGACGAGTGCCGTTTTGACGATTTTATTCAGTATTTACCGTCTTTCTCCGCGCTATCTTCTTGAGAAAATTGAGGAAAAACGAAAGGCGAGGGAAAAGGCGAGGGAAGAAGAAAAAATCTTGCAAGCCACCGAGAGGGTAATCCAGGCTTGCAACAAGGAGGGGATTGGTCGAGTCGTTTGGCTCGACCCCTGACAACCCATAAGGGTAAGGGAAGTAGGGGAGCGAAAAATTCCGCTCCCCGTCTTACTTGAGTCCGCAATTAAATTGCGGTTTCAGGCAAGATCCAATCTTCAAAAAGTTAAGGAAAAGTTGTTAATAATTATCCTCCCTATTCTTTAGAGAGACCATTTTCTCTTGACATCTTTTTATAACTTGCTATACTTAAGATAAATTTTCCGCAGAAAACAGGCAGGCGAGCCGTAAGACCTGTTGAGGAAATGAATTATTATTTATTTACTTTACTGCTGCGGAAAGCCGCAGTTTTTTGTTAAAGCAATGCCAAAGACGAGAGAAGAAAAATCAAAAATTATTAATGAATTAAAAAAGGAAGTTACTGAGCAGAAAGCAATGGTTTTTATTGATTTTAGCGGTGTGGAAACAAAAAAAGTCAATGAGTTAAAATCTTTATTAAAAGCAGAAGGAGCAATTTTTAAAGTTGTCAAAAAAACTCTTTTGCGACTTGCCTTGTCAGAAGTTATCCCTGATTTAGCTCAAAAAATCAGAGATTTAAAAGGACAATTAGCGGTTGTTTTTGCCAAAAAAGACGAAATTTCGCCTGTTAAAATAATTGACCGGTTTATTAAAACTCATCAGAAACTGAAGTTTTTGGGAGCTTTTTTTGAAAAATCATTCCAAGACGAAGAAAAGGTTTTACAGATTGCCCAGTTACCAAGTCGTCAGGAGCTTTTAGGCAGAATGATTGGTTCTTTTTCTTTGCCTTTAAATAATTTAATTCATGTTTTAAAAGCAAATCTTTCAGGTTTGGTTCTTTGTTTGGAGCAGATTAAAAATAAAAAAGGTCAGAACCAAAATTAAAAATTAATTAAAATTTTTTAAAAATTTTATGACAGAAAACAAGGAAGAAAAAATTGAGGTGCCAGAAAAATTTAAAAAATTGGTTGAAAGTATCGAGTCGCTTTCTGTTTTGGATTTGGCGGAATTGGTAAAGATTCTTGAAAAGAAATTTGGAGTAAGCGCTGTTCCTCAGTTTATTTCTCAGGCAGGGGTGGCGACGCCTTCTCAAACTGAGGGCGCTAGTGGGAATCAAGAAGAAAAATCGGTTTTTAATATTGTTTTAACCGCTGTTGGCGACAAAAAAATTGAAGTGATTAAGGTTGTTCGCGATATTACAGGCAAGGGTTTGAAAGAAGCCAAAGATTTAGTTGATGCCGCCGCCGCCAGTCCTCAGTTAGTGAAAGAAAATGTGAAGAAAGAAGAGGCTCAAGAACTAAAAAAGAAGCTTGAAGCAGCCGGAGCCAAAGTTGAATTAAAGTAATCTTAAACAATTCCATAGTGGGCACGTAGCTCAGTGGCAGAGCGCTGCGTTCACATCGCAGAGGTCGAAGGTTCAATCCCTTCCGTGCCCACTATTTTATTACTTTTTATATTTTGAAGAATTAAGGCTTAAAAAAGCGCCGCCTTCTTCAATCAAAGGCCTTTAAAGTTATCTGTTTGATTAGAGCGTTATCAGTTTTAATTTTAGAAATTAGAGATTAGGAGAAACTGTTGGTGGTGCAGGGTTTGAGCCTTCCTGTTTGAATGGTAAAATTTGGGGTCCGGTGATTCTCTCCAAAATTCTAATTGCTTCGTTTAATCTTTGGGCAATATCTTTCATTAAATCAAGCAGTTTTCTTAATTCAGGATTATTATCAGGATTATTAGGAGTTGGCGGCGTCAAAATTCCGCTAATTTTGAATTTTCCGCTCTCAGCCAGAAGATTTCTTCTTTTTAAAGGCGGTGTCTCTTCAGGTGTTATTGGTTTTTCTGGCAAAAAAGGATAAGGCTCGAGAAAATAAGGCCTAACGCTGATTCTAATAAGATAATTTTCGCCATTTGGAATATCAGCCGGGATTTTCCAGAGATAGGAATAATTGAATAAATTAACCGTGGCAATATGTTTTACAAACCTTTTTGTTTTAAAAGGAGGAAAAATCTCAGGTCTTTGGTTATTGCTACTTTTGATACCTTCAGCAGCACTTTCTTCTTCTCTAAACAAATCAAGGGAGGCATTTTTCCAAAAATAATTTTTGGCTTCTTCACTTTGATTTTCTAAAAGCCCAACCTTCCACTCAATTTTGTGAAGCTGATTTCTGTCCCAATTTTCATTTTCTTTAGGAGAAACAAATTCAATTTTTTCAATCTGCGGGAAAATTAAATTAAAAGTTTTTTCATCAACAATACCAGTGGGTTTTAAACCATATTTTCGCTGCAATCTTTTTATAGCTTGTTCGGTGGCGGGACCGAAAAACCCGGTTATTAGTCCCTCAGGATAAATAGCAGGGTCTTCTTTTAAAATTTGTTGGAGTTCTTTAATCGCTTCGCTTTTCATTCCTTTTATTAAAGGCGCGGCTTGAACAAAATTAATTGAAGAGCCCAAAAAACTTATTAGGAGAAAGATAATTAATAAAATTATTTTTTTCATATTTTTTTATTTATAATTATAAAAGCGACCTTTTGTGAATTATGTTAAAAAATAGTTTCTAATATTTGGTTTATATTATTTTAGGAAAGTTTTAAAAGTAGCAGCCATAAGCTTAAACTTTAAACTAACAACTTTTTCAGTTATCAGTTTCAGAAAACTATTATTTATACTTTATTACCTTTTTTGATATAATAAAATAATGATGAAATTATTTTTTGACTATTGGTTTTGGCACTATTTTCAGCAACCTTCTTTTTTTCTGAAAGTTTGGCGGAATTTTCTTATTCTTGGTTTTCGATTTTTCTCAATTCCTCTTTTATTGAAAACTTTTTTGGCGCCTTATCGCCGCTATAGCGAAAAAGCAGGCCGCGGCTTTGATTTTGGCGAAAGGTTTTCCGTCTTTTTTTCAAACCTTATTTTTAGAGCCATTGGCGCCCTAGTCAGAAGTTTTATTTTAATTCTGGGTTTTCTTTTTGAGATTTTTGTTTTGCTTTTTGGTATTTTTTTAATAATATTTTGGTTTTTCTTACCTCTTTTTATCCTTTTTCTTTTATTTTTATCTTTTTGGTTAATTTTTTAAAAAATGCTTAACTTTCAAATTGAAAAATCGCGTCTTTATCCTTTAATTTTAGCCGAAAAATACTTTCTCAATATAAAAGTTCAAAGAAGGTTATTTTTGGTTTTAGCCCTCTTTTTTTTCTTTTTAATAATTTTTGACCTTCTCTTTTCTTTTTTCTCGGAAAATTTTTTTCAAAGAATTTTTGGTTTTTTTATCCTTTTTGGCGCTCTCTTTATCACTTTCTTTTTGCAAGAGATATTTTTTTATCAACAAATAAAAGAGTCGGCGTCAAAAATTCCTTTGGCTGTCGCCTTGGAAAATTTTCAGCATTATAATGCGGCAGATTTTTTTGATATTGAAGCCGCCAAAGCCTTTTTATCGGCACAAAATTTGGCAAAAATCAATCGTCAGCCCCTTAACGCTACTTTACTTTTTTATTGTCTTCTACCTTTTGAGACCTCTAAATTTGTTTTTACTCGCCTTAATTTTTCTCCTGAAGTTTTAAGTGAAAAACTAAGAAATTTTCTACAACTTTATCAAAAAAAATTTTCTCCAAAAGAAAGTTTTTTTTCAGCTGATTTTCAGGAAATCATTTTGGAGTCGTTGAAAAGAGCTTTTCAGAAAGAGAAGAAGGTTGCTGATATTGGTGATCTTTTGGAGGCTATTTCCCAGAAAGAACCTTTCTTAAAAAGATTTTTGATTGAAGAAGAGTTAAAAGCCGAAGATATCATTAATTTGGTTAGATTAAAAGAAAGGTTAGAGAAGGAGAAAGAAAGAAAGAAGAAGTTTTGGGAGAAGGAACAGTTGTCTTTATTGAATCCTTTAGGCAAAGATTTGGCTTTCGGTTTTACGATTACTCTTGATAAATATAGCCGCGATTTTACTAAAGAATCCTTGGACGAGTTCTTTTTCAAAATGGTTGACCACGAAAGAGAAGCTAAAGAATTAGAGCATGCTTTAAGCGGCGTTACCCTTTCAAATGTAATGTTGGTTGGAAAACCGGGCAGTGGCCGAAAAAAGATTGTGAAAAATTTTGCTTTAAAATCTTTTTTGGGACAAACTTTTCCGGTTTTGAATTATCAGAGGGTGATAGGCTTGAATTTGCCTTTGTTATTTGCCCAAACTCCAAATTTAGAAGAAGCTGAAGCTGAATTGGAAAGAATTTTTAAAGAAGTAGTTTTGGCGGGGAATGTTGTTTTGGTTATTGAGGATTTTCATAATTATGTGGCAAGCTCTCGGAAACCCGGTGTTTTAAATATTGCTGGTATTTTAGGGCCTTATCTCCAAAATCCTTTTTTCCGGCTGATTGTTTTGACAGATTACGAGGGTTATCACAGCGAAATTGAGAAGAATCCTTCTTTAATCAACTTCTTTACCAAGATTGAAGTGGCCGAATTAGACGCTCAGCAATCTTTAAGGGTACTTGAAGACTGGTCAGCTCTCTATGAGGCAAAAAGCAGGAAATTAATTCCTTATCAGGTTTTACGCCAAATTGTTTCTCATTCAATTAATTATTTATCCGATGTGCCGGCTTTGCCCAAAAGAGCGATTGACCTTTTGGACGATGTCGTGAGTTATTCAATCGCTCAGAGTCAATTACCTTTTGTGACGGTTGCCGAAGTTGATGCGGTTGTGACCGCGAAAACCGAAATTCCGGTCGGAAAATTGGAAGCCAAAGAAAAAGAAACTCTTTTAAATTTAGAAATACTTCTCCATAAAAGAATTGTGAATCAGGAAGAAGCGGTAAAAGAATTAGCCGAAGCTTTAAGAAGAGCTAGAGCTGGTATTAAAGTGAGAAAAGGTCCTATCGGTGCCTTTTTGTTTTTGGGTTCGACGGGTGTTGGAAAAACTGAAACCGCCAAAGCTTTGGCTGAAATTTATTTTGGTTCGGAAAACCGGATGGTGAGATTAGATATGTCAGAATTTCAACAAGAAAAAGATATTGACAGATTAATTGGTTCTAAAACTCAAAACGGTCTTTTAGTAAATCAAATTAGAGATAATCCTTTTACTTTATTATTGCTGGATGAAGTAGAGAAGGCGCATCCCAATATTTTGAATTTATTTTTACAAGTTTTAGATGAAGGTTTTTTGACCGATGGCAGGGGCCAAAAGGTAAGCTTTAAAAATTCCATTATTATTGGCACTTCAAATGCTGGTTCTGAATTGCTCTGGAAACAAATTGATATTAAAAAGAATGAGTTAATCTTTCATTTAATTGATAAAAATATTTTTAAACCAGAATTTTTAAATCGTTTTGATGCTGTAATTCTTTTTAGGCCTTTAAGCAGAAACAATCTTTTGGAAATCGTGGATTTAATTTTAGCTGGTTTAAAAAAAGACCTGAAAGAAAAAGAAATAACTTTAAACATTTCTCCTCAAGCAAAAGAAGTGATTGTTGATTTGGGTTATAATCCTTCTTTTGGCGCCAGAGAATTAAGAAGAGTGATTCAGGAAAAAATTGGCAATCCTTTGGCAATGGCGATTTTGGAAGGCAGAGTTAAAAGGGGTGATAGTGTCCTGTTTGATTTAAAAGGAAAATCTGATTTTGAAATCGTTGTTAATAAGTTTCAATTTAGTTTTTGAAATAAAAAAAGCCCTGATTGCTCAGGGCTTTAATCGCATTCGCTAAAGCCGCAGTCGCTGCAGAGATAGCAGCCGTTCGTAAACATTAACACGCCACCGCAGCTGGGGCAGAGCCCCAACTCTCTTCGAACACCGTTTGAATCTACCGGTTTTTCAGGCGGTGCCATTGAATTTGATATCAATGGCTTTTTGTTGTTTAACCCCAGATATTCTCCGATTGCCTTGGCGATGGCATCGGGCACGGAGAATACTACTGTTCCGTCTTCTTGGGTGACGGGCCGCGAGCCGCGAATCAGACTCAATTGATCAATGATCGCGTTGGGCTTTACTCCCGATCGCAGGGCGAGCGAAATGAGTCGGCCAATAGCTTCGGTGAACGCCGCCGTCGAGGTGCCGGATTTTCCCAGCCCCTGAACGAAGACTTCAAAAATATCCTCTTCATCTTCGTTGACGGTGACGAAGACCGTGCCCAGCTCGGTTTTCATTCGGTAGGTCTTGCCCTTAGTGACTTTTGGTCTGGGTTTTGGCACGATTCTTTCTCGATTTGGTCGAGCCTCCTCTTTTGTTAAGAGAATGCCCTCGCGCGAGCCCTCTCGATAGACAGTAATGCCCTTGCAGCCGGCCTTCCACGCCTCAAAGTAGATATCCCCAATGGTCTCAGGCGAGACGTCCTTAGCCAAGTTGACCGTGCTGGAGATCGCGTGGTCAATGTGCTTTTGAATGGTCGCTTGCATTCGTACCCGCATGATGGGCTCAATCTCGTGAGCTGTAACGAAGGTTTTAGGCAGCTCATTGATGTTGGAGAGACCCATCTTCTCCATATATTCGCGCACTAGGGGGTGGTTTACTTCGAACTCACCCTTACTAAGAGACTTGGACTTGCGCACATAGCTTAGAGAGAAGATGGGCTCAATCCCCGAAGAGCATCCGGCCAGCACCGACCCAGAACCCACCGGCGGCACGGTAAGCAGCGCCGCGTTTCTCAGCCCGTTCCTCTTGATCTTCTCGATGAGAGATCTATCAAGACGCTTGATGAACGCGCTCTTGAGGTGCTTCTCGTAGTCGAACGCTGGGAAAGTCCCTTTTTCGACCGCTAGTTCGACACTCTCATCGTAGACGATGTGCTTGATGCGCTCAAAGAGTTTGTCTGTGAACGCGATCGCTTCTTCGGAGTCATACTTGAGTCCAAGCTTAATCAGCATATCGCCAAAGCCCGTAAACCCCACACCGATGCGCCGCGATCTTAAAGAGGCCTCGCGCTGTGCCGGCAAGGGGTGCTTGTTGGCGTTGTAGTCGAGGACATCATCCAAGAAGCGCACAGCGTAGCGCAGGGCTTTCTCTAAGTTAGCCCAATCAAGCTG
>Ga0197142_1000715_pt1 | contig 30814 bp, 24 predicted proteins | sample GBS60_MetaG_FD_148614 | JGI IMG/M metagenome (GOLD analysis project Ga0197142, IMG submission 148614) | Sediment microbial communities from Great Boiling Springs, Gerlach, Nevada, United States - GBS 60_MetaG | ecosystem: Environmental > Aquatic > Thermal springs > Hot (42-90C) > Sediment...
TGGTTGACGATTGGCGATGGTGTGAGCATCGGGCATGCGGCTGTGGTGCATGGGTGTACGGTCGAAGATGATGTGCTGATCGGCATTGGCGCTGTGGTGCTGAACCATGCGCGGATCGGCGCTGGCAGCCTGATCGCGGCGCGCGCGCTGGTGACCGAGGGCATGGTCGTGCCGCCGGGATCGCTGGTGATCGGCATCCCCGGCGTGGTTCGACCGCTCGGCGAAGGGCGACTCGAACGGATTCGCCGCACGGCGCAGCGCTATGTGGCGCTGAAAGAGCGCTACCGCTCATCGGGTGGGTGATCCGAACGCCGTTCCGCTGCGATCTCGTCGGGTTGCGGGCTGACGACCGGACGGGCGCCCTGATCGAGCGCGTCCTGGAGCGGTATAACCGTGGTATCGTCGGCAGGCGAAGGAGTGGTTGCGACGCTTTCCTGGGGCGCGCCACCCGGCGCGGCGAGCGCCGGTGATCGGTCGGACGGCGATGGAACAGGCGGAGATGATGCCGTCCCGCTGATCGACGTTGCTGCTGGTTCGGACGAAGGCGCTGCCACCCTTTCCCTTTCCGTTCGCAATAGTGGATCTGCCGTGGCTGGATGCTGATCCACAGATGCTGGCATATCGGCGGGTGTCGGCTTTGCCCGTTCCGCCTGAGTGGGCAGTTGAGCGTTTGCCGGGATTGGACGTTCAGAAAGAGGGAGCGATTGTCCGGGAGTTGCCACGGACGATGCTGAGTCTGGTGTCGGAGACTGCGGCTCCTGCAAATCGCGCTGCACCAGTCGCCCGGCGAGCGGGTAGGCGAAGCGGTTGCCGCGATAGACCTGATACGCGCCGTAGATGGCGTACAGCGTGGCTGCGAACCCATACCCGATTGGCAGGATCAACCCGAACAACGCAATCCAGAACGTGTCCGGCAGGGTGCCGTCGCGGTAGAGATCTGGTCGCAATGCAGCAGGCAGCAGCGATAGCAGCAAACATCCAGACCACAGCAGCATCAGCGCGATGACGCCCAGAAGCGTGCCGATCTGATAAACGAGCGCCTGCACAATATGCGCCCGCACGAAGCGCGACCGCCTGCGCTGAGTCGCCCAGAGCAGAACCGCCAGGATCAAACCGGTCAATCCTGCGACATTGGCAACGACGCTGGCGTGCGCCATTGCTGCGGTCAATCGCTCATCTTCATCGGGTAGAGCCATCGGTCGACACACTCATCGTTCATTTATGCGTTGTACTGGCGATTATAGCACACGCTGCCTGTGCTACAATAATTCTATACACCCGTCCGACAGGATCAACACCTATGCAGTTTGCAACCATTGACGATTTACAGCAGGCGCTTGCCGCGCACAACTACATTGCAGACCGCCCGCTGGCAACGGCGATCTTTCTGGCGCTCAAGTTGCAGAAACCGTTGCTGCTCGAAGGCGAGGCAGGGGTTGGGAAGACCGAAATTGCCAAAACACTGGCGCGTATGCAGGATCGTCACCTGATCCGCCTGCAATGCTACGAAGGTCTCGACGTCAACACCACCATATACGAGTGGAACTACACCCGGCAGATGTTGCAGATCCGCCTGATCGAGGCGCTCGGCGGCAGCGATGCGCACGCGGCGCTGAATGAAATCTTCAGCCCGGAGTTTCTGATCAAGCGTCCGCTGCTGCAAGCCATCGAGGAGAGTTGGGAACGCCCGCCGGTGCTGTTGATCGACGAGATCGACCGCGCCGATGAGGAGTTTGAGGCATTCCTGCTCGAACTGCTCTCCGACTGGCAGATCAGCATTCCTGAAATCGGAACCATCCGCGCCAGCCAGCCGCCGACGGTCATTATCACCAGCAACCGCACGCGCGAAATCCATGATGCGCTGAAGCGGCGTTGCCTGTTTTACTGGATCGATTATCCGTCGCTCGACAAAGAACTGCGAATCGTGAATGCCAGAGTTCCCGGCGCGTCTGACCGTCTGTCGCGCCAGGTCGTGGCATTCGTTCACGAATTGCGCAAACTCGATCTCTTCAAACTCCCCGGCGTTGCGGAGACTCTCGACTGGACAACGGCGCTCACGGCGCTCGATGCGCGCGAACTCACCCCTGAAATGGTGGAGGATACGCTGGGCGCCATTCTGAAGTATCAGGACGATATTGCGCAGGTGCGTGGACAGGGGGTGCGTTCGTTGCTGGAGAAGGTGGGCGTGTAGACGACAGGGATTCGCGTTGCTGTTATGGACGAGTTAGAACCACTGATTCCCCACGGGAACCTGATGACGCATGTGGTTGCGTTCGTGCACCTGCTGCGCAGCACCGGCATCAAAGTCAGCAGCGAACAGACCATCGATCTGGCGCGGGCGCTGGAGCATGTGCCGATTGTGGCGCGTGGGGATTTTCGCGCAGCTGCGCGCTGTACCCTGATCTGCCGACGCGAAGATCTGCCGGTGTTCGATGCCGCGTTCGATTTCTACTGGCGCATGCAGTCGGGGTTTGATCCGTTGATGCTGGCGATCCCGGTTGTCAAGATGCCGCCGAAACCGCTGCGTCTGCCGCGCCGACCGCGCAGCCAGGGCGATGGACACAATGAGCCGGATCGTCATGAAGAACAGCAGGAAGAGAAGGTCGGCTTTACGCTCACCTTTACGGCTGCTGAAACGTTGCGCACCAAAGACTTCGGCAACTTCAGTTACGAAGAGGTGCAGGCATGCAAAGAGTTGCTGCGCACGCTCGACTGGCGCATCGAGCCGCGTCGCACCCGTCGTCGTCGCCCGGCAGTGCGCGCTGGCGAGATCGATATGCGCCGCATCCTGCGCCGCAACCTGCGCCACGGCGGCGACCCGATTGAGTTGACCTTCCGCGAACCGCGCTATCGGCAGCGCCCGCTCGTCGTGCTGTGCGACATCAGCGGTTCGATGGATCGCTACAGTCGCATCCTGCTCCAGTTCGTGCATACCATCTCGAACGGCTTGCGTGATGTTGAGGCGTTCGTGTTCGGCACGCGCCTGACGCGCATTACCCGTCTGTTACGTGAACGCGATATCGATGAAGCCATCGCAGCCGTCAGCAAACATGTGGTGGACTGGTCGGGCGGGACGCGGATTGGCGAGGCGGTCAGGCACTTCAATTACTACTGGTCGCGCCGGGTGCTGGGGCGCGGTCCGGTGGTGTTGCTCATCAGCGACGGATGGGATCGCGGCGATCCGCAGTTGCTGGGGCGTGAAATGGCGCGGTTGCAACGTTCGTGCTATCGTCTGATCTGGTTGAACCCGTTGCTGGGGAACCCGCGCTATCAACCGCTCACGCAGGGGATGCAGGCGGCGCTGCCGTTCGTCGATGACTTTTTGCCGGTGCACAACCTGGTAAGCCTGGAGCAACTCGGCGCAAAACTGGCAATGCTTGGCGCGCGCCGCCCTGAGCGACGCCAGCGGGTCGGAACTTAGCGGTTGGATTGGTTCAGAAATTGCTCCAGGCTGGCGAGCGTCTGACGTAGTTCACGCGGACCGGGGTGTGGCGTATTTACGCGGTGTGCGACGGCTGTCAGGCGTCTGGCAGCCTGTTGCGGCTGAAGCGCAATGCCGTGTCGCGCGAAGATATTGCGATAACTCTCGTACCGTTCGCTCAGAAAGCGCGCTACCGTCTCGAAACCGTGCCGTGCGACTTCGGTGCGACTGGAGTAGCGCATCGGCATTTCAGAGAACATACGAACGTCATCGCGCGCCGGTTCGATCAGAATAATATCGACATCGGGATGCCGGCGGTGGATCTGTTTCAGGTGGTAATGCAGCGCAGAGTGGAAGAGGGTACGGAAGACCTGGTTGGCGATGCCAGGCGCCCCCATATCGCGAATGTGCAACTTCTCCTCCTCCGCCTCATCTAAATCGTAGGGCACAAGCGGATTGACGCAGACGATCAGGCGCGCCCCGCGTTCGATCGCCAGATCGAGGCTGGCATTGCCGCGCACTCCGCCATCGATGTAATCGCGCCCGTCGATCCGCACCGGACGGTAGACCAGCGGCATTGCCGAAGACGCAGCCACAGCGCGCGAAATCGGCACCGTGTCATACGGCGGCGTGCCAAACACCACACGCGCACCGGTATCGAGATCGGTCGCAATGATCACCAGTTCGCGGGAGAGGGCGCGGAAATCGTTGGTCAGACCGGGGCGGGAGAGCACGGCGCTGAGATAGCGATCAAGCGAACTGATATCGTACAGTCCGCCGGGGAGCGCCAGTGCAAACGATTCGATCAGGTCGAGCAGCGAGAGATGCTTCCGCGAAAAGATGAGCGCCTGCACCGCGCGTAGTATCGCCTGCGGCAGATGCATCCCCTGCGTCAGAATGTCGCGCCCATTGAGGGTGAACAGATCGCCGGTATTGAGCGGCGCGATGCCATCGAGCGGCACTTCGAGGTGCCGCATCAGTTCGTGCGGCGTCAACCCATTCGCCAGACAGGCGGCGACCAGCGCTCCAGCGCTGGTGCCGATAAAAACATCGAAGTCGTTGACGCTGAAGTGATGAAGAAGATCATCGAGCGCGCGCAGTGCGCCGATTTCGTATGCCGCACCTGTCACTCCGCCGCCCGCCAGTACCAACGCCGTTTTGCTCCGCTGCGCTTTGACACCCCTGTCGCTCATATGTACTCCTCTATATGCGGCGGCAACGACCGCGTGGTAGTTCACATGTATCAGTCCTGGTAACCGACGTCCATCCGAAAATCACCCACCCTCTCTGCCGGTTGCAGAGCCTGTAGCAAGCGGATGTCAGGTAGAACGCTTACTGCTTCCGTTGTGCCAGGAGTTGCTCAACGAGTCGGGTCAGTTCATCGACCTGTTCGTGAAGCCGATCAATGTCGCTCTTGCTGGGGAGATCGGGCGCCGTTGTTGACTGGTACTCGTCCACCAGCAACGTGCGTAATCGCTGAACCTCTTGATCGTTGAGTTTGCCCGTGTCGCGGAGATGCGCCAGACGGCGTTCGATCTCGGCATTGACGAATCCGGCGCCTCCAAATACCCCCAGGAGCGAGCGTTGCAGCCCGCTCAACGTCCCTTCGCCAGCGCGGATCAGGCTGGTCAGCAACGAGGTTGGCAATCGCCCCTGATCGCCGCGTGTCTGGAGTGCAACCTGCGCCAGGATCTGTGCAGTAATATCTTCACCGGTTTCATTGTCCACCACCCGTACCTGCTCGCCTGCCTGAACCAGTGCAGCAATGCCTTCGAGGGTAATGTACTGTTTGCGATCGATGTGGTACAGTTTGCGATTGGCGTACTTTTTGATGGTTTGCATGCATGCTCTCCAGATCACACATACCTATTATAACACACTGCGTCAGGGCATCGTGTCAACACTCAACGGCGCCGCCACACGTTTGATGATGACCAGGGTGACATCGTCGTAGAGCGCTCCCTCGGCGTGGCGACCGAGGGCGTCGTTAATGGCGTCAAGGATGGCAGTGGCGCTGCTGCTGCGCACGGCGGCGACCGTCTCAATCAGTCGTTCGACGCCGAAAGGTTCTTCGGCGGCATTGATCGCTTCAGTGACGCCATCGGTATAGCATACCAGCACGTCGCCATCGCTCATCGACACATCGTCTTCGGTCAATACAACTTCTTCGAGCACGCCAAGCGCAATCCCCGGCGTCTGCAAGGGGATCACGCCGCCATCAGCGCGGAACAGCAGCGGCGGGTTGTGCCCGGCGCAACAGTAGCGCAGGCGTCCGGTGTGCGATTCGAGTACGCCGTAGAAAACGGTCACAAACATGCCAGCTTCAGTGTCGCGCGTAATCCAGCGATTGGCGCGGGTAAGCGCCGCCGCAGGCGACGATCCGTCGAGCGCTGCGGCGCGCACCAGACTGCGCGCCAGTGCCATGAACAACGCTGCCGGCACGCCTTTATCACTGACATCAGCAATCACAAAACCGAGCGGTTGACAGACGGCGCCGTTATGGTCCGGTGTGGTGCGGATGCCGGATCGACCGCTGCCATCGTATGGTTCTTGTGGAGGCGGAAGGTACCAGTAATCGAAAAAATCTCCGCCGACCATGCGCGCCGAGCGCCAGTCGGCAGCCGTTTCCCAGCCGGGCAGGTTGGGCGCGCGCGACGGCAGCAGGGTGCGCTGAATATCGCGGGCAACGCGCAGTTCTTCTTCCAGCCGCGCCGCCTGTGCTGCCTCCTGCGCCAGCAGTGCGCTTTCGAGCGCTCCGGCGATCTGTGAGGCAAACCCATTTGCCAGGATCAGGTCGCGCGCGGTGAAACGATGTTCTGCCGGTCCATAGTCGATCACCAGCACTCCCAGGGCAGCGCCGCGCGTCCAGAGCGGCGTTGCCAGCAGCGACGCACTGCCGAAACGTTCGATAATCGGCGCGCAGAGATGCCCGTGCCCCCTGGCAGAGTCGAGCGCCAGCGGCGCAACCGTGCGCACCACTTCCGCCAGCAGCGGTGCATCCCGTTCGGCAATCGGGCATCCGACGAATGTCGCGCGATCGGCAGGACTCAAGCCATACGCGGCAAGTGGCGTAAACGAAGCCGCCTGTCGGTCCCAGATCAGGCAGGTACAGCGGACGCATCCGAGGAGCAGCGGCGGCAGGCGCACCACTGCTGGCAGCAGCACATCGAGCGATGTTGCGCGTGACAGGTTTTCGGCAACCTGCAACAGCGCATTCAGTGTCCAGGCTTCTTCGCGCTGCGCCTGGAATGCGCGCGCACGCTCCACCGCAACCGCCACCTGATCCGCCAGCGTTCGGGTGACGAACAGGTCGCTGCGCTGGAAGCGCCCCGCCTCGGCGCTTTGAATATCGAGCACGCCGATGACCTTTTCGGCATAGCGCAGCGGTACCGCAAGTTCAGCGCGGGTGCTTGAGTCGTCGCTGATGTAACGTGGATCGGTGCGCACATCATTCACCAGAGCCGGTTGACCGGTCAACGCCACACTGCCAACGATGCCCTCGCCCGGTTGCAGCACCATCCGCCGCAGGCGTTCGAGCGACTGTCCCTCAACGGTGCTGGCGCCGAAGTGCAGCCGTCCATCTTCACCGATAAGGAAAATGTGAACCGTATGGTATCCGAAGCGCTCACGGATCAGGCGAACGACGGAAGAGAGGAGTTGGTCCAGTTCGAGGATCGCAGTGATGCGCTCACTGACGTCCTGGATCGCCTGGAGTTGCACCGCACGTTCGTTGGCGGCGGCAAAGGCGCGCGCCTTTGAAATTGCGACTGCCGCCTGATCCGCCAGCAGCGACAGCATGCGCAGATCATCGGCATCGAAAGCGTAGGGCTGGTAACTCTGGATCGAGATCGTCCCGATCACCCTGCCGCCATCGAGCAACGGCACATAGATGCCGGAGCGCGGCGGTCGTTCACTCTGATAGCGTGGACGCGCCGGCAAGCGATCCATCTCAGTGGCGAAGTCCTCCACCAGCAACGAGCGCCCGGTCTGGCGCATCCAGCCGACCAGCCCATCGCCGCTCGGCAGATCGACCGTGAGCGGCGGCAGGCGCACCCGATCCTGCACACGCACGACCAGCGTATAACGGTCGCTCTCCGGATCGAACAGCCCCAGGTGAAACGAAGACGTATCGACGACTTTGCTGGCGGCGCGGTAGATCAATTCGCTCAGCGCATCGACATCGAGTTCAGCGCGGATAATCTCGCGACTGGCTTCGTTCAGCAACCCCAACTCACGGATGGAAGCGCCCTGGTTGCGCAGGTTCATCGCCGCCTGGCGCACGGCAATGCTGGCAGCAAACAACCCGGCGGCTGCAAACACGAAGTAGCCGATCCCCAGGCGGGTGTAAATGGCGGCGAAGAGCGCCGCCAGCGGCAATGGCGCAATTTCCGCCGCCAGGACGGGCATCCAGGACGACTGCCACCATGTCAGGACGCCGGTCGAGCCGCCCTGAATGTATTCACGGACGGCGCGATTCAGTTGAATGAGCGTTGGATAGCACAGGATCAGCGCCATGAGCGACAGTGCATCGCCGGGTGTGTCATCGGCGAGGAGCCGCGCCAGCGCCCCGCCTGCCAGCACTGCGCCAGCGCGCACGCCGCTGCGCAGGAGCGGACGCGCCGCCAGCAGGTAGAAGGTGCGTGGGCGGCGATAGATCAACGGCAGCAACATGCCAAAGATCAAACCCGACACCGCAGCGACCAGCGCCCCATCAGCAGGACCGAGCGCCAGCGCCGCAGCCAGAATGACGATGCCGGTCAGGCTATGTGGATCGGCTGGCGGAACCCGAAACGCTGCCGCTTCGATCAGCAATGCCAGAACGATGAACAACGCAAGCACACCCCAGGGCGCAACACCGGGGTTGCTAAGGATGAGCGCAGTCCAGCCAGCTACGCCCACGACCAGACAGTAAAGAATGAGCTGCCGCTCACGATTCACACGTGTTCCTGACCGAATGCCGCCAGCGCTTCGGCGCGCGAGGAATGAATGGCAAACACCTGGGTAAAACCGGTCAATTCAAACACTTCGCGCACCTGCGGGCGCAGATTGCAGAGACGCAGTTCACCGTTACGCTCCAGCAGGTCTTTCCGCGCCAGCAGGAGCGAACGCAGCGCCGTGCTGCTGAGGAATGTGACATTGCCGAAATCGATCAAGACATATGCAGCGCCATCGGCGATCGCCTGATGCACCGGCGCAAGCGCCGACGCCGCACCGACCGCGTCGAGCCTGCCACTCAGGCGAAACTCACGCACCTCGACGCGGACACGTGGTTGAATGTACTTCACCATGGTCAGGAGGTTCCCATTGGCATCGTCGAAGTCGAATCGCACCTGATCCATCAACTGGTTCATCAGGTACAGTCCCAGACCGCCTGGCTGACGTTCTTCCAGCGGCGATGACACGTCGGGCGGCGGAACGTCATCCGGGTTGAAACGCCGTCCGTAGTCGCGCAGCGTCATCACCAGGCGATTGTCCTCGATCCGCCACGTCAGTTCGATGATTCCCGGATGATCGGGGGCATACCCATGCTGAATAATGTTCGTCGCCGCCTCATCCACCGCCAGTTCGACCTGCCAGGCGGTATGATCGTCAAGACCGGCGCATTGAGACGCCTCGTTGACAAAAGCGCTGATCTGCGCCAGAGATTCGAGAGTGGCCGGGACTGTCAGAGATTTCATTGGCATCGCCAGTCATCAGGCGTTACGCGCAATCGACGCGCGTCGAACAGGCGCCAGAGCCGGATCGGGCGACATGAGCAGCATGTGCAGCGCTGCTGACGTCGGTCTGTTTTCAGAAGGAGCCGACTGCTTCGACAGTGTCGGGATAGATCTCGAACAGCGAGGTAAAGCCGGTCAGATCGAAGACCTCCTTAATCCGTGGCGGCAGGTTGGCAATCCGCACATCGCCCCCTTCCAGGTCGGTCAGTTTCCAGTCACGCGCTCGCTTGCGCGCCTCGATCAACACGCGCAGCCCGGGGCTGGCCACATATTCAAGCCCGGCGAGATCGAGCACGATTCGATAGCGATTCTGGTCGAACAGTTCTTCGAACTTCTGCTTGAGTTGCGGCGCATTCATCGCATCGAGTCGTCCCTTGATCGTCAGCAGATCGACACGGTTGAGCCGTTTGTGCGTGATCTCCATGACCCGCCCTCCTTCGCGCGTTTGCATTGTTGAACACAATGGACTACTGACAGGAAACAGTGACGATTATAGCACAGGCATGGAAAACGACCGCGTTATGAAGATTGAAAATATGAACCAGTGCTCGACCTTGTGCCACGGGGCTAACGAAGGTCATCGAATGGGCGATTCAAACAGCAGGCATCCATGTTCTTCATACAGCATGAGCATAGCACACAATCGAATAGGCCTGGTGGGTTCTTGAGGCATCACAAGCACTATGCTACCTTGTGATACATCTGTAATCCACGCTGCACGAGTCGTACCTTACACTAAGTATCGCCACTGTTACGACCGGATGGGATCTCGCTCGATCTGTCCCGGCGTGCGTGCATTCGATAACGTACCAGTTTTACATCAAAGCAAACGGTGAAGGAGAAGACACGCTATGACGTTTTCACGGCGTCGCTTCCTTGGCGCCAGCGCAACCATGGCAGGCGCAGGGATAGTTGATTTTCCCGGAAAACACACCAGCAGCATCACCTTTCGGACACATTCGCAGGCAGATCCAGCGGCAAACCCTCCCATCGAACTGATCGCGCTCAACCGCATGGCATACGGACCTCGCCCCGGCGATGTCGCGCGTGTCCAACAGATGGGATTGACCGCTTATGTTGATGAACAACTCAACCCCAACGATGCGGACGATGCCCTATGTGCATCGAAACTTGCCAGTGCACGTCTGCGCATCCAGTACGATGCCGGTATGGGCTATCCGGCAGTCGATGAAATGCGCCCGCTGCGCACGATCACCGAAAACTGGGGACTGGCGCAACTCTGGCCCCTGACAAAGCATCCGGCTTATCAGGAGCGCATCCGTCCCGTCGAAGAGGTGCGCGCTGCCACGCTGATCCGCGCCGTCTACAGCAAATGGCAACTGCGTGAGGTGCTGGTCGAGTTCTGGCACAACCACTTCAACGTCGATGCCTATTCCGACACCCGCATCAGCGCAACCTGGCCCCTGTACGACCGTGATGTCATCCGGCGGCACTGTCTGGGCAATTTCCGCAACATGGTGCGGGATGTGGCGAAAAGCATCGCCATGGGGTTCTACCTCGATAACGCCTTCAGTCGCGACGGTCCCGCGAATGAGAATTATGCCCGCGAACTGTTCGAGTTGCATACGCTGGGGCAGGAGAACTATCTCAATCACCTGTACAACCGCTGGCGCGATGTTCCCGGCGCGCTTGAAGGAAATCCGATCGGCTACATCGATCAGGATGTGTACGAGGCGGCGCGCGCATTTACCGGATGGACCATTGCATACGGGCAGACGATCAGCGGCAATCTGCGTCTGCCGGATACGGGTGAGTTTGCGTATGTCGATCTCTGGCACGACAACGCACAAAAGAGAGTGCTCGCTTTTGAAATCGACCCCAACCGACCGCCACTTGCGGACGGCGAGGATGTGATTCGCCTGGTCAGCCAGCATCCCGGCACGGCGCGATACATCTGCCGCAAACTCTGCCGTCGCCTGCTCGCCGACGATCCGCCCGCCTCGCTGGTGAACACGCTGGCGAACGTCTGGCTCACCAACAAGGACGCACCCGATCAGATCGCCAGAACCGTTCGCGCGCTCCTCCTGTCGGACGAATTCGCCAGTACGTTCGGCAGAAAGGTGAAACGACCGTTTGAAGTGGTGGTTTCATTCCTGCGCGCCACGAATGCGGAGGTCACGCCCAACCGCGATCTCTTCTGGCAGTTGCAGGAGATGGGGTATCGGATGTTCAACTGGGGACCGCCAACGGGACACCCGGAGGAGAGCGCGGCGTGGTTGAGCACGAATGGCATGCTCCGGCGCTGGAATATCATCAATCAGTTGCAGAGCACCTGGCTCAAGGCTGCAACATTCGATCTGCCAGGGCAGACGCCACCAGGATTGACGGCGCGGCAGATCGTGGAGTTCTGGCTCGGGCGTCTGCTGGCTGTGCCACCTCCAACATCAACCATGAACCGCCTGATCGACCTGATGCGCCAGAACGGTTCGGCGGACGCCCCGCCGACCGGCAGCACCGACGAGATTGTCGACCGCATCAAGAGTGTTGTGACATTGATTGCAATGACGCCTGAGTTTCAACTGCGTTAGAGGAGACTATGACTGTTTCACGACGTACCTTCATCGTTGGGTGCAGCGCTGCGATTGCAGCGATGACCGGTGGTGCGGTTCGCGGGCTTGCGTTTGCCCAACCCGGCGATACCACCCGCCGCGATATTCTGGTTGTGGTGTTCCTGCGTGGCGGTTGCGATGGACTGAGCCTCGTTGCGCCGGTGAATGACCCATTCTACAAGGGAGCGCGTGGCGAACTGCGGGTCGAAGAAAGCGGACAGAATGCCGGACTGTTGCTGAGCAACACCATTCCCGGCGCAGATTTTCGTCTGCACCCGCGCGCTGCGCCGCTTCAATCGCTGTACTTCAACCGTTCGCTGGCAATTGTCCACGCCTGCGGGTTGACCAACGGAACCCGCAGCCATTTTGAGGCGATGGACTACATGGAAGGCGGGATTCCAGAGAGTGGCGTACCGGCGAATGGCTGGCTTGCCCGCTATCTGAACAGTATCAGCGCCAGTGGCTATCTTCCGGCAGTGGCAGCCGGAACACGCGTGCCGTTCTCGATGGTCGGCTTCAACGGCGCTGCTGCGCTGACCGATCCGGCTTCATTTAGCCTGAGCTGGAACTCGTGGCGTTATCGCTCACAACTCAACCAGGCGCTCGATGCGTTCTACTCTGGCGATTCGCCCGTCCAGCAGGCGGGCCGCACCACGCTGACGACGATTGCCAGGATCAACGAGCGTCTGCCGCGTGACTCGCAGGGCAGGGTCATTCCCTACACGCCGGAGATAGGGGTCAGATATCCGGGCGGGCGCGGCGCCAGTCTCGGCAATGCCCTGCGCACGGTCGCAAGCCTGATCAAAATGGATGTCGGTCTGCTTGCTGCAACGGTCGATTATGGCGGGTGGGATACGCACGAAGGGCAGGGATGGATTTTTCCCGAACTGGTTGCGGGGCTTGCAGAAGGGTTGTACGCATTCTACAACGATCTCTGGCGGTACCATGATCGGTTGACGGTGGTGGTTATGAGCGAATTTGGGCGGCGGCTCAAGTCCAACCGCAGTGGCGGCACCGATCACGGGCACGGCAATGTCATGCTCGTGCTTGGCGAGGGGATCCGCGGCGGGAAGATGTACGGCGTCTGGCCCGGACTGGCGACCGAGCAACTCGATAATGGCGTGGATCTGGCGATCACCACCGACTATCGCACAGTGCTGGCAGAGGTTTTGATCAAGCGCGGTGCGCTTCAGACGGTCGATCAGGTCTTTCCCGGCTTCCGCGGATCACCGCTCGGACTCGCCTACTCCCCCGGCGAAACGATCGAACGTCCAAACCGGGTGAACCTGCCGCTCGTGACCCGCTGATCAGTCGTAGAGCACAGGAGTGTGAGGGGAGGAGTGACGTTGCCAGCACTATCGCTCCTCCCTGATGTCTACTCCCCAATAATTTTGATCAGCACGCGCTTGCGCCGTTGACCGTCGAACTCGCCGTAGAACACCTCTTCCCACGGTCCAAGGTCGAGTTTGCCGTCGGTGATCGCCAGCACCACCTCGCGCCCCATGATGGTGCGCTTCAGATGCGCATCGGCATTGTCCTCGCCGGTATCGTTATGGCGATACTGCGACACCGGCGCGTGCGGCGCGAGTTTTTCCAGCCAGCGCTCGAAGTCGTGCCACAAACCCGATTCATTGTCGTTCACGAAGACGCTGGCAGTGATGTGCATGGCATTCACCAGACACAATCCTTCGCGCACCCCCGATTTGCGCACCGCAGCGGCAACCTGATCGGTGATACGCACGAATGCAACCCGGGTTGGCGTGTTGAACCAGAGTTCCTCACGGTATGAGCGCATAGGCGCGTGCCTCCATCATCCTACCGTTTCCATTTGATACTGCAACCGACGCTCGGCTTCTGCACCGGGTTCACCGGCTGACCCGCGAGAATAGCATCGAGCGCCGCCCGCACATCAGCTGCGGTCGCTTCCCTGCCGCTGTTCGGGCGGGTGTCATCCAGTTGACCGCGGTACACCAGGCGCAGGTCGCCATCGAAGATGAAGGTGTCGGGGGTGCAGGCAGCGCCGTATGCACGCGCGACATCCTGGGTTTCGTCGAAGAGATAGGGGAAGGGATACCCGACACGCAACGCTTCTTCACGCATCTTATCGGGCGCATCTTCGGGGTACTGGACGGGATCGTTGGAATTGATGGCGATGAACGACACCCCCTTCGGCATATAGTCGTTCGCCAGGCGCACCAGCGCCTGACTGACATGTTTGACATACGGGCAGTGATTGCAGATGAACATGACCACCGTCGCTTTCGACGATTTCAGTTCACTCAGCGACATCTGCCGCCCCGAAACGGTATCGGTCAGCGTAAAATCGGGCGCGGTCGCACCCGGCGTCAGCACAGTCGATGCTTCGGATGTTGCGGGCATGGCACTCCTCCTGAAGATATCAACAAACAGACTGCTCAGCGCGCCGTGAGGCGCCCGGCAGCGACATAAACCTTCGCAGCAATGGTTTTCGAATAGTATTGTACCAGATACTGCCGGGCAGATCGCACCAACAGCATTTCATGGTATGATTCACCCGTCGCATCCAGGATGGTGCAGGGCGCGTATGGAAGGTGCAGGAGACCCCGGTTTGCCTGGTCTCCACGTGTTGCCTGTGTACAGAAAGAATATAGAACGCCTATGCAACGCAAACGCGCAGTGGTTATCGGCGCCGGTTTTGGCGGTCTGGCGATGGGTATTCGCCTGCAAAGCCTTGGCTTCGACACCATCATCGTCGAGAAACTGGACGGACCCGGGGGACGCGCGTATGTGAAGCGCGTCGATGGTTTTACCTTCGATATGGGTCCGACAGTCATCACCGTGCCGCACTTCATCGAGGAACTGTTTGCACTCGAACGCGACGCGGCGAACCTTGCCGCGCCGGATTTTCCGCCAGACGTGCTTGCGCCGGGGGCGCGCATCACTCGCGGCGTCAGCGGCGGTCCCGCTACATCGAAATATGTGACGCTCATACCCATCATTCCTTTCTACCGGATCTACTTCGACGATGGGACCTTCTTCGATTATGACGGCGATCCCGAACACACCCGCGAGCAGATTCGTCGGCTGGCGCCAGAAGACCTGGAAGGGTATGAACAGTTCCATGCCGCTGCTGAAGCGATCTTCAAGCGCGGTTTTCTCGAACTGGGGTACACCTACTTCGGCGACCTCGGAACGATGCTACGGGTCGTGCCCGATCTGCTGCGTCTCGATGCGGTGCGCCCGCTCTTTTCGTTCGTCAAGCGCTACTTCCGTAATCCCAAGATGCAGCAGGTCTTCAGTTTCGAGCCGCTGCTGATCGGGGGCAATCCATTGCAGGTTCCGGCGATCTATGCCATGATCCACTTTGTCGAAAAGACGTGGGGCATCCACTTCGCGCGCGGCGGCACCGGCGCACTGGTGCAGGGTCTGGTGCGGAAGTTCGAGGAATTGGGCGGGGTCATGCGATACAACAGCGAGGTGCGGCGCATTCTTGTGACCGATGAGCATGGTCGTGAACCGCGCGGTCTGCGCGCGCGGCGCATTGCCCGCGGCGTCGAACTGGCTGATGGAACCCGCATTGAAGCGGACGTGGTCGTGTCGAACGGCGATTATGCGATGACCTATCTCCGCCTGATCGATCGCCCGCACCGGCGGATCAATAACGACCTGCGGGTGCGCCTGGCGCGTCAGTCGATGTCGCTGATCGTCATCTACTTCGGTTTCCGCGCCGATCCGCGTGATGCGCAGTTGCGGCATCACAATATCATCCTCGGTCCGCGCTACGAGGGGTTGCTGGAGGATATTTTCAATCGTAAGACGCTGGCGGACGATTTCTCGCAGTATCTGCACATTCCGACGCTCACTGATCCGGGTCTGGCGCCTCCCGGTCACCATGCGGCATACACCCTTGTGCCGGTTCCCCACAATGGTTCTGGCTTGAACTGGTCGCAGATCGCAGAACCATTCGTGGATCGGGTGCTGCGGTTCCTCGATGAGCGCGGCTATCTGCCGGGTCTGATGGATCGTCTGGTGCACAAGAGTTACATCACGCCTGACTATTTCGAGCGCACGCTCAACAGCTGGCTGGGGAACGGATTTGGCGTCGAACCGCTGCTGATCCAGTCAGCGTACTTCCGCCCACACAATCGGAGCGAAGATATCGAACGCCTCTACCTGGTCGGTGCAAGCGTCCAACCAGGCGGCGGCACGCCATCGGTAATGATGTCGGCGAAGATGACGGCGCGGATTATCGCGCAGGACTATGGCATTCCTGAGTCGATCATGCACCGTGCGCCGGAGTCATTGCAGGCGATACGGTAGCGGCGGATCATCTGCATCACAACGAGGCTTCCATGAGTTCAGGCGAGAAGGTTATCCATGATCGCTACCGCACGATCTACACGATCGACGAGCGACCCGGCGTGAAAACATATCGGTGTCGCGATGAACAGAGCGGTGAGTTGACGCTGATTGCGGAGTTCACGGTTGATGATGAGGCGCGGAGCGATCTGGCAATTCTCGCGAAACAGATCGCGGCAGTGAGTCACGAAGCGCTGTTGCCGCTGCGCGATCATTTCGCCGGGGACTCACACTACTTCATGGTGTGCGCCGATCCCGGCGGTCAGGACCTGGAGCGGTCGATCCGGGCGCGTGGCGGTCCGCTGCCGGAAGCTGATGTTCTGGCGCAGGCGACTCGTTTACTCCTGCTTGTGGAACATCTGCATAGTCAGCGTCCGTCCCTGTTCCTCGGCGACCTGGCAGTGACTGATGTCTGGATCACTGATCGGGGCGCCTGGATGGTGACCCCGTTCACGCTGGCGATACCCATCGGGCAGGCGCCATCGCCCTACCGTGCGCCTGAACTGGCGCGCGCCGATGCGGAACCGACGACAGTGAGCGATGTCTACACCATCGGCGCGCTGATGTACCATGCATTGACGGGTTGGGCGCCGCCGACGCCGGAGCAGCAGAACGCAGGCATGCCGCTGCCGGGACCACGGACGCTCAACCCGCAGATCTCTCCGCTGGTTGAACAGGTATTGTTGCGCGCACTGCAACTGAAACCGGTCAATCGGTTTCAGCAGGCGCGTGAAATGCGGATCGCGCTGGAAACGGCGCAGATGATGGGCGGACGTTCGCTTGGTCTCGGTCCCGATGTGCTCACCCAGGTGACCACTGCCGAGGCTCAGGCAGCGCCAGAGCCGGTCGCCGCTCCGCCCGAAACATCGGTTGCGCCATCGAATGTTTCACCCCCGCCAGCCGCTCCACCGGTTGCACCCGCTCCTGCGCCTGTCGCACCTCCACCATACCCGCAGCCAGTCGCCTATCCCCCTGGTTATGCCCCCGTCCCGCAGCGACAGGGGTTGAGCACCGGGTGCCTGATCACCTCGGCAGTCCTGCTGACTGTCGCGGCGATCGGTGTGTGCCTGGCAATTGCGGTGTTTCTGCCGGGAAGTCCGTTGCGCCAGATGCTCGGCATTGCCGGGTCTGCCCCCGCCTCGACTGCGGCGCCCGTTGATGCGACTCCCGCAGCGACAGCCACGCCAACCGAAGAGAGTGGCGCAAGCGCCGAACCAACTGTTCCGCCTCCCACACCGATCCCGGTTGACGGATCGACGACGCTCAGTCCGAACGCGATTTCACCCCGGAACGTCGCTGCAATTACTGCAACCCGTCAATTATCGATGTCGGTGCTCGGTCCAGTCGCCTATTCGCCCGATGGTCGTTTGCTGGCGGTGGGGGTGAGTGAAGCGGTGAGCCTGCACGATGCGACCACCCTCGATGATCGCGGCACGTGGTTCGACCATACGGGGAAGATCACGTCGCTCGCCTGGTCTGCCGATAGCACGCTCCTCGCATCGGGCGCCAGCGATGATAACGATATCCGAATCTGGGATGTATCAACCGGTACGGTCATCCGACGTCTGAGCGGGCACACCGGCTGGATCCGCAGTCTCGCCTTCGCCCCCGACGGGACATTGCTGGCTTCAGGGAGTACCGATCAGACGGTGCGCATATGGGATGCCGCTACCGGTCAACTGCTGGCGACACTTCGTGGTCACACCGGTTTTATTGGCGGCGTGGCGTTCTCACCCGACAGCGCGACGCTGGCATCTGCCTCGCGTGATGGAAGCGTCCGTCTGTGGGATGTGGCATCGGGGAAAGAAATCAGCGGCTTCAGTTTCCGCACGGCTCTTGACCCAACCACTAATCTGCGTTACTGGGCGACGGGCGTCACATTCTCGCCCGACGGCAAGACCCTGGCGGTCGGTTCGACTGAAGGGGTGGTCTACCTGATCGATGCCACGAGTGGTCAGATCATCCATCAGCTACGCGGTCATACCAACTGGATCGTCATCCGTGGACTGGCATTTTCGCCGGATGGGAAAACGCTCTATTCGGCGGGGCTGGATGCCACCGTGCGCATCTGGGATGTGGAGCGTGGCGTGCAGACCGCAATGCTCGATGTGCATCGGCTTGATATTTTCAGTATTGCCATCAGCCCCGACGGTAAGCGCCTGGCATCGGTCAGCGACCAGGAAGGGCGCGTCATTGTCTGGGATCTGATGCAGCGGCGTCCCGACCTGAACCTGCGAATCGGTCTTGGACTGATCACATCGCTCGTTTTTTCGCCAGATAGCGAGGTGCTTGGCTCGGTCGGCTACAACGGGATCATTCAGTTGCGACTGCTGGCGAATGACCAGGTGCGTCAATTCGCTGGCTCGGCCACATCGGTTCAATCACTGGCTTTCCTGCCCAATGGACGCCTGGCGACGATCACCGAGCAGGATACGGTGAGACTGATCGATTTCGTTCAGGAAACAACCAGTGATCTGCCAGGGATGACCGAAACACCGCTCTGCATTGCAGCCGACCCCGGCGGATCGGTTGTGGCAGTCGGTGCAAGCGATGGGACGGTGGTGCTGTGGGAAGGTTCGACCGGTCGATTGGTGCGTTCGCTCAAGACCGATCTGCCAGCCGTGTTTCTGGTGGCGCTCAGTTCCGATGGTGAGTTTGTGGCAGCAGCCGGGACGCCGAACGATCCACGCATCGAGATCTGGCGCGTTTCAGATGGTCAGCGGGTACAAACGCTGAGCGGCATGCAGAATGCGATTACCAGCATCGCGTTTCAGCCGGGTGGAACATTGTTTGCCGCCACAGGAACCGATGGGGTGTTGCGGATGTGGAACTATCGGACAGGGGTGTCCGAACGCAGTATTCGCGCGGCGCCGGAGGATGGCTGGTTTACTGCGCTGGCATTCTCGCCGGATGGCGCGCTTCTTGCGACCGGCGCCCCCACCGGCGTCATGCAATTCTGGAACCCGGCAAGCGGTGCGGAGATGGGGCGCGTTGAGCAGCAGTTCGGCATTCTGGCGCTGGCGTTCAGTCCCGATGGGGCGCAACTCGCAGTGGCCGGTCGTGACGCCGGTGTCACCATTTACCGCGCTGTGCGCGCCGGGTCGTCGTGAGCGGATCAGTAGGTCACACGCACCGGCGTGCCAACCGGCGCCCACTCATAGAGCCACGCTGCCGATTTCAACGGCAGGTTCACGCACCCATGCGAAGGACGGGCGCCGGTGCCGAAGAGATTGTGCCAGTAGGTTCCGTGGAGCGCGACGCCGCCAGAGAAATACATGACGTGCGGCACGTTCGGCACAACCCAGTATTTGCCATCAGTGACGCCATCCATGGTTTGCACCGGCAATTTGGCGTAAATCTGGAAGTTGCCGGTGGGCGTATTCATGCCGTCGCGCCCGGTCGCGACCGGCGCATCGAAGACGAGACGGTCGTCCTCGTATGCGTAGAGCCACTGTTTGCTCAGGTTGACGACGATCCGTTTGGCTTTGCCTGAAGAACGCGGGGCAGGAATGCTGGCGCGATTGGCGGGTGGGGACGGCGCCGGAGCGCGTGGCGTGATCGCCGGAGGCATCGCAGGCGGCGGGGTGGGTGCACCGGATGGTGCGTTGAGCGGAGCGACATCCGGCGCAGCAGGCGCAGGTGGTCCGAAGATCTCGAATCCACGGTTGGGCACAGGGGCAATGTCCAATCCACGCAATTCCGCCAGCGCGCGACCCAGATCGCTGACCTGAATCTCATCGGGAGCGCCGGCAAGCGTTGGAACACGCTCCAGGCGGGCGCGCTCGAAGTACTGCACCTGACGCAATCCAGCGGCAGTCTGTTCCCACAGCGGTTCGCTGATCGGCATCCCAAAGAACTCGACGCCACCGGCTGCCTGCCAGAAACCGATGAACGGCTCACGCACACCGTGCCCGGTTTCCGCAAAGAGCAGTTCACCTTCCACCGGCTGGCGATCAGGACGCGGCGGGAAGGTGCGGTAGAGCGCAGCGACATACTCAGCAACCACAGCGCCGGTTCGCACGACTGGCGTTCCGTCGGCGGCAGCAACGCGCTCCAGACGACCCTTCTCGAAGTATTGCGTCGGACCGATCCCTTCGACGGTCAACGTCTCGGTCACAGGGAAGCCGAGCAGGCGCGGTCCATCATGGCTGCGCCAGAAACTCAGGAAACCGTGATCATCGGTCAGGTGATGACCCGTGCGTGGAAAATAGAGTGCACCCGCCTGGGCGAACGCCGGTGTTGCTGCATCTGTTGTCGCCAGAGCGACGATCAGCAGTACAATGATGGTCGAGCGAGCAACGTGGCGCATCATAGATGTTCCCCGGCGGCTGCCGTCGTCGCCATGGACGATTGAAAACGGAGAGGGTGGATTGTTGCGAAGACGCCTGAGCCGATTATAACGTCCAATCACGCGATGTCAAGCATGCAGGTTTATGACAGATGAACGCCAGAATAACCCTGTGAGCGGGAAGCGCCGCGACATCAGCGACTCCGCCTGGCGGCGTCATCGCCGGTTGTTGATCGGCGCGCCGCTGGTAATCGGCGCTGCAGCAGCCGAATTCTGGGCGCTGCGCGCACCGCGATCGCTCCACCTCCCCCCGCAACAGCAGGTCGTCACAATCAACCCGAAGATCGGCATTCATACGCGACTCACCGGCATTGGTGACGAGGGGTATATCCGGCGGACACTGGAACAGGTGCGCGAGATGGGGGCGCGCTGGATCGTCGATCTGTTCCCCTGGGCGTATGTCCAGCCACGCTCCCGCTTCGGGTACGACTGGGCAGGCGCCGATATGGTCGTGCGTCACGCAGTGCGCCAGGGATTGCAGGTCATCGCCCGGCTCGACATCGTCCCACCGTGGGCGCGTCCTCGCAATTCGAGCGACCGGTACCTCGATGAAGCGCACTACGCCGACTTTGCCGGTTATGCGGCAGCGTTCCTCCAGCGCTACCGCGCCGATGGAGTGCGGCATATCGTTGTCTGGAACGAGCCAAATCTGGCATTCGAGTGGGGGCGGCGCCCCCCCGATCCTGCCGGGTATGCCGCGCTGCTGAAGGCAGTGTACCCGCGCGTTAAGGCTGCTGTGCCCGACGCTGTGGTGATCGCCGGGGCGCTTTCGCCAGGCGGCGACCTGGGCGACCAGGCGGAAGTGCGGATGGGGGATTTGCGCTACATCACCGAACTGTACGCCGCTGGCGCCGCTCCCTGGTTCGACGCCTGGGCAGTGCACAACTACGGGGCGCAACAACCGCACGACGCTCCGCCTGCCCCGGAAGAAGTCAATTTCCGACGTGTCGAACTGATCCGTGATCTGCTGACATACCTGGGAGATCGCCACAAGCCAATCTTCATCACCGAAGGGGGATGGAACGATCACCCGCGCTGGTCGGCGGCGGTGCGTCCGGCGCAGCGCGTGCGCTGGACGATTGGCGCATACCGGATGGCGCTGGAGTGGACGTGGCTGGAAGCGATGTGCCTGTGGCAGTTCAGCACGCCCTGGCAGGCGCGCACCTACCAGGATAACTGGAATTTTGTGGCGGCGGATGGAACGCCGAAGGCGATCTACTGGGCTGTGCGCGATTATGCTGTGCCGCCGGATCTGCGGCGATGAACGCGCGCGCGAGATCGCGATAGACAGCGGCCCGTCGCACGTAGTCGCGCGCAGTCGGGTTGGCGGCGATATCTTCCGGTGCGACAATCCCCTGGTTGTGCCAGGCAGCGAGCGCCTGCCAGGTCACCGGCACGCCTTCGTGCCGCGCGCGATGGACGCCACGCTCCAGGTTGGCGGCAAGGTATTCGACCGCCAGCGCCGGCTGGATCAATTCACGGTTGATCGCGGCGTACAACTCCGCCTGCGTGCGGTAGCGTTCCGGATCAATCCGGCTCCCCTCGATGCGCAGCGGGACATGCAGATAGTTCGGCTCACCCCTGACTGGAAGTTCGCCGCGCAGCATTTCGAGCGCCACCGAAGGACGAATGTTGCTGGGCCAGACTGTCAGGTTTGCGCCGCAGGCATTGATCACTATCTGCGCCGCCTGGTACCATGGCGTCAACGGGCGCAACGGCGGCACGGCTTCCTCCAGCCAGCCGAAATGCTCGTTGTAGAGCACCAGGGCGATCACTTCCGCAAATGCAGCATCATCCATCCCGGAAATTGTTGGATCGTTGTGACGCGCCGCTGCACTGATGATCACCGGACGCAACGCTTCCATCTGCCGCGCAAACGCCGGTCGCACGAAGGGTTGCGGGTGTGATGGGACGGTTATGGATGCTGTCAGAGCGCTGGCGAGCAACGTGGTCAGCATGATGACAACCAGCAGTCTGAAACCGGAAAACGGAAATCGAGCAACGAAATGCCGCAGTTTCGCAGATCGCCTGGAGCGTTCAACGTTCAGCATACCCGTATTCGATATGCAGCGGCGTCCCCATCGCCGCAGCGCGATACACCGCCAGTGTTCGCTCTGCGGTCGTGCGCCAGGAGAAGCAGCGCGCACGCGCCAACCCGCGTGCCCGTAACTCGGCGCGCAGGTCGGCGTCGGAGAGGAGGCGCAGCATCGCCTGCGCCAGCGCGTCGGCGTCGGCAGGTGGAACGATCAACGCTGCCGCCTGTTCCGGCGATCCCGGTGTTGCACCGACGACTTCGGGGAGACTGCTGCTGTTGCTGACAATGACCGGCGTACCGCACGCCATGGCTTCCAGCGGCGGCATGCCAAACCCTTCGTACAGCGAGGGAAAGACGAACATGGTGGCAGCGGCGTACCAGAGCGCCTGATCGTCCTGATCGATGTAACCGACAAAGCGGAGCCGATCTCCAAGTTCGAGTTGTTCGGCGCGCTTCAGGATCGGCTCATAGAGCCAGCCTTTTGCACCGCCGATGATCAGCGGCGCATCGACATCGCGCGCAATCCGGGCATACGCCTCGAGCAGCAGCGGCAGGTTCTTGCGCGGTTCGAGCGTACCGAGAAACAGGATGAATCGATCAGGCAGGCCGGTGCGCCGGCGAAAGGCTTCAAGCCGGACAGGATCAGGCGGCGCGAAGCGCGCATCAGCAGCGTTGGGCGTCACCACCACGCGATCCGGTGGAACATGGAGCCAGCGCACAATCTCGCGTCTGGTAAACTCCGATACCGCCAGCAGATAGCGGGCGCGTCGCGCTGCAACCCGGATCGCCCACTGCGTGTACGCCCGATTGACCCGGCGAAACGTCTGCGGAAACAGAAATGCGCTCAGATCGTGGATCGTCACCACCGATGGAATCGGGCATGCCAGTGGAACGACATTGAGCACGCCGTGGTACACGTTTGCGCCTTCAAGACGCAGCAGCAACGGCGCCAGCAGTTGTTCCCACGGAATGCGCACACGCGGATTGATGGTCGGCAAACGACTGGGTTTGACCCGAAAATTGGGCGGCAACCCCAGCGCAGCGCCGTCGAGACCGCGAGTGGTGTAGACCGTATAACGATTCTCCCTGTCGATACCACCCAGATGGATCAGCAGCGCTTCGACGTAGTTCGAGACCCCTGCACGGCGGAACGTGCGTGTACGGGCAAGAAGATGCGCATTGACAGCAATATGCATGCGGGGTTCGTTTATAATAGATTAAGGCAATGCAGCATACGTCGGCGAAGGAATAACGCCCCAATGCTCACGCGGCCAGTACGAAATCCACGCCTGCCCGATGATCCGATCCAGCGGCAAACTGCTCCACTCGCGCGAGTCGCTGCTGTTGGCGCGGTTGTCCCCCATCACGAACACCGTGCCTGGATCGACCACGACGGGACCGCGCGCGCACGGGTCTTCCAGGCGGCACGTAGTGGTGATTCCCTGAAGGTACGGCTCATCGAGCAGAACGCCATTGATATACACGCGCCCTTCCCGGATCTCGACCGTCTCTCCCGGCAGGGCGATCACGCGCTTGATATAATCTTTGCTCATATCACGCGGATACTCGAACACCACCACATCGCCGCGACGCGGGGTGCGAAAAGGATAGACGACGCGCGGCGGCAGATCGGCATTGCCGGGCAACAGGCGCAGGGGCGCATTCAGGTCGAAGTGAAAGAAGATCAGTTTGTTGACCAGAATATACTGCCCGCTGTGCAGATTCGGCTCCATGCTTTGCCCTTCGATCTTGAAGTTCTGGATCGCGCCGCGCACAATCAGAAAAACCAGGAGAATGAAGACGGCGGTTTCCAGCATTTCCCGCACCACACTGCGAACAGCAGGCATCGGGTGCGGGGCGGCGGTTGCGACGTCGGTCGTTTCGACCGGATGATCGGCGATTGATGGTCGATCAAGACCGAGGCGGCGACGGAGTGGTGTTTCGTCCATATCTTCTGTACCAGACCAGATTGTGCTGGCGCACAGGGTGATGCGCCAGATTTTCAGGAATTGATGACGATCGGCAATGCATGGCGCCATACGCACCATGCGTCAGGATTATACCTGATCAGGAACAAGAATGCTAGCAGGTGAACCCATGCGCTACACCAGTCTCGTTGACGCGCTCGATGATGAGACGTTGCGTTGCAATGTCTGTCAGTGGCGGTGCGCGTTGAAACCACGCCAGGCAGGGCGTTGCAGAGTGCGTGTGCGCGACAATAACGGTCTTGCGGTGCATAACGATGGTCTTATTAGCGTAGCGACAGTTGGACCGATTGATGAGCACCGGTTGTGGCACTTCTTTCCCGGCACACAGGTGTTGACGCTTGGGGGGTGGGGCTACGCCTTCCCTGAGGACGGCCATCGTGGTCAGTATGGCAGCATACCTCCCGATGATCAGCATCGACGGCGGCTTGCGCCGGAGCGTGCTGCCACATTCGCGCTGGAGCGCCTGTGCCGCGGCATTGTCTGGGGGCACAGCGACCCTTCAGTGGCGCATGAGTATGTCTTCGATCTGCTGCGCACCGCGCGCGCCGCCAGCCGATACACGGCGCTGATCACCAGCGGGTTCCTGACGATTGAAGCGCTCGATCAGATCGGGCATTATCTCGACGGTATCTGCCTGGAATTGCGCGCATTCGATGATGCCGCCTACCGGCGTCTCGCAGGCGTTGAGCAATGGCGGGGCATTCTGGAGGTGGCGGAACATGCCTTTCATCGCTGGCACTGCCATGTCGAAGTGGTGACTCGTCTGCACCCCGGTGTGAATGATGCCGCCGACCAGATCCATGAACTTGCCCGCTGGATCCGCTCCGCGCTCAGCCCGTTCACCCCCTGGCACGTTTTGCCGGGCGACGCAGGCGCGGCGGCGGCAGCGGCGGTTGCACGCGCGCGTCGCACCGGCGCCGAAGCAGGACTGTTCTATGTGTACGGACCGGAACCGGGACAGGAGACGATATGCCCGTCGTGCGCATCGGTGGTGATCGAGCGCAGCGGTCGGATCGCACGTATGACGGGTGTCCAGGATGGACGCTGCACCTGTTGTGGCGCAGACCTGCATCTGCGTACATCGATTTTCAAGCGATCATGACACGCGCCCATGATCCACGATCTGCTACAATCATAGAGAGAGCAACCAAAACATTCAGGAGCAATCATGAACAGCGGTTCAGATCAACAACCTTCAGAAGCGCACAGCAGTACGTCCTTCATCGGGCTTTCGCCAGCTGCGCGCCTGATCGTCCGTCGCGATGGCGTGATTGAACGACGGATCGTGTTGGGAGAGGTTGCTGTGACAGCCGGACGGGCGCTGAGCAACGACCTGGTGTTGAGTTACGAGGGAGTCTCACGTCGCCACGCCGAGTTCCATCCCTGCCCGGAAGGGGTGATGGTTGTGGATGTCGGCAGCGCCAACGGCACCTTCGTTGACGGTCACCGCCTGACGCCCCACAAACCCCATTTACTGACCGACGGCATGTTCTGCACGATTGGTCCATACACCGTCTCGTACCACGCACCAGGGTCGCCGACATCAGTTGCCGCGCTGAAGACGGTTGCGCTGCCGGATTGACGCTACTCGTTCGTCCAGTAAACCTCGGCTTCTTCGTCGAAATCGTCGCTCTCCCAGGTTTCGATGCGCTCTTCCGGCGCCGCGCTGTGAGCGCGCGTTGCAGGCGCAGCGCGCGTCCGGGCGACTGCTGGCTTGTCGCGCTCATCACGCCTGGGGCGACTGCGGAAAACGATCTTGATCGGCGTACCGGTGAAGTCGTAACGCTCACGAATGCGGTTTTCCAGATAGCGCGCATACCCCCAGTGCACCTGTTCCGCCTGATTGGCGAAGAACAGAAAGACCGGCGGCGCAACCTGCGGTTGGGTTGCATAGTAGATCCGCAGATGTGCACCCTTGTGAACAGCAGTCGGCGGATGCTCATATGTGGCACGACGGAGCAGCGTGTTGAGTTCAGAGGTTGGGATGCGGCGTTGGCGGTTGCTGGCGATCTCCAGCGCCAGCGGCAAGACCTTATCGACACGCTGCCCGGTCTTTGCCGAAATGAACAGCAGCGGCGCGTAGGAAATGAACTTGAACGCTTCACGCACATGACGGCTGAAGGCATCGAAGGTTGTGTTGTCCTTCACCACCAGATCCCATTTGTTGACCAGGATTGCCACCCCTTTGAGCGATTCGAGGATCATGCCGGCGATATGCGTATCCTGCGCAGTCACCCCTTCGGTCGCGTCGATGAGAAGTAGAGCGACATCAGCACGTTCGATGGCGCGCAGGGCGCGCATCACGCTGTAGCGTTCGAGTCCGCGTTCAATCTTGCCGCGACGACGGATTCCGGCAGTGTCGATCAGCAATGCTTTGATGCCGTCGATCTCAACCGGCGTATCGATACTGTCGCGCGTTGTGCCGGGAACATCGCTCACGACACTGCGCTCCTGACCGATCAACCGGTTGAGCAGCGACGACTTGCCGACGTTTGGACGCCCAACAATCGCGATCTTGACCGCAGCATCATCTTCCTCCGCTTCGATGATCGGCAACACGTCGGTCACCCGGTCGAGCACATCGCCAACGCCAATCCCGTGGTAGGCGCTCATCGGGATGGGTTCACCCAGGTTCAGCGCGTAAAACTCAACCGCATCAAGCGCGCGTTCGCGGTTGTCGGCTTTGTTGGCGGCAAGCACGACCGGTTTGCTGGCGCGACGCAACACTTCGGCAACAGCGGCGTCGGCAGCGGTCAACCCTTCGCGGCTATCAACAATGAAGATGATCGCGTCAGCTTCTTCGATTGCGATTTCCGCCTGTTCGCGCACGCGCCGGGCAATTTCCAGTTGTGGCGTGCCCGGCGTCAGATCATCTTCGTCGAGGAGCAGACCGGCGGTATCGACAACGGTGAACACGCGACCGTTCCATTCGGTGTCACCATACAACCGGTCGCGGGTAGTGCCGGGAATATCTTCAACAATTGCGCGGCGCTCACCGATCAGTCGGTTGAACAATGTCGATTTCCCGACATTCGGGCGCCCTACCAGTGCAACGATCGGTTTCATAAGGTCATCCCTCCAGACTCACGGCAGTGCGCTCTCCCTGCGTCTTCACGAGCGGATGCCCCTTTGCGCGGGCGCGCGCCAGCGCCTCAACGCACGCGGCATCGAACTCTATCCCTTTTCGCTCACGAAGATAGGCAATCGCCTGTTCAGCGCTCCACGGTTCTTTGTACGGTCGAACGCTGGTCAGCGCATCGAATACATCGGCGACCGCGACGATGCGCGCGATCCACGAAATCTGGTCGCCGGCGATGCGGTGCGGATACCCATTGCCGTCGAGTCGTTCGTGATGCTGAAGCAACGCTGGCAGTTCAACACGCAGCAGACGCCTCAGTTCCTCCTGGCTCATGATCTCGTACCCCTTGACCGTATGGCTGCGCATCTCAATCAGTTCTTCTTCGGTCAGACGCCCCGGCTTATCGAGGATGGAGTCCGGTACGCCGATCTTGCCAATATCGTGCAGCAGACTGCCGATGCGCACATGGAATATCTGCTCGTCCGAAAGCTCCAATTCTTCCGCAATCGCAATCGAAAAATCTGAGACGCGGCGCGAGTGCTGCCGATTGTTGCGGTCGCGCGCGTCCACCGCTTCAACGAGCGCCTTGATCATGCCCAGCAGCAGGTTCTGCGTATCGGCGTAGAGGCGCGATAGTTGCAGCACCGTTGCCGAGAGGTTGGCGAACGACTCAAACAGGCTTACATCATCATCGGTGAACGCACCATCGATTTTGTTGAGCGCCTGAGCGCCGCCGATAATGCGCGCCTCGACCCGCCCGCGCTCGGCGCCGAGTTCGATACCCGGCGCACGAAGTGGCACGCACAGGATCGAGCGCGTCACAAACCCGCTCTGCTGATCGACCGCCTGGTAGTGGCGCGCATCCTCGCGCACATTGTCCACCCGAACGATCTGACCGGTCGCCACGACATGCCCGATGATCCCCTGACCAAGCGGCACTGTGATGCCGGTGACCTGCTCGCCGCGCGAACCGGTGGCGACGTGGGATCGCACCACCGGATTGGTCTCATCGCTATCGTCGATCTCCCACACCGACGTTGCTTCGCAGTTGAGCAGATCGCGGGCGTAGTCCATGATCAGGGTCAACAACTGCTGGCGGTCGAGCGTGGTCGTCAGGCGGGCGGCAATATCCGCCAGGGCGCGCTGGCGCCGTTCGCGGCGATACGTCTCTTCAAGCAGGCGGGTTTTGTCGATCACGCTGACCATCGTGTTGCCGAGGATGCGTAACAGCGCCAGTTCTTCTTCAGCATCGACCGCATCGTCGGGCAGGTTGAAGACCTGCACCACGCCAACCGGGCGCTCTTCGATCATCAGCGGAAGGCAATACATGGTGCGCAGGCGGATGGATGCCAGTTCGCCGATGCTGCGATCCCAGCGCGGATCGCTGGCGACATCGCTGACAAAGATCGGTTCACGGGTGCGCAGCGCCGCTCCCGCCACGCCACGGTTCGCCGGGATGCGCATGCCGAGCAGACGCTGGCTCGTCTCGTCGCCTTTGACCACGTGGAACACCAGTTCATCGCGCTCCGGGTCGTACAGGTAGAGCGTGCCAGCTTCGGCGCGGGCTTCTTCAACGAACAGGTCAAGCGTCCGATCGAGCAGCGCCGCCAGATTCGCCTGGGCAGCCGTCTGTGTGGCGCGCTGCACCACGTTCAGGATACGTTGAATACTCAGGGTGTGCACTGGCATGTTATTCCCTCCGCTCGATCCTGAAACCGTTGCTCAGGGCGCGACGCTCAAGGCGCGCACATAGCGCACAATGTCGTCCGGTTCGCCAGCGACGGCAACCACGGCGCCGCTTTCGGCGCCAATGCGCTCGATGGTGTACTCATCGATGGTGCGTACACCGGTATGATCGAACATGACCCGCGGCAACAGCACCCGGCGGGCCCCCGCCGCACGAATAGCCGGTGCGACATCCTGACCCATCAGCAACCCGGAGACGGTCACCGTTTCGCCGAAGAACCGGTTGACGACCGGCAACAGGCGGGCGTGCAGATTGACGATCCGGTTCAGACGGTCGATGACACGCTGAAGAATGGGAGCGATCAACGTCCCGCAGACAATTGTCAGTTCGGCGGGTTGCGGCAGACGGGCGGGCAGACGACGTTGCGCTTTCGCCCATCCATCCAGGAAGTCGCGCGTCATACCGACCCCATTCGAATACTGGGGCATGCCATCATAATCGGCAGCCGGCGGCAGGTCACGCCCACAGAGCAGGTAGAACTCGTCGGACGCATACACGAGACCGATGCCGTAGCGCCGACGAAAATCCGCCTGGTACGCTTCAACGAGATCGATAATGCGCGGCGCTTCGTCAGAGCGGTAGCAGCGCATCGGCACATCGGCGGCGACGATCTGACGTGCGCAATACCCCAGGTTCGCCACCTGTCGTTCGTGCAGATGCAGCGCATCGTCCCAGCGTGGTTGCCGTTCCCAGGTCGCATCGATCCATTCCGGCGTCTCGTGGATCTGGATCGCGGTTTTGATCGTTTGCGGTCGCTTTCCCTCGAAGCGATACTTCGTCAACCCAACCGGCACCACTGCAATCGTCTGCACAATCGGATAGAGCGCCGCCAGGTCGCGAATACTCTGATGGAGCGCCTCACCATCGTTAATCTGCGGCAGCGCAACGATCTGGGTATGCACCGTCACGCCGATCCGACCAAGACGCCTGATCTGTTCCAGGACATCCGGCACATCGGGTTTCCCCAGCAGCACCGCCCGCAACGCGCGGTCGGTCGCGTGGACGGAAATGTACTGCGGGCTGAGGCGCTGCTGCTCGATCCGCTGCCAGTCCGCCTCCGTCAGGTTGGTAAAGGTCACAAAATTGCCGTACAGAAAGCCGAGACGATAGTCATCGTCCTTCAGGTAGAGCGAACGGCGCAACCCTTTCGGCATCTGGGTCAGAAAGCAGAACGGGCATTTGTTGTTGCAGGTGCGCAGACGGTCAAAGAGCGGCTCGACGAACTCGATCCCCAGATCGTCATCAGGGTCTTTCTCGATCTCGTAGATGAACTCCTCATCACCGCGACGCACCAGCAACTCGATAGTCTCTTCGGCAATAGCAAAACGGTAATCGATCACGTCACGCAGACGGAGATCACCCACCGCCAGCACCACATCGCCCGGTTGCAATCCGAGTTCGGCGGCGATGCTGCCAGGGGCGACGGCGGCGATCTCGCCACCTTCGCCGGTTATACGCTTCAGATCGGGTTGATATTCCATAAACGCGCGCCTGCAAACAACTCAGCATTCAGCGATTGAAATCGCCTCTGGAAGGCTTTTCGCCGGGCGTCCACCTGCGTGGACGCTGCC
>Ga0197142_1000716_pt1 | contig 30805 bp, 32 predicted proteins | sample GBS60_MetaG_FD_148614 | JGI IMG/M metagenome (GOLD analysis project Ga0197142, IMG submission 148614) | Sediment microbial communities from Great Boiling Springs, Gerlach, Nevada, United States - GBS 60_MetaG | ecosystem: Environmental > Aquatic > Thermal springs > Hot (42-90C) > Sediment...
GTGGGAGCACGGGGGGAGGGGAAGTTCCGCGAGGCTAGCTGGGAGGAAGCCTTGGACGCGACCGCCAAGGCTCTGCTCGCGATCCGCGACCGCTACGGCCCGGAGGCGGTGGCTTTCTTCGGGCACTACGCCGGGGACAAGTGGTTTGTGGACTACCTGGCGCCGGCTTGGGGATCCCCGAACGGGGCCAAGCCATCGGTGGCACTGTGCACCACGCCGCGCGAGGTGGCGGCGATGCTCACCTTCGGCCGGCCGATCACGGGCCACGAGCCGGTAGACTGGGAACACGTCCGCTACATTGTGTTGCTCGGAACGCACATCGGGGAAAACGCTCACAACACCATGATGCAGGACTTCGCGGCTGCTCGGGCCCGCGGTGCCAAGGTCGTGGTAGTAGACCCGCGGTTTTCCACGGTGGCCAGCAAGGCGGACTATTACCTGCCCATCAAGCCCGGGACCGACACCGCTCTGCTCCTCGCGTGGATGCATGTCCTGGTGACGGAGGGGCTGTACGACGCGGAGTACGTAGCCAGGTGGACCGAGGGATTCGAGAAGTTGGCCGCTCACGTGCGTCCCTTCACCCCGCAATGGGCTGCCGCGATCACGGAGCTGCCAGCCGAGACCATCGCGGAGGTGGCGCGGGAGCTGGCTCGGTACCGGCCGCAGGCCGTGGTGGTCCCCGGGCGGCACGTGGTCTGGTACGGCAACGACACCCAACGGATGCGGGCCCTGTACATCGTGAACGTCCTGCTGGGCAACTGGGGTCGCCGCGGCGGCTTCTACCTTCCGGAGCCGCCGTACGTGGAAGAGTACCCGCTGCCCCCATTCCCCATCGGTTCGGAGGCGGGGGGCTGTGCAGGCCCTGCGGGCCCGGCGCCGCCGCCTGCCGAGGGCAAACCCAGGGCGGACGGCGTCGGCCAGAAGTTCCTCCGTGGCGGGGTGGCCATGCAGGAATTGCTGGAACCCATGATCACGGGCAAGCCGTACCCCATCAAAGGCTTGGTGACCTACGCGGTGAACCTGTTCCACAGTCTGCCCAACCCTGCGCGCACGCGGCAGGCCCTGGAGGCGCTGGACTTCCACGTGGCCATCGACATCCTCCCGCAGGACCACCTGCGTTGGGCGGACGTAATCCTGCCGGAGTGCACGTACCTGGAGCGGTACGACGACCTGATCACGGTCCCGCACAAGCGGCCGTTCATCGCTCTACGCCAGCCGGTGGTGCCGCCCCTGTACGACACCAAACCGGGGTGGTGGATCGCGCGGGAGCTAGGCCTGCGGCTGGGGCTGGAGAAGTACTTCCCTTGGGCAACCATCGAGGAGTACCTGGAGCAGCGCCTCAACTCGGTGGGGCTGACCCTGGAGGAGATGAAAAAGACGGGTGTGTCCATCCAGAAGGGCAGACCTTACCTGGAGGACTGGAAGGGTCGCTCGCCGTTCCCCACGCCCTCGGGGAAGATCCGGCTGTACTGCGAGGATCTGGCGCAGGCAGGCCATGACCCGCTTCCGCGGTACGAGCCAACGGCGGAACCCCCGGAGGGGTACTTCCGGTTGCTCTACGGGCGGGCTCCTGTGCACACCTTCGCGCGGACGCAAAACAACCCGCTGCTGAGCAGGTTCATGGAGACGAACGAGGTGTGGGTGAACCGGGAAGCGGCGGCGGCGCTGGGCCTGCGCAGTGGGGATCAGGTGATGCTGGTCAACCAGGACGGGGCGCGCAGCGGTCCGGTCACGGTACGTGCCACAGCCCGGATCCGGAGGGACTGCGTCTACATTGTTCACGGGTTCGGACACGATGCGCCGGGCATGCGCCGCGCTCACGGCAAGGGCGCCTCGGACGCCGCACTGCAGACGCGTTACGCGTTGGACCCCATCAGCGGCGGCGCGGGCCTCCGGGTCAACTTCGTGCGGCTGGAGCCCCTGGGGGCGCCCCGTGAGAACGAGCGACGGGCCCGAGCCCCAGGGAAGGGGGAAAGTGGCACGGGGTGGGCTGCAGGGAGCGTCGTCGAGCGCACGTCGGACGGCGGAGGGCGGGGGTTGTGACCATGGCACGCTACGGCATGGCGATCGACCTCGAGCGGTGCATCGGGTGCCAAGCGTGCGCGGTAGCGTGCGCGGTGGAGAACGAAGTGCCGGAAGGCTTCTTCCGGCGGCGGGTCGGCGAGGTGACGGTGGGCGACGAGCTCGGTGAACTGCGCCTGGCGTTCTTGCACATGCAGTGCTACCACTGCGAGCGTCCCCCGTGTATCCCGGTGTGCCCCACGGGTGCCACGTACGTCACCCCGGACGGGCTGTGCCTGGTGGACTACGACATCTGCATCGGGTGCCGGGCCTGTGTGGCCGCGTGCCCTTATGGCATGCGCTACCCGCACCCCCGGGGCTTCGTGGACAAGTGCTCGCTGTGCGACCACCGGATCGCCGCAGGACGGCTCCCGGCGTGCGTCGAGACCTGCCCTACCGAGGCGCTCGTGTTCGGCGACCTGGACGATCCAGACAGCGCTCTGCGCAAGGCCTTGGGCCGAGCGCGGCGGGTGGAGGTGGACCGTCCCGAGGCGGGCACCCGGCCGAAGTTCTTCTTCCTCAACGGTCAGGTAGCGCTGGCGGAAGCCCAGGGCCGGGTGACCGGAGGAGCTCCAGGGGGTGACGCGGGAGAGGTGGCTCCGCCATGACGGTCGAGCTGGTACACGCCGAGCTGAACCCACACGTGCACCTGTGGGGGTGGGCGGTGGCAATTTACCTGTTCCTGGGAGGGCTAGCGGGCGGGCTGCTGGTCTTCGCTTCCTGGGCCCACCTGGCCCGGCGGCGTCGTGAGTACCTCCCCGCTGTGCGTGTGGCGCAAGCCTTGACCCCTCCGGTCATCCTCGTGGGGATGTTCCTGCTGTGGCTGGACCTGGGCGGCAAGTGGAGGCCGTTCTGGCTCTACATGACGCTCCGGCCCACGAGCCCCATGTCCTGGGGGGCATGGATCCTGCTGGCGGTTCTCCTCACGTCCTCCCTGGCCGCCGTCCCTGTGTACCTGGCGCGTGGCCGGGGCATGACTGGCCGTTCGAGGGACCTTGGGGTGGGGGTCCCGCGGACTCTCCGGTTCCTCAAGGGCGTGGAGGGGTGGGTGGGACGCCGGATGAACGCCCTGGCCTGGGCCAACCTGGTACTGGGTGTTTCCCTAGGGCTCTACACCGGGGTTCTCCTGGGGACCATGGTGGCCCGGCCGGTTTGGAACAGCCCCGTGTTGGGACCGTTGTTCCTCGCCTCCGGGATGTCGGCGGCGGCGGCACTGTTGATGCTGCTGGCCGCCCACGGTCCTTGGGTGCCACTTCTGGTGCGGGCGGAAGCCGGCCTGCACGCCACAAAGGTGGCGCTGGTAGGTCTTTACCTGGCGGGTTTGGCTACCTCGGGGGCGGGCCCGCAGACGGCTGCAGCCCTGCTGGTCCGGGGCTTCTGGGCTCTGCCGTTCTGGCTGCTGGTGGTGGGCGGCGGGATCCTGGTCCCCCTGGCGGTGGCCACGCGCGAGCTCGTGGTACACCGCTGCCCCCGGCCGTGGGTCATCGCCTCCTGCACCCTAACGTTGGTGGGAGGGCTGGCGCTCCGGGTGGTGCTCGTTTTCGCAGGCCAAGCTGGCTTGTGAGGTGTGGGGCCTTTTAACCGAAAACCGAGAACGTGGAAGGAAGGGAGGGATAGGCGATGCGGAAGTGGACAGCCCTGGTTGTGGTTCTGGCCGTAGCGGTCACCGTCGCAGGGCCAGCTTTTACCAAGGAGTGGCTCGACAAGGCGGTGCTGACCGCTGCGGAACGCGTGCTGAGCGGGATGCCGGCAGACTTCTACCAGATCGAGCCGCAGGCCGCGCAACGGTTGATGGAGACTGCGAAGCCGCTGGTCCTGGACGTCCGAGAGAAGGCGGAATGGGATACGGAGCGAATCGCCGGCGCTGTCCACGTACCCATTCGGGAACTGACCAAAGCGCTGGACAAGCTTCCGGACGGCCGCGGGGCGCCCATTGTGGTCTACTGTGCGGTGGGCGTCCGAGGGGCGATGGCCACGGTGGTACTGCGGATGTTGGGATACACCAACGTGCGCAACCTCCGTGGCGGGCTGGCTGGATGGAAGGCGGCAAAGCTGCCCGTCGTCAAGTAGCTCCCGCGCTGCCCGGGGCGCCCCCGTCCGTCGGCGGTTCCGGCGGCGGGGGCGCGGAGTTTCTGACGGGGGCGGGCAGCCGGCTGGGTCCAGGTTCTGCGGCCACGCGCGGGAGGAACGGGCAGTGACCGGTTGCCGTGAGGATGGCGGTTCCCCACCACCTTGTGCCGTTCTGGGAGAGGCTGCGGGACGGGACGCGGGCGTCTCCCGGGTCGTTCTACGGGACGGTTCTGAGGCCACATGGAGTCAGTGCCAGGCCTTGCTGTGCTGACTGCCCCGGCGGCGAGGCTCCAGGCGTGATGCTGCTGCCCGATCGGTTGTACCGGGCGGCGGCCACGGGTAAAGCCTAGGGGGCGCAGGACCACCGCCTGCTGCCGTTCCCGTGGGGAACGGCGGAGCCCGACGCTGCGGACCTTCTGAGTCTTTCGAGGCTGACAGCGCTGATCCGCGGGTCGGGTGTCCGACGGAGCAGCCCGAGGCGCAGAGATCGGGTTCCAACCTGATTGCGGCCGACGCCGGCGAGTGAGCAGCGTGTGTGTTGAGAGCCTTCCCGGAGGTGGCGTGGTGCAGGACCAGGGCACGGCAGTCCAAAAGGAAGAGACGCGCGGCTCCCGCCGGAAGTTCCTGCGCACTCTGGGCGCGGGGGCCGCGACCTTGTGGGCTCTGACGGTGCTGGAGGGACAGCGGGCTCCCGCGGAGGCAGCGTCTGGAGCCGCGGGTGCGGCCCTTCCAAAGGAGCGGGAAGGAGAAGATGTGCTCCTGCGGATGCAGCGGGACTTGCAACGCGCGCTGCGTAAACCCGCGCACCTGCGGCGGTGGGCCATGGTCATCGACCTGCGCAAGTGCGTGGGGTGTAGCGCCTGCACCATCGCCTGCGTGGCGGAGAACAAGCTCCCGCCGGGGGTAGTCTACCGGCCGGTGGTGGACGAGGAGATCGGTACCTATCCTCACGTGACGCGGCGCTTCATCCCCCGGCCGTGCATGCAGTGCGACAACCCGCCGTGCGTGCCGGTCTGCCCGGTGAACGCCACCTACAAGCGCGCCGACGGTATCGTGGCCGTCAACTACGACCAGTGCATCGGCTGCCGGTACTGCATCGTGGCCTGTCCGTACAACGCCCGGACCTTCGACGCGGGGGAGTACTACACGGACGGCACACCCGAGCGGAGCGCGGTGGAGAAGACGCCGAGCTTCGAGTACGGGAAGCGGTGGACGCGGGAGCACGAGGCGTCTCCGGTGGGCAACGCGCGGAAGTGCCACTTCTGCGTCCACCGCGTGGAGAGGGGTGTCCTGCCGGAGTGCGTCACGAGTTGCATCGGCCGGGCCACGTACTTCGGGGACGCGGCTGACCCGGACGCTCTGGTGAGCGAGCTCATGCACCGGCCGAACGCGGTGCGCCTGAAGGAAGAGCTGGGAACCAAGCCGCGGGTCTACTACCTGCTGTGAGGTGGGCGATGCGGAGGCTGTTGTACTTGGTATGGTTGGTGGCGTTCGGGTTGGGGCTGTGGGGAATAGCGGAACGTCTGCTCTTCGGGCACCGGCTGGCCGCGTACGGGTCGTACGTGGTGTGGGGGCTGTGGGTGGCGATCTACATCTACATGAGCGGGCTGTCCGCGGGGGCGTTCCTGCTGTCAAGTCTGGTGTACGTGTTCCGGCTGGAGCGGTTGGAGCGGGTCGGTAAGCTTGCGCTGTTTGTGGCCTTGATAGCTCTGCTGGGCGGGTTGCTCGCGATCTGGTTCGACCTCGGGCGCATGGAGCGGTTTTACCGCGTGTACACGAGCCCGAACTTCCAGTCCATGATGGCGTGGATGATCTGGCTGTACACGGCGTACTTCGTGGTGCTGCTGGCGGAGGCGTACTTCGCGTTGCGGCCGGACCTGGTGCGGTGGAGCCGGGACCCGAACCGGAGCCCTGGCCAGCGGACCCTCGCCCGGTGGCTGACCCTCGGGCGCGCCAGCCTCGCGCCGGAAGTCCTTGAGCGGGAGCGGCGGGTGCTGCAGGTGTTGGCCACGGTGGGGGTGCCCCTGGCGGTGGCCTTCTCGGGCGGTGTCGGGGCGCTGTTCGCCACGGTGAGCGGCAAGCTGTACTGGCACCAGTCCATCGTGCCGATTTTGTTCCTCACGGGTGCCGTGGTGAGCGGAGGGGGGGTGCTGACCGGCCTGGCGGCCTTTGCGTGGCCGCACCGGGACGCGGAGCACCGGGAGCTGGTGGCGCTGCTGGGCCGCATGCTGCTGCTGCTGGTGGTAGGGTACGTGCTGCTGGAGTGGGCCGAGTTCTCCATCCCCCTGTGGTATGGCACGAGCCCCGAAGGCCACTTGGTGCGGCTGGCCCTGTTTGGGCCGTACTGGTGGGTCTTCTGGATCGTGCACGTGGGGCTGGGCACGGTGCTCCCCGTGCTCCTGCTGGTCCTCCGGCCCAAGGATCCTCGGGCGGTCGGGTGGGCGGGTTTGCTGGTGGCCGCGACCTTTGTGAGCGTCCGGTTGAACGTGGTGATCCCCGCGCAGGTCGAACCAGCCCTGCGGGGCCTGGAGCAGGCGTTTACGGGGCCGCGGCTGGTGTTCCACTACTTCCCCACCACGCATGAGTGGCTGGTGGCTTCCTTCGTGGTGGCGACGACCGCGGCCCTCCTGTGGCTCGGTGCGCGATTCCTGCCCCTGATGGAGACGGAGGTGGCCCGATGACGGAGCGCAACGGTCAGGCCCGAAAGGTGACCCGGCGGGAGGTGCTGAAGGCGAGCGCCCTGGCGGGCACCGGGGCTCTCCTGGGCCAAGCAGGTCACCTGCTGGCCTCGGCCCAGGAGTCAGCGCAGACGGCTGCGGGTGAGTACCCGCTGGCGCAACCGGAGAAGCAGCTGTATTCCTCGTGCCTCATGTGCAACACGGGGTGCGGGATCAAGGTGAAGGTGCTGGACGGGGTGGCGGTCAAGATCGACGGGAACCCCTACAACCCCTTCAACCTGGTGCCGCACGTGCCGTACAAGACCCCTCCGCAGCAGCTGGCCGCCGTGGACGCGCCGCTGTGCCCCAAGGGGCAAGCCGGGCTGCTGAACGTGTACGACCCGTACCGGCTGCGAGTGGTGCTCAAGCGCGCGGGACCCAGGGGTTCTAACAAGTGGCGCGCCATCCCCTTTGACCAGGCGGTACGGGAGATCGTGGAGGGCGGGAAGCTTTTTGCGGACATCGGGGAGGACCGACAGGTGCCGGGGCTGCGGGAGCTGTGGGCCCTGCGGGACCCCAAGGTGGCCAAGGAGATGGAGGCCTTCGTCCGGCGTATCCGGGCAGAGAAGGACCCCGCGAAAAAGCAGGCCCTGGTCAAGGAGTTCCAGCAGACCTTCCGGGACCACCTCCACACCCTCATCGACCCGGAGCACCCGGACCTGGGCCCGAAGAACAACCAGTTCCTGTACTTCTGGGGCCGGCAGAAGGCCGGTCGCGCGGACTTCGCCCGCCGGTTCGTGCGGGACAGCTTCGGTTCGGTAAACTTCCACGGCCACACCACCGTCTGCCAAGGGTCTCTGTACTTCGCCTGCAAGGCCATGAGCGAGCAGTACGTGTTCGACGAGAAAGACGGCAAGATGAAGTGGACGAAGGGCCGGAAGTTCTACTGGCAGGCGGACACGGAGCACAGCGAGTTCGTCGTCTTCGTCGGTGCCAGCCCCTTCGAGGGCAACTACGGGCCCACCAACCGCGTGCCTCGCCTCACAGAGGGACTCGCCAGCGGCCGGCTGAAGACCGCGGTGGTGGACCCGAGGCTTTCGAAGGACGCCTCCAAGGCGTGGAAGTGGGTCCCGGCGAAGCCCGGGACGGAGGGAGCCCTGGCCCTGGCCATGATCCGGTGGATCCTGGACCACCGGCGGTACGACGCCCGCTACCTCCGCAACGCGAACAAGGCCGCGGCCAAGGAGGACGGCGAGCCCACGTGGAGCAACGCCGCCTGGCTGGTGAAGGTGGAGAACGGGAAGGCCGGCGGGTTCTTGCGGGCCTCGGACCTAGGGCTGCCGGTGGAGAAGCGGGTGGAGGAGGTCAAGGGCAAGCGGGTGGAGTACGAGTTCGACCCCTTCGTGGTCCTGCGGGACGGGAAGCCCGTGCCCTTCGACCCGTATGACGAGAAGACCCCGGTCGAAGGGGACCTCCTGGTGGACACCACCCTGAACGGCATCCGGGTGAAGAGCGGGCTGCGGCTGCTGTGGGAGGAATCCCACCGGTACACCCTGGGGCAGTGGGCGGAGATCTGCGGGGTCCGGGCCGCAGACATCGTGGAACTGGCCCGGGAGTTCACCGCCCATGGCAAGCGGGCGGCGGCGGACGTCCACCGGGGGGTGAGCCAGCACACCAACGGCTTCTACAACGTGCTGGCGTGGATGGCGCTGAACGTGCTGATCGGCAACCTGGACTGGAAGGGAGGGGTGTCCTGGGCGAAGGTGTACGACGCGAGTGGGGAGAAGGAAGGGCAGCCGTTCAACCTCAAGGAGCTGCACCCCCGACGGATGACTCCCTTCGGGGTCAGCATCATCCGGCACGAAGCGAAGTACGAGGAGTCCACGCTGTTCCGGGGCTACCCGGCCAAGCGGCCGTGGTACCCGCTCTCCAGCGACGTCTACCAGGAGATCCTGCCGTCCGTGGGGGACGCGTACCCGTACCCGGTCAAGATCGCTTTCCTGTACATGGGGTCGCCGGTGTACGCGTTACCGGCGGGGCACACCAACATCGAGGTCCTGAAGGATCCCAACAAGCTGCCGCTGTTCGTGGCCATCGACATCACCGTGGGCGAGACCTCGATGTACGCAGACTACATCATCCCGGACCTCTCGTACCTGGAGAGGTGGGAGTTCCACGGGACCCACCCCAGCATGACGGTGAAGGTACAGCCGGTCCGCCAGCCCGTGATCCCGCCGATTCCGGAGACCGTGCGGGTGTTTGGGGAGGAGATGCCGATCTCCCTGGAGGCGTTCTTCCTGGCCTGCGCGGAGCGGCTGGGCCTGCCGGGGTTCGGCAAGGACGGGTTCGGACCGGGGCAGGACTTCCGGAGACCCGAGGACCTGTACCTCAAGATGGTGGCGAACGTGGCGGCCGGGGAGAAGCCGGGCGAAGCGGTGCCAGACGCCTCGGACGAGGAGGTGCGGCTGTTCCTCGAGGCCCGGCGTCACCTGCCGAAGAGCGTGTTCGACCCGGAGAAGTGGAAGCGGGCGGTGGGGGAGGCCTGGTGGCGGAAGGTGGTGTACGTCCTGAACCGGGGCGGAAGGTTCCAGGACTACGAGAAGGCCTTCAAGGGGGAGCAGCTGGGCAACCAGTACGGGCAGCTGGTCAACCTGTACATGGAGAAGGTGGCGAAGACCAAGGACTCGATGACGGGAAAGCCGTTTTCGGGACACGCGGTCTACGTGCCGGCGCCGCTGGACATCACCGGAAAGCCGGTGGAAGACGAGAAGGCGGGGTACGACCTCAATCTCATCACGTACCGGGAGATCGCCCATACCAAGTCCCGCACGGCCAGCAACTACTGGCTGCTCGCGTTGTTGCCGGAGAACTTCATCCTGGTACACCGGCAGGACGCGGAGCGGCTGGGCCTGAAGGACGGCGACCGGGTACGGGTCACCTCCGCCACCAACCCAGAGGGGATCTGGCCCGTGCTGGACGGGCACAGCAAGCCCATGGAAGGGCGGGTCCGGGTGACCGAGGGCATCCGGCCCGGCGTGGTGGCCTTCTCCCTGGGCCACGGACACTGGGCGTACGGGTCCGTGGATCTCGTGATCGACGGGAAGGTCATCAAGGGCGACCCACGGCGGGGCCGGGGGGTGCACGCCAACGCCGCCATGCGGATAGACCCGGTGCTGAAGAACACCTGCCTCAGCGACCCGGTGGGTGCGAGCGCGGTCTTCTACGACACGCGGGTGAAGCTGGTCAAGGTGTCGTAGCGGGAGGTCTGGGGGGAGGGGCGGGAAACATGGAGAAGGCCCGCAGGGACCACTGGCGGGTGAGGCGCCCCCGGTGGCCCTGGGTCTTGGGGGCCGCGGGGCTCGTGGTGGCTGCGGGGCTCGCGGTAGCCCTGTGGGGGACGGGCCCGGTGGCGGCCCCGCCCGGGCGGGCCGCCCTGGTGATGTACCAGCCACCCACCTGTGGCTGCTGCGCCAGGTACGCGGAGTACCTGGCAGCGTCGGGGTTCCCGGCGCGGGTGGTGAAGACGGAGGACATGGCCGCGGTGAAGCGCCGGCTGGGCGTGCCCAGGAGCCTTGAGGCGTGTCACACCGTGGCGGTAGAGGGGTACTTCGTGGAAGGCCACGTGCCCCGGGAGGCCATCACGCGCCTGCTGGCGGACCGGCCGCGGGTTTTGGGCGTCGCCCTGCCCGGCATGCCTTCTGGCTCGCTGGGCATGGACGGGCCCAAGGAAGGCCCCTTGGTGGTGTACGCGGTGACCGGTCCCGGCGCCTGGCGGGAGTTCGGGCGGTTCTGAGCCTTTCCCGCGGGGCCAGGCCGTGCACGTGGGCCGGACGCGTAGGCTACAGGAGTCCCCGCAACAGGTCCTGTAGGCGTTCCGCCAGGATGGCCGCTTTCTCTTCGGGCGGGCCTCAGAGGATCTCCCGCTTGCGCTCGCGGCCCTTGGCCGCGGTGATGGCCCCCACGGTGGTGGGCGACCCGGCACTTCCCACCAGCTCAGGATCCGTGTCGAGATCTTTCGCCCCCCAAACCGTGAGGGGGCAGTCCTCCGCCCACGCCATCCGGAGTGGGTCCAGGAACCTGGGCTGGTTCACCCCCACCCGCACCGAGACCACCGCGGGCAGGGGACGGCCACCACCTCGTACCCTCCCCCGAGCTCGCGCCGTACTTTGGCCTTTTGTACTTCCGGGAGCAGCTCCACTCGGGACGCGTTGGTGACGTGGGGGATCCCGAGCCACTCCGCGATCTGCGGGGGCACCTGGCCGGTGGCGCCGTCCGAGGACTCCTCTCCGCACAGGACCAGGTCGTATCCCCCGACCCGAGCGATGCCCTTGGCCACGGTGTACGCCGTGGCCAGGGTGTCCGCGCCCGCAAACACGCGGTCGCTCAGCAGGAAAGCGGCGTCCGCGCCCATGGCGAGGGCGGTGCGGAGGTAGGGCTCGAAGAACGGTGGGCCCATCGAGATCACACCCACCCACCCACCCCAGCGGTCCTTCAGCTCCAGGGCCATCTCCAGGGCGTGCAGGTCCGGCGGGTTGATCTCGGAGCGGGCCCGAGCCCGGTCCACCGTCTTGGTCTCCGGGTTGACCCGCACTTCCTCGGGCTTCGGTACCACCTTCAGGCAGACGAGGATGCGGGCTCCCCCCATGATCCCCCTCCGTTCTTGAGCCTCCGTAACTCCTCCAGGAAGGCGGGCAGGAAGGCGAACAGGTCGTCCACGATGCCGTAGTCCGCGTGGTCGAAGATGGGTGCTTCCTCGTCCACGTTGATGGCCACCACGGTTTCCGCAGCCTCGATCCCCACGGTGAACTGCATGGCGCCGCTGGCGCCGCACACGATGGCGAGTCTCGGCCGGGCCACGCATCCTGTCTGGCCGATCTGCCACTCCCTGGGCACCCACCCCGCGTCCACGGCGACCCGGGTGGCACCGACCCGGCCTCCCACCAGGTCGGCCAGCTCCTGGAGGAGCCGGAAGTCGCCACGGGTCCCCGCGCCCCCGACCACCAGGACCCTGGCGCTGCTGAGGTCTTCCGTCTCCGCCGCCTGCCGCTCGAGGACCTCGATGCGGCTCTGCCCCACCGGGACCTCCAAGCGCCGGACGGTGCCCCTCGGGGACTCCGGCACCGGCCGAGGGAAGACTCCGGGTCGCACCGTGGCCATCTGGGGCCGGTGCCGAGGGCACTCGATGGTAGCAAGCACCCCGCCCCCGAACCCCGCGGTGATCCCCTGCAGGAGGCCGGTTTCCGGTGCGATCCGCAAGTCTACGCAGTCCGCTACCAGCCCCGTGCGCAAGCGCGCCGCCAGACGCGCCGCCAGATCCCGACCGTTGGGGGTAGCCCCGACCAGGAGCACCTCCGGGCGGCGGTCCCGCACGAGGTGGAACAACACGTCCGTGTAGACGTCTGACCGGTACAGGTCCAAACCAGGGTGGTCCACGACCAGGACCTGGTCCGGGCGAAAGCGGGTGGCCTCCTCCGCGAGGGGTCCCACGCGAGAGCCCAGGAGGACGGCCACCAGTTCTGCCCCCCGGGCGTCTGCCAGCTGCCGCCCCTTGCCCAGAAGCTCCAAGCCGACCCCCGCGAGCCTGCCCTCGGAGTGCTCCAGGTACACCCACAGGCCCGCGGCTTCCTGCGGCCCGTAGAGGGATTCCACCACGGCTGCCTCCTACAACGCCTGAGCCACCAGCTCCGCCACGTCCAGGACCCGCAGCCCCTGGACCCCCACCACCTTCAGGCTGTCCTCCAGGCAGAGGACGCAGTGCGGGCAGGCGGTGGCCAGCACCTCCGCGCCGGTCTGTGCCGCCTGCTGGACCCGGAGGTTGGCAAAGCGCTCCTCCGCGGGCGTTTCCACCCACATCCGGCCCCCGCCGCCGCCGCAGCACAGGGCCTGCTCCCGGTTTTGCGGCATCTCCACCAGCTCCACCCCCGGGATGGCCGCCAGCAGACGCCTGGGCTCTTCGTAGATGCCGTGCCGCCGTCCCAGGTAACAGGGGTCGTGGTAGGTCACGCGGGCCCGCACTTCCCGGGTGAACCGCAGGCGGCCCTGTTCCAGCAGGCTTGCCAGGTACTTGGTGTAGTGCAGGGGCTGGAAGTCCCCCGTGAGGTCCGGGTAGAAGCGCCGGAACATGTCGTAGCAGTGGGGCGAGGTGGTGACCAGGGTCCGGACCCCCGTTTCGGCGAGGAACTTCGCGTGCTCCTCCACGTACCGCCGGAGGTAGGCCTCGTGGCCCAGGACGTACAGGCTCTCCCCGCAGCACCGCTCCCGCTCCCCCAGGGTGCCGAAGGAAACCCCGCTGTGGTGGAGGACGGAAACTAGGACCTTGTCCGGGAAAAGCGCCCTTCCGAAAGACGGACCGAGGTCCCCAAAAATCGCGAACAAGTTTTGGGTAGTCTAACGGCGCTTCGCGGCTACCCGGAAGCGCAGGTGGAAAGGCTGCAGTCCCGCCGCGGCCAGGTGCTCGGCCAGGACGAGGGGCGGGACCTGGGTGGCGCACAGGTCCGCGCGCTTCACCACGCCGTCCAGCCGCACGGACAGTACCAACCCCCACCGGTCCGGTTGCAAGGCCCGCAGGGCCTGGACCAGCCGGGCGAGGTCCTCCAGCCCCCCGGGCAGGGCCACCGAGAGCCGCACGCCGTCCAGGTCTCCGCCGCGCAGGTACACCAGGGCGTCAAACAGGTCGCTCTCGGTGACGATCCCCACCAGCTGGTCGCGTTCCAGGACCAGCAAGCACCCGATCTTGTGCTTCCGCAAGAGGGCCGCGGCCTCCTCCACGGGAGCGTCCGGGGTGGTGGTGTGCAGGTCCCGCACCATGACGTCGGAAACCCGCAACCGCTCGGGGAGCTCCACCCGCCGGCCGGTTCCGTCGCCCGCGGCCGGAGGGATGGCCGCCCGCATGAGGTCCGTCCACGTGACGAGGCCCACGAGCTTGGTGCCCCGGAGGACCGGCAGGTGCCGGATGCGCAGGGTCTGCATGCGCTCCAGGGCCTCCCGCAGGGACGCCGTGGGCGCGATGGTGGTCGGGTTGGCGGTCATCACATCACGTACGAGCATGGCACACACGGGGTTCTCTTCGCCGGGTCGTGCCCAGCACCCACCCCCACACGCGGGCAGTATGCGGGACCGCCTCCGGGCCTGGACATCGGGCGGGGTACCGATTTTCGGCATCGGGCCCGGACCCGACCGGCCTGGACGCCGGCTCAGGGGAGCGAGGAAGACGGCCCCGCGCGCACCAGCCGCTCGAGAAGGGCGAGCAAAGAGCGGTTCGCCTCGAGTTCTTTCCGGTGGAGGCGGCGGGCCTCGGACAGCTGCCGGCGGATGGCCTCTAGGACTTGTCGGTGCTTACGGAACTGCGGGCAAGATGCTCCCGGCCGTGTGGTTCGTGAAAATCCCGGCCGTGGCTTCCCGGACACGTTCCCACCCCCGGCCGGCAGGGTAGGCGCCGGGGGACGGGAAGGCTATCGGGCAGTGGCCGGAGAGGATCCGCCGCTGGGCCGTTGACCGGAGTCTACGGGGATGCGGGCCAAGACGGTGGTGCCTACCCCGGGCACCGACAGGACCTGGACCGTGCCCCCCACCAGCTCTGCCCGTTCCCGCATCCCCGCGAGGCCGAGGGTCCGGCGGTCCAGTTGGTCGGGGTCGAAGCCGACCCCGTCGTCCCGCACCATGACCAGGAGGACGTCACCCCGGCGGTCCAGCCGGACGTCCACCCGCTTGGCCCGGGCGTGCCGCAGGACGTTGGTGAGGGCTTCCTGCACAATGCGGAAGGCCACGGTTTCCACGTCCGCGGGCAGGCGGCAGTCGAGGCCCGAGGTGTCCACGTGCACCTCCAAGCCCGCGGGCCGCACGTAGGCTTCCGCGTACCAGCGCACCGTGGGGGCAAGGCCCAGGTCGTCCAAGATGGCGGGCCGCAGTTCGTGCACCAGCTTGCGGAGCTCGTCCAGGCCTTGCTGGGCCAGGTCGTGGAGACGCCGGAGCTGTGCCGCCAAGGGGTTGCTGTCGGACTCCGCCTCGGTGGCCAGCTGGGCGAGCTGGATGATGAGGGCGGTCATCATCTGGCCGGCGTGGTCGTGGAGGTCCCGGGCGATCCGTCGCCGTTCCTCCTCCTGGGCCACCAGGAGGCGTTGGAGGAGCTGCCGGCGCACGTGTTCCTGCTCCCGGACCTGTTCGAACAGCCGCGCCCGCTGGATGGTGACGGCCAGTTCGTGGCCCACCGCTTCCAGCATGTCCAGCTCCTCCTCGGTAAAGGTGCGCCCGGGGGGCAGCATCAGGTTGAGGATGCCTACGGTCTCGTCCTGCGCCACGAGAGGCACGGAAGCGTGGCGGTGCCGGTCCGCGTTCTGCGGAAGCGCCTGTTCCAACCGCAGGCACTGAATCACGTTCACGGGCTCCCGGAGGGTACCCTCCCGGAGCATGCTGATGCACCGACAGTCCCCGGCCATGCGCCGCTTGCCCGCCACGGCCAGGGGCGCAGGCAGGTTGACGTCCGCGGCGAGGTGGAACTCCCCGGGGTTGGGGCCGTGCAAGAAGATCCACCCTGCCTCCACGTCCAGCAGCTCGCAGATCCGCCGCAGGGCTCCGTCCAGGGCCTCCCGGAGGGTGTAGGACCGGTTGAGCACCTCCGAGATGCTCCGGAAGATGGCGGTGTGCCGGGCCAGCTCCACCGGGACGCTCCTGCCAGGGCGGGGACGAGCCCCTTTCATGGTACCCGACGAGGCAAAAAAAGACCCGGAGCGGTCTGGCGGGCCGGGGCGGGGCTTGGGTCTGCACCAACCGCGGGGGACCCCTGTCCCGGAAAAGCCCTCCGCCGGGTGGATCAGCGTGCCAGCACGCCGGGAAGCTGTCCCGGCACAACCGGGTGATCTAACGGGGCACGTTCCGCCAGGGGTCTCCCGGCCAGGTCTCCATGCGGGCCTGGCGGTCGTCGAACCGGTAGGTGAGCCGGCTTTCCACCCGGACCACACCGTCCACGGTGCCCACCCAGCGCTCCGCCAGCTCCTTGTCCGACCGCCGCTCCACCTCGCCCTCCAGGGTCACCACCCCCTCGTGGACCTCGATGGTCAGGTCCGAGGGGTCGATCCACAGCTCCTCCAGGAGGGCCCGGCGCACCGCTTCCTTGATCTCCTCGTCCGACCGCACCAGAGCCCGCAGCACGTCCGCGCGGCTCACGATGCCGACCAGCTGCTCGCCGCGGACGACAGGGACCCGGTTGATCTGCCGGCGGGCCATGAGGGCGGCCACCTCCCGCACCGGCGTGTCCTCCGGGACCGTGACCACGGGGGAGGTCATCACGTCCCTGGCCACCATTCCCTCCGCCTTGCGTTCCGCCTCCGCCACCTGGCCCCGCCGGAACAGCCGCAGGATGCCCCCTTCTTCCGCCACCTCCGGCCGCTCCTTGTACAGGAGGTCCGCTTCCGTGACGATCCCCACCAGCTTCCCGTCGGAAACCACGGGGACGCCGCTGATGTGGTGCGTCAGCAAGAGCTGGGCGATCTCCTTCACGGGCGTGTCGGGACTCACCGTGATCACCGGAGAGGTCATCACGTCCCGGGCTAGCAGCCGCACACGCGGCGGGGTCGTCGCCATGGTCCACCTCCCCTCAGGTCTGTGCCCGCGGCGGCCAGCAGGCCCGGTCACCGGCCGCGCCGACCCAGTCTATAGTACCCGGCACCACCCCAGCTGTCCCGGGTCGCTTACCCTGTGGCCACCGCGTGTCCTGCGGCGCGGGCCGTCCGGGCCGGGACCACCAGCACGGGCACCGACGCCCGGCGGAGTACCGTCTCCGCCACGCTCCCCAGCAACACCCGCGGCAGGCCCGTGCGCCCGTGGGTGCCCATGACGATCAGGTCCGCTCCGTAGCGCTCCGCGGCGTCCAGGATGGCCTGGGCCACGGGCCCGTCGGGTACCACCTCCACCCGGAACCGCGCGGGGGCTTCCTCCAGCTGTCCCAACTTGCTGCGGATCTGCATCCGCAGGTTCTCCAGGACCTGGTCCAGGTACAGGCTGGGGGCCTCCCGCTGCAGCTCCTCGAAGCTGGAGACGTCGTACACGTGCAGAAACACCAGCTCCGCGCCAAAAGCCCGGGCCAGCTCCGCCGCCGTGGCGCACGTGCCCTCTGTGGTCTCCCCCAGGTCCACCGCCACCAGGATCCGCTCCACCTTCCGCATGGTCTACCGCCTCCTTCCCGCTCCCTTTCGAGGCTAAGGGCTGCCGGCCCGCCAGGCTATCCGGACGGTGTCTGATTGCTCGGACCCGGAGAATCCGTCCTACACCGGATCGCGGGCAGTCCAGAAAATCCAGCCGCGGACGGATGGCGGGGAACCGGGCCGGGCGCTACGGTGGGAGCGGACCCGTTGGGTCTGTCACGGCGGCAGGCCCGACGGGTCTTTTGTCAGACCGGGACGAGGAGCGGAACATGCGGTTCACCAGGGAAGCGGAGTACGCCCTGCGGGCCCTGGCCTTCCTGGCCTCCGTGCCCCTGGGGCAGGTGCGTCCTGCCAACCAGGTGGCGGAGGCCTGCGGGCTGCCTGGCCCCTTCCTCAGCAAGACCCTCCGCAAGCTGGCACGGGGCGGGGTCCTGCGGTCCGCGAGGGGCCGCAGCCGCGGCTACGGGCTTGCCCGCCCGGCGCGGGAGATCAGCGTGCGGGAGGTCTTAGAAGCGGTGGAGGGGAGGGACGCCTTCCGGCGGTGCGTGTTCTGGGACTCCCGCTGTTCCGAGGACCGGCCCTGCGCCCTGCACGGGGCGTGGGCCACGGTCCGTGGAGAGCTGTTGGCGAACCTGGAGCGGATGACCCTGGAGGACGTACGGGCTGCGTGGTGGGCCCGGGACCCGCCGGGAACCCCGGCTGCAGCGGTGTCTTCCAGACGCTGACGCTGAAGGAAACCATCGGGAGGGAGGTGGAGTATGCGGTGGAGCCGGATTGGTGCCTTCGCGGGCCTCGCCCTGGCGGTGGTCTTGGCCGGCGCCCTGGCAGGGCAGGCCCAGCGCACGGGGACCCTGCCCCAGGACGTGCAGAGCCTGATCGAGGCGAAGGGCTTGACCCCGGACCAGGTTCGGGCCGCCATTCAGACGTACGTCCCGCCTGGCAAGTACGACGAGTACCTCATGTTCTCGTCCGCGGGCCAGGGCGGACAGGTGCTGGTGTTCGGCATCCCCTCCATGCGCCTCCTGCGGGTGATCGGGGTGTTCGCCCCTGAGCCCTGGCAGGGCTACGGGGTCGGCTCGGAGGAAACCGAGACCATTCTCGGCTGGCGCAGCAAGGACCCGCGCCTGGCGTGGGGGGACACCCACCACCCGGCCCTGAGCGAGACCAACGGGGAGTACGACGGGAAGTGGCTGTTCATCAACGACAAGGCCGGGAGCCGCATTGCGGTCATCGACCTCCGGGACTTCGCCACCAAGCAGATCGTGACCAACCCCAACGCGGTGTCGAACCACGGTGCGGTGGTGAGCCCCAACACGGAGTACGTGTTGGAGGTGACCCAGTACGCGGGACCCTTCCCCTTCCGCCACGTGCCCCTGACCCAGGAGAACTACAACCGGCACTTCCGGGGGCTGGCCACCTTCTGGAAGTTCGACCGCACGAAGGGCCGCATTGACGTGAGCAAGTCCTTCCAGATCGAGCTGCCACCCTACTGGCAGGACCTGGCGGACTTCGGGAAGCTGGAAAGCCACGGCTGGGCCTTCTGGAACTCCTTCAACAGCGAGCGGGCCATCGGCGGGACCCTGGAGAAGAAGCCGCCCATCGAGATCGGGGCCTCCGCCCGGGACATGGACTACCTGCACATCGTGAACTGGAAGCGGGCGGAAGAGCTGGTGGCGCAGGGCAAGTACCAGGTGGTCAACGGGATGAAGGTGATCCGCCTCAAGGACGCGGTGGAGGCCGGCATCCTTTACCTGGCTCCTGAACCCAAGAGCCCCCACGGGCTGGACGTGGCCCCGCGGGGAGACTACATCGTGGTGGGCGGCAAGCTGGACCCCAACGTCACCGTGTACAGCTTCCGGAAGATCCAGGAGGCCATCCGCAACAAGGCGTTCAGCGGCCGGGACGACTACGGGATCCCCATCCTGAAGTTCGACGCGGTGGTGGCCGCCCAGGTGAAGGTGGGCCTGGGGCCGCTCCACACCATGTTCGACGACAAGGGCAACGGCTACACGAGCCTGTTCCTGGACAGCGCGGTGGCCAAGTGGACCCTGGGCCCGCCCTACAACCCGCCGGACCGGGCGTGGAAGCTGGTGCAGAAGCTGCCCGTGCAGTACAACATCGGGCACCTGACCGCGGTGGAGGGCGACACGGTGAAGCCCGGCGGCAAGTACCTGGTGGCCCTGAACAAGTGGTCCGTGGACCAGTACAAGAACGTGGGGCCTCTGCTGCCGCAGAACTTCCAGCTGATCGACATCAGCGGCGACGAGATGAAGCTGCTGAGCAACACGCCCATCGGCATCGGGGAGCCGCACCTGGCCCAGATCATCCGGATGGACCGGGTGAAGTCGTGGGAGGTCTACCCGGTGGGCACCAACCCGCTCACCATGCGGCCGGACCCCAACGCGGTGAAGGCGGGCCAGCAGCGGATCGTGCGGCAGGGCCGCACCGTGCGCGTGTACATGACGGCCATGCGCAGCCACTACGTCCCTGACCGGGTGCGAGTGAAGCGGGGAGACACCGTGATCTTCCACATCACCAACATCGAGCGGACCAAGGACGCCATCCACGGGTTCGCCATCGACCGGCACAACGTGAACCTGAGTCTCGAGCCCGGCAAAACGGAGACCGTGGTTCTGAAGGCAGAACGCCCGGGCGTGTACCCGTTCTACTGCACGGAGTTCTGCAGCGCGTTGCACCTGGAGATGATGGGATACCTGGAGATCGAACCGTAGAGACGCGTGGGGGAGCGGGCAGCGCCCGCTCCCCCACGGCCGTGTTCGGGAGGTGCGGTGTTGAAGCGGGAAACGCAGCGGGGAGGGCTCCGGACAGTGCGTCGGCTCCTGGTGGCGGCGGCTTTGCTCGTGGTTTCCCTGGCCTTCCCCTACTGGCAGCTGACCCTGTACGCGCCCCAGTACCCGGGAGGACTCCGGGCCCTGGTGTACCTCACCCACGTGGCCGGGGACGCCCAGGAGATCTCCAACCTCAACCACTACATCGGGATGAAGGCCCTGGATGACGCGGCTCCGCTGGAACGGGCCCTGGCGGCGCCCCTGGTGCTGCTGTTCGGGGTGCTGGCTGTGCTGTCCGGGACCCTGGGGGGGCCATGGCGGTGGCTGTTGCGCCTGCCCTTGGTCTTGTTCCCCCTCGGCTTCTTCCTGGACCTGAGCGCGTGGCTGTGGTACTACGGGCACTCCATGGACCCCGCGGCCCCGATTCGCCTCGAACCCTTCATGCCGGTGGTGCTGGGCCGCGGGGTCATCGCACAGTTCCGCACCGTGGCCACCTTCCACGTGGGGTTTTTCCTGAGCGTCCTCGCGAGTGCGCTGGCGCTGTACGACCTGCGGGGCACCCAGCGCAAGACCGTACCGGTTCCCGCCGGCGGCCCGGTGCGGTCCGTGGAGGTGGCCGCCCGGTGAGGTGGGCCTGGGTGGTGGCGGCCTTGCTTTGGGCTGCGCTGCCGGCGGCCGCCTCCCCCACGCTGCAGGACCTGGTGGACGCCGCCCCCGCGGGTTCCGAGGTGGTGGTGCGGGGGGTCGTGCGGGGGCCCCTGGTGGTCCGCAAACCGCTGCGGATCGTGGGTGACCCCGGGGCGGTGGTGGACGGAGGTGGGGAGGGAACCGTGGTGCGGGTGGAGGCCCCCGGCGTCTACCTCGGCAAGCTGAGGATCCGCGGGAGCGGGTCGGAGCTGAACACCGAGGACGCGGGGGTGTACGTGGGTGCACCCGGGGCGGTCCTAGAGGACCTGGAGCTGGTGGACGTGTTGTTCGGGCTGAACCTCAAGGGCGCGCACGGCAGCGTGGTCCGCCGCGTGCGGATCTCCGGCAAGCCCCTGCCCCTGAACCGCCGTGGCGACGCCGTCCGGCTGTGGTACAGCCGGAGGGTGACCCTCACCGAGGTGCGCGTGGAAAACATGCGGGACGTGCTCATGTGGTTCACGGAGGACTCGGTCCTGCACCGCCTGGAGGTGCGGGGCTCCCGGTACGGGGTCCACTACATGTACGCCCACCGCACCCCGTTGCTGGACAGCAGCCTGGAGGGCAACGCGGTGGGGGCCTACGTCATGTACAGCACGGGAGTGCGCGTGGAGGGAAACCGCTTCCTGCACAACCGGGACGTGCCCGGGGTGGGCCTGGCCTTCAAAGAGTCCGACGCGGTGGTGGTGCGCCGCAACGCGGTGGTGGGGAACGCGGTGGGGATCTACCTGGACGCCACACCGATGGGTGGGGAGGGGAGGGGTCGGTTCGAGGACAACGTGGTGGCGGGAAACGGTGTGGGGCTGGTGGTCCTCAGCAACGTGGCCGGCAACACCTTCGTGGACAACGTCTTCGAGGCCAACGGAGAGCCGGTGCGGACGGAGGGCGGGTCCAACGCGCGGAATCGCTGGTGGGAAGCGGGCCGCGGGAACGCGTGGGACGGGTACGCGGGGTTGGACCTGGACGGAGACGGGGTGGGGGAGTTTCCGTACCGCCTGCGCCGCTGGTTCGAGGCGGTCACGGACACAGTCCCCGCGGCCCGGATCCTGCACGGCAGCCCCGCGGTGGCGGCCCTGGAACGGGCAGCGCAGGCGGTCCCCCTCTTCCCGCCCCAGGTGGTCCTGGAGGACCCACGTCCCCTGGTCCGAGCACGGGTCCCCGAGGAGTTCCGCCACGCGGACCGGTCTTTGGCCTTCGCACTAGCCTCCGCGGGGGTTGCGGCGCTGGCCGCGGCGGGGGTGTGGGGGGCCTGCCGGCGCAGGCCGTGGGAGGTGAGGCTGTGATCGCTTGGCGCGACGTGACCGTGCGGTACAAGGGCCAGGCGGTCCTCCGGAGCGTGTCCCTGGAAGTGCCCGGGGGCCAAAAGCTGGCCTTGGTGGGGCCCAACGGGGCCGGCAAGACCACGTTACTGCGGACGCTGGTCGGGTTGGTGCCTTACTCCGGCACCGTGCTGGTGGACGGGGTGGACGCGAGAGCTCGTCCCGTGGAGGCCCGGCGCCGGGTGGGCTACGTCCCGCAGCTGGTGGCATTCCCCCCTCACCTCACGGCCGGGGAGGTGGTGGCCCTGGCCCAGGAGCTCCGGGGCCTTCCCCCGGATCCGGCACCGGTGCTGCAGGCAGCAGGGCTGGGGCCGCACGGCCGCAAACGCGTCGGAGAGCTGTCCGGAGGCATGCTGCGCCGGCTGGGGGTGGCCGTGGCCCAGCTGGGCGACCCTCCTGTGCTGGTCCTGGACGAGCCCACCAGCTACCTGGACCGGGAGGGGGAGGCGTGGCTGGTGCACTGGTTGCGGAGCGCGGCAGGCAGGACGGTGGTGGTGGCGAGCCACCAGCTGCGCGGCCTGGACCGGCTGGTGGACCGTGTGGTGCTCCTGGACGCAGGCCGCGTGGTAGCAGACGTGGCGGCCGAGGACCTGCGGCGCCTGCACTGGGTCGAGGTGGTGGCCGTGCCTTCAGAGCTTCCGGACCTGCCCGAGGAGGTCCGGGTGCTGGCGGGAAGCAACGGCGCCCTGCACCTCCGGGTCCCGGACCACCGGCTGCGGGAGGTCCTGGAGATCCTGGATCAGCGGGCGGTCCGGGTGCACGAGCCGGAGCCCGAAGAACTGATCCGGGAGGTGTTAGGGTGACCGGGTGGGCGGTGGTGGCGTCTTGGGACGTGCGGGCCGCCCTGCGGGACCGGTGGCTGTGGGCTCTGGCGGTGGCCTTCGGGTCCATGACCCTGGCCGCTTCCGCGGTGGCGCTTTCGGGGCTTCGGGTGCTGGGGCTTTCGTCCTTCGACCGGGCGGCGGCAGCCTTGGTGCACCTGTCCATGCTGTTCGTGCCGTTGCTGGGGCTGGTGCTGGGAGGACTGTGGATCGCGGGCGAACGGGAAAGCGGCGCCTTGGACTTCCTCCTGGCCCAGCCCTTGGACCGCCGGGCCCTGTACGCGGGCCGCTACCTGGGCCTGGCGGGGGCCGTGACGGGCGCCACGTGGCTGGGGTACGGCACCGCGGGCGTGGTGCTGGCGTGGGGTGCGGGCACGGACCGCCTTCCCGCGTTCTTGTGGCTGGTGTTCCTGTCCACCCTGCTAGGCTTGTCCTCCCTTTCGGTGGGGCTGGCCATCTCCGCGGCGGCGCCCAACCGCGGCAGGGCCTTGGGCGCTGCACTCCTGGCGTGGCTGGCCCTGACGGTGCTCACGGACCTGGGCGTGCTGGCGAGCGCGGTGGCGCTGCGGCTTCCCGCGGCGGTGGTCCTGGCCCTGGCCGCCGCCAACCCGGTCTCCGCCTTCCGGATGGCGGCCCTGGCGGTGGTGACGCGGACCCCGGAACTTCTGGGCCCCGTGGGGATGGTGGCAATAGACCGTCTTGGAGCCACGGGGACCGCGGTGGCTCTGAGTGGAGTACTGGTGGTGTGGGCCGCAGCGGGTCTTGGGGTGGGCCTGAGGCGGTTCCTCCAGGGCTCCGGGCCGTGAGGTGGCTCTCCCTCCTGCTGGCCGTGCTCCTGGCCGGCTGCAGCGCCCCCGGGGGCTCGGCTGAGGTGCGCGGACAGGGCTGGACCGCGACCCTGGAGTGGTCTCCCCAGCGGCCGAAGGCGCTTCAGCCTGCACGCTTGGTGTTGAGGATCCGCGATCTTTCCGGCAGGCCCTTGCCCGTGGAGGCCCTGGAGGTCCGGGCGGACATGCCTGAAATGTCGCATGATCCGGACCGCCTTCAGTTCCAGAGGACCGCGGAAGGAACCTACGAGGCCACCCACAATTTCTCCATGGACGGCCTCTGGAGGGTGCAAGTCACGGGGACTGTCCCGGGCGGTCGGCTGGAAGCCAGCTTCGAGCTGACTGTGGGGGCTCCGTAGGTCGCCGGCGTCTGCCCGCACGCGCCGCGAGGCGTTTCCGGAATCGCCCCAAACGGCTTTTGGGGTGGTGGAGGAGCGGTACGCAGGCGGCCTCGCGCGGCCGTCGGGCGAAGACGAAGGCGAGGACCTGCCGTGGACGAGCGGGTTCTGGCGCGGGCCCAGGAGTGGTTCGGAGGCGACCTCCTGCGGGCCCAGGTGTTCCTGCAGCGCTACGCCCTGCGGGACCTGGAGGGCCGTCTTCTGGAGGTCACTCCCGAGCAGATGTGGGACCGGGTGGCGCGTCACGTGGCCCGGGCGGAGGACGACCGGCGTGCGTGGCGGTCCCGGTTCCGCGGTCTGCTGGAAGGTTTCCGGTTCGTGCCCGGCGGGAGGATCCTCTTCGGCGCAGGGAACCCGCGCCGGGTGACTCTCTTCAATTGCTACTTTGTGCCCATCCGGTCCGACTCCGTGGCGGGGATCACCCGGTGGATGGCGGAAGCGGCCCGTACGTACGCCGCGGGGGGCGGGGTGGGCACCAACGTGGACGTCCTGCGGCCGCGGGGCTCCGCCACCGCCAGCGCGGGGCTGGTGGCCAGCGGTCCCGTGAGCTTTATGGAGGTGTTCAGCGCCCTCACGGGGGTCATGGGCTCCGTGGAAGGACGGCGGGGGGCCCTCATGATGACCCTGCGGGTGGACCACCCGGACGTGGTGGAGTTCGTGGGGAGCAAATCGGACCCGCAGCGGGTGCGGGTGCAGCACGCCAACATCTCCCTGCGGGTCCCCGACGCCTTCTTCGCGGCCTTGGACGGGGACCGACCCCTGCGGCTTTGGTTCCGGACGCCCCGGGAGCAGGTAGAACGTACGGTCCCGGCGAGGGACGTCTGGGAAAGGGTGGTGGACGCCGCGTGGGCCAGCGCGGAGCCCGGCCTGCTGTTCTGGGACACCGTCACCCGCGAGGCCACCGCGCAGTACGGCGGCCTGGAGGTGGAAGGGGTGAACGTGTGTGGGGAAGTCCCCATGGAGGCGTACGGGGCGTGCAACCTGGGGAGCCTGAACCTGGGCGCCTTTGTGCGGGAACCCTTCCGGCCCGGGGCCCGGGTGGACTGGGCGGCGTTGGAGGAAGCCGTGGCGCTGGCCGTCCGGTTCCTGGACGACGTGGTCACCGTGGGGGCGCCTCGGCATCCACTCCGGGCCCAACGGGAGGCTTCCCTGCGCAGCCGCCGGGTAGGCCTCGGTGTGATGGGGTTGGCGGACGCCATGGCCATGCTCGGCCTGCGGTACGGGGCGGAGGAGTCGCTGCGGTGGGCGGAGGACTGCCTGCGCCGGGTTCGGGACGCGGCGTACGCGGCCAGCGTGGAGCTGGCGCGGGAGAAGGGAAGCTTCCCCGTGTTCGACCCCCGTCGGCACGAGCAGAGTCCTTTCGTACAGCGGCTCCCCGAGGGGCTCCGCCGGGCCCTCCGGCGCTGGGGGCTGCGGAACGCTGCCCTGCTGGCCGTCGCCCCCACGGGGTCCATCTCCCTCCTGGCAGGGGCCTCCAGCGGTATTGAACCCATCTTCGGCATCCGGTACACGCGCCTCGTGGCGGGGCAGCGCCATGCCGCCCAGCACCCTCTGTTGGACCTTTACCGCCGCGAGACGGGGAGGGAGGACCCCGACTGGCCCACCGCCCACCAGGTGGACCCCCTGAGCCGGGTGCGGCTGCAGGCCGCCGCGCAGCGGTACGTGGACCAGAGCATCTCCTCCACCGTGAACCTGCCGGCCTCCGCAGGCCCGGAAGTGGTGGAGCGGGTGTACCGTGCTGCGTGGGAGCTGGGGTGCAAGGGCATCACGGTCTTCCGGGAGGGCAGCCGGGCGCCGGTGTTGGAGGCGGCGGGTTCCCCGGTGGCGGTCTGCACCCTGTGCGAGCCAGGCCCGGAAGGAGCGGGTTCCCTTCCTTCCGATTGAGGGCGGGCTCACCGCCCGCTTCCGTCCACCGCGTCCACCACCCTGAGGAAGGAGACTTCCGCGGCCTGGCATACGGCTTCCACGGACGTGGCGTCGCGGGCCTGGAACAGGTACATGACGCGCCCGTCGCCCGGCACCCAGACGGCGCGCAGGTACCGGACCACGTCGCCCCTGGCAACCGCCTGCTCGCATGCCCGCTGGATGCGCGCCTCGGAGCCCGCCAGCTGCTCCCGCGTCATCCCCGGGAGATCGCAGTCAGCCATGTACGTGTGCATCGGCGCCACAGCGGCCTCCCGCTTCCCGGTGGTGTGTACCCGTGGCTCTGGTCGGAGGAGCGGCTTCGGACGGAGCCACTCCAACTGGTGTCCCTGCACCCACCGGGGCCTGTGCTTCAGGGTAAGCGCGTGAGGGCTCGGGGGAATCCCCAGGAATCAGGATTTGGACCGGAAAGGCCAGCGGGTGGGCGATCCAGCGCGGGTAGAATGAGGGGGGCTGCCGGAGGCGAGGGAGGGCACGGGTGAGGGAGGAAGCCAGGCGCTGGTTGGTACAGGGCGACGCGGATCTGGCCCACGCCCGGGCGAGCATCCAGACGGGCTTCTACTTCGCGTCGGCGTTCGCATGCCACCAGGCTGTGGAGAAGTGGCTCAAGGGTACCATCATCCATCTCCGGCGGACCCTGCCCCCCAAAACTTGCAACCTGGTGGAGCTGGGGCGGGTGCTGGAAGTGCCCGAGGATGTCATGAGCGACCTGCGCCTACTCAATCCCGAGTACGCCACCTCTCGTTACCCGGACGCCGCCAACGGGGTGCCGGCGGAGAACTACGACGAGCGGCGCGCCAACATGTTGCTCCAGGCCGCGGAGCGGATACAGCGATGGGTCACCTCGGCGTTGACCGGGAGCGGCTGGACGCCTTCCTGAAACGCGTTCAGGGTCGGTTCCCCCTCCACCGGGCGATCCTGGTGGGCTCGCGGGCCCGGGGCGACGAGCTGATGGAGAGCGACTACGACCTGGTACTGGTCTCCCCGGCCTTTGCGGGGCTCTCGTGGCGCGAGCGGGTCGCCGCGGTGCTGGAGCTTTGGGACATGGAGGTGGACCTCCAACCTCTCTGTTACACGCCGGAGGAGTACGCGAGGAAGGTGGCGGAGCTCAGCTCTGTGGCGGAGGCCACCAGGGACGGGCTAGTGCTCCCGGTCCCAGGGGCCCCCGGGGCGTAGGGAGCCGGAGGTTCCGGGCAGTGGGTGGAAGGCCCCGCGCTGAGGACGGAGGGGCAGCCTCGGAGTATGAGCGCGGGCGCCACGGAGCAGGAGCTCAGCTTACCCCGGGGGCGGGCCCATGATCTCGATGCCGAACCGAAGCGCGGTCTCCGCCAGGGCCGCCGCGGCGTCCGGCGTTGGGGGGCCGGAGGGAGGTGGGAGCTCGGGGCGGAGAGCTGGTCGTCCCATGGTGCGCACGAAGTTCTCGAAGTCGCGCTGGGTGGTGACGGTGAGCCAGCGGGCACCCTCCGGGGACTCCACTCGGTAGGTATGAGGGAGGCCTTTGGGCGCGAGGAGGGTCTGTCCGGGGCCGACGGTCCGGTCCTGTCCGGCGACGTGCAGGCGCAGCGTGCCCTCCAAGACGCAGAAGACCTCGTCCTCGGTGTGGTGGACGTGCAGGGGCGGGGAGTCGCCCGCGGGCGCCCGGTGCTCGAGGACCGAGATGTGGTCGGTGTTCTCCGCCCAGGCGACGCGCACGGTGACCAGCGTGTCCAGGAACCACAGGGAGTCTGTCGCCATGGCTTCCCCTTTCAGGCGGTGCACTCGCCGCGGGCCGAGGCGGTCACGGGACCACTACCACGCCCTTCATCCCCAAGGCCGCGTGGACAGAGCACCAGTAGGTGTAATGGCCCCGTGCGGTGAACCGGAGGCTGTACGTGTGGGGGCCAGGAGCTCCGAGGGGCATGAGGATCCCCGAGTTCGCGTAGCCGTTGCCCCCGTACTCCTTGTGGGGTGTTGGTGCTACCACCACCGGGTTGAGGAGGAGCTTGGGAGGCCCGGAGGACTGCGGTTGTGGGACCACGAAGGGCGGCACCGGCCTCCCTCCCACGAACGTCACCGTGTGGATCTCGAAGGGATCCGCCATCTCCCACGTCACCGTGCTACCCGCCCGGACCACTACTGGGTCTCGGGTGTACCGCATGAGCGAGTACCCCTTCTGCGCATCCCCCACCATCCGTACCCGAACCCCACCGCCCGCCACCTGGGCCCGCAGGTGCCCGAGGGCCTGCTCCCCGGCCCGCAAACTCGCCGCCCGCTCCTGCCGGGCCCTCTGCAGGGCCTCGGTGGGCGTCAGCGGCAGCCGCTCCCCCGCCGGGTGGACCCGCACCGCTCCGGACATGGCAGGACCGTGGATGATGCACACATACGTGTAGGTCCCGGGCTTGGTGAACGTGAGGGCGTAGCGGAGGCGGGCCCACTCCTTGGGATCCTCTGGAGGGGTGCCGGAGTTCCGGTAGCCGGACCCGTCGTACGTCCTGGGACCCTGCGGAAACACCACCTGCGGGTTGAGGTACCGCTTCCCTCCCTCCTCTACCACGAGCGGGGGGACCGCCTGTCCACTCGTGAAGGCCGCGTTGTGGAACCCTGCAAACTGCCAGATCACCGTGTCCCCCGCGTGGACGTCCAGCACCCGCGGGAAGAAAGCGTTGGCAAAGACGGCGCCCTGGTGGCTCACACCGCCCGCGATGACTCTCCAAGTCCTCGGAGTCTGGGCTGGCGCGGGCAGCGCAATTCCTGCCAGTCCCATGGCTGCACCCAAGACGGGGACGAGTATCCACCGCATGTTCACCGATCCCCCCTCCGAACCCCTCCGGTGCTGCCGACACGCCAGAGGGGAGGTGTCGAGGGCAAGCTAAGGCGCTCGGAAGGGAAGCGTCATCCTGAGAATTCGGTATTTCGGGGGCGAGGAATCCCCCCAGGGGGCGGACGGGCAGCCCAGGTTCTCGGCGGCCGGGTGACGGGCAAAGCCCGGCCACTCGGGAACGTGGACTGAATGCGGCTGCGCACCCCGTCCGTCGGGGCAGCCGCCCGTCGGCGGTCAGGGGCTTCCGGGAGCCAGCGGGCCGCCTCCAACATGAAGTCGACAAGGACTGCCCCCGCAGGCTTGCCGCCGCCCTTTGAGGCGGTGGAGGTGCTCGTCGACGTACGGTCCTCGCTTCGCCCGGCAAGGGTTGGAGGCTGGGGGACGGAGCTGGGGCCGGGGGATAGGACAGTCCTTGAGTATGACCCGGGCGGCAGGCCGGATGTGGCAAGCTGGGGCGCGCGGGGCACCGTATCGTCTCCCGCCCCGGTGGTGGCACAATGGGTCAGAGGTGAGGGAGATGGCCATCGAGCTGGACCTTTTGCACCCGGTGACGGACGAGGAGCTGCTGCGGCTCTCGGACCGGAACCCCGGGTACCAGTTCGAGCGCACCGCGGACGGGAGGCTGGTGGTGAGCCCTACGGGGAGCAAGAGCGATTGGCGCAGCGTGGAGATCGCTTACCAACTCAGGCGCTGGAACGAGCAGAGGGGGCTCGGTGTGGTCTTCGGCTCCTCCGCAGGCTTTCGCTTGCCAGATGGATCGGTGCTCTCTCCGGATGCCTCATGGGTGCGGCGGGAGCGGTGGGAACGGCTGAGCGCCGAGGAGCAGGAGGGGTTTGCGCCTCTCTGCCCGGACGCCGTCTTCGAGATCCGGTCGCCCTCGCAAACGCCGCAAGAGCTCCGAGAGAAGATGCGGGCCTACCTCCGGAACGGGGCTCGGATCGGCGTGCTCCTCGACCCCTACGCCCGCACCGTGGAGGTGTACCGGCCGGGCCAAAAGCCGGAGCGGCACGAGAATCCCGAGCGGGTGGCCTTAGACCCGGAACTGCCGGGGTTCGTCCTAGAGCTCGGGCCGGTCTTTGAGGAGTAGGCCGTCATTTCACGATGAGCGTGCCCACCATGCCCGCCTTGGCGTGGCTGCCCCCACCTCCCGTGGACAGCTGGCAGCCGATCTCAAACGTGCGCTTCCGCGTCGGAGTCAAGGTAAGCGTCACCTTCTTACCCGGGTCCAGCGCCACCTCGGCGAGGCGCGACGTTCGGTTCTGAGCCCGCGGGCCGTTTCGTGGTAGGAGCGGGGCCGGGGGCCTGCCTGGCGGGACACGTCGGGCGTTGCCCCTTAGTTCAGACCATGTCATGTGTACATATGAGGTGATCAATATGAGGAGCGTGAGCGTGGCGGAAGGGCGTCGTCGCCTGGCAGAGCTCATCCGGGAAGCGGAGGCAGGACGCTCCGTGACCATCCTGCGGAGGGGGAGGCCCGTGGCGGTGCTGGTCTCCGCTGGCACCTATGGGCGCCTGGAGCGGGCTGCGGCGTACCTAGGGGCCTTAGAGATTTCTGAGAGGCTCGCAGCCCGGCCTGGAGTTCCGAGCGCGTTGGAGGTCGCCCGGGCGGCCCGGGAGGAGCTGGAGGAACGCCGTTGAGGAACGTGGTGGCGGACGCCAGTGTCCTGCTGGCCTTTTACCTCCCTGCCGAGCCGTACAAACAAGCCGCCATGGCGATCCTCAAGGCCTTCACCGAGGGCAGGATCCGGCTGGTGGTGCCTGCCCTCGCTCCTTATCAGTTCCTCAACGGCCTGGTGAGGGGCGGGCGAGGCCTGCGGGCCGGAGAGCGGCTTCCGCTGGAGGAGGCCCTTGCGATCCTGCAGGCGTTTCTGGCCCTGCGCGTGGAGGCGGTGGCTGTGGACGGTATGGAGGAGGTCCTGAGGACCGCGGCCGAGTGTGGGTGCTCTGCGTACGACGCCGCGTACCTCGCGCTGGCGGAGCGGCACGGGTGGGAACTGGCCACAGGGGACGAGCGGTTCTTCCGAGCGGCCTCGGGGTGCTTTCCGTCCGTTCGGAGGGTTGAGGACCTAGCCCGCGAACTCGGGTAAGCGGAGGCGAGGGCAGCGGCGGCGTTCCCAACTAGGATGCGAGAGAGTTCGCCCCCCCGCGGGTGTACGGATGTGAGGAGACCACCCCAAAAATCGCTGCGCTAGGAGCCTGTCCAGGAAATCCTCGCACAGCAGGAATTTGAGCCAGGCTCCGCGAATGAGATGGCATGCGGAGCAAACAATACCGACCTTACCATCCCCATCAGTTGCTGATCCTCCCTCCCTCCCTG
>Ga0197142_1000717_pt1 | contig 30760 bp, 26 predicted proteins | sample GBS60_MetaG_FD_148614 | JGI IMG/M metagenome (GOLD analysis project Ga0197142, IMG submission 148614) | Sediment microbial communities from Great Boiling Springs, Gerlach, Nevada, United States - GBS 60_MetaG | ecosystem: Environmental > Aquatic > Thermal springs > Hot (42-90C) > Sediment...
CTTTAGCCGAATGAACCACACACCTACCCCCAGGCGGGAGAGGCCGTCTGAGCCGAAGCCAGCTGAAGGGTGTCATTCCCGCGCAAGCGGGAATCCAGAAAATAAAACTCCATATAACCTGGGTTTCCGCCTCCGGGAGAATAAACCTGGATTTCTGCTTGCGCAGGAATGACACTTTCGTCCCCCTTCATTCGGCTAAAATGTTACCTTTCTTTTCTTTTTTGTAACACTTTAGCCGAATGGAGGACAGCGTCTGTTATTCCTGCGGAAGCAGCAGTCCAGGCTGCTTTGTGCTTGCTCCTGTGGGCCTGGTGGGCCAGCGGGAACTCGGTGTTCCTTTCTGGATTCCCGCTTGCGCGGGAATGACACCCTGGGTTTAGCCCGCCAGGGGAATGACAGGGTGCTTCATTCGGCTAAAATGATACGAATTTTCTTCTTTCGGCGCTCACTTCCGCCGAGGGAGTTGGTTCTGGTTTTCCTGGAGTGGAGCATGAACTTTTGGCGGCAGAAGGGGGCCTGGTGGGTGGAGCAATCGGCCCGATTGGTGGGGCGGTCGGTCCGATTTGTGTGGCGATTGCCCAGCCGGGTGTTGATCGGCCTGGTTCGCCTGTATCAATGGACACTCAGTCCGCTTTTGGGCCGAAATTGCCGATTCCAACCCACCTGTAGCAATTACTTCATCCAAGCCGTGGAAAAATATGGCGCCGTCCGAGGCAGCCTCAAAGGTCTGTGGCGGATATGCCGATGCAATCCCTGGAACCCCGGCGGCTATGATCCACCCTGAGGTGGAGGGTGGGAGAAGATCTCGTTCCGCAATCGGCGCCCAAAGCCTGATCCGATTGTTGCCAAAGGATTCGGCCTTACCAAAGTCCCTTTTTATTCGGAGGTTTTCGAGGGTTTGGGGACTGGAGGGTGATTTCTGAGGGGCGGTCTGTTGGACGGTCAACGGCCGCTAAAAAGGATGTTTGACCAGCATTTTCCCGACAACCAGGCGGAACCTGTCGCACTTGGGGGAGAAACGAGATGGATCGCTGGGATATAATTTTATGGGCGGTAGCGGCAGTGGGTTGTGTGTTGGCGTTGGTTCGGCTGATGCTACGCCGCCGGGACCAACTGTATGAAGAAGTGCAGAAACAATTACTCGAACACCGAAAACGAAAACAAAAGGTGGAAACAAAAACTGCTCTGAACAAAGAGGCCTCCTGATACTCCATCGCTAAGTTCCGTGGTAACATTTTCGCCGAATGAACCTCCACGGGAGGGACCTGTTTGTCAGGTCCACCTACTCGCCTTTCCCCAGGTGGGAAAGGCCGGCCGGGCCGGAGGTAACGCCGAAGACCAGGCCGCCTGAGGGCGGGCAAAATCCCTTTTTTCCTGAGGGATAGGGCGGCTGAGCGAATCGGACCCGGCTGAAGGGTGTCATTCCCGCGCAAGCGGGAATCCAGAAAAGAAGTAACATTTTTGCCCAATGAAGCAACCTGCCATTCTCCTGGCGAACCAAACCCAGGGTGTCATTCCCGCGCAAGCGGGAATCCAGAAAGTAGGAGAATTGCATATTGCTTGGATTCCTGCTTCCGCAGGAATGACACATAACCCCCACCATTCGGCTAAAATGTTACAAAAAAAGAAAAGTCCCTATGACCTGGGTTCCCGCTTAGGTGGAAAGTAGGCTGGATTTCCGCTTACGCGGGAACAAGCCTGGATTCCTGCTTGCGCAGGAATGACACAGCGGTCATCCTCACTCGGCTAAAGTGCTACTCAGATTCTCAGCTGGTCGGCCAGCCATGGGAAAAAGGGTTTATATTTACACTGTTGGGTGTCAGATGAATGAGTTGGATAGCCAATTGGTGGCTGAGCTGCTCAGCCAGATTGGCTATGAGGTGGTAGATAGTGCTCGGAAAGCAGATGTTATTTTGTTCAATACATGCAGCGTGCGTCAACACGCCGAGGATAAAATCTATAGCGCCCTGGGCGCACTGAGACGCCTAAAAGAGCGCCGGGGGCAAACGATCGGCGTGTTAGGTTGCATGGCCCAGAAAGATGGACAGGAAATTTTCCGCCGGGCGCCGCATGTGGATTTGGTGGTCGGACCGGGCCGACTCCGACATCTGCCGGAACTCCTGGAACAGGTGGCCGCCGGCGCCGGTCCGGTGCTGGCCGTTAGCCCCTGGTCCGAGACGGCCGATCGGCAAACGCTGTTGGCCGGGTTTGAGCCGTTCGATCCGCCCCGTCGGCCGCAGTCGGTCCCTCCGTCCCGACAGGCCTATGTACGCATTATGTCCGGCTGCAATAAGGCCTGTAGCTACTGTGTGGTCCCGAGGGTGCGCGGACCGGAACAGTGTCGGCCACCGGAAGAAATTCTCCAGGAAGTCCGCCAATTGGTCGATGGCGGCTGCCTGGAAGTTACCCTGCTGGGCCAAACGGTCAATAGCTACCGGTATCGTTCTGGGGGGCGGACGGTTCGGCTGGCCGACCTGCTGGCCCAGATCCACGAAATCCCCGGCCTGGAGCGCATCCGGTTTGTAACGAACCATCCCCGGCACATGACCGACGATGTGCTCCAGGCAGTCCGGGACTTGCCGAAGGTATGTCCCTATTTTCATGTGCCGACGCAAAGCGGTTCCAATGCCGTGCTCCGCCGGATGGGGCGTGGATACACGGCAGAGTTTTACCGAGAGATGTTGGCACGGATTCGCCAGACTGTGCCGGAACCGGCCATCAGCAGCGATTTTATCGTCGGCTTTTGCGGCGAAACGGAGGAAGATTTCCAGCAGACGGTTCGGCTGGTGGAGGAAGCCCGGTTCAAGAATGCCTATATTTTCAAATACAGTCCCCGGCCCGGTACCAAAGCCGCCCAGTGTTATCCAGACGATGTACCGCTGGAGGTCAAACGCCGCCGAAACAATCTCCTACTGCAAATCCAAAACCAGATCAGTCTGGAGGAGAATCAAAAGTTCATTGGTCGGCAAGTTCAGGTCTTGGTGGAAGGCCCCAGCAAACTAGGCCAAAAGTCGCCCGAAACCCAGTCTGCCGTGCAACTTACTGGCCGAACCCGCTGCGACCGGATCGTCGCGTTTGTGGGCCATCGTCGCCTGATAGGCCAATTCTGCACGATTCGCATCACCCAAGCTACCCCAACCACGCTCATCGGAGAACTGGAAGAGACGAGCACTTTTGCCTCGGCCCCGACGGCAAAAGAAATCTCTTTGCCGGTAATCTCTATCCCAACGCCCTATTGAGGTTCGGATTTCATAGAGACACTGACCTTCCTGGTTTTCGGCGCCGTTGGTGTCCTTTGGTTTTGCGAAGATCCAAGGGCAACAGAATCAGCCCCCAGGAATCCCCAGATTCTGCCCGTGCCCCAAAGATGCTGATCCAGCCCGCTCCGAGAATTAGGACCAACCCCCGATTTCCCGGAAAGGCCCATAATCGTACTGGTAACATTTTCGCCGAATGAAGGGGGCTATATGTTATTCCTCCGGAAGCAGGAATCTAGGTTCATTGCTCCGGAGGCGCAACCCCAGGCTACATAAGAAAGTGGTACTTGCTGGATTCCCGCTTGTGCGGGAATGACACGCTGGGGTTAGCCCCCAGCGGAAGACGAGTTGTTTCCTTGGGCGAAAGTGTCACTCGTACTGCCTATTGTGCGGGGCCCCGTCTGGTAAAGTTGGCGAAAATAGGGCCAGAAGCCCCGTCATCCATCCTGACCCGGAGGATCTCCTACCCATAGTAGTGTTCTAGGAGGATTTTTAGGCCGATTAGGATCAGCAGCAGGCCGCCGGCGGTTTCGGCCCGGTGGCCCCAACGGGCGCCGAGTCGGCTTGCCGAATGAAGACCAAGCGTCGTCATCAGTCCGGCTACCAGGCCGATCACTACCGCTCCCAGCCAGAGGTTCTCTTCCACCATCCCCCAGCCGAGGCCCACGCCAAAGGCATCCAAACTGGTAGCTACCGAGAGGGTAACGAGCATCCAGCCCCGAGTGGGATCGGAGGGGAATTTGAGTTCCTTTGGTTTCCGGGCTTCCCAGATCATTCGGCCGCCCACATAAGCCAACACGAAAAAGGCCACCCAGTGATCATACTGAGCGATCCAGTGCGCTAGGCTGGTCCCGGCTGCCCATCCCAAAAGGGGCATGAAAAACTGAAACAGGCCAAAGTGGAAGGCAAGCCGAAAGGTTTGCCGGGCGCTGACCTGTCCTAGGGCCAGCCCGACGGCAATGGCCACCGCCAGGGCGTCCATGGCCAGTCCGAGGGCCAGACCGGCCAAAGTAAACCAAGATAAACATATATCCATCAAACAGCCCATCCCTCCTCCAGGGTCCTCGGGTTGCCCAGCATCAGCCCTTGCACCGGCGGCCTCCTATTGATCTTCTTGATCTTCGCAACACCAAGGAACTCACAAGGTGGCCGAAAACAAGGGATTTTGGATCTCTCTCCGATATGCGAAGATCAATAGGCAAAGAACCCTCCTGGCACAACTGTTCTCTCCCGGTCGTTCCGGTTGTGTGCAGGCAAGAGGCGTCGGCTGGGCCGTCTTGTGCAGGGATGTAAAATCCATCCGGTGGGCTTTCCGAAGATGATCGTTAACGGAACTCCCTGGGTGGTTCGACCGGCTGGGGTCTGCGGATCGAACGGGCCTCGGTATTCAGATGGGCCTGAATCCATCGTTCCAGTTCCTCCCAATCGACCGGCGGCAGCTTGGATAGATCCGGCCGAAGGTCCACCGCCCCTCTGATATAGACATGCATGATTTCATGGGTGGGTTTATCCGTATTCCAATGGATCAGCACCCGGATGCACCGTTCCAAGGCGCCCGGCACGCTCAGTTCATAGGCGCACAAAAGCGGCACATCCAGCCAGCCTAATTGCCGGGCCGCCAGGGCCGGAAATTCTGCATCCAGGTCCTTGGTGGTCGTGAAAATCGCGCTGGCCACATCTTCTTTCTGGATGCCGTTTTGCCGAATCATGAGGGCCAAAAGTTGGCGGGTGGCCGTCAGGATGGCCTCACTGGTATTGGCATCGGCCGTCGTGGCGCCACGAACTCCACGGCATGGCATGGTGCAGGTTCCTTGCAAGGTTTCCTAATTTACCTCCCCAACCGGCCAGAAAAAAGCCCTGCCTGAAATGTTTTCCTCCGGACGGGGGGTGGGCAGTGGATCCGGGAGTTTAGATGGTCGGGCAGCTCTTCAGGCGGGACAGGTTCTCTGGGAGGCTGTTGGAGCCTCTTTATCGTGGCCGGAATGCCCTTCCATCCGGCAGCCTCAACCTTCAAAAACCCCGAACAATAATGGTTGGGTGTGGCAGAGGCCTTGGGAAGTAACCGGCTCATGCCACCGGCAGGGAATTCAGGACAATTTTTTGGGCTGCAGTTTGTAATATACACAAAATACACAATTTAATTATTTTGGAAAGGAACTATTAATAAAATGCTCTGGAAGTATTTTTCGGATTTTAACGATTATTCCTTTTGTTTATGGGCTTGTTTTGCCGATTTACCCTCCGGCACATCCTCTTTAGGAAGTGTTCCATTGCTTGCTTTCATGAAATCCACGGTGAATGGCATACCTTGCGGGGGGCATTTGCCCCACATTTCGGTTAAATAATGAAGGATTCGGTGCCTATGAGGAATCATCGGTCGTAATCCTGGGGTGCATCTCCCAAGAGATGGGACCCCCAGGATTCGGCCTAAAGAAATGGGGCCAATTGTCTCCTAGAAAGCCGTTCTTTGAGAGCAACTTTGTCTTTGGACGGAGGTAACTGTTTAGCCCGGATGAAGTAACCCTTGGATTTTTTTGCCATAACTTATGGACTGGCATGGGTTAGATCTTTTGCTAGCAGAGCGAGCACCACATGGAGAGTCAAAAATCTCACTTGTTTATTTATCAGGGGTTATAGCAGATTTGCTACATTCGGCTAAACAGTTACGGACGGAGTAGGCAGAGGAATCAACTGGATTAGGCCACCACCGTTTGGTAGGGCAAAGACCATGTGTAGAAAAACCGGGTATTGGCTGCTGGTGGGAGGATTCATCGGGATATGGGGGTTGGCTTGCTGGGCACAGGCGCAGCACCACGGTTGGGATGGGCGATGGCCAAGCAGTAGAGAGCACGAGCTGGGCAGAATCCGACGAACCTCTTTGGAATCCGATGCCGTTCCGCCCGCCGAACCCCAGAAAATACCCTATTCTGAAGTGCCAGAGGCCCCTCAGGAAATGGGGCCCGGCCGCTCCTTCCCCCAACGAGAGGGGTTCGCTATGCCCCCAGAGATCGAATCCTATCCCCTGTTGGAAGAAGAGCAGAGGGGCGTGGGGCCATTTTGCGATTTTTGCGGACATGGGGCTAACTTCATGCCTGATTGGTATATCGACCAACGGGTTACCATCTGGCACCATTCTCGGCCCCGGCGAATGCGGACCAGTGGATTGGGTGGCTTCACCACCGTGGATGACGAACAAGTCTTTTACACCACCGGGGTGATGGGTACCCGGAGCGTAGGATTTGATGTGGCGGCCGGCTATGGGGCCACCTTGCGCCGTTATCTCCGCCCGGCCCGGGAAAACACCGATCTGTACGTGGAAGGCATTTACTTTGGGTTTAATACCTGGAGGGATTCGAGCGATGTGTATGCCACCCAACGGCTCAGCACCACGACGGGCACCGGCGCCAATGCGCAGACCATAACCTTCGGCAATCTGTTTACGCCTTATACCAATGACCGGCTGGGGATGTTTAGCGGGATTGGCGGCTTTGACCGGGCCGACCATCATCAGCTCTACTACGAATCCCGGCTGCATAATGTGGAGGTGAATCTGCGGATTGTGCCTCGGGGCAGGCCGGACCGGATTGTGTTGCTTCCGAACGGCCACTGGCGACGGCAGTGCCAGCCGGGAATCTACGGCAATTACCTGATAGGTATCCGCTATTTCAGCCTCCAGGAACAATGCAACTTCCTGGCAGAAGGACAGACCGAAATTTATGACAACCAAGGAAACCTGACCAACCGGATCAATACCTGGGGCCAGTATGACGTGGATACCTACAACGAAATGCTAGGCCTACAATTTGGGCTCGATGTGAAATATAGGCAATGTACGGTGGAATGGGGCGCCGAGTGCAAGGTGGTCCCTAGCATCAACTTTGCAGGCCATACAAGCCGAATCCGTGCTTCCGACCCCACTACCAACACCTCCTTCGACGTATGGCTTCGGGATCGGGAGGATGATGTAGCCCTATTGGGGGAGGTGTCAGTGGTAGGGTATTATCATCTTCGGCCCAACCTTTCTTTGCGGGCTTCCTGGGACATGATGTGGGCCGTCGGAGTGGCTCTGGCTCCGGAGCAGTTGAAGTTCCATCCAAATCCATCTAATCAGGTGAACACCAACGGCGTGGTCTTCTATCAGGGGCTTTCTTTGGGCCTGATCTGGATGCGGTAAGCCCCACCTGGTTTTCCCAGATTCTCTATTTTATCTGGAAACCTAAATAACCTCTCGAGCCCGGCTTTCCAAGGGCTTTGGCTTCCCCACCCGGAGCCTTTCTGAAACTCCCGATGTTCTCTTGTAGAATTTTCCAAGGTTTTCTATACTCTCGGTCGAGAGCCTGCTGGGGGGTGGAACAGGTGGTTTGCCAAGAGGTTCACTTTTGCCCGAACCTTCCTGGTTATCCACCCGTAGCGCTTAGTAGCAGTGGGCCCAGATGGGACTCTGTGGGAGCTACCAGAGGCGGTTGATCGACGGAAGGATAGAGGTTTCCTTTGACGTTATCCACCCGGCCAGGCCCCTCCTACTGGTAGGGGCTAAAAATCAATCGGACTCCAGAGAGGACGGCAATTGGTACCGGTGGATACAGTCAACTTATAGTTCGGGAGCTGGGGAAAATCCTGGGCCATTGAAGGTTAGTCAGGTGAAATCGGTCTGGCCCCCACAACTGGCCCAAAAAGCAGTTTGCTGCCAGCCGGTAATTTTTCTATAAACGCTTGGGAGATGCTGTGTGCTACCACATGCCTATTGGCGGTGCGACTGATGGGAATCCAAAGGCGTGTCGATAAGAGGGATGAACAGTTCAGGGCAATAGTTCGGCAGCCCCAAGATGCGGGGGATTGGAGGGAGAAAACTCGGGGGGAGGGCCTTTAGAAAAGCGGGGGAACCGGTTGTACGGGATATGTCAAGTGTGGGGTGGTAAAACGGGAGGAAAATAAAGTAGAATTGAACAAAGAGAGGGGCTATCGGTTTTCGCCTCTTTTGGGCTTGGGAGGAGAGCAGGATGGAGATTTACGGACCGCACTATGTGCATGGGGCGCAGTCGATCGGGCCGCCACACGGGGTTCGGTTGGACCAGGCGGCTCGACCGTCGCCGGCGGCACCGATTCAGGATGAACTGACGATTTCCGAAGCAGCCGAAGCGTTAGAACGTGCCCGGCAAGTGCCCGAGATTCGGGCCGACTTGGTGGCCCGAGTGCGGGCGGAAATTGCTGCCGGCGTCTACGAAACACCTGAAAAACTGGAAATTGCCCTGGATCGGCTCTTAGACGAAATTGGCTAGAAATAGGCGAAAATGGCTGGAGCTAAATGGCTGTAAATGGCTGACCGATATGCGCTGCGTTCGGTTCGGGTGGCTTTGTCCCCGCTGGAGCGGTTTACTGAGTTTTTGCGCACGCGGGGCAAACGGTTGACCACGCAGCGGCGGCTGATTGTTGAACAGGTGTTTAGCCATCATGATCACTTCGACGCCGAAGAACTCCTCGAACATCTCCAGGAACTGATCGCCCGGCGGAAGGTCTCTCGGCCTACCGTCTATCGTACTCTGGCAGAGTTGGGCGAAGCGGGCCTGCTGAAAAAAATGACCTTGGGCAACCGGAATGTCTATGAACATGACTACGGCTATCCTCAGCATGACCATCTTTATTGCCAGAGCTGCAATCGGCTGATTGAGTTCCAGAGTCAACAGATAGCCCGGCTTTGTGCGCGGGTGGCCCGGGAATACGATTTTGAGATTACCAGCCATCGACTTTTTGTAACAGGGCGCTGTGCGGCGTGTCGTCGGCAGGGGCTTGTGCCGTCTTCTGCGCCTCCTCCGGCAGAGGACGGATGAACTACATCCCACCTCCTGGGCCAAACTGCGATTCGTTTTTTCCAGAGCGTAACATTTTAGCCGAATGGAGATACCCTAGGAGGGACCTGCTTATCAGGTCCGATCCTTTGGCGGTATCTGCCTTGGGCTACCGCTGGACGGGCCTGCCAAGCACGCCCCTCCATTCGGCTAAAATGTTACTCCAGAGCTAGTTTCTGCGGTTCTCCCGAAGGAGTGTTGTTTCTATCTTGACTGTATCTAGCGGGAACTATGACTACAACCTGTGGTGTTCGACCCGATTTTTAACCCCTACGTCTGGTAGGGGCCCGGCTGGCAGATACAGTCAACCTATGCTATTTCCTGCCATCTGGTAGATTGACCCTCCGCAAAAACCGGTTAAGATGAAAAATCAAACTGTAAACGGGCAGGAGGGCGTCGGATATGCCATTTATCGAAATGACCGGGCAAACCCTGCTGCAAATCCTCTCCGAAGGAGGCCCGGATCCGGAGGAGCTGGCCAAGGTGGGGCTCACGCCCAAAAGCATTGTCCGCGTCAATAAACAAGGCGATATTGAACTCCGCCGACGAGACCGGTGGGATGTGATCGGTGGCTTCCTGGGGGACTTTGAGGAACGCATCAAACGGGAAACCGGTTTGGACTGGGTATGAATGCTCTCCGGCCTCCTGGGCCCCCGGTAGGATTTCTGTCGGCGTCTCCGAATTTTTTCGGCCAGGTCAAACGGGATTTCAAGGCGTTTGCAGGCCTGGTTTCGTTTGTTCCTACCGATCAATCTATTGATCTTCGCAAATCGTAAAGACAGCTAAACTCCCAGGTTTTCGGCCACGTTTGTGTCCCTTGGTTCTGCGAAGACCAATAATTGCTGCAGCACCGCCTCGATCTGGGCTTCTTCGGCGGTGGGGTTGAGGCCGTGCTTACGGACCTGATGGGCCGTTTGGGCAAGCTCGGCCAGTTTGCGGTGTCGGGCGTCGGTAGGATCAAACCGTTTGAGCCGAATCCAGCGCAACATCCCCGGAGAACCGAATCCTTTGCTGCCCGGCAAGCTGGTGGCTTGTACCAAGTGGTTGACCCATGGGCTATTGAGCAGGGCGGCCAGGTAGTAGGCTTCTTCGGCAGTTTCGGTGGGGATAAAGCTACAGGTTTCCTGGGGCACTACGGGGCGGAATCCCCAGGGGGTCGGGATCGGCTCCAGCACAGCGGCCCGAATCTGCCGATCCATCCGCCGCCAGACTACCTTCAGCGGGCTGAGCGTATAGGAACCGACATTATAAAGAGAGTAAAACGGACTGCGGCATTGATAGCGTCGGTAGGCAGCCCGACGCCGAAACCGATCCGCCCACCGCTCCAGATACTGCCAAGTGGCCGGGCAATGCTGCCGGAGCCAGTCTCCATCCAGCCTTCGCCATGACGACCTTCTTTGGCCGACAGCGAAAACAACCCACAATGCCGCCATAGCGGGCGGGTCGCCTCCCTGTACTGCGGTTCCAAATGGTCCCAAACCAACCAAGGCGGATTGCCTACGACGAAATCGAACCCTTCCGGTGGAGCGATCTCTGCGCACTCTCGGGCCGATTGCCGGACCGGGCTGTCTGCCCGTCGTATTGGCCGATCACCAGCAGAAGGTTCTGCCGACTCCGGCGAGGCTTCCGCCGAGGCCGCAGGAGTTGCCCGGCATCCGGACCTTTCTGATCCCGGCCGTGCGGAACGGCTTTTGCCGGGGGAAGACGCTGAACCTCTTCGACTAAATGGCGGCTTTGAACATGAGTTGCCAAAGAGGGATGGGGAACGGCTTTTGGCGGAGCGGCACAAGACGAACCAACACGGATCGAACGGCTTCCCGGGCGCTGGTGAACGGTTTTTGGCGTTGGGGGGAACGGAACCATTTTCGCCGGATCCAGAAGCTGAACACCTTCGACCGAAGGAGAGTCCGGAACGTCTTTTTCCCAACGGAGATTATGAACATCTGTATTATGAATGGGCGTGGCTGCCAGGGTATGCTGATGAAAGACCGGCAGGTGGGCTGTCTGGTTCCACTCTAAATAAGTCCACAAAAAACCGGAAGTGGTTGGACACTGGCACCTCCGAAACCGAAGGTATTTCGCACCCTTGAACACTTTCGCAATCATGTGGACCTATTTAGCCAGGGACCGACGGCCAGGAGCCAATTGGCCCGGGACGCCAAAACCGCCACACGCTCCGATCCCAGCCGACAATTCCCTCCAGCACCCCCCGAAGCCACTCCGAGAGATCTGCCGGCTTGGCAGATGGGCAACCGCCCTTTGCTTGCCCATCGGAAGTCGTGGTAGGACGCTCGGCCAAAGCGCAGGCGGCTGGGCATAAAGAGGCGTTTTCCCATGCCAGGTAAAGGGCTGCCAGCAGGAAGCTGCCCGATCCACAGGCTGGTTCCAGGAGCCGACCACTTTGCATGCCCCGATACCCGGCCATCCGAAGCACGTGCCGGGCCAGACCGTCCGGCGTCGCATATTCTTCCCAACGTCGCCGAAGCAAACCGGGCAGCAGGGCTGAGTAAAGCCGTTGAAAATGATCCCGAAAAAGCCGATCTGCCCATTCGTCCGGTATCCACGCCCATTGGACCGGGCAGTTGTCGCCTTCTGGTTTGGCGGCCGAGGTCCAGCGGGGGAGTAAGTCAGCCAGTTGGGCGTGGACCGGCAAAACCACGTAGGTCCAAAAGGTCTGCCGCCATCGGCTCGGCAGGTGTAAGTACCAGGAAAACCAATTTTCACCATCCAGGCCGAGTAGTCGGCCTACTGAGGTTTGGCCTGTTTCCAGGGCGTAGCAGGCATCCGGCGATGGAGGAGCGGACGGATTGGCATTGGAATTACTGCAATATACTTCCGTCCATTTCCAAACCACCAGCTTCACCACCAGCGCAAAATAGCCGTGGATGGCCAAAAGCCATTGCTGCCCCGCCCCGCCAGGATCAGAAATGCCATACCGTCGGGCCAACTGCTCCCACAGTGGACGTTTTTTCTCCTCGGAGTCGGCAGTCGCCGCCCAGCTTTTCCTCTCCGACAGAATCTTCTGCCGCCGTCTGCCTCCAGTCGATAGAATCTTTCCTCCATAGACAACACTGCCTGCCGGGATAGCGCAGAACCGGCCCCCAACCGCCTGCCTGGCCAACCAATCGGCTAAACTCCCATCCGTCGAAATCCGTTTGCCCATCCGCGGCGTTTCCGTTCAAGGAACTGTTTGGCACTCTTTCCGCTAACGTGAACAATCTCCTTGGGGGTGGACGACGCACTTGCATCCTCTTGCAGTGAGGAGGTGGCTTCCGCATCCAGCTTCTCAACAGCCGGGGGAGAGAGGATTTTTCCCTGGGGAGAGCGAAACAGTTCCTTTCGCCTCCCCTTATTCGCAAAGGTAGGAGAGAACCAGGCTCTCATGGGGCGGAAATGGTGCTTTTCCGGCCTCTGATTTCCGCTAGCCTTTATAGTGATCATTTTACAACCGACTCCGTCGGCGGAAATGGTGGTTGTCCGGTTTCTGGTTTCTCATGGGGTAACATTTTAGCCGAAGGAAGGATACATGAAGTGTCATTCCTGCGCAAGCAGGAAACCAGGCTACTTAGAGCCTATCCCGAAATGCCGGTCCCTTTGGCCGATCCTTCAAACCAGGGAGCTTTCAGGGCCTGGGATAAATCCCCCCACCTTGCGCCCAGCCTGATTTTGGGATAGGCGATTATGCTGCCGAGATTCTCCTCAGCCACCCTGGCCTTTGGCCAGGCTGGCCTCTCCCGCCGGGGGAGAGCAAGTTGCTTCATTGGGCTACCATGTTACCTTTTGGGTAGATACCAATAGCCCTCCATTCGGCGGTAGTTTCCCAGTGGAAGGAACACCATTTTGGCAAACCCCGGTATAGGGTTTAGGGTTTCGTTTTTGGCAATTTGGGTTTGGCGCCGGATTGGATGCGTTGGATCATCTGTTTGGCGGTAGGGACGAGGGGGCTGCCGGGATATTTGTTCAGAAGGTCTTTCAGCGTGGCCACCGCTCGGTCGGTCTGCCCCCGGGCCCAATCGCATTCGGCGCATAGCAGGAGCAACTGGTCGGCATAGGGGGCGTCCGGAGCGGCGGTTTGCAGTTGTTCGTTCAGGCCGAGCACTTGGTCGAACATCCGTCGGGCGGCCCAATACCGGGCATACAGCAGGTGGAGATACCCGGCCAATTTTTCGGTAGGGAAATCCTGTTGCCATTGGCGGATTTGGGCCGCTGCACGTTCCAGTTGGCCGGTCTTTAAGAATTCTTCGGTGGATCGGCTATGGGCGCCCATCCAGGCGGTGCGTTCGGCATGGGCTTTATAGGTGCCGAGCAATTCTTCTGCCTTGGCGTAGGCTTTGCGGGCCTTTTCTCCTTGGCCTGTGGCCGCATAGTAATCTCCCCAGACCGTTTGCAGCCGGCTGGCTGGCAGACCGGTTTTGGTGTCCGCCAGGAGTTTGTCGGCCGTTTCCAGCAAGGGTTTTGCCTTGTCGGGCAGCAGCAGATCAGTGATGGCGATGTCGGCGGCTTCGACCAGACAATGACCTTTTAGCGCAGGGGTTTTGATTTTGGCGGCTGCACCCTCCCAGATGCGCTGCGCCAGCTGGCTATCGCCCAGTTGATCCCTAGCCATCGGGCCGACCACCTGGGCTAAACTGTACAAATCTGCATCCTCCGACACTGGCGACTCGCCCAAAAATGGTGCCAGGCCTGCTTTGACCGCCTTCTGAATCCAGGGCCGGACCGCCTCCCGCATTTTGGCCGCCTGTTCCGCCGTCCATTGGATGCTGGGGGAAGCACCTTCTTCGGGATTGGCCGGTGCGGCCGGTTCAAAGGCGGCGGCTACCTGATCCGCCTTCGTCTGATAGACCAAGACCAATTGCCGAAGCGACGCCGCATCTAATTTAGCCGGATCATAGGTGTCCAAGATCGGCAGGCATTGGTCGAGGGTGGGCAAACTTTTTTCCTCCCGACGGGTAAGCAAGGGTCGGTCGATGTAGATGCGGTTGACCATTTCCAGCGGTTTGCCGGTGCGGCGGCCAGGGGTGAGTTTGACCGTGTAAAGTCCAGGCCGAAGATAGATATGCCACGGATTATTCTCCTGGGCGGTCTGCCCATCGCCAAAGTCCCATCGTGCCAACCCACCGCCGGTGAGCGCCGCCGGCGATACGTCCTTGAATTCCACGACGATCAGCGGTTGATCATTATCGGGCAAGGGAACATCAGCCCGAATGGTGAACTGAAAATCAGGGAACAATTTGGCATCCCGCAGTTGCACCGGTCCTGCCGCGGCTCGCCCAACCGACTGCACCCGAAAGGCTTCCGGCGGAATCTGGCTGGGCTTGGCTTTGTCGGGCGGACCGGGCGACGGCTCCCATGCCGCTACCATGATCGCCGAGTCCCCTACCGCCACATGGTAATACTCAAACCTATGCGCCCCTGCCTTCAGTTGGATTTCCTTGCGCAGTCCGGGGCGAGCCTGATAGTGCGGCCCATGCACCCCAGGATGCGACACCACCTCCTGGCCGTTGATCAAAAGAAAACTGGCGTCCTGGCTGGAAGTAAAAAAGCCATAGGTCCCCGGCTGGCTAATGTGCAAATAACCACTATACCGACTTAAAAAAGGCCCCCGCTTCAAAGAAAACGGATTCCCTGCATGGAACACGTTCTCCACATAATCGCTGCCGATCCGCTCGGAGGATTCAAACGCCTTGCGAACCGAATCCAACTGATGGGGATTGCACTCTTTGTATTTCCGGGTCTCCAGCAGCAGGCCGTCTCGGTTCGTCCAGGCCGGGATACTACCCGGTTCCGGCGGGTTGCCCCCATAAAAAATCTCATAGGCAGTTTGGCCGGGGGTGGTTTCAAACGCCAGTCGGCAAAAATCGCCCGGTCCCAGTTGTAGGATCCTGGTGGGTACCACTTTATTGGTCCCCCGGCAGACGACCAGCACATTGCTCCCTTCGGGATTGATCAGACCGTGATGGTAAAACTCCACCACCATGATGGGCCGAAGTTCCGCCGGCGTAAGCACGACCGGCCGAAGGGCCTGGAACTCCGTACCGGCGCGTTTGAAGCTTTGGGCCGCCGTCTCCGAGTGCCAACCGGCCGCCAGCCACACCGTAACCACCAGCCCCGCACCCACTCTGCCTGCCCAACCGTCAGGCCGGCCGATCATCCTTTCCATCCCAACCTCCTTTGCCTTTGCCTGGGTGAAACTTCCGCTTTTTTCGGGATTTGTAACACTTTAGCCGAATGAAGCAACCCGTCATTCTCCTGGCGGGCCAAATCCAGTGTCATTCCCGCGAAAGCGGGAATCCAGAACGTAGGAGGACTCCATGTTGCCCTGGTACCCCGGTGTTCCACAGCAACACTCTAGCAGGCACAAAACAGCCTGGATTCCTGCTTACGCAGGAATGACACATAACTCCTCCATTCGGCTAAATTGTTACGTATCTCAAAGTTCCCGCTTGCCCAGCAGGAACACCGTAGCAGGTACAAAGCGGTCTGGATTCCTGCTTATGCAGGAATGACACATCGGCTCCCTTCATTCGGCTAAAATGTTACCGGGATTTTCTACTTTTTTCGTAACATTTTTGCCGAATGCAGCGAACCGCCTCTCCCCACCGCGGGACAGGCCGGCTGAGGCGAAGCCGGGTGAGGGGCCCAAACTGTCATTCCTGCGCAAGCAGGAATCCAAGCCGCTTTAGGCCTGCTCCTGTGGGCCTGGGGGCCATCGAGAACTCTGGGATCCTTTTTCTGGATTCCCGCTTGCGCAGGAATAACACCCTGGGTTTAGCCCGCCGGAGAGAGGCCAGTTGCTTCATTCGGCTAAAATATTACCTACTTTTTCATTCTACCAGACAGCGCCGTCTGAAGCCCAGGGAGGCTAAGGTCCAGATAGAACGGGACGTAGAGAGGCAACATTCCAGGCAAGGGCGATCCGGGTGGACTCCGGCCCAGGGAGGCTACGGTCTGGTGGTTTCGGAGAGTTTGGGTTTTGGCCGAGCCGGTTTAGCTTTGGGTTTCGGCTGGGGCGGTTGCCAATCTGGACCTAAGATCACCTGCAAAAGGCGTTCTACATAGATCGACTGTATCTACTGGGCCCAATGACCACAATCTGTGGTGTTCGACCCGATTTTAACCCCTACATCTGGTAGGGGTCCCGCCTGGTACATACAGTCAAACTACTATTGACCTTCGCAAAACTAGAAGACACGTAAGATCGCCGAAAACTTAGAATTTTGCCTGTCCCTACGATTTGCGACAGTCAATAAGCTCAGCAGCGTCGGCGCCAGATCGACGAAGCTGACCAGCCGATCCGACACGCCGCCCGGCTGATACTCCTTGGCGGCAGATGCCGAAATTTCGGCGGGAAATACACGATCAACGGCACATGCAACCCGTGGTCATAAAACCTGCGTTTGTGCCGGGGCCTGCCGGAACCGTAGTCGCTGTAGAAAAAGACGATCGTCTGGTCGGGCAAACCGGATTCCTCCCGTTCCAGGAGTATCTGGCCACCTGGGCGTCCATCTGGCTGATCCAGTCGTAGTACTGCGCCCAGTCATGAGGGACTTCAGGGGAGTCGGCATGGTACGGCGGTACTGGTGCTTTGGCCGGGTCGTGCTGAAGGGTGTGCGGTCGGTTCCGAATCTGGCTTTCATGATGGTCCAATTGAAGATGGCAAAACACGGCTGGCCCGGTCCACGATTCTTCCAATGGGCCTTCGGCGAGGACTGGTCCCAGACGCCGGGCGGCTTGATAAGGTTGTAGTCTTGTTTGCTGGTAACATTTTAGCCGAATGAAGGACGATCTGTCATTCCTGCGCAAACAGGAATCCTGAAAGTATCCTAGAGTCCCGATGGCCTAAATAGGTCCACATAATTGCGAACGTGTTCAAGGGTGCGAAATACCTTCGGTTTCGGAGGTGCCAGTAGTCCAACCACTTCCGGTTTTTTGTGGACTTATTTAGCAGGAACACCGTAGCAGGCACAAAGCAGCCTGGACTGTTGCTTACACAGGAATAAGACTATCTTAATCAAACTGGAAACGGAACCGCCAGTTTTTGGCCATAACCTATTGCAAAATAAAGATTTCCTTGCGTTCTACCAGCGGATCCATTCCTTCGGTTCGAGAGGGCCGAATCGGTCGTTTTTCTGCTGGTTTTTGTCAGGGTTGGGCGGTCTCATTTCCAGTTTGAGTATCTTACTTATTCCTTTAAATGGGTAGATTGACCGTAGCCACCCGCTCAGGCCCCTACGCCTTGTGGGGGATAAACATCGGCACGAACACCACAAATTGTGGTCATTGGTCCCGGTGGATACCGTCAAGGGCAAGTGTTGCCATTCGGCTAAAGTATTACCGTAAGTCTTTGGGTTACCGAGAGTGGCAAACCAACCGTTCTTTGGGTTACATTTTCGTAACATTTTAGCCGAATGAAGCAACCCGCCTCTCCCCTGGCCGTCGAGAGGCCGGCGGTGCCAAAGGCACCGCTGGGTGAGGGGTCTTGTCTGTCATTCCCGCGCAAGCGGGAATCCAGAAAGGAGGAGAAGTCCATATTGCTTAAACTCCCGCTTACGCGAGAACAAGCCTGGATGCCTGCTTACGCAGGAATGATACATAGACCTCTCCATTCGGCTAACTTGACTGTATCCACCGGGAGCGATTGCCCCAATCTGTGGAGTTCCAGCCAGTTTTAACCCCTATATATGGTGGTGGCCTGGCCGGGTGGATACAGTCAAACTAAAATGGTACGCATTTTCTAACATCAAGATTTACAGACAGTTAAGGATTGCCCCGATGGGCGTGTGCCGCCAAAGAGCAAAAGTTGCGATACGCTTTTACCGATCCAATTCCACCGCCTCTTCCCAATGTTCATACAGCCGGGCGAGGGCATCTTTTTGCTCCTGAATCTCCTGTTGGACTTCCCGGACCCGCTGGCCGCTCCGATAGACTTCCGGACTAGACAACAATTGATAGAGTTCCTCCAGCCGGGCTTCCCGCTGGAAAATCTCCGCCTCTAGATCCTCCAATTTTCGGTAGGGAAACTTCCGTTTGCGCCGGGGTTTTTGATCGCCCGACCGGGCTTCGGATTTCTGTTTGGCAGGGGGCTTTGCCGTCTGCTGAGTCGGAGTGCCGGCCGACGGCTCTTCTGCCCACAGCGTTTCCTTCAGATGCCGATAGGTGTCATAATTGCCTTCGACGATCCGGACCCGGTTTGGCTCCAGGACGATCAGATGATCGGCCACCTGGTTGATGAAATATCGATCATGCGATACAAAAAGGACGCTCCCGGGGAACTCTTGGAGTGCTTTTTCCAGAGACTGTCTGGCCCAGAGGTCCAGATGGTTGGTGGGTTCGTCCAGGAGGAGGAAATTGGCGCCCAAGGCTGCCAGGCGGGCCAGATTTGCCCGGTTCCGTTCGCCGCCGCTCAGCAAGCGGACCGGCTGCAAGGCACGATCTCCGGTAATGCCAAACCGAGCCAAAAGGTCCCGGCGCTGCTGGGCCTCCATCTGTTCGGAAGGCGGACGGATCGCATCCACAACCGTTTCTTCTTCAGGCAATTGGGCGCCGTGTTGGTCGAAATAGCCTACGAGCACGCCGTGGCCCAATTCCACCTGCCCGCTATCGGGCGTCAATTCGCCTAGAATACATTTAAGCAGTGTCGTCTTCCCGGAGCCGTTCCGCCCTAAAATTCCCCACCGCTGCCCCCGAAGAATCTGGAACGTAAGGTCCCGAAAGAACACTCGGCCAAAGCCCTTCGACAGCCCTTCCACCCGAAGGACAATATCGCCGGATCGGCTTGGAGCACTGAAGGTCATGGGCGGGCCGGTGATTTCTCTGGGCGGCTCGACCCGATGAATCCGGGCCAGTTTCTTCCTCCGGTCTTCTGCCTGGGCATGACGCTGGCCGTAAAAGTACCGTCGGATGAACTCCTCGGCCTTGGCGATGGCGGCCTGTTGCTTTTCGTAGGTTCGTCGCTGTACCAGCACCCGCTCGGCCTTCAGTCGGCAGTAGGCAGAAAAATTGCCCGGATAGGACTCCAATTTCCCCTCGAAAAGTTCCCAAATGCGGGTACAGACCCGATCCAGGAAGTAGCGATCATGGGTTACTAAGACAATCGCCGATGGACATTGAATCAGGTATTCCTCCAGCCACAAAGTCATTTCCAAATCCAGGTGATTCGACGGTTCGTCCAGAAGCAAGAGGTCATGTTGGCCTAGAAGCAGCCTGGCCAGTTGCAGCCGACTTTGCTCCCCGCCCGAAAGATGTCCTATCGGTTGTTGCCATTGCTCTGGGCCGAATCCCAGGCCGGTGAGTACCTGTTCCACATGACGATCCAGGTGGTAGGCCTGGTGGTGCTGGAGGAGTTGGTGGATTTGGTCGAAACGGGCGGCAAGTCGGCGATGCTGCTGGGGATCGGTGCATTGGCTGAGTTGATGGGCGATCTGCACAGCCTCTTGGCCCAGAGCGGCCCACTTTTCCACGGCTCGGAAGGCCTCCTGCCAGACGGTTTGCTCCGGGTTAAACGAGGGCTGCTGTTCCAGATAGCCGATCTGAATGTCAGATCGACGTTGGATCGAGCCCCCGTCGGGTTCTTCCAGGCCGGCCAGCAGTTTTAACAGCGTGGTTTTGCCGCTGCCGTTAGGACCCAACAGCCCAATCCGTTCTCCGGGCCGTACCTCCAGCCTCACGCCGTCCAGCACTGTCTGGGCGCCATAATGCTTTCGCAAACTTTCTGCCGTTAGAAGGATCACTGTTTCTGCTCACTCCGGCTACCAGCAGAACCGATCTGTTCTTTGTTCTTTTAACCCTTTCCTGTTGACGGCCACACCCCCGTAGAATCGGAACCTACTCATACTGTAAACGGAAACAACAGTTTTCGGACATAACTGATTGCAAAATAAGCCCTTCCGTAACATTTTCGCCGAATCAAGGGAGCCATGTGTCACGGCTGCGCAAGCAGGAATCCAGGTTTATTCCCGCGCAAGCAGGCACTCAGGGAATATGGATTTCTGCTTTTGTAACACTTTAGCTTGACTGTATCCACTGGGACCAATGACCACAATCTGTGGTGTTCGAGATGATCCCTAGCCCCTACAACTGGTAGGGGCCGGTTTCAGTAGATATGGTCAAATTAGCCGAATGTAGCCAATCTGCCATAAACCTTTATAAATAAAGGAACCTCTGAATAATTCAACGTGGACAAAAAGGGAAGGTAACATTTTAGCCGAATGAAACAACTCGCCTCTCCCCTGGCCGTCGAGAGGCCGGCCTGGCCAAAGGCCAGGCCGGGTGAGGGGGATTTCGAAGGCATCAGCAGCCTGGATTCCTGCTTACGCAGGAATGACACATGGGCCTCTCCATTCGGCTAACTTGTTACAGGAGAAGTAGTTCAGGAGATTTTTCCGAAAACCCCATCTATCCAGATGCTGTCCATGCGAACATACAATCCATTGGGGATACCTTCGGCAACCGCAGAGCCCGACAACATAATCAAAAGGCTACCTAGTTCACTATATTTTCAGGATTTTTCAGAGGTTCCTAAACATGTTCGGCTTTTCGCTCTCCTTGGGGTGCTAGCAGTGCTAGCAAAAACCCTAACTCATAAGCATTTCATAAGTGATGGCAAAAAACCAACGGTTACTTCATGCGGCTAATAGTCACAAAAGTAACACTTTAGCTGAAAGAAGCATCCCGCCTCTCCTCCGGTGGGAGAGGCCGGCCAGCCGGTTAGGCGGGCCGGGTGAGGGGGATTTGGGCGATCCAAAGAGGCTGGATTCCTGCTTGCCCAGCAGCAGTGACACATAGCCCACTTCATTCGGCTAAAATGTTACCAAAATAACAACTTGGCGCGGTAGTATGAGGCGGGTTTTTTACAGCTTGAGTAGTTTGGCTGTATCCAGCCGACCAGCTACCACCATATCGAGGGGCTTAAACTGGGTGGAAGTGCACGTATTGTGGTAATCGCTGCCGGTGGATACAGTCCGGGGAATCAGGTTGCACGGCCAGGGCAGCCCGATCGAAATCACCGGTAGCCTCAACCCTCGAAACGTCCAACCGAATGGCGATTGGGTAACACAGAGTCTTGGGAACCGATCCGTTTCCCTCTCGGACAGGCACTTTCAGGACAGCATTAAGGGTTCGGGGATCGGCGGGTGATGCCCAATCGGTAACCGGGCTTTGCAGGCCCACTGGGTAAATGCACTGATGTTTATTATACCAATACAATCAAATTTCCATTTGTTTCGGCGATATCCCCAACGGATGCAACGCCACCGGCATGGGGAAATAGCCGTCGTGGGAGAAAGTGCGCCCTTTGCCGTAGCGGCGTGCCTGCAGAAGGGCCACTTCGGCCCGTTCCAGCACCGTCTCGGGGGTGTCATCTCGTGTGGCCTCGGTTACCCCACAACTAACGGAAATCCGCAATTCTGCTTTTTTCCGATAAAACCGGGTAGCCATGAGCGTTTGCCGGAGATGCTCCGCCATATCCACCGCTTGATCCAGCCACCGATTAGCACAAAACCGCGCAAATCGCGGACCGCTCAGGGGAACCAAAAATCCTGCCTCTTCGCTTTCCAATGCGAGCACGCGTTCGATGGCCCGAAGTAATCCTTCGGTTAACGAAGGGCCGAACTCTTCCTGAATTTCTGCGAAATCGTCCACCTCCAGCATAATGACGCTGAGCCGATGGGGCCGCCTCCGCTGCTCGTCCCACCAGGCAGCGAGTTTTTCTCGGATCGAGTCGTCTAGAAGGAGGCCATTGGCAGGGCGAGCCCGACCAGAGGTTTCTGCGGGAGGCGGTTGGTCGGTTGGGCCACGCCGCACCGCTTCCAAGGCCGTTTGTACCTTCCGATTAGCCTCCATGAGTCGATCCGTATGCTGGAGCAATTGCTGACAAAGCAGATGGCTGTCGGAAGCTTCCGCTGAGGTGGGCATTAACTCTTGGGACAATTCGATGAGCGTTTCTTCCTTCGCTCCTAAGGTATTTAAATGATCCCGTAGCAGGGCAGTTGAAGGGCGGTGATGGGCAAATTGGCTGAACGCCTCCCGCACCGGGCGAGCCGTGGTTAGATAGTCCTGTCCGGCCCGATGGATTTCCTGCCAAGAGGTATGGATTTCCTCCATCTTGGCGGCGCCGGAGAAGCGTTGGACTTTTGTGCGTGTCCGGCTAAGCTGTTCAAAATATCGAGTGGCCTCCGCCTGCCACTGGGCCAAAGCCCGTTCCAAAGAAGCCTCCGGCCCGCTTTGCCCTAATGAGGACGATTCGGAGTGGGAGGACGATTGCCAGGACTCAGCTTCTCCTGCCGGGCCAGAAGGCAGCGATTCTTCCGGCGGCAAGGGACGCCCAGGCGGAGATTGGACCGGGCTGAGCTCTTCCGAATCGGGTGAACCGCCCCGTCTTTCCAGGCCGTCCGCTCCGGAGAGCAGCGTTTGCGGTTTCGCCACCCCCGGCAAGGGCCCTGTTGTCTCTGGGGGCCGACCCGATGGTGCAACTGCTCTGCGGACATCCTCCCACTCCCCACTAACCTGGGGTGCCGCATCGCTTGCCTCCGGATGCTGAACATCTAATAGCTTGTCTTTGGGGGAAGGCGGGGAAACCTTTTGGCTTACTTTCATACCCGGTGCCGAGACCACGTCCATCTTTTGGCCGGTGATCGGCTCAGGCTGCTGACCATCCGAAGAAGATCTCCGGATCGTGTCCGGGTTCGGCGGCGATTCTGGCACAGAACTAGATGGTTCTTCTGGCCGCTGAGGGTCGGTTTTCGTCTGCTTGGCCAGGAGAGGGGCTCCTTCGGGGGGCGATCCAGGTGGTTGGGAAAGAGTTTCCGCCGTCTCAGAGTCATCCGAATATAGCCGATCGGCAGCCGAAAGTGCGGTTGGGTCCCCTTGAAGGGAATCGCCCGCTCCCGCCTCCGGTTCGGCTTGGCCCACCGTGTCGCTCTCCGCTGAGGGTTGTTGGAAAGGCTCTTCCGTCAGAATGCCCGATAGCGCCCCACCGGTCAACTCTTCCTCTTCCAGCAACTCCCCGGAAACTTCCGGTGAAAATGCCTCGCCGGGCGATCCGGACCGATGTCCTCCTAGTTCTTGGCCGGGGACTTCCAGACCGACCGGCGATGCTTCTCTTCGGACAACCCCTCCCCTCTGTGCTGGCAATTGCCCGGAGGCAGGCTCTTCGGAAATTGACCGTGGGATTTCGCCACAAGAAAGAGCCTCTGGGGAGCAGTCCGATGGAGAGCCAATCTGTCCAAGCGACAACGTTTGATATCTTCGATTCAAAAACACCGCCAGCGCAAAACCCAACAGAAGGTTTCCGATAGCTATGCCCAGAATCACCCAAAAGACCAATGGCCTGACTCCCGCGGCAAACCCCCTGAGGCTCCGGTGGCTCGTTAGCCCCCGAAAAGGGTCTCTTACTCTTTTGAGATTTCGTAACTATTGAGCCGAAGGTAGTAAATCTATCATAACCCTTTATAAATAAACAAGTTAAGTTTTTGCTTCTCCTTGAGGTGCTTGCAGTGCTAGCAAAAGCCCTAACGAATGGCGATTCAATAAGTTATGGCAAAAAAATCCAAGGGTTACTTCATACGGCGAAATAATTACGGAACCTCTGAATAATTCGACGTGTACAAAAAAGAAGTATTTCCGGAGATTTTTCGGAAAACCCTATATATTGGGCTGCTGACACTGCTAACACACAAGATGTTGTAGCTACCCTCTGCCGCCTCGAAGGCCGAGCGCATCGTCGAAAGTTCACATAGTTCCCTATATTTTCAGGATTTTTCATAGGTTCCAAGGAATTATTCAGAGGTTCCTTACGAGATTTCTATCTTCCTTCTCCTTGGGAAATTTAGGTTAAAGGTAAGACTTTAGCCGAATTTGGGGACTCTTTTGTTCCTCTCTCTTGGCGGGAGAGGGTTAGAGTGAGGGAGGCAAATAAGTGGACAGTTACCTTTACCTTCTTTTATGCCCCCCACCCGGCCCCGGCTTCGCCTGGCTCCGACGGCCTCTAGACAGCCAGGGGAGAGGTGGAACTCCTGGTTCCCGTTTGTGTGGGAATGACATGCTGGGTGCAGCCCGCCAGGGGAGAGGGAGGTTGCTTCATGTGGCTAATTTGAATGTATCCATCCGCCAGGTTACCACCATATACAGGGGCTAAGGTTGGGTGGTACTCCACTGATTGTGGCAATCGCTCCTGGTGGAGACAGTCAAGCTAAAATGTTACGCTAAACTTATCCGGGGCAGGCGATATAAGAATTTTAGGACAGGACAGTAATTTCAGTGATTTTGAGAAAATTAAGAAAAAAATTAAGAAGGAACCTCTGAATAATTCAACGTGGACAAAAGGGAAGTATTTCGGGAGATTTTTCAGAAAACCCCATATATTGAGCTGCTGTCAATGCTAGCATACAATCCATTGGAGGTACTTTGGGCAACCTCAGAGGCCGACAACATAACCAAAAGGCCACCTTGTTCACTATATTTTCAGGATTTTTCAGAGGTTCCAGAAAAATAGACAAAATTAAGAAAAATAGACAAAACAAGAAAACCAAAGCAGTACCTCTATTAAGGGGTTTGGTTAGCTCCTTTCGGGCGATTCCTGATCTGCCCGCCTCTCTAAGCCCCTCTGCCTTAATCCCGACTCTGTCCGCTCCACCGGGAAGTTCCCGTTTCCCCAAAAAAGTCTAACCGCCTTATTAGCTTGACTGTAGCCACCGGGTCCAATACCACAGTCTGTGGTGTTCGAGCCGATTTTGAACCCCTACAAATGGTAGGGGGCTGGCCGCATGGATACAGTCAAATTAGGCAAAAAGTTACGAAAATCGTAACATTTTAGCCGTTACCCGAATGAACCGACTCGCTTCTCCCCTGGGGAAAGAGGCCTCCAACCATAGGTTGGCCGGGAGAGGGGGATTTGGGTGGCAAAAGGTGCCTGGATTCCTGCTTACGCAGGAATGACACAACACCCCTTACATTCGGCTAATTTGACTGTATCCACCCGGCCATGCTACCACCATATATAGGGGCTAAAACTGGGTGGAACACCACTGATTGTGGCAATCGCTCCAGGTGGATACAGTCAAGCTAAAATGTTACATTTACCTTAATTATCCCCTAGGCAAGCTTTTCTCCAGGGGCCGGTTGACCTTTTCTCCGCCTGGAAGCATACTTTTTGCATCCCTAACGAGTTCAAAGGAATCCTTAGCTGAAGATCAACAAAGTAACCATTTGAAAGTCCGTAACACTTTAGACGAATGAAGCAACTTGCCTCTACCCTGCCCGTCGAGAGGCCGCGGAGACGAAGCCGAAGCCGGTTGAGGGGTGGCATTCCCGCGAAAGCGGGAATCCAGAGAGGAGAAAAGCCCCTATTGCCTGGGTTCCCGCTTGTGAGGGAATGAACATGGATTCCTGCTTGCGACCCATCGTGCCCCCAGATTCGGTTAAAACTTTAGGAACACCCTAGAAGCTTTTTGCAGTGTGCTTGCAAGGATTCAAGGAGATCATTAGCATGAAGATAAACAAACTGACTATTCGGGGATACCAATATGCTTATCTGGACCTAGGCCAGGGAATCCCGTGGCTATTCATTCATGGATTTCCGTTGAACCATCGGATGTGGCTGCCGGTGGCGGAACGGATGCAGGGGGCAGTGCGGGCGATTGTGCCGGATTTGCGGGGTTTTGGCCAATCGGAAGCTAGCCCCGGCATAGTAACTATGGCGGATTTTGCCGACGATCTAGCCGGGTTGCTCGATGCCCTCGGGATCCGGCAACCGGCCATCATTTGTGGGCTTTCCATGGGAGGGTATATAGCGTTTGAGTTTTGGTTTCGGCATAGGGAGCGGGTGGCTGGGCTGGTGCTCTGCGACACCCGGGCGGCTGCAGATACGCCCGAGATGGCCCAACACCGTCAGGCCACGGCGGAGCGGGTCCTGCAAGAAGGGCCGGCGTTTCTGGCCGAGGCGATGCTGCCACGCCTGATCGGGCCGGCAACCTTCCACCAGCAGCCGGAACTTGCCCAACAACTCCGCCAACAGATCGAAAGTGCCAATCCCGCCGGTGTGGCGGCGGCAGCTCGGGGCATGGCCCAACGCCGAGATATGCAACCGGCGCTTTCACAGATTACTTGCCCCAGTTTGGTCCTGGTCGGAAGCCAGGATGTCATTTCGCCGCCGGCGGAAATGCGGGCCATGGCGGAGGCCATTCCTAAGGCCCGCTTTGTCGAAATCCCCGATGCTGGACATATAGCTCCCCTTGAGAACCCCGGCTTGGTTACCGCCGCCTTCCTGGAGTTTCTGGATCAGGTGGCCTCCGCCGGCGAAAAATAAACAGCTAACATTTCAGATGAATGGTGGCGGTTGTGTGTCCTTCCTGCGCAAGCAGGAATCCAGGCTTGTTGCCCCGCAAGCGGGAATCCAGGCAAAATGAACTTCTTCTACTTTCTGGATTCCCACTTTCGTGGGAAGGACACTCCTAACCGGGTTTGGTTGAGCCAAACCGGCTATGCCACCTGGGGAGAGGCCGGTTGCGCCATGCGGCTAAAATGGTACATAAACAGATCATTTCCTCAGCTCGACTTTTGCCATTTTGGGGTACCCGGCATCGGGGCCATGGCCTAACTCTTTGTGAATCTTGGATTTAGGAAAATGCATGAACAAATGCGGTATGATTTGTAACTTTCGATAACACAAAGAGTTATGGAAATTGGCCAAAGTCGAGCTCAGGGTCTGGCCAGAAAGTCCGTTTTTCGCCGGGAACCGACGGCCATCCCACTACCGTACTGCTCGCCCCTCTAGAACCGGCGATTGGGGAAGGCAGCGGTGTTGGTAGGAATCCGTTCAGGCTGTCCGGCGGGCGATTCGGGCCAGTCTCTGAGGGTCTGTTAAGGCAGGGGCAGTTTTTGCAATTGGAAGGGAAACTCTTCGGTCAACAAGAGGCCGGGAGCTTCATAGATAAATGTATATTTATCTATGTCCTCTCCCCCCTCAAATTGATAGCGCAGACCGATCTCGGCGTCGGTGTGCCGAAACGGTTCTACGCCGCTAGCCATGATTTTTTGACCATCTTGGGATGCCAAGTAGGCCCGATTCCGGTAGAACCAATGGTAATGGGATTGGAAGGCCTCGCTGGGCAGATCATAGCGTAAAACGACATCCACCTGCCAGAGGCCGCCTTCTTTTCGCACATCGGGCAGTCTGACCGTAGCGCCAGCCCTTCGCTGCTGTAGGTTGCCCCCGGACCGTAGAGCCGGGAACGTGAATCGCTGCATGGCGCCGGGCAACGTGGCGATGAGTTTCCCCTGAACAGATTCCAACCGGTTGGCCGACCGCTCCGGCAGGACCAACCGTACTTCTACTTCCACCGCCTTTTGGCCGACTTTGACCGGCACAATGGTCTGGGCTTCCGGACGGCTGGGCGGAATCGCCCGGCCCCGGTCGTCTGCCGCTTGAATGTTTCCATGCGGTAAGCGAATCACCACCGGCTGGACCCTAGGTTCCCAAGCCACCTCCAAAACCAGCACCAGATGGGAACCCTGGCCGGTCCGATAGTCTCGTTGGGCGATCAGCCGTTGGGCGGCGATCCGCAGCGGCCCCATATAGCAGGCGCCTTGGATTCGAGGTTGCTCCTGGGCCGACCGGAGCAACACCACTAATTCCTCCCCCGGCTCGTAGGGATAAATGGTCAGGCCCGCCTGATCCAGCAGTTGGTCCAACAGCGGCCAAAAGGGTTTTTTCACCGGTCCGGAAAACCGAAGCTTTTTGCTCAGCTCTTGGACATCGCTTCGCAGTCGCAGACGATTGCCCGTCTGCTGATAGATACGCTCCCACAGCTCCCAATAGGAAACTTCGCCTTCCGGCAGGCTAACCAGAGAAGGTTGCACCACCGCCTGGGCCGATCGGCGCTCCAATTGTTCCCGGATTCGCCGGAGGGCGACTGCCACCTCGGCCGACTCTTGCGCCTCCGGATCGGGCAGCAGGCCTAGAATCTCCGGCCCCAGTGCTAAGAGGGCCTCCTCGGCTTTGGTGCGTTGGGCAGCCTGTGGAGCGTCCAATTGGCGAACCAAGCGACGGACCCGGCTGGCCAGCTCCGACGGAGGCTGTTCCGAAGGCTCCTGTTCCGAGGAAGCCACGTCCGAGGATGAGACCTCCGAACCCGTTTGCTCTTGGGGGCTTTTTCCGGCGGGAGCGGACAGACCGGCTTCCTCCGAAAATACCTGCTGGGAGCATACCACTAGCCCCAACCCCAAACCGATCATCCTCCAGACATGTAGCCATCCTGAACGTACCATTGAACCCTGTTTCTTGACAAAACGGAATGCGGCGATCTACGGATTTCCGTGATCTTCCAGGGCACCCATTCTATTATTGATCTTCGCAAATCGGAGTGACAGGCAAAATCCCCGATTTTCAGCCCCCATTGCATGTCCTTTACTTTTGCGAAGATCAATAGGCGGGCAGCCGCTAATCCGACTCAATCTTGGTAACCATCTGGCCGGAATAATGGAGCCGCATCCGGTATTTCTGTAAAATCCCGCTCCAGATGAACAGTTCTTGGTTCTGGTTTGGTTCTCGCCGGGGACTGCCTCGGATCAGTTTGTCCAGGTCTTTTTTAGACAGGGGGTTTTGTTCATCATCAATTTGGGAAGCCACGGCTTTATAGGTGGCATCCCATTGGCTGCGGACCCGCAGTTCCCAGACGATCACTATGGCCGCCACAATCACAAAGACAATCACCACAATCCTGGAGATCGGCATGACGGGCTTTTTTGCCCCTTGCACCGGCGCATTATGCATGGCTTAGCTCCTTCTGAGAAAAGAAACCCTCACCGGCTGCCCAACTGGCACAACCCCATGTCTTACTGCTCAGCAACAGATGCTTCAGAAAACACCAGCAGATGCTTCCGAAGGTGTGTTGTATCCTACCTGCCCGGCCAGAACCTAGCAAGAGGGGAGGAGCCGTGGGACTATGGGTCTTCGCAAAACCAAGGGACACCAACGTGGCCAAAAAACAGGGAGTTTCGTGTCTCTACAATTTGCCAAGCTCAATATGCTTCCACGAAGCTTGGAACAATGAACAAAACAGACCGCTCCGAAAACCCTACGTATCACTTGAACCGAGGGGAAGCATGTTGTCTTTGGCCAGGTTGTCCAGTAGCCGGCTGAGCAAAGCCGTCTGAGGGAGCCCCTTAGAGGCAGTCCCGAAATGGCCAAATCTGGGGGTTGGCCACCAACCGAGTTTCCCCAGCCAGTGGCTAAAACCTTACAAAAACAGGGGGTTTCCGATAACCTCTGGCTCCAGGTTGGAACCGCTCGGATAGGGGAAAACGGATTTTCGGGACAGTCGCTTAGCTCGACTTTTGCCAATTTCCGTAACTCTTTGTGTTATCGAAAGTTACAAATCATACCGCATTTGTTCATGCATTTTCCTAAATCCAAGATTCACAAACAGTTAGGCCATTGTCCCGATGCCGGGTACCCCAAAATGGCAAAAGTCGAGCTTCGAGCTTATCCGAAAACCCATGGTCTTGCCGTCTGCACGCGCCGGCTTGCCAGGTTTTCGGATAGGTTCCTATTTGGCGGCAGCAAGGCGAATAGCCCTCTTGTTTACCGTCGGCTGCATAAGAGGCTCGTAACATTTTAGCCAAATGAAGGGGGCCGATGTGTCAATGCTGCGTAAGCAGCAGTCCAGGCTCCTTGGTGCCTGCTCCGGTGTTGCTGGGAAGCACCGGGGGGCCAAGGCAACATGGACTCCTCCTACGTTCTGGATTCCCGCTTGAGCGGGAAGGACACCCCTGGACCGGCTATACTTCCGCTTAGCCGTCCTCACGGCGGCCAGGGGAGAAGCGATTTGCTTCATTCGGCTAAAGTGTTACCAAAAATCATTTGCCCCCAATAGAAAGGGGCAGTCCTAAGTAGATACTAAATAACTCCACATAATTGCGAAAGTGGTCCAAAGTGCCAAATGCCTACTTTTCCGAGTGTCCAGTAGTCCGACCACTTCCGGTATTTTGTGGACTTATTTATAGGATACAGCGACGTAGTAAACCGCTGGGCCTCCTGGTACCCAATCGCCTACTCCGTGTATGGGATGGATCAAGGGATCATTTTTCCTGCGGGAGGCATCCGTTGGTGGAATCGAAGTATCGGCGGCGGCGGGTTTCGACGACGGGAGGGGCTTCGGTTTGTCGGCGTTGCAGGTCGGCCAGATTGGCCTGGCAATATCGGCACCCCATCACCTCCAGATGCATTCGCATGGCGGCGGCCATGGCCGGATCGACCGCCCCAAGAAGGAAACTTCCCCAGGTTTCCCGACTGGGGCAACTGATCCGATGCCGGCGCCAAATCTCGCTGAGCGAATGGACCCCGCTATCCCGCCGGGCCTGCAGCTCGGCCAATTTCTCTCGTAGGGTCGGCTCCTGACGCAGGAGCTGCTCGATGCGGGCCATCTCCTCGGCCGGCAGCGCCTCGTCCAAAAACGCTTCCAGTTCCGCCTCGGAAAGCATCGGAGCGATCCGGTTCATACTAAAGGAACTACTTCTCGAACCTCCCTCCATTTAGAATTAGAATAATGTACCATAAAGGCGGTTGGCAACCCCTGGAATCTTGGACGAAACTCCCTTCGCTCTGCTTTGGTCCGCCAAGGTTGTTGGGAGGTAACATTTTAGCCGAATGAAGCCCGACTG
>Ga0197142_1000718_pt1 | contig 30740 bp, 32 predicted proteins | sample GBS60_MetaG_FD_148614 | JGI IMG/M metagenome (GOLD analysis project Ga0197142, IMG submission 148614) | Sediment microbial communities from Great Boiling Springs, Gerlach, Nevada, United States - GBS 60_MetaG | ecosystem: Environmental > Aquatic > Thermal springs > Hot (42-90C) > Sediment...
GCGGCCGTGAAAGATCTCCTGCCGAAACGTGGGGTGCTGAGCCGCCGCAGGCGGGCAAAGCACCGGCAAAATGAGCAAGCATGAGAGACTGCGCATGAAGGAGTTCCCCCGAGCGCCGGCACGTTCAGCCGTGACTTGATGATACTACGCCAGCAGGGCCGCGCGGCTCAATTCGCTCGGGCCGAGGCCGAGCGCAGGAAGGCGAGAAACTCCTCGGGATTTCGCGTCAGGCCCGCAAAGGTCGCGAGAGTGTTCTCGGCGGGGTCGACGATCGCGTAAAACGGGATGGCGACGGTGGAGAAGCGTTCGAGCTGGAGCTGCTGGTTCTTTTGGGAGGCTTCGTCTGCACCGTCGGTATAGAGTTCGACCAGGACAAACTGACTGAGCGCCTCGGCGATTTCCGGACGGGTGAACATGTTGGCCTTCATCCAGTGACAGTTCGTGCAGGCATAGCCGGTGAAGTTGACAAAGACCAGCTTGTCTTCGGCCTTGGCCTGCGCCAGCGCCTCCTCGTAACGGTTCTTGAGCCAGGCCGGAGCGGCCCCCGCGCCGGCGGCAAACCCGACGGCGGTCTGGCGGGGCGGCGGCACGTAGGCGTCGAGCTCGCCCAGGCGGTAGCCCAGCATGCCGGGAACCAGGCTGACGGAGAAGATCAGGAATGCGGCGCCGACGAGCAGGCGCGTCAGACCGAGCTTTTCCTCGGGAGCAACCCCCTCCAGCCGCAGAAAACCCAGCAGGTAGAAGCCGGCCAGGGCAAACAGCACGATCCAGGCGGCCAGGAACCGCTCGCGCGTCAGCAGCTCCCATCGCATGACCTGGTCGACGTTGCTTGCGTACTTGAACATGGCGGCCAGGATGACGAAGCCGAGCACGACCTTGACGCGAGCCAGCCAGCCGCCGCTGCGCGGAAGGCGTTGTAGGTAGGAGGGAAACAAGGCCAGCAGGAAAAAGGGCGAGGCCAGCCCGCCGGCAAAGGCGAGCATGCCGATGAGCGGCTGCAGCCCGCCGGCCTGGATCGAAGCCGCCAGCAGTGTGGCGACGAAGGGGCCGACGCAGGCGAAGGCCGTTAGCGAGAACGTCAGACCCATCAGGAGCGTTCCGGCGTAGCCGCCGCGCTGGGAGGCGCGGTCCAGGCGGGTGAGCAGTCCGGAGGGCAGAGCCAGCTCAAAGGCGCCGAGCAGGCTCAGCCCGAAGACGAGAAACACCGAGGCGATGAAGCCGTTCACCCAGGGGTTGGAGCCGAGTTGCACCATGCCGAACGGGCCGAGAATGGCCGTCGCCGCAAGGCCCAGCCCGGTGAACAACAGAATGATGCCGAAGCAAAACAGAAGAGCTTGGGCGATGCTGTCTCGCCTTCCGCGGGTTTGCTGCCGCAAAAAGAAGGAGACCGTGATCGGTATCATCGGGAAGACGCAGGGGGTAAAGACGGCCGCCAGGCCGAAGCCGAAGGCGACCCCGACGAACGGAATCCAGCCGGCCCGGGCCCCGCCCGCCTGTTGGACCGGAGCGGGCGGAGCGTCGGATTTCTCTTCTCCGGCGGCGGATGCCGATAACGAGACTTGCCCGCCGACGGGGACGTAGTCGGGGGGGATCAAGGCGGTGATGAGCGGCGCCGCGGGGTCGACGGTCAGGCCGTCCGCCGCCGTTTTGCGTACCGGCGGCAGGCATAGCTTCTCCGTACAGGCCTGATATCGGACGCGGGCGCGCACCTCGAGGCGGCCCGGCGCGGCGTCATCGGTGAGAACCAGCTCGAGCAGAAAAGCGGTCTTGCCGGAGTAGACCTCGGTGTCCAGATTGAAATTCGGGTCGAACTTGACGACCGGCCTTTTCTGGTAGAGGCGGTAAGCGGCCAGCCCCGGCACAGCCTCGACCTCGATCCGGGTGGGATTCGGGCCTCCGGGAGGCGTCGTCGGCGAATAGAGGTACCATCCCTGCTCGAGCGTGACTTCGAGCGTGGCAAGGACGGTGGCGCCGGGCGGCGCCGTAGCCTGCTCGATGCGGAGGGCCCATTGGGCCGGGTCGAGCTTTTGTGCCGCCGCCGGAACAGAGGCCGCAAGCAGAACTGCCGCTTGAAGCCTGCGCCAAAGGGTCGCTCGAGACGCCATCGCCCTTCAGTGTAGCGAAGCCCTGCGAGTCGGCCCGACGCAACGGGGTCGGGCCTTGGCCGCGCCTCGGGAATCAGCCTCTTTCACTGCGTTCGGCCGAGATGCTCGGCGCCGCTCCAGCGGCTCAGCTCATCCTCGATCTGGCGGTTGACCTGGCCGCGGGCGAACTCGGCCGCAATGCGGATCGCGTTCTTGATGGCGTTAGCGTTGGAGCTGCCGTGGCAGATGATGCAGACGCCCCTGACGCCCAACAGCGGCGCACCGCCGGTTTCCGAATAATCGACGCGTTTCTTGAAATCGGCGAAGGCGGAACGGGCGATGAGATAGCCGAAGCGGCGGGTCAAGGTCGCCGAGAGGCTCTCGCGGAGCATCTGCCGGACCAGCTCGGCCAGCCCCTCGCTGGCTTTCAGAATCGCGTTGCCGACAAAGCCGTCGCAGACAATCACGTCCACGTCGCCGGAATAGACGTCGCGACCCTCGACGTTGCCGACGAAGTTCAGCGGCAGGCTCCGCAGCAAAGGGAGCGCCGTCCTGGTGAGCTCGTTGCCCTTCTGCTCCTCGGTGCCGATCGACAGCAGCCCGATGCGCGGCCGGGCGATCTTGAGAATGACGCGCGCGTAGACCTCGCCCATCACGGCGAACTGGACCAGCATGCGGGGCGTGCAATCGACGTTGGCGCCGACGTCGATGAGCACCAGCGGCGTCCCTTTGCGCGTAGGCAGCACGGAGGCGAGCGCCGGTCGCTCGACGCCGGGCACCATGCCCTGCACCATCTTCGCCGTGGCCATCACCGCCCCGGTATTGCCCGCCGAAACCACGCCCTGCGCGATCCCGTCGCGCACCAGGCGGGCGGCCACCCGGATCGAGCTGTCCCGCTTGGCGCGAACGGCCCTGGCGGCGTTGTCCTCCATGGTGACCACTTCGCTGGCATGGAGGACTTCGATCGGCAGCTCAGAGGCGCCGTTCCGCCGGGCCAGCTCCGGCTTGAGAATCTCCTGCCGGCCGACCAGCACGACCCGCACGCCGTAGGCGCGGGCCGCCTGGACGGCGCCGTCGATTTCGGAGGCGGGGGCGTGATCGCCCCCCATGGCGTCGAGTGCAATGGTGACCATCGGGCTAGCGCGCCGCAGGCGCCAGGCGGATCAGCTCTCCTCGACCTCGATAACCTCCCGACCCTTGTACTGCCCGCAATGCGGGCAGACCCGGTGCGGCAGCTTCGGCTCGTGGCAGTTCGGGCACTCGGCCAGACCGGCGGGCTTCAGCGCATCATGGGCGCGGCGGTTGGCGGTTCGGCGTTTGGAATGTCTGCGTTTTGGGTTTGCCATCTCACAATCTCACTCAGTCGCTGTCCTCGAAGGTAAGGTTCGGATGCGCGTCCGCGCCGGGGCGCCGGCTAACTCCGCGAAGGCCGGAAACCGCGGAGAGCCGCCCAGCGATCGTCGAACGTCGTCTGCCGGCAGGTGCATGCCACCCGATTGCGGTTTTCGCCGCAAACCGGGCAGATGCCCCGGCAATCCTCGCGGCACAGCCAGTGCATGGGGAGCCAGAGCAGCACCTGCTCCTGCAACACGTCGGCGAGTTCAAAGCCGCTGCCCTCGTAAAAGCCGATCTCGCAATCCTCCGGGGCAAGCTCCAGGTCCGGCGGCCAGGCATGGGGCGTGGCCGGCCGGTAGTGCAGGTCGAAATCCCGGTCGAGGGCAAGCTCCGCCAGCTCCAGACACCGGTCGCAAAACCCCTCCAGGACACCCGAGATATGGCCGTGAACGCGAACCTCCTCGCCGTCCCCGACCAGCTCGGCCACGCCTGTCATCCTCAGGGGCGTAACCTGGCGGAATTCGCTCCGGGAAAGATCCACCCGGCCAGGTGCGAACGCGACGTCAAACCTCGCCTTCCTGACCTCAAGTTCGCGCACTTCGATAAACATGTGCGCCCCTAACCTTCCCCCTTGGTGTGCAGCAAAGTTCCATTATACCAGCGGGCCGCAGGCGGTTACGGCCCTTGCCGTTCAGGGCAGGAGCCCGAGCCGGCTTCGAAGACAGAATATCCCGTAAAGATGGTGCGCTTCGTGGTGGACCATGTACTCGACCAGGAAGCGCACGGAGTAGTGCGGGAACTCCGGGTGCTCGCCGCGGCGGCTCCAGTCGGCGGGGGAAATTGCGGCAAGACGAGCCACGAAGGCGGCACGCTCGGACAGCAATTCGGCCAGCAGCCGCGCCGCCGGACGGGCCGCAATCCGGGGGAAATCCGGATCGAGCGCCGGATCATAGGGATCGATGGCGGGATGGTTCTCCGCAAGCATCCTCTCGGCCCGCTTCAGAAACAACCGCTGGGTAATCCAGAGATGGGCCAGCAGCTCTTTGATCGACCATTTCTCCGGGTCGAGGCGGCGGGCCAAAACCTCCTCATTCAGCCCCGAGGTGAGCCGCTCGATCTCCTGGGCCTGCATCTCCAGCCGTCGCAGGAGGCGCCGGTGGAAATCAGCTCTTTCGGGGTCGGCGCCGCTCACGTGTCGATTGTCCCACACGCGGCGGGTCCGCAACGGGGCCGCCGGGTAACTTGACAGGAGCCGACGGAAGCGTCAGACTCGAACTTCTGGGGCTAGCGCTCTCAGCCAGGTGCCCGCGCCGGAACCGCGCGGCTTCGGAGGAAGCTTGAATCTGACACGAATCGCTCTCAGCGTGCTCCTTCTGTCTGCCCTGTCGGCGGTCTGCTCCGGGCAGCGACCAGGCTTCGGCGGCCCGGCAGTGATGACCCGGCCGGGCGCGCCGCTCGGCCGCAGCGAGGGCGCGCCGCTCGCCTTTCGGCCCTATGTCGGCGTAACGGGCCGCTATGACGGTAATCTCTTCCCGGTCGAGGCCGGCGCGGCCTCGGCCTTTCTCCGCAACTATTACGGAGTTGACGGGCACTGGGGAATCTACGGCGTGCGCCGGGGGGAACGGAGCATCGTGGGGCTGAACTATGCGGGCGCCTACCGCCACTATGTCGGCGGTACGCGTTACAACGGCGCCAACCATTTCCTCGACCTCAACTACACGCGCCAGGTGTCGGCGCGGACCGCGGTGTTTCTTTCGCCGAGTTTTGGCATTTACAAGTACGGACTTCACTACACTGGCGCCCCGCTCCTTGCCGACCCGTTCGGCCTGGCGGCGCCGATCGACCCCAACGAGGAGGGCTTCGATGCCCGCACGTATGCCTATGCGGCCGCCGGCGGCGTCGGGCATCAGCTCAGCGAGCGCTGGTCGCTTATGCTCGGCGGCGGCGGCTACTACATCAGGCGGAAGAACCTCTCTTTCATCAGCTCGCAGGGAGTGAGTTCGGCGGCGCGTCTGGCCTACCAGATCGGCCCCAGGCAACAGATCGGCGTGGCGTACTTTTACAACTTCTTCTTTTTCCCGCGCGGCTTCGGCGAGTCGCACAACCACACGCTCCAACTGGAGTATGCCGTTCAGCTCTCCCCTTTGTGGCGGGCGGCCGTCGGCGCCGGCGCCCTGCGCTCGGAGAATGACCGGCTGGAGCGCGTGCTCCTTGATCCCGAGATCGCGGCCATAATCGGACAACCAACCGCGCTCGAGGCGGTTCACCGCGTGGTGAACCGTCCGGCGCTGCGGGCAACGCTCGGCCGGCAAATGCAGCGCGGCGCGCTGTCGTTCTACTACCGCCGGGACGTTCACCCCGGCAACGGCTTCATCAGCAGCGCGGTGCGGGATGACGGGGGCGTCAGCTACTCCTACAGCGCCACCGAGAGGCTGAACCTCGGCTTCCACGTTAACGCTTATTCCTACGAGAGCCTCCTGCAGGAGATGCGTCGGTACAGTTCCTACGGCGGCGGCTTGGGCCTCAATTACGCCCTCACCCGCTCGCTCCATTTCACCGCCCGGTTCGACGTGCGCCGGTGGCGCCTGGCCGACACCAGCTTCGACCGGGAACGGCTGGGAATCATGGTGGGCTTCATGTTCAGCCCGGGCGAGACGCCGCTGGCGCTTTGGTGATCAGAGGCGCGCCGGTCGGCAAGCTCAGTCCGAACCTCCGGCCAGCGCCGCTTGCAGCCGCTCGGCGAAATTTCCGCCTCCCTCGGACCAAAGGGCCCTTCGCTCGACCGGGAGGGCCGCGTCCAGATCCTCGACCAGGTGCAACAGGGCGCGGATGTTGTGGCGTACGGGGGCCAGGCCTCGAGAGGCGTCGCTTTGGGGCAGAAACTGCGACTCCAGACCGAACTCGATGCGGAGTTGCTCGCCCAGCTCGCTCGGAAACAGCGGTCCGTAGCAGCTCAGCGCGACCGGCGAGGGGCGCAATCTCCACTCGTCTTCAAACTGCCACAGATCCCAGGCCGTCTCGACAAAATACGCACAATCGGCATGATGATACTGGCGGGCCAGTCGGAGGATCTGTTCCGGATCGACCGGCGCGGCCAGCGACTGTTCGAGAGCCGGCGGCTCGGCGCGCTCGAGCGCGTACACGCGCAGAAGCGCCTGCGGCCGTAACCGGGAAAAGGGGAACTTTCGGAGCAAAGTCTCGAAATGGCGCAGCATGTTGAATTCCGTGAAGCCGCGCAGCCAGTAGGAGAGGTAAAGTTGGTCGGCCATTGGTGGGACGGGCCCCGCCGGCAGGCGGCGGACCTTATCGGCTCTCGACTATTGTAACCGGGCGATTCAGTCGGAACGAGATGCGGGTTTCCGCGGCCAGCTCGGCCGGCTTGCCGCGCCCGGCAAGCACAGCCGCTGCCCCGGCGCCGGCGCCGGCTCCTGCCCCGATGGCCGCCCCTTTGCCGCCGGCGGCGATGGCACCGATGGCCGCACCGAGCGCGGCGCCCAGGCCCACCTTCGCCGCATCGGCCGCCTGGCTCGCCGGGGCTTTGCGCTCGAACGGGTCGGTGGTGATCTCCACTCGCTGGCCGTCGGAGGTCCGGACGCTCACCAGCTCGATCGTGAGCGTGGCCGTGCCGCGGACTCGCCCCGCCCGGCTCACAGCCGAGACTCTGCCCTCCACGGGCGCGCCCCGTTCGGCGACGACGAAACCGTCGACAATCAACGGCTCGTCAAGAGAGGCGCTGAAGGCGTCCCCTGGGCCGTGGCGCTCGCTGGAGAGGCGCTCGTTGAGGCGGACGGCGATCAGCGTGCCTGGCAGCAGGGTAACGCGATTGGGCTCGGGCGGAGGCGGCGGAGCGGGGGAGTCGAACTCCCACACCAGAGGCCGAGACGAGACGGTTTCGGTTTGGGCAGGCAGAGAGGGAGGCTCGGGCAGGGCGGGCGCCTGCTGGAGAACCGGCGCCGGCGCAAGCGGCGGCTTCCAGGGCTTCGGCGAGGCCATCCGAGCCAGCGATACGGGGACGGCCGGAGCCGGCTCCGGAGCGGGGGGCTCGGGCGTTTCAGGGGTCTCGCGCGCCCCCGGCGCCGAGATCGGCGCCGCCTCCGGCGAGCGCGGTGCTCCCACGTCACGCCTCATCAGAAGATAGGTCGCGGTGGCGGCTACGGCCACGCCCGCCAGAAATGCCGCCCAAGTTCGCATCGAGCTCTCCCCATTTGCTTAAACGCGGTCGCCGCCTCGGGCGTTTCCCCCGCCTCGGGCTCGCGGGCCGGTAGAATGAAGGTCAGAATGGGGGAGCTTTTGGCTCGATTCCGCATCGGCGGCGTAGAAATCAGCCCGGCGACGGTGCTGGCGCCCATGGCGGGCATCACCGACACGGTCTTTCGCTCGCTGATCCGCCGGATGGGCGGCTGCGGTTTGCTGATGACCGAGTTCACCAGCTCGCACGGCGTGGTGAACGCCATGCGCGCCCGCAAGCCGGGCCGCACCATGCGGTATCTCGCCTTTGAGCCGGACGAGCATCCCATCTCCGCACAGCTTTTCGGGGCCGACCCGGAGGTGATGGCCGAAGCTGCGCGGGTGTGCGAGGATCTGGGCTTCGATATCGTCGATATCAACTTCGGCTGCCCGGCCAAGAAGGTGGTCCGCTGCAACGGCGGATCGGGACTGTTGCGGGACCTGCCTCGCATCGAGCGCCTGCTGCGTGCGGTGCGACGCGCGATCTCGATTCCGTTGACGATCAAGTTCCGCGCCGGCTGGAGCGAGGCCGAGCTTGTGCATGTGCCGGTGGCGCGGCTGGCCGAGGAGTGCGGGTGCGCCGCCGTGGCGTTGCATCCGCGGACGCGTGAGCAGGGCTACAGCGGGCGCGCCGACTGGAGCCGCATCGCCGAGGTGAAGGCCGCGGTCAAAATCCCGGTAATCGGCAACGGCGACATCGTCACACCGGAAGACGCCCTGCGCATGGTGCGCCAGACCGGCTGCGACGCGGTAATGATCGGACGCGCCGCGGCCGCCAATCCGTGGATCTTCCGCCAGATCTCCGATTACCTGGCGACCGGTTCCTACCGGCTTGCGAGCGAAGCCGATCGCTACCAGATCATGCGCCGGTACTACCGTCTGCTAGCCGAGCGGGGCGAACCCGACACCGTAGGCAAGATGAAGCAGTTCGCGAGCCTGTTCACGCACGGCGTGCGGAACGGCTCCCGCCTGCGCTCGCTCGTTCACGCGGCGCACAGCGTCGAGCAGATCCTCGAGCGTGTGGACGAATTCTTCGAAACCGAGCTGGGCGCGGCGGCCGCTTTCGCCCGATGAAGTCCGTCGAGCTGATCACGGACGGCGCCTGCCTGGGCAACCCGGGTCCCGGCGGCTGGGCGGCGATTTTGCGCTACGGCGGGCGCAAAAAAGAGCTGTACGGCTCCGAGCCGCTCACCACGAACAATCGGATGGAACTGCGCGCCGCCGTCGAAGGCCTGCGCGCACTCAAGGAGCCTTGCCGCGTCACCGTCACGACCGACTCGCAGTATTTAAAGAACGGCATCACCAGCTGGATCGAGCACTGGAAGCAGAACGGCTGGCGAACGGCGGCGCGCAAGCCTGTCGCCAACCAGGATCTGTGGCGCGAACTGGACGAACTCACCCGGCGGCACCAGGTGCGCTGGCAGTGGACCCGCGGCCACGCCGCGCACGCCGACAACAATCGCTGTGACGAGCTGGCGACGCTCGCAGCGCGCCAGGTTGCAGGCGGCGCTTGAAGGAAACGCTTTGTCGGCGCCCTCTGATACAATCGTGACCGAACTGCTATGCCCAAGACGATTGTTACCTTCGGTGAAATCATGCTGCGGCTGGCGCCGCCCGAGTTTGACCGCTTTCTTCAGCGCCCGGAATTTCAGGCCACCTGGGGCGGCGGGGAGGCCAACGTCGCCGTCGCGCTGGGCAGTCTCGGCATGCCGGCGCGCTACGTCACCATCCTGCCGCCGAAGAACCCGCTCGTCGATGCCTTTATCGGCGAGCTGCGCCGGTTCAACGTAGATCCCTCGGCGATCGTACGCGCCCCCGGGCGCCTGGGGATCTATTTCGTCGAGCGCGGCGCCAACCAGCGGCCCTCGCTGGTGGTCTACGACCGCGACTACTCGGCCATCGCCATGGCCAAGCCGGGCGCAGTGGACTGGAACAAGGCTTTCGAGGGCGCCGGCTGGTTCCACATCACCGGCATCACGCCGGCGCTGAGCCAGGGCGCGGCGGACCTGGCGCTGGAGAGCGTGCGCATCGCCAAGGAGAAAGGGCTCACGGTCTCCTGCGATCTGAACTACCGCAAAAAGCTCTGGAACTACGGCAAGTCGGCCAAGGAGGTGATGAGCGAGCTGGTGCGCTATGCCGACATCGTCATCGCCAACGAGGAGGATTGCCAGGAAGCGCTCGGTATCCAGGTTGACGTCGACGTCGAGTCGGGCAAGCTCGAAACGGAACAGTACCGCCAGTTGACGGAGAAGGTGCTTGGGGCCTTCGCCAATGTGCAGATGATCGCGATTACGCTTCGAGAATCCTACAGCGCCTCCCACAACGGCTGGTCCGCCTGCCTGAATGACCGGAAGGAGTTTTTGGTGAGCCGCCGCTACGACATTACCGACATTGTCGACCGCGTCGGCGGCGGCGACAGCTTCGCCGCCGGGCTCATCTACGGCCTGCTCAACCTCGGCTCGCACCGCGAGGCCCTGGAGTTTGCGGTGGCCGCCTCCTGCCTGAAGCATTCGGTCTCGGGCGACTTCTTCCGCTTTACCGTCGACGAAGTGAAAGCGCTCATGAAGGGCGGCGGCTCGGGCCGCGTGCAGCGCTGAAAACCTCCGCGAGGGGTCAGCCTCCCGGTGGCGGCGCAGTGAACACACCCTCGGGTCGCTGGCGGGCCGGACTGGTTTTTTCGCTGGGGGCGACTCTGTTGTGGGGCTCGCTCCCCATCGCCCTGAAGACGCTGGTCGAGGTGATGGACGCGGCGACCATCGCCTGGTATCGGTTCCTCGGGGCGGCCCTTGTTCTGGGCGCCTACCTGTGGGGGCGGCGCAGCTTGCCTTCGCCGGCCCGGTTTCGCGGCACATCTCTCGTTGCGCTGCTCGTCGCCATCCTTGGCCTCACCGCTAACAACGTCGTCTTCGTCCTCGGCTTGGACTTCATTTCGCCGTCGGCGGCGCAGGTCGTCATTCAGTTGGCGCCCCTCTTCCTGCTCGTGGGGGCGGTGGTGGTCTTCGGCGAGAGATTCCAGCCATCACAGTGGGTCGGCTTCGTGATCCTTGTGGCGGGTCTGGTGCTGTTTTTCAATCAGCGGCTCGAGGAGTTCACGGTGCTCCGGAGCGGGTATGTGAGCGGGGTCCTGCTCGTGGCGCTCGCCGCCGTGCTTTGGGCCGCCTACGGCCTGGCCCAGAAGCAGTTACTCGGGGCCTTCCGGCCCGCGCCGGTGCTTTGGCTGCTGTATCTGGCCGGCGCTCTGCTGCTGTTGCCCCTGGCCGATCCCGGGCAGGTGCGCCTGCTCGACGGGGTCGGCGTGGCGCTGATCGTCTACTGTTCACTTGCGACCGTGGGCGGCTACGGCAGTTTCGTCGAAGCGATGGTTCATTGGGAAGCTTCCCGTGTGAGCGCCGTTGTCGCCACCTGCCCGCTACTTACCGTCGTGCTCACCGCCGCCGCCGCGCAGGCAGCGCCCAACTATGTCGAACCCGAGAATCTGAACGCCTGGAGCGTCGCCGGCGCCGCTTTGGTGGTGGTCGGCTCGATCATCGCCGCGCGCGCCTTTCCCTCCGCAGCCGCACCCGGAGGCTCTCCATAAAGCGGCCGGGCCGGTATACTGGCCGGAGATGGACCGGGCGGCGGCGGGGAAGGGGAGCGTTCACCCTCCCGAGATTTCAAGCTACCGTGACGTCGCCACCGGCGCGCGCATCTGGCAGCTTACCCGTCACCCCTCGATCAACCACCTGCCCTATTTCCTCTCCAGCGCCTTCACGCCCGATGGGGAAGCGCTCCTGTTCACCTCCTATCGCACGGGCACGGCGCAGCTTTTCGAGGTGAGGCTTTCGGGAGGAGAGATTCGGCAGCTCACCGCCGGCGAGCCGATCCACCCCTATTCGCCGGCGCTCGCACCCGACGGGGAGACGGTGTATTTCGTGCGGGGCGGCTCGATTTGGCGCCTCGATCGCCGGACGCTCGCCGAGCGCTGTGTGGCCGAGTTCGCCGGCGCCCAGCTTGGCGAATGCACGCTCGACGTTCGCGGCGAATATATCACGGCCGCCTTCAAGCGGGGAAGCGAGACCGGACTTGTCACCGGGCGCGCCGACGGTTCTCTCTGGCGTCTCATCCCGTTTCCGCGCACGGTGATCCATCCGCAGTATCATCCGCTCGAAGCGAACTGGCTGGAATTCGCCGCCGACCCGGCGCCGCGCATGTACCGCGTGCGCCGCGACGGCGCGGGCCTGGAGTGTTTGCTCGAACACGGTCCCGAGGACTGGATCACTCACGAAACGTTCCTGGGAGCCACCGGCGACCTGATTTTCGTGCGCTGGCCGCAGGCGCTGTATCGCCTGGACTGGACCAGCCGCGCCGTCTGCGCCCTCACGGATTACAAGGTCTGGCACGTGAGTCCCAACCGCGCCGGCACCAGGATCGTCTGCGACACCAACCATCCGGACGAGGGCCTTTTCGAGATCGATGTCGCCACCGGCGCGCGGCGCCGCATCTGCCTTTCGGAGTCGAGCAATCAGGGCACACAGTGGGCGAAGGACCGACCCGCCACCGCGGAGGACCTCGCCGCGGCCTGGGGTGGCGCCGGGGCCGGAGCCCTGAGCTGGCTTGAAGTCCCCGTTGACACCGTCTACGGCCCGCAGTGGACGCACCCGCACCCCAGCTACTCCCCCGACGAGCGCCGCGTCTCTTTCACCAGCGACCGGACCGGCCTGCCGCAGGTCTATGTCGTCGAACTCGAGGGGGGCGCGCGGTGATAAGAGATCCTCGGCGGCCCTGGATGGCCCTGTGGTTTTTCTCGATCGCGCTCGGTTTCGCCTTGCTTGCCCTTCGCTCGTACCTGCTCGGCGGGCGCTTGTCGATGACGCTGCTCAGAATCGTCATCGCCGTCGGCTTTGCGGCGCTCGGCTGGCTGCACTGGCGCGCCTGGCGCGCCGGCCGGGGCTGAATTCTACTCGAGAACGAGCACCTCGTGGCCGTCGACTGAAGGGACGCTTGCTACCGCCCATTCGCCCTCTCGCCGGACCGCGACTGCGCTTTGCGAAACGAGCAACCGGGCGCGGACTCCGGCTACCCCGCCGGGCAGGCGAAAACGAACCTCGAGCGGGCCGACGGGCACGATTTCGTGCGCCGGCGCACGCCAGGCGCCGGGGCTGGTGAGATTGACCAGGTGAAGAATCAGGCGGTCGCCTTGACGGTAAAGGTGACAGTCCAACAGGCCGGGGCCGCGGACTTCCACCGGGAGGCGGTCGCGCGCCACCCAGCGGATGAGGTTGGCCAGCAGGTCTCCGTGGTCGGGGAGATTGTCGCGCGCAAAGCGCCGGTCGACATCGGCGGCAAGGTACGCCACCCGGCTCTCCTCCTGAAGGACCAGCGCCGGAATGGTAGTGTGGGGCGTCCGCATCCAGGAAAACTCGGGCGGATAGGCCGGAAAGTGGGGAATGAAGGTGAGCGGGACGACCGAGCGGGCCGCGGGTTCCACTTCGACGAGCAAGCCGCCGAAGGCGATCACGTCGGTGGCCTCAAAACCGGCGAGCACGCTGTGCCGCGGTTTTTGGGGAGCCGGGCCGGCGCGGCGTGGGCCGTACACGGTGCCGGCGGTCTCCGGATGGAGGCGCAGATAGGTGTGGTCGGATCCGGTCCAGCTTTCGGCCTCGCCGAGCGAGCCGTGCCGCCTGCCGGTGAACCGCACGCCCAGCAGGCGGGCGAGACCGAAGTCGGGGCGAGGCTCCCCCCACTCGTTGTAGAGGCTGGTTTCGCCCGTCGCGAGCAGCCCGCCGCCGCGCGCCACATAGCGTTCCACAGCTTCGATTTGGCCGACTGTCATGGCGGCGAGGTTCGGTAGCACCAAAGCCGCAAGGTCTCTGCCGTCGCGATCGATGTGGTCGGCGTGCACGGGCAGGTAGGGGATGCGCGCGCGCACAAGCGCCTGGATGATGCCGTAGTAGGGCCGCGCGACGCGCTCCTCGGCCTCGTCGCGGCCGTAGTAATCGGTGTTGCGGTCGGAGAAGACCACGCCGACGCTTGCCACCGGGCGGCGTCCCACCAGCCAGGCTTCATTAGCCGCGTGCCACTCAAAGACCGGGACGGCCGTCTCAAACTGACGCCGGTCGGGCTGCCAGGCGCCGACGTGGTGCCACCAGGGCTGGATGCCGCCGGCGAAACCCGCATACATCCACTGGCGCGCCTCGGCAGCCGCGGCTGAGGCCTTGCGAAAGGTCGGAGCGCGCTGATAGGTGGCCATGCTTTCCGGCATCAGCTTGTCCCAGCCGGCCAGCCCGTGCAGCCGCTTGCCGAGCTCGGCGTTGCGCTGAAACCCGGTGGCGTCGTTACGGCCCTGATCGTCCAGCAGGATGATCTCTGAACGCTCCAGGATCGCCTTGACGTCCCGAAGGCGCCGTCCCTGACCGATGAGATCGCCGCTCAACATGCCCACCCAGAGGCAGTCCGGACCGCCGGCCTGGCGGGTGGTGCGGTTGTTCAGGTCCCAGATCTCCAGGCGCCGCTTCATGCTCCAGTCGAACCAGGCGCGCCAGACGGGATCGTCCCAGTCCTTACGCCGAGGAAGGTCCTCGCCGGTCTCGCGCCGGAACCGCTCGCGGCTCGAGCGGCAGTAGCAGATTTGGTCGCGCTCAAGGCCGCTCCAGCTGTTGTCGGTGAAGCCTTCCGGCTTTTCCCAGGCGATGATTTCACGCAGGATGGCGGGGAGATACTCCTCGTAGTAAGGTCCGTCAATGCAGGCGATGTAGTGCTCGCCGGCGCGGTAGGGCCTCCCCTCGGCGTCGTGCGCGAACCAGTCCGGGTGGGCGCGGTAGAACTCTTCGGAGGCGCGGTTGGAATCCATGCGGGCCAGCACGGCGAGGCCGTCCCGGTGCGCCGCCCGGGTCAACTCGCCGTACAGGTCGCGCTCGCCCAGGAAGCGGGCGCGGTAATGGAGCGGATGGCGGCTCGGATAGTAGGCCACGATGCCGCCGGCGTTGACAATCACGCCTTGGACCCGCGTCCGCCTCCAGTGCGCGCGCCACCAGTCGATGTCATAGTGAAGCGGATCCTCTTCGCTGATGTTGGTCTGGCCCCAGCGCAGCGTCCGGCGCCACCAGGGCGCTTGGCTCGGCGCCGCGGGCGGTATCAGAGTAAAGGCCGCGCCGCTCAGCAGGTCCCGGCGCGACCAGTTCGGCTGGGATCGGCGGTTCATTGGTTCGGCGTGGCGTCGGGCGCCCGGGACGGCGGCCGCAGCGTCCGGAGCGCATGCTCGGCCAGCTCGCGCCACTGCTCGCTGTGCCACCACTCAAGATACCGCCGGAACTGCCGCTCGGTGGACTGCACGTGAAAGGAATCGGCCCCCATGAGGGCGACGACCTGCTCGCAGTGCTCGGCGATGGCGGCCAGAGCCTTCTTGGGGGAGAACGGGCGCTGGTGATAGCTGGCGAGCAGCTCCAGTTCGGCGAGCGATCCGTGCGCCCAGGCGCGCGTGGAGACATCGGCGCGCTTGAGGTCGCCCGTGGCCCAGCCGCGCGTGGCCGCCCACAGCTCCGGCTCGGGCTTCTCGCCCAGAACGGCGGTAAGCGAGAGGTATTGCGTCGCCGTCCAGTGCGACTGCGTGCCCTGGTCCATCGCCGCCAGGTAGGCGGCCCGCGCCTCCCGGAGAGCCCGCTCGGCTTTCTCGATTGCCCCTTTGCGGAAATAAAGCTCGGCCTTGCGCTTGTGGCTGGCGCCGTGCAGGCCGTAGCACTCCGCCCTGCGCTCGCGCGACGGCAGGCTGTCGTCTTCGGGCAGCAGGGCCTTCCAGCGCGCCAGGTGTCGGTCGGCGTCGCCCAGCGCCTTCTCCATCTGGTCAAGATCGGCCTGTTCGGCCGCCCACTCAAAGGCCACGTTGATGGCCCGCCGCATCTGCTCTTCGCGGAACAGGCTCACCTGGACGTCGAAGCCCTCGGGCATCGACGCGTAGGCGACGATGCTGGCCCAGTCGTGATTCGTCGCCGCGGCGGTGAACAGGCGCTGGCGGAGGTCCTGAAGCACCAGACGCGGATCATCGCCGAGCAGCAGGCGCTCATAGAGGACCTCGACGGCTGCCACCGAGCCGAGCTTGGTCAGCGGAAATTGCGAAGCGATCACCCAGGGGATGCCTGCCGCGTGCAGCTCGTGCGCGATACTGGCGCCGGGAACCAGCACCGAGCCCACCGCTCCCGAATCGCAGGTGGCCAGCGTGACCACCGAAGGTTGCGATTGCCCCCGGCCGTCAACTCGGACGGCGCGCAGTGCCTGCGCCAGGCGCCGGCCCTCGACAATCTCCGGCCGGCTGCGATCCTTTGGACTGGCCAGAGCCAGGCCGAAGCGCTGCTCGCCAGCCTGCTCGAAGGCAACGCCGTGGGCCAGAAGATGCACGTGGGTGTAGTCGGCCGAGGCGCAAGCGCGCCGGATGTCCTCGAGCGTCGCCTCGGCGAGCACCGTCAGGTGCTCTTTGATGAGAGGGAGGCGCTGCTCGGCCGTGGCGGCCTTGCGAACCCACGGCTCCATCGCCATGCGCAAGGCGTGGGTGTGCTCGCGAAACGGCACCGTCATTGCCCCCGGCGCGGCGAAAGCGAAAAGGATGCGCGGCGTCCGGTTCCAGTTCACCGGCAGCGGCCGCCCTCGCCGGATCTCCCTCGTCAGGGTGATCGGGGCGCTGGCCTGCAACTGAAGCTCGAGCCGTTCACCCGGGAAGCCCTGCGGAGCGTTGGCCAGCTCGAACGGAATCAGGGCCAGTTCGGAGCCCGAAAGCGCCAGCCGCAGATGGATCAGCCGGGGCCGGTTGCCGCTGGCCTCGGAGATCTCCGCCGTCAGCGTCGGAATTTCCGCCAGAATGCGCGCCACCTCAACGCCAAGCTCCTGAAGCTCGGCCTGCCGCATTCGCTCCGGAACCAGCGCCCGGCCGCCCTCGGTGATGTAGCGCAGCCGTTCGAGGCGATTGAGCAACTGGTGATGCTCGAACTGGATGCGGAAGGTGACCGGGCTGCCTTCCCCGCACAGCGCCAGGTAAGGGGTCAGGGGCGATAGCAACTGGTTGTGAGGCGGGCCGGGTCGCAGGATCTCGAGCACGACGGTATGGATCGCGGCCATGCTCACCCCCGGCGGAATTCCGAGCCGGGCACGACTTCGAGCGCCGCCTCGCCTGAGGCGTCCTCGACGGCGTGAAACAGACGCCCTACCGTGGCGCCCTCCACTGCCGAGATTCCCACCACCGTCGTGCGGTCCAGCAGCAGAGGCGCCGTGCCGCCGCCGGGCGCCGGCACGACGGCCTCATCGAGCGCCGCCATCGAGCCGGCCTTCAGCGCCTGATACACCGGCGCGAAGACCTTGGGGTCGGCGACCAGGTCCTCCGACAGTCGCAGGAGGCGCACCCAGGTGCCGCTGTTGTAGTAGTAGCGCCCGCTGCCCGGTTCGATCTCCAGGGCGCGCTCCAGGTGCGTATGCCCGGTGACGACGAAGTCGACCGCCGGGCCGAGACGCGCGACGACGTCCCGAAAGACCTGGTCTCGGGTGTCGATGTCGAAGCCGCGGTGATCCTTGACCCAATCGAGTAGCGCCCGCCGCAAGGCTTCCTCCTTCGGCACGCCTCGCAGCCGGTCGGCGATCAGGTCCCACCAGCCGAGCTGTCCTTCGACGGCTTCGCGCGAGGCCGCCTCCGAAGCGCTTCGGCCCTGTCGCACCTCCTCTTCGAGCTCCACAAGCAGGGCGTCGACGTCGGTGGGCCTCGGCGCCGGGCCGACAGCCTCGCGCAGGCTGGCGCCCAGGAGCTCCTCCATCGCCATGGCGGCCGCCGCCTCTACGGGTGCGGCCTCCAGATCGCCGTCATCGGCCGCCAGCAGACCGCGTTTGATGAGCTCGCCTCGGATGCGGTCCGTCACTACCGGCAGGCCGTCTCGGGCGGCCTTCACTGCCCCCGGGTCGATCGTCAGCAGAACGGCGAAGACGCTGTTGGCCTCGGGCTTCAGCAGGTCGATGAACGGGTTGCGCCGCTTGATCGGATTCATCACGTCCACGACAAAGCGGGTGCCGGCGTTCGGCGTCCACGCGGCCCGGTCAAAGCCCAGCCCGGCGTTCAGGCGAGCCGCCAGCCGCCGCAGCGCCTCGTGATCGACGACATTCCAGCCGTCGACTTCGTTGCCGTGGGTGCAGAAGACGCGCGCCTGACCGACCTGGCAGGCGAAGCCGGCGCCCCGCGTGGCGAACAGCATGCGGCCCTGCGCGGCCGGATCCGCCCCGCCCAGCCGGCGGCGCATGGAGAGTTCCACATGGGGCAAGGCCAGCTCGATGTCGTGGTTGCCCACACCCACCACCAGGTACCGGCGCGGCGTGCGGACGAATTCGGCCAGTCCGTCCCAGACGGGCCGGAATGCCGGATCGGCGTAGATGCGCTCCATCATCGCCTCGGCGTTCTCCACCGCGATGTAGCCCCCGATCGGTTCGGCGAGCGAATCGATCAGGTCGCCGTTGATGACCAGGGCGACTTCCCGCTCCGGCCGCTCCCGGGCCAGACGGCGAAGCAGACTTCCCAGCCGGCGCCCCTGTTTGAAGATCTGGAAATCCGGGGGCCCGCCCAAGTGGAGGTCTGAAATGACATACAAATCATCGAAGCGGGCCGGCGGCAGACTCACGAGTTTCCCTCCCAGCCCTGTCAGGCTAACACAGTTGCCGGGCCGATCACGAAAAATGTCTTGCATTTTTTCGAGAATTCTGCTAACTTGCGGCAACGTTATTCGCTGTGAATGTAAGTTCCGGCGGGGCGCGACACGGGGCTGGTTCCCTGCCTCCCGGCGGCGCCCAGGGAAAGGAAGGAAGGTGGGCAATGAGCAAGACCGGGGTCTCGGCCCGGCAGATGGATTTCTACCGGCGCCTTCTTGTCGAGGTCAAGCGGGAGCTTCTGGCGAGCGGGGTGCGCCTGGGGAGCCTTACCAGCGTCGAGCCGGTGGGCGAGGATGACCTCGCACCGATTTCTCACGATGAGTACGTCGCTTTGGAATTGAACGGGCTCGACTACGAGAAGCTGCGGATGGTGGAGGAGGCGCTCGATCGGCTGGCCGCGGGCGACTACGGCGTGTGTTTGAGCTGCGAGCGGCGCATCCCGGCCAAGCGGTTGCGTGCCGTTCCTTGGGCCCGCTATTGCGTCGAATGTCAGGAACGCCTGGCCGCAAGGCGCGAGCAGTCCCGGCGCCTCAGTCCCGGGATCTTCTGAGTTGGCCGATGAGGGCGGGAACCACCTCGAACAGGTCGCCGACGATGCCGTAGTCGGCCACCTCGAAGATGGGCGCCGCGGGATCCCGGTTGATCGCCACCACGGTGCGCGAGCCCTTCATGCCCACCAGGTGCTGGATGGCGCCGGAGATGCCGACCGCCAGGTACAACTTCGGGGCGACCGTCTGGCCGGAGCTGCCCACCTGGCGCTCCAAGGGAAGCCAGCCGTTGTCGCAGACCGGACGGCTGGCGGCGAGCTCAGCTCCGAGCGCCGCCGCGAGCTCCTCCACCAGTCGGAGGTTTTCCCTGTCCTTGATGCCGCGGCCCACGGCGACGATCCGCTCCGCTTTGGCGAGATCGACGGCCGCGGGGGCCTGCTCGAGGGGCGCCTCCGGGCGCGTGCGAATCGCCGCCGCCTCAATACGGACCTCGAACCGCTCCATTTCGGCGACGCCCTCCTCGACCGGCGCGAGGGCAAAGGCGCCGGCCTGGACGGAGACGAAGACCGGACCCGCGCCGGACGGCCGCAGGTCAGCGTTCAAGCGGCCCTGAAAGATCTGACGGACGAAGACGGGGGTTCCGTCCTCGAGTCGCCAGCCGGTCACGTCGCTCAAAAGCCAGCGGCGGAACCGCGCCGCCAGCCTCGGTGCGAAATCGCGAACCTGATAGGTGTGTGGAAACACGACGTAGGAGGGTTGGCGAGCGCGGATCAACTGCTCCAGCGCGACGACGTAGGCGTCGGCCGTGTAAGGGGCCAGCAACGCGTCTTCGAGAAGGAATACGCGCTCGAGCCGTTTGGCGGCCAGCTCCGCTCCGAGCGGGGCCAGATTCCGGCCAAGCAGGGCGGCGCTAGCCGGCCGGCCCAACGCCTTGCCCAGTTGCTGCGCGGCTGCCAGCGCCTCCCGGCTTTGCCGGTGCCAGGCGCCGCCCGCCTGCTCGAGGACCGCCAGGATGCTCACAGAATTCGCGCCTCCCCGCGCAACCGGGCCACCAGCTTCGCCGCGACTTCCTCCGCCGTTCCTTCGAGAAACTCGGTGCGTTTGGCCCGCTGGGGGGCATAAACGCGCGCGATCTGAAAGGCCGGCTCAGGCGGCGGGCCCCAGGCCGACGGATCCAGCCGGCTGACCGGTTTCGTCTTGGCTCGCTTAATGCCCATCAGCGTGGCGTACCGCAGCGGGCGGATGCCGGATTGTACGGCGACGACCGCCGGAAGCGCGAGCTCGAGGTACTGAAACCGCCCGGCTTCGAGCTCGCGCCGCAGGCGAAGCCCAGCGCCCGCCTTTTCGATCTCGACGATAAGAGTGGCGTGCGGCCAGCCGAGCAGTTCCGCCAGCAGCACGCCGGTCTGACCGTAGCCGGCGTCCTCCGATTGCAGACCGGTGAGGATGAGCTCGGGGTTTTCTGCGGCGGCGGCCTGCGCCAGCCACCAGGCCGTGCAGAGCGGATCGCCGCCTCCCGGCTCCTGGGTCTCGATCAGGATGCCGCGATCGGCGCCCTTGGCCAGAGCCTCGCGGATCGCCCGCCCGGCGCGTTCCGGACCCGCCGACACCACCGCGACCTCACCGCCGTGACGGTCCCTGAAGTCGAGCGCCGCCTCGAGCGCGTAAGCGTCCGGCTCGTTCAGCTCGTATTCGAGGTCGGACTCATCGATCCACGTGCCCGCGGCATTCACCCGCAAGCGGGCGTCGCGCGCCGCCACCTGTTTGAGCGCAACGAGGATCCTCATTCACGCTGCTCGCCGATCCGCTTGAAGATCAGGCAGCCGTTGGTTCCCCCGAAACCAAAGGAGTTGGTCAGGGCATACTCGATCCGCATGGGGCGCTTCTGGTTCGGTACGAAGTCCAGGTCGCACTCCGGGTCCGGGAACTCGTAGTTGATGGTGGGCGGCGCCACCTGGTCGCGAATGGCGAGTACGGTGATGCCCGCCTCGAGCCCGCCGGCCCCCCCGAGCAGGTGGCCGGTCATGGACTTGGTCGAGCTGACCGCGAGCTTGTAGGCGTGTTCGCCGAAGCAGCGCTTGAGCGCCAAGGCCTCGATCCGGTCACCCACCGGCGTCGAGGTGCCGTGGGCGTTGACGTAATCGATCTGCTCGGGCCGCAGGCCGGCGTCGGCGATGGCGTTCTGCATGACGCGCACCGCACCGTCGCCGTCCTCGCAAGGCGCCGTGACATGGAAGGCGTCGCCGCTCATGCCGTAGCCGACGATCTCGGCCAGAATCGGCGCCTCGCGCCGGATCGCCCGTTCGAGCTCCTCCAGAATCAGGATACCCGCGCCTTCGCCCACCACAAAACCGTCCCGCTCCCGGTCCCAAGGCCGCGAAGCGCGCTGCGGCTCGTCATTGCGCTGCGAGAGGGCCCGCATGGCGGCGAAGCCGCCGACTCCCATGGGGGTGATGCAGGCCTCGGCGCCGCCGCAAATCATCACGTCGGCATCGCCGCGCTGGATCAGCCGGAAGGAGTCCCCGATCGCGTGGGCGCTTGTGGTGCAGGCCGTGGCGGTGGCCGAATTCGGGCCTTTGGCGCCGGTGCGGATCGAGACGTAGCCGGAGGCCAGGTTGATGATGGTCGCCGGTATGAAGTGCGGCGAGATGCGGTTCGGACCCTTCTCGAGCAGCACCCTGTGTTCGCGTTCGATCACCTCGAAGCCGCCGATGCCGCTGCCGATATACACGCCGACGCGGTGGGCCTCCGACGGATCGAACTTGAGGCGCGCCGCCTGGATGGCCATGTCCGAAGCGGCAATGGCGAACTGGATGAAGCGGCCCATCTTGCGGACCTCTTTCTTGTCCACCCAATTGAGCGGGTCAAAGCCCTCCACCTGGCCGGCGATGCGGCAATTGAACGCGGAGGCGTCAAAGGCCGTGATCGGGCCGATGCCGCTCCGGCCTTCAAGCAACGCCGCCCACGTTTTCTCCGTTCCGATCCCGAGCGGGGAGATCAAGCCGACACCGGTCACTACGACTCTGCGAGGCAACGCTTCACTCCTTTGCTGGCTGAAGGATCGGCGCCGAGCGTGGTTGGCTCACTTGCCTTCTTTCTTGCGCTCGATGTACTCGATGGCGTCTTTGACGGTGGTGATCTTCTCGGCGTCTTCGTCCGGAATGTCCAGATCGAAAGCCTCCTCGAAAGCCATCACCAGCTCGACGATGTCCAGCGAGTCGGCGCCCAGATCATCCACAAACGAGGCGGAATCCTCCACCTGGCTTTCCTCCACGCTGAGCTGCTCGACGATGATCTCCTTGACCTTGTCTCGAATTGACGACATGGAACCTCCTGAGAGGACTCGAAAGCCTTTGATTCTAACCAGCCGCCGCAACCGGCCGCAACTGTCTCGGCAAGCGCATCGGCGGGGGCCGGGCCCGGGGAAGCCTACTCGGCTCCCCGAACTCTCCGACAGTAGCACACCCGGAGCGGCGGCCGCGATGCGGCGATTGACCGCCGCCCGGTGCAGCTTGACTTGGAGGTGAGCCGGGAGTTAACATGATGTTGCGGGGTGGAGCAGCCTGGTAGCTCGTTGGGCTCATAACCCAAAGGTCGGTGGTTCAAATCCACCCCCCGCAACCAGCCCGGAGTCGGCGGCCTCTCCTCGTTAGCTCTTCCCGACGCGGCACGGCAATTGCACTGTTCCGTGTCGGCATTCGTCCCGCTAGGTTGCGAGAGCTAACATGCGGAACATCGATTCCCCGATTCTCACCCCACCCCTGAAGATCCTGAGCCGCTCGCCGGCATCGCGGCTCACAGCCGGCGGTGTCGGAAAACGCCACCCACTGGAGACGATTCTAGCTAATCCGTTGACCAGAAAGGCGCTTGCCATCCTTTCCGAAACGCGGTCCAACGGCCGCAGCCTGTTGGAAGCCCTGGCGGAAAACTACGACAATGAGCGCCTGACGCGCTGGCAGCGCTGGAAATGGAAGCTCCCGAATCTTCTCATCGACGCTCTGCTGGCCCACTACCGGCTCGACAAGGAGTTGATGAAACGCAAACTGTTTCATCACCCACCCACGGTGCGCGCGCTCACCTTGACGGCGCGCAGCATCGCTCGCTACGGCTTGAGCGCTCCGCAGCGTTTCGCCGCGCCGCTGTTTGTGGTGTGGAATATCACCCAACTGTGCAATCTCGCCTGCAAACACTGCTATCAGAACGCCGGGCCGCGGCCGGCCACCGATGAGCTGACGCTCGAGGAGCGCCTCCGGGTGGTGGATGAGCTGGCGAACAACGGCGTGCCGTTTCTGGCCATTGCCGGCGGCGAGCCGCTTGCGCTCAAAGATCTGTGGCCGGTTCTTGAATATGCCAACCGCCGCGGACTGCACCTGACGCTGGCCACCAACGGCACGCTGCTTACGGCGGAAACGGCCGCCCGCCTGAAGGAATGCGGCGTCAAGTACGTCGAGGTCAGCGTCGATGGGCTTGACCCGGACGAGCACGACGCCTTTCGCGGCCGAAAAGGCGCCTGGGCCCGGGCGGTTCAGGGGATTCGCAACTCTGTTGCCGCGGGCATTCGCACGGGCCTTGCCACCTGCTTTACCCGTCACAACGTGCATCGCGCCGCCGAGGTCATCGAGTTCGCCATCGGTCTCGGCTGCCAGACGTTCTCGCACTTCAACTTCATCCCGGTGGGGCGGGGCAGGGAGATCGTGGAGGAGGATTTGACTCCCGCCCAGCGAGAGAGGCTGCTCGCCACGCTTCAGCGCTACCTGGCCGAAGGCCGGATCAACGTGATCTCCACGGCGCCGCAGTTTGCCCGGGCTTGCATCGTCTACGGTCCGGCGGACGGCGTGTTCGCCACCGGGCATGCCGGGCGGGGCATGGGCCAGAAGACCATGGTGCTGTCGCGTTACATTGGCGGCTGTGGGGCTGGGCGCTGCTACTGCTCGATTCAGCCGAACGGCAAGCTCACGCCTTGCGTGTACATCTCCTCGGTCAAGGTCGGGGACCTGCGCCGCCAGAGCCTGGCCGAGATCTGGGAATCCGATCTGTTTGCCCTGCTTAGCGATCGCAGCCGGCGCGGCGACCACTGCGCCGTGTGCGACTACAAGGCTTACTGCGGAGGCTGTCGCGCTCGCGCCCTCGCCTACACGGGGGACATCACCGCGGGCGATCCGGGCTGCGTCTACAACACGCCGCTGTGGAAGGAGTTGGTGATGAAAGCCGACGAGCAGCTTGCGGTCTTTGCGCCCCTGTCGGCGGCAGCAAGCCCAAGCGAGAGGTTGGGCTCGGGCAGAGGACTCCTCTGATGTCGCCTGAGTTTGCCCTGCTGCTCGCCGCCCTTGGCGTCCTCCCGTTGGCGGCCCTCTGGCTGGCCTTGGGGCGGCGCCGCGAGCAGGAGAAGCGTCTGAGGCGCGCCATCGAGTCGGCCGGCTACGAGCTGGCGCACGGCGCCAATGCCGTCCGCGCCCACCTGATCGCTCTCGAACTCGAGCAGCCCCATCCGGCCGGCGCCTCCCACCTTCAAGAGATCCGGCGCGCGCTCGAGCGGATCGAGCGGGCCGCCGCGATGCTGACCGAGGCGCTCAAGCCAGAATCCGCCGCAAGCCCTGGTAGTAACTCCGCTCAAGCTCCTCCAGGTCCCGCTTGACGAGGTTCAGGCCGAAGACGCACAGCTCGAACGAGTTCGCGAGCTTCCGAAACAGCGGCGCTTCGTGCGCGTACTCAAAGAGGTCGAACGTGGAGACGATGTGATAGGACTCTTTGCCCGCCTTGACGTAGTCGATGAAAGCGTCCAGGCGGAGTCCGCGGCGCGGCAGGCTGGCGACGTACTCGGGAAACAAGCCTGACAGAAACAGCGTGTAGTCGCCGATATGCTTGCGCACCGCCCGCTCGTAGTCAAAGGAACGCCCTTCAAACAGCGGATTCGAGGCCAGGAGCATCTCGCCCACATCCTCCAACCGCTTGCCGCGCGCGTTGCGGATCTTGTACAGGTTGCTCGTCTGGGTGAAATCCACGAGGAGGTTTGTCACATAGTTGGCGATCTCGCGATCGCCTAGCTGCGCGTCTCCGAAGAACCTGCGCTCAACCAGGCTCCGGAAAAGCTGCCGCAATGGATGACTTTCGGAAATCACCATCCCAGTCACGCGGGAATGACCCGCAATCCTATTTTAGAAATGCTGTCGAAGGTCGGCGAAGCGGCTCACCCGCAGCAGGCGCGGGTGATCGGCGATCTCCACCCGCTCGAGATGCCAGGTCCGAGGATGGGGAACGTAGACGGCGCCGAGGCCGGCTTCGAGTGCCGGAAGGATGTCGGATTTCGGCGAGTTCCCCACCATCCAGGTGCGCGCCGGATCAAGGCCGCGCTCACCGATCAGGCTGCGGTAGGTGATCGCGTCCTTCTCCTTGACGATAGCGGTGTGGCCGAACCAGACGCCCAGGCCCGAGCGGTCGATCTTGAGCTTTTGCTCCTCCGGGTGCCCCTTGGTGACCAGGGTCAGATCGTGGCGGCTCGCCAGATAGGCGAGCGTCTCCTCGACGCCTTCGATCAGCACGAGCGGCTGGTCGAGAATGCGCCAGGCGATCGCCATGACGCGGTCGAGATCCTCTTCCCGGATGTGGCGCTCGGCCAGGCGCAGGTAGCATTCGGTCATGTTGCGGCCGAAGTTCTCCGTGCCGTACCCGTAGAGGCGGATGTTGGCCAGCTCGATCTCGTCCAGGATGGCGCGGATTTGTTCCGCCGTCAATGTGGAGTGGTCCAGGAACTGGACGAACTCCTCGAATGCCTCCTCGAAGTAGACGTTATTTTCCCAGAGGGTGTCGTCGGCGTCGATGAACAGGTACTGGCGCACGCGCCCGTTCAGTTCCGCGCCAGATCCGGCCCGCGGCCGTTCCAGGGCGCCACGGCTTTGATGTGCGCCGCATAGCGCTGCCGCGCCGCTTGGACGGGTGCGAATTCGACGAGCCGGCGCAAGCGCTCTCGCTCGGAGCGCATCATCAGCAGCGCCTGGCGAAACTCCGCATCCGGGATGGCCTGCGCCAGTTGAAAGCTGAGCTGCGGATCGTCGAGCTCGGGCGCGGGCGCCTCCTCGGCCCCCGTCGCCGTCAGCAGCCGGTAGGCTCGGAGCGCCCTGGCTTTGAGCTCGGCCGACACCGGTTCGCTCTCCTCATCGTTGAAAAACCGGACCAGGCCGCGCAGATAGGGCCGCTCCGTATCCAGGCTCTCGATCTCGAAACGGCGCACACCAACCACCACGATGTCCAGGCGGCCGTCCTCGTACTCGCGGGTGACCTTCTCCACCACCGCCGTGCAGCCGGTGGCGACGATTCCTTTGTCCGCCGCCAGCACGATGCCGAATTCGGAGCGGTTCCGGATACACTCGCCGATCATCTCCTTGTAGCGCTCCTCGAAGATGTGCAGGGGCAGATGCGTCCGCGGCAGGAGCACCACTCCCAGCGGGAAGAGCGGCAACAGCTCCGTCGGCATGTTACCATTATCGCCCAAGACCTCTCATGAACCTCCGTGGCAGAACCGTTCTGATTACCGGTGCGAGCGAAGGCATTGGCGCCGCCTGCGCGGCGGCGTTTGCGCGCCGGGGGGCGCGCCTGGCGCTGACGGCGCGGCGGGAAGACCGGCTGCGCGCCGTGGGCGGACCGGAGGCGCTCATCATCGCCGGCGATCTGACTGAGCCCGTGGTGCGACGGCGCGCCGTGGAGGCGACCCTTGAGCGCTACGGTTCGCTAGACGTGCTGGTGAATAACGCCGGCGTGGGCCTGTACGCGCCTACCGTCACTACGCCTTTAGAGGTCGTCCGGCGCTTGTTCGAGCTGAATCTGATGGCGCCGCTCGAGCTCATCCAGCTTGCCGCGCCGCATATGGGGCGGCAGGGCGGCGGGGTGATCGTGAACGTCAGCTCCATCGTGGGCAAGGTGACCATGCCGTGGCTGACCGTATACTCGGCCTCCAAGTTCGCGCTGAATTCCCTCACCGACGGCCTGCGCATGGAGTTGGCGGCCCAGGGCATCCGCTTCATCGCGGTATGTCCCGGACACGTGAAGACCGGCTTCGGCGCTCATGCCCTCGCCGGGCGTCCCCCGGCCGCTCTCGAGCGCACCCGCGCCTTCTCGATCACGGCGGAACAATGCGCCGATGCTATCGCGCGGGCCGTCGAACGCGAAAAGCGCACCGTCGTGGTGCCCGCCGTCGGCTGGGTCCTGGTGGGTTTGGCCCGTCTGGCGCCCTGGCTGCTCGACTGGCAACTGTCCCGCCTCTATCGTAGTGTGGAGAGGGAGAGCGGATGATCCTCAAGCTGAAGCGCACGCCGGGCATCTACCTGGTAGGCTTTATGGCTTGCGGCAAATCGACGATCGGGCGCCTGCTGGCGGATACGCTCGGCTGGTCGTTTGCCGACATCGACGAGGAGATCGAACGGCGGACTCAACGGACCATCACAGAAATCTTCGACCTGGAGGGGGAGGAGGCGTTCCGGCGCTTCGAGCAGGAGGCGATTGCGGCGCGCGTGCGCTCGATCGAGTGCGGCCGGCCGACCGTCGTCGCGCTGGGCGGAGGCGCGTTCGCTCGCCCGGAGAACTACCAGCTGGTCGCCGCCAACGGCGTCTCCATCTGGCTGGACTGCCCGCTGGAGACCCTTCTGAAACGCATCGCCGGCGACACCACGCGTCCGCTGGCTCGCGACCTCGAACGGTTTCGACAGCTCTATGAGGCGCGCTTGCCGGCCTATCAGCGGGCCGACTTCCGCGTCAGCGTCACGGGTGACGACCCGCTCGCCGTGGTGAATCAGATCCTGAAGCTGCCCATCTTCTGAAGCGGAGGCCCCGCCTATGGAAACGACCCTGCGCAGACACGCCTTGGAGATCTTCCGCGCGGCGCTGCGCGCCGCCGATCCGGTCGAAGCCATTCTCCGGCACGTGCGGCTTGACGGCGACCAGCTCGTGGTCGGCAAACGCCGCTACCGGCTGGCCGACTATGACCGCGTGCTGGTGGTCGGAGCGGGCAAAGCCGGCGCCGCCATGGGCCGCGCTCTGGAGCGGCTCCTCGGACGCCGAATCGCCGGGGGTTGGATCAACGTCAAGTACGGGCATGTCGCCCCGCTTCGCCGCATCCGGCTGCACGAGTGCGGTCACCCCGTGCCCGACGCCGCCGGGGTCGAAGGGGCGCGGCGGATCGCCGAGATCGCCACCGAGGCCGGCGAGCGGGATCTGTTGCTGTGCGTCATCTCCGGCGGCGCCTCGGCGCTCATGCCCTTGCCGGCCGAGCCGATCACCCTCGAAGAGAAGCAGGAGACCACTCGGCTGCTGCTGGCCTCGGGCGCCTCGATCCACGAAATGAACGCCGTGCGCAAGCACCTGTCGCGCATCAAGGGCGGGCAACTGGCGCGGCTGGCCTGGCCGGCCACGGTCGTCTCTTTGCTGCTTTCCGACGTCATCGGCGATGATCTGGACGTCATCGGCTCCGGCCCCACGGCGCCGGATGCCTCGACGTTCGAGCAGGCCAAAGCATTATTGGAGAAGTACGCCATCTGGGACCGGGTGCCCGCCGCCGTTCGCGAGCGCATCGAGCAGGGTTTGGCGGGCGCCGTCGAGGAGACGCCCAAGCCCGGCTCGCCCGAGTTTTCGCGCACCCAGAATCTCGTGGTCGGCTCCAACCGGCTGGCCGTGGATGCCGCCGCCCTCAAGGCGCGCCAGCTCGGCTACCGGACCATGGTGCTTTCGACCTTCGTCGAGGGCGAGACCCGGGACGTGGCCCGCGTCCATGCCGCCATACTCAAGGAGATCCGGGCCTCGCGCCGGCCGCTCCGGCCTCCGGCGTGCCTCATTAGCGGCGGAGAAACCACGGTCACCCTGCGCGGCGCGGGGCTCGGCGGGCGGAATCAAGAGTTCGTCCTCGCCGCGGCGATCGACCTGGACGGCTTTGAAAAGATCGCCGTGCTCAGCGGCGGCACCGACGGCACCGACGGTCCCACCGACGCGGCCGGGGCCGTCGCCGACGGCACGACGTTGGCCCGGGCCCGGCAGAAGGGACTCGACGCCGCCCGGCACCTGGCCGAGAACGACTCCTACCACTTCTTCGAGCCCCTGGGCGACTTGCTGAAGACCGGCCCGACCCATACCAACGTCATGGATGTGCGCATCCTGCTGGCCGGCTGAACCCGGCGCCCGTCGCCTGTGCCCGCGGATGCGGCCCGGCGCAAGCGCCGTGCTACCTTGGGAGAAACGTGTCGTCGCCGCTCAACGTTCATCTGGAGCAGTACGAGGGGCCTCTCGATCTGTTGCTCGATCTGATCCACAAGCAGCAGATCAACATCTACGACATCCCGATTGCCAGGATCACGGCCCAGTACCTGGAGTACATGGAGCGAGCCGCGGAGCTCAACATCGAGCTGGGCGCCGAGTTCGTCTACATGGCCGCCACGCTCATCCACATCAAGTCCCGCATGCTGCTGCCGCGCGATCCGGCTCTGGCCGAGCTTGAGGGCGAAGAGGAGGACCCGCGCCAGGAGCTGGTCCGGCGCCTGGTCGAATATGAGCGGTTCAAAAACGCCGCCGAGATGCTCCACCAGAAGCGCCTGATCGAGGAGGCGATCTGGTCGAACCCGCAGATTCACCAGTTCCTCTCCGAGGAGGACTCGCCCGGTTTGGCGGTCACGCTGTTCGACTTGGTTCGCACCTTCCAGGCGGTGCTCGAACGGGCGAAGGCAAGACCGACGTTCGACATCGACCAGGAGAGCGTTAGCGTTTCTGAGATGATTCTTTACTTGAAGTCGCTGCTCCGCGATCGCCCCCTCTCCTATACCCTTTCCTTCACCGAGCTGCTCGAGCGGCAGCGTAGCCGAAAGGCCATGATCTGTCTGTTTTTGGCGATCCTGGAGATGGTCCGCCTCCAGGCCATCGTGATCGGACAGAAAGACGCCTTCGGCGATATCACCATACGCAAACACAAGGCCTTCGACGAGGTTCTGGCCTCGGAGGAGACCATCGCCGCCACCGAGGAGGACTATAGCTAACACCGATGTCTGAGCCGCAGACGCCGCAGCAAGCCGAGCTGGCGCTGGAGCCGGAGGCCGCCGCGGAGCCCGCTGCCCCGGCCGAGCTCACCGCCGATGAGCTGCTCGGCCGGCCGACGGAGGCGGCGGCCCGGACGGCCCGGGCCGAGCTCAAAGCGCTGATCGAAGCGATCGTCTACGTCACCAACGAGCCGCTCACGGCCAGGCAGATTGCCGGCGGGTTGAATCGACCTCTCGAGGAGGTTCAATCGGTTCTCGACGAACTGGTGGCCGACTACAGCTCTCCGGCACGCGGGATCTGGATCCGGCAGGTGGCCGAGGGGTACAAGATGGGCACCAAGCCCGAGCATCACGAGGCGGTCCGCGCCTTCGCCAAAACCTTGAAGCCCCCGCTCAAGCTGTCGATGGCCGCTCTGGAGACGCTGGCCGTCATCGCCTACAAGCAACCGATCACCGCTCCGGAGATCATGGCGATTCGCGGCGTGCAAGGCGCCGGAGTGCTCAAAACGCTGCTCGAGCACAAGCTGATCACCACGGCCGGGCGCAAAAACGTCGTTGGCCGTCCCATCCTGTACAAAACCACCAAGGAGTTCTTGATTCAGTTCGGCCTGAAGGACTTGAGCGAGCTGCCCTCGCTTAAGGAGTTCGAGGAGCTGGCGCGCCTGGCGTTTGCAGGCGCCGACAGCTCCGCGCCCAGCTCGCCTTCCCCGGAGGAGGTCGCCGCCGGAGACGAGGCGGCCGAGCCGCCCTCGACCTGATGCCCGCCGAACGCCTCCAGAAGATCCTCGCTCGCGCCGGCATCGCCAGCCGCCGCAAAGCCGAGGCGTACATTCTGGCGGGCCGCGTCACGGTCAACGGCAAGCCGGTGCTCCAGTTGGGCGCCAAGGCCGACCCGGAGCGCGACCACATCAAGGTCGACGGCAAGCTGATTCGCCTGCCGCGCCGCT
>Ga0197142_1000719_pt1 | contig 30733 bp, 32 predicted proteins | sample GBS60_MetaG_FD_148614 | JGI IMG/M metagenome (GOLD analysis project Ga0197142, IMG submission 148614) | Sediment microbial communities from Great Boiling Springs, Gerlach, Nevada, United States - GBS 60_MetaG | ecosystem: Environmental > Aquatic > Thermal springs > Hot (42-90C) > Sediment...
AGGACAATCAGCTGTTTTAACAATACACCGAGCATAGAGAGAATAGTTTATGCAGTAATAAGCAGACTAAATGACCAGTGGAGTATTAAACCCTTAAAAGAATTTACACAGAAGTATTGACATGACCCAAGTTTAAAAATTTTTCTTGACAAAAAAAACCATACTATGATATGAAATTCAATATCCTAATAAAGAAGTTTAAGGGACTTTGTTCCTCAAGCTCCCTGTTTATATATATTATTTGGGATTCAAAGAGGCGTTACCCCTTTGAGGGTAGTAGTCTTTGAATCAAAATGTATCGTAAGCGAGAATAGGGTGAAGAATATCTCCACTTTCATTATTAATGGGAGGACGATTGTTTCAGAAGGGCTTTGCCCTTTTATATTAAAGTAAGGAGGATAGCTACACATGGTGTAGCAGACTCCTGATGCTTCAATAAAACAGGAGGAAATGATAATGAAGATTCTGGAGGACATCAAATATCATAAGGAGCACACATGGGTTAAGGTAAGTGGTAAAAAGGCAATTATTGGCATAACAGACTATGCCCAGGAACAGCTTGGTGATATTGTTTACATTGATCTTCCAGAGGTTGACTCAGAGGTGGAGGCCAATACTGAGATAGCAGAGATTGAATCTACAAAAGCGACATCCTCTGTTATCTCGCCTGTTACTGGCGTGGTGATCGAGGTCAATGAAGAACTTGCTGAATCTCCAGAGATTATAAATGAAGACCCTTATGGAAAGGGATGGATTGCAAAGATTGAGATAGAGGATCCCTCGGAACTTGATGAGCTGATGGATGCATCAGAGTATGCAAGATTTATTGAAGAGGAAGGCAAATGAGGCTTCTTGTAATAGGTGCTGGTCCAGGCGGTTATGTTGCAGCAATAAGGGCAGCTCAGCTGGGAGCTCAGGTGACAGTAATTGAGGAAAGAGAGGTTGGTGGTACCTGTCTTAATCTTGGCTGTATCCCCACAAAGGTAATGGTGGCATCCTCTGAAGTCCTACACATTGTGAGGAAGGCTGAAGAGTACGGTATTATTGTAAATGGAGAGGTCGTTCCTGATCTCAAGAAGATAATGGAGCGTAAGGATAAGGTTATAAGCACACAGGTGAAGGGCATAAGGTCCCTCTTCAAAGTAAGAAATATACAGCTTATAGAAGGTAAGGGAGAGTTGATTGATGAAAAAAGGGTCAGAGTTACAAATAAACAGGGAGTTGAGGAAATTATCGATGCAGATACGATTATAATAGCAACAGGTTCAAGACCAGCAAATATACCAGCCTTTCCTATTGACGGAAAAAATATCCTTTCAAGTGATGATGTCTGGAACTTAACAGAAATACCTAAGAGTATGATAATCATAGGGGCTGGAGTTATGGGATGCGAGTTTGCCTGTATTTTTAGAGAGCTCGGTACGGAGATAACCATGGTTGAGCTTCTGCCAAGGGTACTTTCAACAGAGGATGAAGAGATATCAGAGATCATGGAAAAAGAACTTAAAAAGAAAAGGATAAAACTCCTTACATCAGTAAAGGTAGAGTCTGCCGCAACCTCTGATTCTGGCATTACATTGAAACTCTCCGATGGTAAAGAGTTAGTAGCTCAGAAGGTCTTGGTGTCCATTGGAAGGTCTTTTAACTCAGAAGGTCTTGGTCTCGAGAGGCTTGGAATAGAGAAGGGTCAGAAAGGAGAGGTCAAGGTAAATGAAAGGATGGAGACAAACATAAAAGGTATCTTTGCCATAGGAGATGTCACAGGTGGCATACTCCTTGCCCATGTGGCATCAAAGGAAGGTCTTGTGGCAGCAAAAAATGTCTGCGGAGGAGATGAGAAGATAGATTACTCTGTCGTGCCTTCAGCTATATTCACCTCTCCAGAGATAGCCTCTGTAGGTCTTAGAGAGTTTCAGGCAAAGGAAAGGGGCATTCCCGTTGTTACCGGGACATCCCAGTACAGGGCCCTTGGAAAGGCCCATGCAATGGGGGAGATTACGGGTCTTTTTAAGATCGTTGCAGATGCAAAGACAGATAAGATTCTGGGAGTGCACATCATAGGTGCCCATGCCTCTGATATAATCCATGAAGGTGTCCTTGCTATTAAGGCTGGCCTGAAAGTAAAGGAGCTTGCTGATATGATTCATGCCCATCCAACTCTTGCAGAAGGTCTTATGGAGGCTGCAGAGGATGTCCATAACATGGCAATACATAAGGCGGGCTAAAGGATAAAAAGTGAAGTGCAGACGGGATGGTTTGAACTTATTAAGGAAGAAAGAAAGGATATCCTTTCTGAGCTCTCCACACTTTTAAAGGCAGTAGAGCGTCTTTTCCTTATAGAGAACCTTTCAATTACTGATCAGGATTATCCAAACAGAAATTTTTATGATGAATTGCTGATTGTAAAGGATGTAATACTGAGGATTGTAAATATAATAGAATATCTCCTTCCCGAGAGTGAAAAGAATTCATACTGGTTTAGAAAATATGTTGAACAACGGTTTTTGAGCAGTTCTCAGAGGGATAACCTGAGGGAGAAACTATATACACAGGATTCGCCAGAAAAGGGGCTTCTTTTACTTTATGATGCCTTCGTAAATATAAAGACCGTCATTTTTGACCTATTAAGGGCCCAGAGCGTCCCGTATATGAGCTATAAAAATATAGGTGACATAATCTCACGGGAGATCAGGGAGAATAGATTCTTTAATCCCTTCAGCCAGACCTTAAATATAAAGGAGGAGGGAAGAATAGATAATTCAAAGATTGCTATTGTAGTTAAGAGTATTGAGAATAAAACTATTAAAAAATACATATCCCTTTGCCTTGTTGGTCTTTTCAGACTCCTCAGGATGTTGAGATATGTAATAACAGATTCATCTGAACAGGCCGTAATTAACCGAAGTATTGCCGTGCTACTCTTAATAAGAAATGAGCTTGAAGTTTTAAGAAGACTTATTGATATAAGTGCCACAGAGATAGAGGCGATTAGAGAAGATGTAAGTAATATTTTGCGAGGGCTTTCATACCAGACGTTTATGGAAATAAAACGGGTTTATCTTCAAGAACTCAGGGATATTACAAAAAGGACAGGTCAGAAGAGACAGCGGGGAAGACTGGAAAATAGTACAGGAATAATCAAGAATTTTATTGAACAGAGCATAATACAGATTGTCCAGATCTTTAATCCTGATATAAAAGGCGAAGAGGTATTTCCAGCCTTTGTTACAAAAAAACAGATTTCCATAAAGTTGAGGGAGGATATAGCTGTTCTGCATGGTATAGTCTCTGCGGTTCTTGAAGATAATGCTAAAAGTCAAAAACCTTTTGAGGCGCTGAAGAATTATATTCACTATTTTCAGAGCTTCACATACAGACTCCTCAGATATGATGATTATGAAGAGTTTTCTAATTTTATAGAAGAGATACTTAAATATCTTGATGGCATAGAAAAGGGTTCTCCATCCAGTTATATTAAATTCTTTGATAGATTGACCCATTTTAAGATATTTCTTGAGACAATAATAAGACAGATATCTCAGCGAGAAGAACTCATCGGAGAGAACCTCGATGAAGAGAGGGTAAAGGCCATAATGCAGAATTTTTTGTAAACAGGATGTGAGGAGTAGGTTTGCTCAAAAAGCCAAATCTCGACAACTGAAATAAGTTTCTCATTATGGTATAATTGACAAAAAGCCTATAGCCTTAAGTTCATTCAGAAGGAGGACTTATGAGTGAGATTGTGGATATCTTTGCAAGAGAGATACTTGATTCCAGGGGGAACCCCACAATTGAGGTCGAGGTTCTCCTTGAAAGCGGTGCTTTGGGTATTGCAAAGGTGCCGTCAGGTGCCTCTACAGGTCAGAAGGAGGCCCTTGAATTAAGGGATGGTGGTAAGAGATATCACGGAAGGGGTGTTCTTAATGCAGTGCGGAATGTGATGGAAGAGATAGCTCCAAGACTCAGAGGTGTTGAATCATCTGCTCAATCCGATATAGATAGATTGCTTATAGAGATGGATGGCACACCAAACAAAGCAAGGCTTGGTGCAAATGCTATACTTGGTGTTTCCATGGCTGTTGCAAGGGCTTCGGCTATAGAGACAGGTCTTCCCCTGTATAGATATATTGGTGGAGTAAATGCAAGAACCCTTCCTCTTCCAATGATGAATATAATTAATGGTGGTGTCCATGCTGATAATAATCTTGACATTCAGGAGTTCATGATAGTCCCTGTAAGGTTTGATAGCTTCAGGGAGGCCCTGAGGGCTGGTTCTGAGATATTCCAGAGTCTTAAAAAGATATTAAAGAAGGAAGGCCTTTCTACAGCAGTAGGGGATGAAGGTGGATTTGCGCCAAACCTTAAGAACAACGCAGAGGCAATCTCATTGATAATGAAGGCAATAGAGGATGCTGGCTATAAACCAGGTGAGGAGGTTTACATAGCCCTTGATGTGGCTGCCTCAGAGTTTTATGAAAAAGGACTTTATAGATTTGAGGGAAAGACCTTGTCTTCTGAAGAACTTATAGGTTTTTATGAGAGCCTTATAGAAAAGTTTCCCATTATCTCTATTGAGGATGGCCTTTCGGAACTTGACTGGTCGGGCTGGGAGAGCCTCACAAAGAGGCTTGGTAGAAAGGTTCAACTTGTTGGCGATGATATATTCGTAACAAATCCTTCTTTGATCTCAAAGGGTATAAGGCTCGGCATAGCAAACTCTGTTCTTATAAAGCTTAATCAGATAGGGACCGTTACAGAGACACTTGATGCAATAGAGATTACGAAGAAGGCTGGATATACTGCTGTTGTATCCCACAGGTCTGGAGAGACGGACGATACGACCATTGCTGACCTCGCTGTTGCCTGCAACACAGGTTTTATCAAGACGGGCTCTCTCTCCAGAGGTGAGAGGATAGCAAAATATAACAGACTCCTGAGGATAGAGGATGAGCTTGGACAATCAGCAATTTATCCTGCTATGAATGCATTTTATAATATTGGTGAGTAAGTATGGAAGAAGGCCTTCTTCAGAGGCAGGTAATCTCTGAGCGGAAGAAAAGAAGGCTTGTATTTTACACTGTCTTTATAATAGCCCTGCTTTATATCTTTGTTAATCTAATAGGTGATAATGGCCTTCCGAGATACCTTGAATTGAAAGATAAAAAGAAAAGACTTGAGAAGGAGATAGTTACATTATTGGATGAGAATAAGAGATTAAAGGCCCAGATAGAGGCTCTTAAAAGCGACCCTTTTTATATAGAAAAACAGGCCAGAGAGGATTTTGGTCTTGCAGGACCTGATGAGTATATCTTTGAATATGAACGATAACCTTTACCTCTCCTTTCTCTGGCACATGCACCAGCCCTATTACAAAGACCCATTTAAGGGAACCTATATTCTTCCATGGGTTAGGCTTCACGGTACGAAGGACTACCTTGACATGGTCACAATTCTGGATGAATATCCCCGGGTGAAGCAGAACTTCAATCTTGTCCCTTCACTCCTTGAACAGCTCATAGATTATGTAGATAACGATGCAAGGGATGAATTTCTTAATGTAACCCTTAAAGACCCATCGGAGCTTTCACATGGAGAATTGGTCTTTATACTTGAAAACTTCTTTCTTGCCAACTGGCACACCATGATTAAACCTTTTCCGAGATACAATGAACTACTCCAGAAGAGGGGATACTCTGTCAATAAAGAGGGCCTTTCAAGGACAGTGAGGTATTTCTCCCATCAGGATATAAGGGACCTCCAGACCCTTTTTAATCTTGTCTGGATAGATCCCTATTTCAGAGAGAATGATAGAGGATTAAAAGAGCTTACCCAAAAGGGCTCAAACTTCACAGAGGACGAAAAGCATTATGTTATAAAAAAACAATTTGAGATATTGCGAGCCATAATACCAAAGTATAAAGAGGTCTATGAAAGGGGCCAGATAGAACTTTCTGTGAGCCCCTTTTATCATCCAATACTTCCACTTCTTTACGATACTAACTCTGCCATTGTCAGTTCACCAGGGATTAAACTTCCTTCAAGAAGGTTTTCTGCTCCAGAAGATGTGGAGGCACAGGTACGGATGGGCCTTGAGTTCTTTGAGTCGATTTTCGGCAAAAGACCTTCTGGCCTGTGGCCTTCGGAAGGTTCTATAAGTGAAGAGGTTATAAGGATACTTACCAGACTTGGAATAAGGTGGTGCGCCTCTGATGAGGAGGTTCTTGGAAGATCTATCGGAGCTGTGTTGAGGGATCAATCAGGACGCCTAAAGGAGCCATCCCTTCTTTACAGGCCTTATTATTTTGAAGAAATGAGCCTTATTTTTAGAGATCACAGGCTTTCTGACCTTATAGGTTTTGTCTATTCAGGATGGCGAGTAGAAGAGGCAGTAGAGGATTTAATATCACAGCTCAGAGAAGTTCACAGGAGACGGGATGGGAGGCCCTACCTTGTTTCTATCATAATGGATGGAGAGAATGCCTGGGAGTATTATCCCAATGATGGAAGGGATTTTCTTAATGCCCTTTACAGTAAAATTTCCTCTGAGGAATGGATAGAGACTATAACAATTTCAGAATATCTGGATAGATTTGCAGAAATATGGAAAGATCAGAGATTAAACAAAATAGTTCCTGGTTCATGGATTAACGCCAATTTCAATGTATGGATTGGTCACGAAGAAGATAACCTTGCCTGGGATCATCTAAAAGAGGCAAGGGACGAGCTTGTAAGATTTGAGAGAGAAAATCCAGAGGTCGATACCTCATCTGCCTGGAAATTGATTTACATAGCAGAAGGAAGTGACTGGAACTGGTGGTACGGTGATGAGCATGTCTCAGAAACACAGGAGGAGTTTGATGAGCTTTTCAGGGCAAATCTTATCGGAGTTTATCGATTGATAGGTAAAGAGCCTCCTTCTAGTCTCCTAATTCCTATCCTGAGAGAGGAGAGGGCTGTGGAATCCTCTATAGCAATAAAGGGATTTATAACACCGAAACTTGATGGGCATGTAAGCAGTTATTTTGAATGGCTCCACGCTGCCTCAATAGATGTATCCCGTTCAGGTGGAAGTATGCACAAGACAGAGACCCTTATAGAGAGGGTCTATTATGGATTTGACAGGGACAACCTTTACATAAGACTTGATGGAAAGACCCCTATGTCTGAGTATTTATCTCAATTTGTAGTAATTGTAAAGTTCATCCAGCCCGATAGCGTAAAATTTATGGTAAAAAAAGAGGAAAAAGATTACAGTAGTTCAGACCTGAGATTTGGTATAGGTCAGGTGCTTGAGATTGCCATTCCTTTTAGCTTCCTTGGAGTGAAGGAAAACGATGAGATAGGCTTTATCATTCTTCTCGGAAAAGCTGACTCACCTGATGAGGTCATTGAAAGGATACCCCTCAGAGGACACATAAAGGTTACAGTCCCGGGACCTTATTTTGAGGCAATCATGTGGCAGGTGTGAGAAAAGATATTCATAAAAAAATTAAATAACCCTTTTTCTTGACATTGAGCCCAGAATTTGATAGATTTTTTATTGATAATCCTGTAAATTTAATCTTCCAACTTTAAAGGAGGTTACCATGGCTATATCGAGAAGGGAATTTTTAAAGCTTTCAGGTGGAGGTCTTTTACTCGGTGCCCTTAGCATTGACCTTACACCTGTTAAGTCTTATGCCCAGGGCCTCAGGATAAAGAATGCAAAAGAGACTTATACAATATGCCCTTTCTGCTCAGTTGGATGTGGAATAATAGTCCATAGCCAGGATGGAAAGGTCATAAACGCAGAAGGAGATCCTGACCATCCTATAAATGAAGGGACCCTCTGCTCAAAAGGTCAGGCCCTTTATCAGATAGTGAATAATCCATTAAGGATTACAAAACCCCTCTATCGTGCACCTGGGGCAAAGGAGTGGAAGGAGGTCTCTTGGGAATGGGCCCTTGACCAGATTGCCAGGAGGATAAAGGATACCCGTGACAGGACCTTCAAGATCACCTCTAAGTCAAAGGTCAAGGAGAAACAGCCTGACGGCACAGAGATAGAGGTTGAAAAGGAATTTGTTGTTAACAGATGTGATGGCATTGCCCATGTTGGAAGTGCTGCCCTTGATAATGAGGAATGTTATATCCTTCAGAAATGGCTGAGATCCCTCGGTCTCGTTTACATCGAACACCAGGCCCGAATATGACACTCCGCAACTGTGGCGGCTCTGGCAGAGTCGTTCGGTCGCGGTGCAATGACAAATCACTGGATAGATTTTAAAAACGCTGATGTAATTCTCGTAATGGGTGCCAACCCTGCGGAGAACCATCCCATATCGATGAAATGGGTAATGAAGGCAAAGGAAAGGGGTGCAAAGCTCATAGTTGTTGACCCGAGATTCACGAGGACTGCTGCAAAGGCAGATATATACTGTCCGATCCGTTCTGGTACTGATATCGCTTTCCTTGGTGGGATGATTAACTATATACTCCAGAATAATCTCTATTTCAAGGAATATGTTGTTAACTATACAAATGCCTCTTACCTCGTTAACCCTGAATTCAAAGGTCCTGGTGAACTCGATGGTGTATTTTCAGGTTATGACCCGAAGACAAGGAAATATGATAAGAAGACCTGGTCGTACCAGCTTGATGAAAATGGTATCCCAAAGAAAGACCCCACACTTCAAGACCCCCATTGTGTGTTCCAGCTCCTTAAGAAACATTATTCCCGCTACACTATCGATACAGTCTCTAAAATCACAGGTGCACCAAAGGAGAGGATTCTCGAGGTCTATAAGGCCTATGCCTCAACTGGTAAGCCCAACAGGGTCGGCACAGAGCTTTACGCCATGGGATGGACACAGCACACAGTAGGAACCCAGAATATCCGTGCAATGGCGATAATACAGCTCCTTCTTGGAAATATAGGTATGGCAGGTGGTGGAATAAACGCTCTAAGGGGTGAGTCAAATGTCCAGGGCTCAACAGACCATGGGCTCCTTTTCCATATCCTCCCAGGGTATCTGCCTGTGCCAAGGGCATCCCTTACAGATCTGAATAAGTATATAGAGAAATACACCCCAAAGACAAAGGATCCAAAGAGTGTAAACTGGTGGTCCAACAGGAATAAATACATTGTGAGCTATCTCAAGGCTATATGGGGTGATAAGGCAACAAAGGAGAATGACTTTGGCTATGCCTGGCTTCCGAAGCTCGATGAAGGACAGAATTGCTCATGGCTTGTCCTTTTTGACGAGATGCTTAAAGGTAAATTTGAGGGATTCTTTGCCTGGGGACAGAATCCTGCCTGTTCTGGAAGTAATGCTGGAAAGGTCAGGAAGGCCTTAGCAAAACTAAAGTGGATGGTCAATGTAAACCTCTTTGAAAACGAGACAGGCTCATTCTGGAAGGGTCCTGGAATGAATCCTGAGGAGATCCAGACAGAGGTCTTCTTCCTTCCCTGTGCATCTTCTGTTGAGAAGGAAGGAAGCATTACCAACTCAGGCCGTCTTGCCCAGTGGAGGTACAAAGCTGTTGACCCACCTGGAGAGGCAAAACCAGATGCCGAGATAATAAATGAACTTTACTACAGAGTTAAAAAGCTCTACCAGAAAGAAGGTGGTAAATTCCCAGACCCCATACTCAATCTTACATGGAACTATGGAGAAAGAGGCCCTGACGGGAAGATAAAAAAGGTGAACACCCATCTCATTGCTAAGGAGATAAATGGATATTATCTTGCTGATATCTTTGATACAAAGACAACACCGCCAAAACAGATCGGAAAGAAGGGACATCTATGCACTAACTTTGTAACCCTTCAGGCAGATGGTACGACCTCCTGTGGTAATTGGATATACAGTGGAAGTTACACTGAAAAGGATGGGAAGGTTATAAACATGATGGCCCGTAGAGGAAAGAAGGACATAAATGGCCTCGGCCTTTATCCGGAATGGGCCTGGTGCTGGCCTGTTAATAGAAGGATCCTCTACAACCGAGCCTCTGTGGACCTTCAGGGCAAGCCCTGGGATCCTAAGAGGCCAGTAATAAGATGGAATTCAACAAAGATTGATCCAAAGACAAACAAACCTGGTGTATGGGAAGGAGATGTCCCTGATGGACCAGCACCACCAATGGGCATGGAGGGAGGCAAATATCCCTTCATCATGAAGCCAGAGGGTGTTGGACTTATATTTGGACCAGGGCTTGCTGATGGTCCATTCCCTGAGCATTATGAGCCTCTTGAATGTCCATTGCAGGAGAATCCATTGTCGAAGAAGCACAGGATAAACCCGACAGTAAGACTCTTCTATCCTGTAAAGGAAAAGGATATGCCAGCAGAAAAAGGACCCGAGGAGGACATATTCTTTAGCTGCGACATAAGATATCCCTATGTGGCAACGACATATCGAGTAACAGAGCACTGGCAGACAGGGGTTCTCACAAGGCACCTGCCCTGGCAGCTCGAACTCATGCCACAGCAGTTTGTTGAGATTTCTAAAGAACTCGCGCAGGAAAAGGGTATAAAGAGCGGAGATAAGGTAATAGTATCATCAGCCCGAGGAAAGGTCTGGGCAATAGCAATAGTCACAGAGAGACTAAAACCCTTCAAGGTCATGAACCAGACTATCCATCAGGTAGGGCTACCCTGGTGCTTTGGCTGGCAGTATCCTGAGGACGGAAGTGGTGGTGATAGCTCCAATCTCCTAACTCCAACTATTGGAGATGCAAATACATTGATTCCTGAGACAAAGGCCTTCATGGTCAATATAGAGAAGGCATAGGAGGTGAAGGATGGCAAGGAAGGCTTTATTAATATCTCCAGAATTATGCATTGGTTGCAGGGCCTGCCAGACAGCCTGTAAGTCCTGGAATCAGTTGCCAGCAACAAAGACTGTGAACCAAGGAACCTACGAGAATCCCCCAGACCTCACACCTTATCTCTATAACAGGATTCGTTATGTGGAGGTGCCCTCAGAGACAAATATGGTGAGATGGCTCTTTGTGAGCCAGAGGTGTATGCATTGTGACGATGCAGGCTGCATGAGGATATGTCCTGCACCAGGTGCCCTCTTTAAGACAAAAGAGGGAGCGGTTGCCTTCAATAGGGATAAATGTATAGGTTGTAAACTATGTGTTGCAGGATGCCCCTTTGATGTGCCGAGATATGACGAAAAGGATAAGGTCTCAAAATGCCACCTCTGTTCAGACAGGATAGCTGAGGGCCTTTCACCAGCCTGTGCAAAGACCTGTCCTACTGGTGCAATAGCATATGGAGACAGGGATGAGTTAATGGCAATGGCAAAAAAGGCAGGTTATGAAAAACTCTACGGAGAGGCAGACCTTGGTGGCCTTGGTGTCCTTTATGCCTTTAAGGACGCACCAAAACTCTATGGCATGATAGAAAGACCTGAGATCCCAGAGACAGTCCTCTTCTGGCACAAGGTTCTTAAACCCCTTTCATACATAGGACTGGCTGGTGCAGTGGCAGCAGCGGCCCTTCACTACATAGCCATTGGACCAAAGAAAGATGAGGGAGGTGAAGAGTCATGACACAGCTTATTAGAAAGGCTACAACCTTTGAGATAATTAACCACTGGATCCTTGCTATAAGCTTCTTTCTTCTCGCAATAACAGGATTTGGCTTCCTCTTCAGGCTTGAATGGATGGCCTCTATATTCGGAAGCTTCAATTCCATGAGGGCAATCCACAACTGGTCTGGTGTGGTCTTTACCATTGCCCTCTTTGGAACCATGTTCCATTATCTTCCTGTTGCCCTTAGCTGGAGCAAAGATGATATGGAATGGCTTAAGAAAGCAGGTGGTTATCTATCAAAGAATGTAAAGGTTCCACCTCAGGATATTATAAATGCTGGACAAAAACTCTTTTACCTTTTCCTGCTGATTTTTGGCATTGTCATATCTGCCTCTGGATTTGTTATATGGCTAATGCCTGGTGTGAGACAGTGGGTCCTCATATCCCATCTCTTACACAACATAGCCTTTGACCTTCTCGTTATAGCGATACCACTTCACATATATCTTGGAACCCTTGCTAATCCAGGGACCTTCAGGATCATGGTCTACGGGACAGTGCCTGTTGAATGGGCTCGTAAAAGACATGGGAAATGGGTTCAGAGGCTTGGCTACTGAGATGGCAATAACATATGATGAAGTCTGGATAACAACAAGTAGAGAGGTAAAGGTTTGTGAGGATTCCATAAGGTCCTACAAGAAGGAATTGAAGTCCTTTGAGCAGAGATATGGAATAACAACAGAAGAGTTTATTAATAGTGGTGCAACATGCATAATAAACATTTCAGATAAGGACAGAAAAAAAATGGTATGAACTCTACCTTGGTCTTAAAAAGACAGAGGAGAGATTAAAGGGACTTCAGGAGTTCCTTGAAAGAGGTTAAGGTTTTTTTGAAAAAACTGATTTTTTTATTTCTCCTTCTGTACCTTCCTTCATCTCTTTTTGCTAAAGAGAAAAGGTATATAATACCTGTTGAGAACTCGCCTTCTTATGGGCCTTCTGATGCGCCTATTACCATAATTGAATTTATTGATTACCAGTGACCTCATTGCGTTGGGGTCGGTCCGACCATTGAGAGGCTATTAAAGGAATACAGGGGAAAGATAAGACTGATCGTAAAACACTATCCCTATAAGTACAGAGACTTCTCCCATATTGCAGCAGAGGCAGCAATGGCAGCCCATGAACAGGGCAAATTCTGGCAGATGCATAAATTGCTTTTGAAACGCTCACCCCAGCTTGACCGAGAGAGCCTTATCAAATATGCAAAGGAGATTGGCCTCGATGTAGCAAGATTTACAGACTCTCTTGATAAGATGAAACATAAAGACCTCATAGAAAGGGACAAGAAACTCGCTGTTGACCTTGACCTGTATAATACTCCCACATTTTTCATTAATGGCAGAAAGGTCGTTGGCAACAGGCCCTATGAATACTTTAAGAAAGTCATAGAGGAGGAGTTAAGGAATGTTAATAAATAGCCTAATTGCCCTTCTGTTAGTTTTTTTCTGGATATTACCCGTTCGGGCAGGACACCTTGAGCCTTTCAGGTCAGTCCCTGTACCTGAGAATAATCCCCAGACTCCTGAAAAGATTGAACTTGGCAAAAAGCTCTTTTTTGATAGAAGGCTTTCAGGAGACGGCACAATGAGCTGTGCCACCTGCCATAATCCTGAACAGGCTTTTACAGATGGCCTTGAAATATCCCTCAGTTATCCAACCACAAAGAACTGGAGGAATGCCCCAACCCTTATAAATGTGGCCTTCAGTAAGTATCTTTTCTGGGATGGAAGGGCAACGAGCCTCGAAGACCAGGCCCTCTTTCCAATGATGTCTGCCTTTGAGATGAACCAGAATCTTGACTATCTTGAAGAGGAGTTGAGGTCAGTGCCAGAATATGTAGAGGCCTTCAGGAGGGTCTTTGGTGGAGAAATAACGAAGGAACGCATAGCAATGGCAATAGCTGCCTTTGAGAGAACCCTTGTATCCAGAAATGCGCCCATTGATAGATTTCTTCAGGGAGATAAGACGGCCCTTTCAGAAAAGGCAAGAAAGGGTTATGAGATATTCACAGGTAAAGGCAGGTGTGCTGAATGCCATTATGGAGTAAACCTGAGTGATGATAAATTCTATGCCCTTGGTGTTCCAGAGAACGAGGAGCAGGAGAAGGATCCAAGAGTTGCTGCAACGAGGAGGTTTGTTGCAAAGGTCTATCACTATGAGGATTACATAAATCTTAAAGAAGACCCTGGAAGGTATCTCATAACAAAGGCTCCAAAGGACTGGAAGGCCTTCAAGACCCCAACCCTCAGAGAGGTATCCCGAACAGCTCCCTACATGCACAATGGAGCCTTCAAGACCCTTGAGGAGGTAATTGAGTTTTTCAACAAAGGCGGAGGGCCTGGCAATAAGGTCTTAAAACCCTTGGATCTTTCAAATGAAGAAAAGGAATATCTAAGGGTCTTTCTTGAAGAGGCCCTTACAGGTGAAGAGATTGTGATAAAATATCCAGAGGTTCCCTGAGAGTTTATATGGAAATAGACGACATAATCCAGAAAAGACCCCATCTAAGAGAGACCCTTCTTTTGTATAAAAAGATAAGGGAGTTCAACAATGTGGTTACCACATCCTTCAGGGGGTTCATTCATAAAGGTGATATAAGTTATCCTCCTGATATTGTTAATGAGGTCTTTGACCTCTTCTCGAGGATCTTTGAAGTTCCATCAGAAGGACTCGAGCCCTTGAGAGAGGCCATGCTCCTTGGTCAGATAGACCTCACAAGACTTCCCCATAATGAGATGTCAGGTTTTCTACTTCCCTATCATGAGGAGGAACTCTGGATGGTCTTGTTTATCCTTGGCAGACCCTTTTTCCTGGATATGAAGAGGCTTATTGACTTTGAAGGCCTTTTCTGGGAAGAAGGAAAATGCCCTATCTGCAGTGCAAGGCCTGTTATCTCTTCCCTTCTTGAGGATGGTAGAAGGAGGCTTCACTGTTCTTACTGTGGCACAACAGGTTTTTCAAGGAGATTCGGCTGTCCTGTGTGCGGAAATTTTGAGATCTCAAAAGACAATATTATAACAATTGAAGGCGAAGAGGACTTCAGGATTGAGGTCTGTGACGAATGCGGCTCTTATATAAAGACTGTTAAAGAGAAGGTTCTTGATGAGTTTTCTACTGTTGGTGGTTCAACAGCTGACCTCGTTGACCTCATCACCCTGCCCCTTGATATCATTGCCCAGGGAAGGGGATACAGGAGAAATGCCCCTAATCCCCTCGGCATGCTTAGAATGGCATGAAATCTGGTATAATCAAGCATGTCTCTTGCAAGTAGATATATTCCCCATTATACAGTTGAAGATTATATGAAATGGGAGGGTGATTGGGAGCTTATAGAAGGAATAGCATTTGCTATGTCACCAAGTGCTGGTTTTATTCATCAAAGGGTCTCTTCTCTTATTCACTGGCAGCTTATGAATTCCATAAAGGATTGCAATGGATGTATTGCCCTCTTTGAGATAGACTGGATTGTCTCTAATGATACAGTTCTTAAGCCTGATATAATTGTAATATGTGGAACACCAGAAGGCGACTATATAAAAGAACCTCCAGAGATTATATTTGAAGTTATCTCACCTCAGACCATCCTGAAAGATAAAAGGGTAAAATATGAGATTTATGAAAAGAAGGGAGTAAAGTTTTATGTTGTCGTAGATCCTGGTTATGAAACTAAAGGAGCAATAGTTTACAGATATAATGAGGGGAGATATGAGAAGCTTGGAGATTTTGTAAAAGAGACTGTAGAATTTGACATTGGAAGATGCAAGTTTTCTTTTGATTTTTCTACTATATGGTGACCTTGAAGGAAGCGAAAAGATTAACAAGAACAATTGTAAAGACCCTCAAGCCTCTTTCTGTTATTCTTTTTGGCTCCGTTGCAAGATGTGGAGAGGGTGAAGACCTTGACCTTTTGATTATTACTGAGAAAGCCAGAAAGGATGATGAATTTCGTCTTCATAAATCATTAAAAAAATATTATAAAAGATTTGCTGTAGATCCCTTTATTCTTACAGCACCCGTTGCAAGGGAGTACTATTTAAAAGGAAGTGCCTTTTTGCATCTTATCCTCAGAGAAGGGAGGCCATTGTATATGAAGGATATGATCGGGGAATGGCTCAAACAATCTTATGAAGAGTTTGAGATGGCTCGATATCTCTTTGATGGCGGTTATTTCAAAGGAGCCTGTTTGCATAGCCAGCAATCTGTAGAGAAGGCAATAAAGGCCCTTTTACTTAAAAAAGGATGGACTCTTGAAAAAACTCACAACATCAGAAGGTTAGTTGCAATTGCAGAGGATTATAGAGTGAAGATAAATCTAACTGATGAAGAGATAGTGTTTATTGATAGCATTTACAGAAGCAGATATCCTGCAGAGGCTGGCCTTCTGCCATCGGGAGAGCCTGATCAAAAAGAAGCAAAAAAGGCCCTTCAGATAGCTGAAAAAGTTCTTTCAAGTGTTAAAAAGAGATTAAAATAATCTATGTTATCTCAAGACCCATGAGACGTATAAGCCTGAGATCATCTGAATAGGTTCTTCCTGTAGTTGTAAGGTAGTTTCCTGTAAGAATGGCATCAGCTCCAGCAAAGAATATCATGGAATTGAATTCTCCAAGAACCTGGGCCCTTCCACCACAGAGCCTTATTTCTCTGTTTGGAAGGATAAATCTGTAGAGGCTTACGATCTTGAGGGCCTCCAGTGGTGGAAGCATATCTATACCATTGAGGGGTGTGCCTTTAATCGGAATAAGAAAATTTATTGGAACTGAGTCAACCTGAAGTTCCCTCAGGGTAAAGGCCATATCAATCCTATCTTCCCATTCCTCACCCATCCCGAAGATACCACCTGAGCAAACACTCAGCCCCAGAGATTTTGCTTCTTCTATTGTTTTTAATTTTTCTCCAAATGTATGGGTACTGCATATATTTGGAAAGAATCTCTCAGAGGTCTCAAGATTGTGGTGATATCTCTCAAGGCCATGGTCTTTTAAGAACAGTAGCTCATCTTTTTCAAGAAGTCCAAGGGTTGCACAGGGAAGAAGACCTATGTCTCTTATGCCTTCAATAAACTTGCCGATCTTTTTTAGGTCTTCTCTGGAGGCCTTTCTTCCACTTATGACTATGCAGAACCTCCTTACACCATTTGCCTTTGCCTCCTCTGCCTTTCTCATTACTACTTCTTTATCTACTAAGGGATAGACATCTACAGATGTCTTATGCCTTGCAGACTGGGCGCAGAAGGAGCAGTCCTCAGGGCAGGCCCCTGACTTTGCATTTATTATTGCACAGAGGTCAACAGCCCTTTTTCTGAAATGGTTTCTCAGTCTTTTTGCATATAAAAAGAGTTCTAAAAGGTCCTCTTCTGGAGTTGTGGCAATCCCAAGGGCCTCCTCAAAGGTGAGGGTTTCACCATTAATAATCCTTTCAGTTATATTTGTCAAATCACCTATCTTCAACATCTCCGATCACCTTTTCTGCTACTTTAATAACAAACTCCACATCTCTTATTGTCTTCTCTCCGTCTTCCTTTGTATATTCCTCTGTAGGTATGAAGTCTATCTCACCATAAAAGGCAAGTTCTCTTTCTTTTCTAAGGGTCTTGGAAATCCTTGCTAATTCTTCAAAATGTCTTGTTACCTCCTGAGGATATTTATCTCTATACTCCAGCAATAAACCAGAGACTTCATGAACCTTGGGCGGCTCAATTCCTGCCTTTCTCAGCATCCCCTTAAGACACAGCTCCACTATCTCCTGTGCCTCTCTAATAACGTCGGAATAATCCTCCTCTTCAAACAGAAGATAAAGGCTTTTAAGTCTCTTTTTTGCCTTGAATAGATAGCTTTTAGCAAGCTCCTTTGTACTCATATCTCTATTGTGTCTCCAGGTTTATAATCTTCTTTAAGAACCCAGTGCCAGGTACTATCGCGCCATACCCTCTTTGCCCCCATTTCTGAAAGCCTCATTTTTAATCTTTCAAGGAGGTTTTTAAAGAAGTCGTCCCTGTCATAAAGTATCCTTGCATCATCAATCATATCAAGGAAAAGGAAGCTTCCTCTAAGGGCCTCCTCTGGAGTTTTAAACACAGGAGAGAGATAGGTAAGTACGCCATCTTTTTCAAATTCCTTTAAAAAGGGCTCAAGCCTTTCTTCTATCTTTTGGAACTCTTCAACCCTTTTAAGCCTTCCCCTTGGAAGGTTTTCTGCAATAATCAGGATATCTATGTCTGATTGGTATGTTGGTGTGCCTCTACCTACAGAGCCAAATATAGCAACAGTGACAAGGCGATTACCATAATAATTTACGAGTTCCCTGAGGAGCCTCTTTTCTATCTCACAAAAGATCTCCTTAATTGTCACGCTAATACCTTATTCTAAAATCAGGCAGGTTTTCTGGTGCTTCATTCCAGTTTGTCTCGAGATTGTCAACCCTTGCAGCAGGTGGCCCAATCTTTACTCTTTTTAAGGCTTCTTCAATAACCTCTTTTGGACCTTCAAAGACTGCCTCAACCCTTCCATCAGGAAGATTCCGTACCCATCCCTTAAGACCAAGGGACTCAGCCACCTCCCTTGTAAAGGCCCTGAAGAAGACACCCTGAACCCTTCCCGATACAAAAACATGACACCGAACTATATGCATAAAAGTATTATAATAAATGCCATGAGGATTGGTAAACTCGAGCTCGGCAAAAGGCCTCTTATAGCTGGTGTTGTAAGTTCAGAAGATGATCTCAAGGAAGAGCTTGTTGGTCCTGCTGACCTCCTGGAACTCAGGATAGACATGTTTGAAAGGATTGAGATCCCTTTTATTTTAGACATGGTCTTAAAGGCAAGGTCCTTTGATAAACCTTTGCTCGCAACTGTGAGGGCATTCAGTGAAGGTGGAATGAAGGAGATAGAAGACTCTCTCAGGGCAGAGATTATTAATGAACTGATTCCCCATATTGATGCTATTGACCTCGAGATAGCCTCATCATTACTTATATCGAGATTCAAGCCCCTTCTTGAAAACAAGGGGAAGTTGCTCATAGGTTCTTACCACAACTTTAATGAGACACCAGAGGATAAAGTTCTTGAAGAGACCTACTCAAAAGCAAAGGAGCTCCATTGTGATATCGTAAAGATAGCTACCACCACAAATACAGAAGAAGACTTAGTGAGGCTTTTAGAGTTCACCTTCAGACACAGAAAAGAAGGGATTATTACCGTATCAATGGGAGATATCCTTGCTACTATTGGAAGACCCATTCTGTGTGTATTTGGTTCTCTCCTTACCTATGGAAGCCTCACAAGGGGTTCAGCTCCTGGTCAAATGAGTGTATCTACTCTCAGAAGATTTATAGATAGGATGTTTTAAAAATTAGGGAGTGTCCCCCGTTTTTGCTTAACATTTTGTCCTGAATTATGTTATGCTGTATTATGAAAAGAGAGAGCCCTGCACATCTCCTGCCAAGATACACTTATGAGGACTACAAACTCTGGGAAGGTGACTGGGAGCTCATTGAGGGTGTGCCCTATGCAATGGCACCCTCGCCTTTTTCAAATCACCAATATGCTGTGGCTAAGATTATAAGCCAGATAATACCCCAGATTGAGAGTTGCGATAAACCCTGCTATGTCTTCTCTGAACTTGACTGGATTTTAAGTGAAAATACTGTAGTAAGGCCCGATGTAGTGGTAATCTGCGAGAGAGTAAAGGACTACATAAAGACCCCTCCAGAGGTAGTATTTGAGGTTGTCTCAGAGGCAACAGCTGAAAAGGATGAATATCTGAAGTTTGAGCTTTACGAAAGAGAAAAGGTTCCTTTCTATGTCCTTGTCTATCCAGACCTGAGAAAGGCAAGGATATTTAAACTGAAAGAAGACAGGTATGACAAGCTTGCTGACTGTGTAGACCATACCTTTGAGTTTAATGCAAGGTGCAGGTTTAAGATAGATTTTGGGAAGATATGGTATTAGGTCGAGATTAAAAAATGTCTGAATTTTCCATTGTCATCCCTATTTATAATGAAGAAGAAAATATACCAGAACTCTATAATCGGCTTACTACTGTGATGGACAAACTTTGTGAGTCCGAGGGATATAGTAGGAACGATTACGAGATAATAATGGTTGATGACGGAAGCACTGACAATTCCTGGTCATTAATCAAAAATCTTAACACAAAGGATAGTAGGGTAAAAGGTATAAGTTTTTCTAGAAATTTTGGTCATCATATAGCGATAACAGCTGGCCTCGATCATTCAAAAGGAAAAGTCATAATCTTAATGGATGGAGATTTACAGGACCCTCCAGAGGAGATACCAAAACTTTATAAAAAATATAAAGAGGGATATGATTTAGTTTATGCAATCAGAAAAAGGAGAGAAGATTCCTTTTTTAAAAAAATAACCTCTTCCATGTTTTTAAAAATGCTAAAAAAAATTTCAAGGATAGACATTGATCCTAAAAGTGGAATATTCAGGATTATGAGTAAGGATTGCGTCGAAAATCTCAAAAACATAAAAGAAAAATCAAGATTTATAACAGGGCTTATGACATGGATAGGTTTTTCTCAGACTGGAGTTCCAATTGAACGACATAGGAGGTATGCAGGAAAAACAAAGTATACAATTACTAAACTATTTAAACTTGCATGGCACGGGGTTACTTCATTTTCCACTCTTCCTCTGAATGTAGCCTTGTATTTAGGATTTGTAATGTCCGCTGTTAGCTTTATCCTTGGTATATATATGATATACAAGAGGTTATTTATGGGTATTCCTATTTTGGGGTATACTTTTATAATTGTGTCGTTGTTTTTTATTGGTGGGTTAATACTTCTTATGCTTGGCGTTATAGGAGAATATATAGGAAGAATTTACATAGAAGTACAAAATAGACCACTTTATATTATTAAAGAAAAAACAGAGAAATGATTTTAATAACAGGGGGAACTGGATTTATTGGGAGACATTTGATACCAGAACTAATTGTTAAGGGGTATGAAATGGTTTTACTTGTAAACAAAACTTTACCACCTGAGGAATGGAGCAAAAAAACTAAAATAATTGAGGTGGATATAACGAAAAAAGAACAAGTATTTAACCTTAAAGGTTATCCTTTCAAATCAATTATTCATTTGGCAGCTTATATTCCAAAAGAAGATATCCCTGAAGAATTTGAAAATTGTCTTAGAGTAAATGTTATTGGCACTAATAATCTTCTCGAATTTGCAAAAAAAGAAGGAATAACACAATTTATAAACAGTTCAACTGTTATGGTCTATGGGGCAACTGAAAGGCCTAAAGTTTTTAAAGAAAAAAACAAGGCCTCTCCTAATACATATTATGGTATGAGCAAGTTGATAGGTGAAATTCTTTGTGAGAGATATAGAAAAAAATTCAATATTAAAACTGTTTCGTTACGTTATGCCTATATTTTTGGACAGGGGATGCCTGAGCATTTCGTTTTTAAAAAATTTCTTAATCGTGCTTTAAGAAATGAGGACATAGAGATTTATGGAACTGGAAGAGGAATCAGAGACTTTATATATATTAAAGATGTGGTAAGAGCAATAATATCTGCTCTGGAGAAAAAAGCTGTGGGCGTTTATAATATAGGAACTGGCAAAGGTACATCTTTATTGGATTTGGCTAAAATTATTGTGAAGATACTTAAAAGCAAGTCTAAAATTTTAAAGCTTGATAATAAAAAAGAAGATAAATCTTATCTTGTAGTAGATATTTCTAAAGCTCAAAAAATACTAGGGTTTCACCCTAAATTCTTACTTGAAGATGGAATTAAAGATTTTCTAATAAAAGGGGATTCTTTTTAAAGATTAGGAGGAATAAAACTGATGAGTAGAAAATATGTGTTGTTTACCTTTAATTTAATTATATTATTGTTATTTGCTGCTTCTTCTTTTGGTAATCAGCAAAAAATTTTGATTATCTATGAAGGTCAATATACATTTTTTGGCCTCGCAAAGTTTTTGCGTGAAAATAATTATCAGGTAGATATAATAGACATGAATAATGTGATGATTATTAATGAATTGCTTGATAAGCATACACAGGTTTGGTTTTTTGGTTCAAATGCTTTTACTCGCCGGATTTTGAGCAATGATGAAATTAATTCTATCATCTCTTTCCAAAGAAATGGTGGTAGTCTTCTTTTGGTAACAGATCATGAATATCGCCCAGGACAATATTGTAGATACGGCGGAGACTATACGGTAAATTTTGATTTAATTGCTAAAACTTTTGGAGTAGAGTGTGTAGGATGTATTTGGAATCCAAGTCTTATATCTTATCTTGCATGGAGACTTTTCAGTCCGAATATTATTCAACACGAAATCTGGGAGAGTGTATCACAAATTACTGCCCATGATAGTGAATGTGAGATGAAGATTGATAATCCTAATGTACAAATCATTGGTAGAATGCAAAATGGGTTTCCTATTCTTGCAATAAAAGACCGTGAAAACTGTACTGAAGGAAGAATCGCGTTTGACTCCACATTTGGCAGATATGCAGATGGTTTACTTCATCAAGGAGATAATCGACAATATGTTCTTAACATAGCAAAATGGCTGGGTGAGAAAACTTGTACTAATAATCCACCCGTAGCAATTGCTCAGGGTAATCAGTTTGTTGAACTTCAAGACTGTAATGGAGCCACAGTAATGCTTGATGGATCAGCATCTTATGATCCAGATGGTGATCCTTTAACTTACAGATGGTCATGGGCAAATGGAAGCGCTGAGGGATCAAATCCAATAATTTTACTTCCGCTTGGAATTCATCAGATCACATTGACAGTAGATGATGGAAAAGGTCTTACTTCAACCGATACACTTACTGTAACAGTAGTAGATACCACACCACCTGATCTTAAAGTTATTGCTTCGCCTAATGTTTTATGGCCACCTAACCATAAATATATACCTGTTAATTTGACCTTGTTAGTAAGTGATGCATGCGTTGAAACAACAACAGTTCAACTACTCAATGTAACCAGTAACGAATCAGATAATGGACAGGGAGATGGAAACACTTCTAATGATGTATTAATAAATGCTGACGGATCAATTATGTTAAGGGCTGAACGCTCTGGCTCTGGAAGTGGTAGAGTTTATACAATTACTTACAAAGCCTCTGATATATCAGGGAATTTTACAATTTCATCCGCTACGGTTTTTGTGCCACTTGAAATGAATAAAAGATAAGATTTTAAAAAATGATTACTGCATTAATTACAGGGGTTGGCTCCAATATTGGAGAGGGAATTATAAAAGCGCTGAGGCTTTCGAAAATAAAAATACGGATAATTGGTACAGACATCCATCCACTTTCAGCTGGTTTATTTAGATGCGATAAAGGTTATGTTGTTCCCCCTGCGAATTCAGAAAATTTTAAAGAGGTAATATTAAGAATTTGCAAAAATGAAAGGGTAAACATAATCTTTGTGGGGTCAGATCCTGAGATATCTTTTTTCTCTTTAGAAAAAAATAATATAGAACAAGAGACGGGTTCATTTGTTCTTGCAAGCCCCTATAAATTAGTAAATACTTTTCATGATAAATGGCTGTCTTTTCTATTCTTTAAAGAGAATGGTTTTAATTGTCCCCAAAGTATATTGAAAGATGAAATTAAAATAAAAGAGTTTGTAACAAAGACAGGTTTTCCATTAGTTGTGAAACCCCGAATAGGTAGGGGCTCTAGAGATGTCTTTGTCGTCAAAGACGAAGCAGAGCTCAGGTATGCTTTAACAAAAGTTTCAGATCCAATTATTCAAGAATATATTTCTTCGGATGAAGAATATACTTGTGGTATTTTTTTTGATTCAAAATCCAAACCTAAAGGTATCATTATAATGAAAAGAGAATTGTTAGCTGGAACTACCTATCGTGCCATTGTTGATGATTATCCTGAAATAAGAAAGGAAATTGAAAAAATTGCAAAAAAGTTGAGTGCAGAAGGAGCTATAGGTCCACTAAATGTACAATGTAGGCTCTTGCCCAAAGGACCTGTAATTTTGGAGATAAACCCAAGATTTTCAGGAACTACAGCGATTAGAGCGCATTTTAATTTTAATGAACCTGCTTTATCTATTAGGCATTTTATTATGGGTGAAGAACTCGGAGAGTTAAATTATACGAAAGGTATTATGATGAGGTATTGGGAAGAGGTATATATAAGTATCGAAGATGGAGAGAAGATAATAAAGGAGGGGGTCATAGAAAATCCGATTTCAGAAATAAGGAGGGTATTTTGAAAAGATTTAAACTTATAATCTTTGATTTTGGTGATACCCTTGTTACATTAAACCCTTCCAGAGAATCAATAATGTTAAAATTTTTATCCTCGAAGGGTCTTGTTGTTAATGTTAACGATATAATAAAAGCCTATAGAATTGTCAATTACTGTTATAAACAGTCTGCATTAATGCTAAAGGATCCAGAGAGTAAAAAAAATTTTCTTTTAAACATAAATAAAGAACTGTTTAAAATTATGGGGTTGTCCAAAAATGAAGATATATGGGCAGAGGAATTGTACAATTTTTTTTCTTCTGAAAAAAGATGGGTAACTTTTGACGATACAATACCCGCATTAAACGAGATTAAAAGAACAGGATATGAAATGGCTATTCTTGCCAATTGGGATAAAAATTTAAGTTTCATAGTTAGGGAGTTAGGTCTAAATAACTATTTTTCTTACATTTTTTCTTCTGAAGAACTCTCTGCCGAAAAGCCTAATCCTGAGATATTTTCCCGTTTTTTTAAACGCTTACCGTTCACCCCTGAAGAGACTATTTATGTCGGTAATGAATATGAATTAGATGTTATATGTGCAAGAAAAGCCAGCATAGAGCCTATATTAATAGATAGACTAAATTTATATCCTTATGCAGATTGCCTAAGGTTTGAAAATCTGATTTTGTTGAGTGAATATTTAAAATCAACCTAAATGGAAAAATATAATAAATTCTGGATGATGATCATAAAGACAATGTGTTGGTATAAATTTCAAAATTGTGAAATCTAAAACACCCTATAAAGTTTGATTTAATACCACACAATCCTTCCATCCCTTAATCTTATCGGAACCTTCCTTAAAGGAATCTGTTTCTGCCATATGGATCTGTTTTTCTTGTACCACTCTACTGTCTCTTTAAGGCCTTCATCAAAATTTGTAGAGGCTTTAAAGCCAAGGAGCCTTTCTGCCTTTTCTGTTGATGATATATGATTCTGAACCTGGCCGAATCTTTCCGGTATATATTCAAGGTTACCTTCTTTTTCTTTGTTGAAGTGCTTTAAGATTTTTTCTGCAATCTCCATAACTGAGAGGCTCCTGCCAGTTCCAATATTTATTACCTCTCCTTTAATCCTTTCCAGTGGAGCCATTAAGGCAAGCTCTATTGCCTTTGCTGTGTCCTTCACATAGATCCAGTCCCTTCTTGCAGAGCCATCGCCATGGATTGTCAGGGGCTCTCCGAGGATACAGCTTGTGATAAACCTTGGAATCACCTTTTCAAGGTGCTGTCTCGGTCCATAATTATTGAAGGGCCTTATGATAACACCTGGGATATCAAAGGCTGTTATGTAGGAATAAACAAGCCTGTCCGCTCCTGCCTTAGCACCAGCATAAGGTGTTGTTGGATTAAGGGGATGTTCCTCATCCATTGGCTCTCTAAGGGCAGTTCCATAGACCTCTGAGGTTGAGATGTGGATAAACCTTTCTATCCTGTCAGAATGTTTTAAAACAGCATTAACAACTGACTGGGTGCCAAGGACATCTGTTACAAAGAATTCCCTCTGCGTATAAAGGGATCTTGCCACATGGGTCTCTGCTGCGAGATGAACAACCATGTCTGACCTTTTTACAAGGTCACTTACAAGGTCTATGTTATTGATGTCTCCATACCAGAACTCAAACCTTTCCGAATTTCTTATTTCTTCAGGGATATTCTCAATATTGGCAGCATAGGTAAGGGCATCAATTACGATTATCTTCCAGTCCTGATGGGTATGGAAGATATGCTCTACAAAATTACTCCCTATAAATCCAGCACCCCCCGTGACGAGTATGGTTTTCATATCTCCTCCATAATCTTTTTTAATGTAGATGTAACAGCCTTTAATTCCTCTTCTTTTAATGAGGGATACAGTGGCAGGGATATAGTCCTTGCACCAATATCCTCGGCAACAGGAAAATCTCCTTCTTTATATCCAAAGGTCTTCCTGTAATAAGAGAGCAAATGAATTGGTCTGTAATTTACTGCTACCCCAATGCCTGCATCCTGAAGCCTCCAGAGGCTCTCGTCCCTTTTTTTAGGAGGCACAAGGACTGTAAAGAGGTGCCTTGCGTGTCTTGTCTCTGGAAGAGTCTTCAATATCTTGATGCCCTTTACCCCCTTTAGTTCCTCTTCATAGAGGTTCCAGAGATATTCTCTCCTCTGCCAGAGCTCATCAATCCTTTCGAGCTGACCAATGAGAAGGGCTGCCTGTATATTGTCCATATTATACTTCCATCCCACAAGAGGCATATCATAGTGCTGGTATCTTTTTGTGTATCTGTCGATTGCCGACTTATCAATTCCGTGAAGCCTCAACATCTTAAGTTTATCTGCCACGGTGCTATCATTTGTTACTATAGCTCCTCCCTCACCAGAAGTTATATTCTTTGTTGCATAAAAACTGAAACAGGCAGTAAAGGAGAGCTGGCCCGGTTTAATCCCATCTCTTATCGCCTCAATACTATGGGCAGCATCTTCTATAATCTTAAGACCATGTCTATCAGCTATTCTTTTAATCTCCTTCATATTGCACATCTGGCCATAGAGATGGACAGGTATTATTACTTTTGTCCTTTCCGTAATTGCCTTTTCGATAAGCTCATGATTAAGGTTGCCCGTATCTTCTTCCACATCAACAAAGACAGGTTTTGCACCAGCATGAAGGATTGAGTTGGCCGTTGCACAGAAGCTCATAGGCGTCGTTATAACCTCATCACCAGGTCCTATTCCAGCAGCAAGAAGGCTAAGATGAAGAGCCGCTGTACAACTCGTAACGCCTACAGTATATCTTGAACCGACATAATTAGAGAATTTTTCTTCAAACTCCTTTACCACCTCTCCTGTTGTGAGGAATATAGACCTGAGGACAGAGTTGACCCTCTCTATATCTTCGTCATTAATATTGTGTTTGAAGAATTCAATTTTGGCCATTACATATTATATAATACTTTTGTGAAAAAAAATCTAATCCTCATTCTTTTTTTCTTTCTTCTTTCCTGTGCAGAGGAGGTGATTGAAAAGCCTCCTGAGATGTACTGGCCTCTTCCACCTGAAAAACCAAGGATAAAACTCGTTGACATAATTATCGGGAGTCTTGACGCAAAGGCACGCTTTGGAAAACTCAAGCAGTTTCTCTTTGGAGTTGAAAGGGAGGTAAGGTTTATTAAACCTTTTGGTGTTGCCGTAGGTGATGGAAAGATGTTTGTTACTGATATTAACGGTGTCCACTACTATGATTTTGAAAAAGGTGAATTTAAGATTATTGGTACCTCGGAGCTGAGGCTTCCTACAGCTGTTGCCTACGCTCAAAAAAGACTTTATGTTGGAGATTCAATTAAAAAAAGGATTTATGTATATAATGATAAATTTGAGCCCATAATGGAGTTTGGCTTTAAAGAGCTTGACACGCCTTCGGGGATAGGAATTGATGAAAAGAACCAGAGGGTCATAGTCTCAGATTCAAAAAGACACTGCCTCTTTGTATATGGTCTTGATGGAAGACTTATCACAGCCTTTGGTAAAAGGGGAAGAGGTAATGGGGAATTTAATCTTCCTTACGGTATTACTGTTGATAAAAATGGCAATATATATGTAGTTGATTCAGGGAATTTCAGACTCCAGATACTTGATGAGAATGGCAATTTTATAAAGGCCTTTGGTGGAGCTGGCACAGCACCGGGGAGTTTTTCCCGTCCAAAGGGTGTTGCCCTTGATTCAGAGGGCCACATATATGTCCTTGATTCTGCCTTCGGGAATTTTCAGATCTTTGACTTCGATGGCAATACCCTTCTTGCTGTTGGCCACACAGGTAGAGGACCAGGAGAGTTCATCCTTCCCTCATCCATAGCAATAAATGAGAAAGATGAGATTTATGTTGTGGACCAAATAAACAGAAGGGTACAGATATTTCAGTACCTCGGCAAAGGGGGCAAAGGGGACACTCCCTAATTTTTAAAAAAATACTTAATAATCGAAATGTTATTAAAAAAAATGGGGACACTCCCGAATTTTAAAGAGGTGTAGGTGTAAGGTTATGTTTTTTAAGGAAAATTTTTGAGATAACTGAGAAATTAGGGAGTGTCCCCAAAAAGGGGTGGCATGAAATTTGCTTGGGTAGTTTTGGACTTTATGAAAAGAAGCAGGGCTCTCAGAGGCCTTTTGCTAAATTTTTTTATTATCTCCAGTGCCTTTTGTGAGTTAAATAAGGCTCATGAGTATTTCATTAAGGGTGACTGGAAGAGGGCTGTTGAGGAATTTCACGCAGAAGGTGTGCAAAATTTGTCACCTGAGCAATTAAATAATCTTGCTCTCAGCCTTTATTATCTTGGTAGATACGAAGATACAAAAAGACTTTTGAAGCCCTTTGTTGATAAAGATCTACGCTCAAGGGTGGTCTATTATCTTGCCATTGCAACAAAGGATAAAGATATAGCATTAAAAGAGCTATCACAGATTAGCACTGTTGAGGCAATTATAGCTCAGGCAATTATTATAATGAATAAAGAGTCAGAGAAGGCCTTAAAACTTCTAAATGAGGCAATTAATAAAGACCCTGATAATTTCTGGGCATGGTTTTACAGAGGTGTTATATTAGAATTAAGAGAGGAGTTTATGGAGGCATCAAAGGCTTATAAAAATGCCATAAGGCTTAATCCCTTCTTTGCTCAGGCCCATAACAATCTCGGTTATTGCTATAAGGAGATGCATTATTATTCCTATGCAGTTGAGGAGTATCTCAAGGCTATTGAATTAATACCTGATAATGCTGGTTATTACTATAATCTTGGAAATGCCTATACCCATCTTGAAAGGATTGATGAGGCCTTCAGCGCCTATAAAAAGGCTGTTGAGCTTGACCCTGGGTTTGCAAAGGCCCATTACAACCTTGCCCGGACCTATCTCAGAAAGGATATGGTCAGAGAGGCTATTGATGAATTCAGGCTTTATATAAAATATGGTAACAAAGATATATTTAATTTTGTTGCTCCAAAGGAGGCTGTCCTTGAGGAGATTGAACAGCTTGAAGAGTATCTCAAACTCTACGGACCTGTGGAGGGAAGATAAGAATGAAACGTATAATATATAGTGTGGAGCAAATAGTTTACAACAAGGCCAATGAGTTTGCCCTTCTTAGAAAAATGGAGGGCTTTTCAGCCTTTCACAGTCTCCATTCCTCTCTACTCGTCCTCTTTGCTCTTATTTTTCTATACTCATGTGCTCCTTCCATAAAAAGGGATATAGATGCACCCTTTTTCTTTGGGAGGGATACACAATTAAAAACAAATATTATCCTTCACTCAATAGAAGAAAGAAACTTGACCATTGAGGATAACCCAAAGTGGATAGCCCGTTCTTATGAGAGGTTCTTTATTAAAGGCCTTCACGAGATAGACGAAGAAGATTACCCATCCTATGCGAGGTTCCTTGACAAAGGCTCAGTCTATATAATAGTCCATCCAGCCTACTATACCTTTTTCCAGAAGCCCCTTTTTCCTATTAAGCCTGAAGACTCTATAAGTTCTGAGAATGAACTTGAAAGGCTTCTCAACGAAAAGAGTTTTTCACCAAAGACTGCTCTCATAAAAGCACAGGAGAAATCCCTGAGGGATTTTCTTGAATATGCCTCCACAACAAAAAGGCTCGTTATCCTCATACTCCCTGGAGGATATAAAAGCTATCCTGCCTATAGATTTAAGGGCCAGAGGGATGAACTTAGACGGTATATCAATGAGGTCACCAATGAGTCAGAATCTGTTATATATCTCTATTCAAAAAAGCCTAATAGGGGTCTCCTTTCTGAGAAAGACCTAGCAAGATTATTGAAATTTCTATCAGCCGTAAAGCCTAAGGAAATCCTTATAGGTGGAGGTTATCTCGGAAGGTGCCTTGAGGACTTCTGGAGGACTATGGAACCTTATTACAGCGATAGACTCTATCTCGTTCCTGAGCTCGTTGCCATATCTCCATCTGATATGAGTGTCTTAGAGGCAAGGAGTATGTTAAAGTCTGATGGCACTATTGATATTGATAAACTCACAAAGAATATTAAGGAGAACAACATAGGAAATCAGGAGATACAGCCAAGGGTGAGGAATATCAGTAATTAGTGTGGAGCATGAAGCGGATAGCGTATAAAAGATGGGAACATGTAGCGGGTAGGGGAAACCCTCATGCCAAAGGCTTATAAAGGTGTATGAAGATAATCACCCTTACAAGGTAGGGTAGCCAGGATAGAGTTCCTTCTCCCCCCTTGTGGGGGTTAGGGTGAGGGTAAAAACTATTTTCTGAGCAACGCAAGGAGATTTGACAAGTGGCGTGCGATATAGTAAGCTATTTAGAGAGAAAAAATGAAGGGGTCTCTATTTTTATACGCTACATACTATAGGCTCCAGGCTGAAGGCTATACGGTCTAAAATGGGGAGGTCAAGATGGTAGAGCTTGAAGAGCGCATAGCAAGGCTTGAGGGAAGGGTAGAGGAGCATTCAAGGTTTTTTGAGTCCTTAAGTGTAAAGCTTACACTTCTTGAGGATAAAGGAGACAGAAATAGGGAGAGGCTTGAGGAGAAGATAGACCTAAACAAAAAGGAGCTTGAGGAGAAGATAGCCAGAAGCACAGCGAGACTTGAGGAGAGGGACAACGAGAACAGGCAGAGGCTTGAAGAGAAGATAGACCTTACCAGGAAGGAGCTTGGGGAGAAGATAGACCTAAACAAAAAGGAGCTTGAAGAGAAAATAGACCTTACCAGGAAGGAGCTTGAGGAGAAGATAGACCTAAACAAAAAGGAGCTTGAGGAGAAGATAGCCAGAAGCACAGCGAGACTTGAGGAGAGGGACAACGAGAACAGGCAGAGGCTTGAAGAGAAGATAGACCTTACCAGG
>Ga0197142_1000720_pt1 | contig 30718 bp, 18 predicted proteins | sample GBS60_MetaG_FD_148614 | JGI IMG/M metagenome (GOLD analysis project Ga0197142, IMG submission 148614) | Sediment microbial communities from Great Boiling Springs, Gerlach, Nevada, United States - GBS 60_MetaG | ecosystem: Environmental > Aquatic > Thermal springs > Hot (42-90C) > Sediment...
CCTCCTCGACGAAGAGTCTTAAGCAGGGTGGGGCGCTCCCCACCCGCTCGTTCTGTGCTGGTTGCAACAGGTTGACGATGAACGATCATCTGCTCCCCCACTCCCTCGGCAGTGCGCTGAAGCCCTATGATGTTCTACTGGAAGAGTCTCCTCGACATTGCGTAAACGGAAGAACGCTCAGAGTCAGAGGCTTCCTCGACAGTAGCAATTGGTGATACCGTGCGCGCATGGACGAATCGACGTATAATGTACGCATATGAAGTTGCGAACATGGTGATCGGTAAAGGTTCTGTTGCGACAAAGGCGTTCAGCATGTCATGTATGGTTGCGTATTCATGCCCACACATCGATGAAGAGATGTGCGCAGAAAAACCACCTGCGCTTGTCAGAGAAGAAGATAATGCGACTGGCAAAATATCCGATGGTATCTCCTGATGTTGTACTGCCAGAAAGTCGGACAGAAATGCTTCCTCTCCCGATCGCACGATGAACAACGTTGATAATCAACAAACGATACTCTCTATCGCTGATGATGTTCTCACATTCATCGAACAGCGCGAGGCTGAGCAGATAGCTTATGGGGTCTACAGTGTCACAATGACCGGGTCCGAGGTCATTGCTGGCTTTCGCCCTATGCGGTTGCACGAAGACTCCGGAGGTGACCGCGAGAGCACAGTACGCAGAGCGCTTCAACATCTGAGTGAGCGTCTCGATATTTTACGTCTTGATCCCAACCCTGGGGCGCCTGTTGAGGAGTGGGTGATCCGAAGTCGAATTGCTGAAATGGTGCGGTTGATTGCCCTGGTACGCCAGCGGATCGTCTGGTTCACTACCCAAAAGAATTATCATCGGTTGAGCGCCTGCCAGCGGTTGGTAGCCGATGTAACGTTTACTGTCCAATCGCGCTTTGTTCCGCAGCGAGATCAATCCGCGCCTGACATGATGAAGACGCGCCTCAATACCTCTCCTGATAGGCGACAAGCAGCAGCACTGTTATCAAAAGTCATCGATCAGTCGCTTCCCAAACTTCGCTGGATCAGCGGCTTTCAGCAACGTACCTTTGACGCCATCCTGAAGGCGATAGAACTCGATGAACACGTGAATGCTTCACGTGGTGTGGTCGTAACTGCTGGGACGGGGGCTGGAAAAACGTATGCCTTCTTTCTTCCGGTTCTCGTCTATGCGCTGCTTGCAAGATGTTTCCGTAGTCAGAAGGGTGTCAAGGCCATCTGTATCTATCCCAGAGTTGCACTTTCTGAGAATCAACTGGCAGACTTTATCGAGATTCTCTTCCACTTGAACCAGGCGTTAACCAGGGAGGGGCGGCCAGTTCTGACAATTGGCATCGAGAGCGGCGCAACGATGTATCAGATAACCGATCTTCAGAATGCATTCAAATCGGAGAAACGTCGTCAGAAACTGGCCATGATGCGTGGCTGGATTTACGATGAAAGCTATCATGCCTTTTTGTTGCCCTTCGCCAGTTGTGTTGGGACTGAAGGGCATCATTGCGCTGAATCTGAAACGCGCCTGATGATCGAAGAAAGCGATCAATTGACCCCAGTATGTCCGCATTGTAAAAAGCGCTATCCTTTCATCAAATATGTTCGGCAGGGGGTGATGGATCGCGAACCGCCAGATATTCTCGTGGCCACTACCGAGTCGCTCAACCGGCGACTGTTGAGCAGTCGCTACCAGTATCTGTTTGGCAATGAACAGTTCTGTGCACCCGCAGTGGTCATGCTTGATGAAATTCATCTCCAAACATCAACAGCTGGCGCGCAAACAGCGTTCCTTATACGCCGTTTGATGGCCCGGATCCGTGAGGGTAAACTGTCTCGTGGCGAGCAGGATCGTCTGGTCTTTGTCGGCTTAAGCGCCACAATTGCTCAACCTGTGCGGTTTGTGTCTGAACTATCTGGGATCAACTCAGAGTATATTACTGAAGTGCGTCCAAACGAAGATGAGATGCAGGTCATCGGTGCCGAACGATTTATTTTTGTGCGCGCCACGGAGAATGAAGATGTCGCAGTGATCTCAACATTGATCCAGACCACTATGGTTGCTTTGCATACGATGCCCCAACCTGATTCCGGAAGCGGTATCGAGCGATATCGGGCTTTTGGATTTGTACAATCACTCGACATTGTGGGCCGCTGGCGGTATCAAATGGAAGATGCGGAACGCACCCAACCGTGGCATCGCAATCGACGAGAAGAATACAAGCGCAACAAGATACCTCCATCTGAGTGGGATATCGGTTGTGTCCCACTGTATGTCTATCGTTATCCCCCCTACAATCGGGAGTTATTTCCAAGCCTTTTGGGTCGTGGAATACCAAAACCTGACTGTGATTGTCAGCACCGCCATGGTCCCGATCCTGCGTGTCCACTTTTTCAAGTGGGTGAGTGTTGGTGGGTGTTGAGTCAACGAGGTCGAGCACGGCGTGAGCCTTTGAACATCAGGCGCAAATCGGCCAGCGATCGTCATCAGCCAATACGTTCTGATGACGACCTGATTATCACAACAAGTGCACTGGAGGTTGGCTATGATGATGATGCACTGATGTGTGTGATTCAGTACGGTGCACCAGCCAATATCGCCAGTTTCGTGCAGCGCAAGGGGCGCGGGGGACGTCGTATTGGCACCCGTCCGATCATTATCACTGTCCTCAGTCCGTACTCGTCAACCGATCTCTTTCTCTACCGCAATCAGCATCTACTAACCGACCCGACCTTTCACAAACTACCGCTCAATCTCCAAAATCACTTTCTGCAACGCATCCACGGCTTTTACGCCGTTATAGACTGGATGGCGCGCCAGGCAGCTATCGAAGGTGTCGATCTTGACCTTGAAGATATCACCGAGCAAGCGTTCAGGTTCATGCAAGAGCGTAGCGCTACCCCAACAGTTTTACTAGCCATCAAAGACTATATTCAGCGCGCCTTTGTGCTTGATGGTGTATCTGCAACCGAGTTGCTCGCGGGAAGAGAGGGCGTCCTCCTGCAATACTTCTTATCGTTGATTCGCAGTATCGGGCATGCTATAGCCAATCAACAGCCTTCCAGACCTGGTATCAATGGACGCGAAGCACTACGTGACAAATTGCCTGAAAACCTGTTTTCCGATATAAATCTACCTGAAGTGCATGTGCGCTACGATCAAAACCGTGGCAACTATTATGTGACTGAAAGTATTAGTCTGGCGCTGATTACAACGATACCAGGGAATATCTCTTTTCGCGGCGGCTATGGCGCTGCATGGATCCCACCAATCTTCAGTAATGCTGGAATCCCACGAATCGTCATTTCGCCTGATAAGAATAAGAAAGAGATGTACGATGGCGATTTCCTGGATGAACGAGCCAGAGTTGCGGCATTACCGGAGCGAGCGCTTCGTATGGCAGGAATTGATCCCGACCAGATGCAGTCATTACGCATTTTTCGCCCAACCGAGATCGCGCTGCAACTGTTCAGTAAAGATCACCAATCTTCGCTCTGGTATTACGATCCAGACCGTAGCGAACTACGATTTCATCAAGATCGTGACGCAGTCGGGCAACACGAATTCCAGATATCTCATACCTCATCGGGTTTCCCAATCACGGTTGTAGAGATTCGTGCAGAGAGCGAAGATTTGCCGCCTGCATTTCGCCTGTGGTCAGATCATCCGGTGATTCGTGCTGATGTGCTGGGGGAGCGGTTGGCGCGGCAGATCCTGCTCTACAGCGATGAGCCTGCAAATCGGCATCCGTTGGATGTGCGATCACTTACTTTGGGCAGTCGCTACACCATCATGTTTCACGATCATCGCCACGATCCGATCGAAGGAGTGGTGGGTTTCACTAACGGCGCAGAGGATCAGGAGCCTTGTGCTCTGGGCTACCAGATGCGCACAGATGGTCTTGCTCTCGACCTTGCGGAGCCTGCGTTAGAGTACCTGAAGTTACCCGATCTGGTTGTTGCACAATTGCGGTATACTGCTATTCGTCATGCCTTTGTTACCGAACTAATCGTCAAGCATGGGGTGAATATTTTTACCGCTGGTTATCTGGCTGATGCCTTGCTTACCATTGCCGATGAACGACGAGTAAGCCAGAATGCCACGCCGGAAGCAATCGCTCAATGGTGGCAGAGCGGCGATGAGCCAGGCAAAGCCATTGAGGAGATCGTGTTCAACGTCTTTCATCTTTCTAAGCGCAAGGCCGAAGCGACTTGCACGCTGGCCAGCGACTCCAGAGTCCTGGCTCTGTTTGGGCGCATCTATGCTGAAGTGATAACCGGGGGACCACGGTACCAGCACTATTTGTACGATACCTTCAAGTATAGTGTTTCTCAAGCGCTTAAACAGACTGCACAGGAACTTGCTGGCGTCGAGGCATTGCGCTACATCGGTGCGTATACCAGGTTGCACGTTGATTTCGCGGAGCGCGCCACCAATCGAATATGGCTTTATGAAATTGGCATGGGCGGCATTGGCGTAATGCGCGCCACTCACGCCATTATCCGGCAAGAACCGGATCGCTTCTGGTCAGTTCTGGCTCATCGTATGACACGCTGTACAACCGCGCAAGAGGAGGCGCTGCTTCGCTATGTCTTGAGCCAACCAGAAGAGTGGTTGGACGAATGCAATGCTCTGGCTCAACAGATACAAACGACAACCGGTGCTGACGCTCGCTGGCAAGTCATTGAAGAACTCCTTGTCCGGGTTCGCAGAAAGTTGGGAATTATTGTGCGACAGGAGCACATCAAGGCGCTCTTGCGCCTCTTTCTTCCCGATTACCTGGAGCAATCCAAAGGTGTCAAAATCAGCAACTGGCGTCTGTTTCACGAAATCAATATGGTCTTCGTGCCGGACTTTGTCAAGCGTTTTGGCCGCGAACCGACGTTTGCTGAGACTCGGGGGACGCTCTACCGTGAGGTCAGCAAAGCGGTTGAAAACCCCTATCCAACGCTTACCAGCCTGCTGACCCTTTACCGCGAGGAGTATCACCCACAATCATCAGATGCAGTTCGTGAAACGTTCGAGAGTGCCATTGATCGTCGCCTGCTTCGTTCCTGTCGGGGCGCCTGTCCATCATGCCTTGATGATCGGAGTGGGCAGGAAGCACCCGGTTTGAGTTGGATGCTCCTCAGTCGTCCTCTGCTATCCATCTGGCTTGACCATATTCGTTTCGGCTCAACGCTACGCGTGAGCGATGGCATTGATGTGGGAAATCTTACAGAGCAGATACGCGCAATGCTTGAGCGTGGCGTCAGGTCTATCTACCTGCGCGCACCAACCGGTTTGCTTGATCGTCTCTGCCGTACGGTAAGTTACCTGACAGATGCAGGTATTGATACAGCCAATGGAATGATGTATCCCATGGTTACCGACGTTGCAACGATTTTCTCAGAAGAGATTCGTGGGGCGCCGGTGATTGAATTGACGATCAGGACTATCGAGTGAGACAGGTATGGCGCAGCAAAGCACCCGCTTGCCGAGCGGCAAAGCAATGCTCTACAACTTCCTGCTCAATGAGCTTTTGGCTTCGCACATCGTCGAAGGCTACACTTTCTGGGTGCTCTCACCCTGGGTAACCAATTTTGCGCTCGAACACCCCTACTATGTCGCGTTCAGCGAACTGGTTTCGACCAGACACGAAGAACTCCACATATTCGACGTGTTTCGTCAGATTGCGGCAAATGGCGGGCAGGTTCGAATAACTGTCGGCTCCGATGTGCGCTACTACGCGCCGCTACGCGTCTTGCGTGATCAGAGTGCAAGGATTGAGGTTCGAGTTTATCGGTCGCTCCACGCCAAGGCATATGCTGGACATTTTGGGGCGGTGATCGGTTCGCTCAATCTTACTGATAGCGGTGTTCATCACAACGCGGAACTCTACGGTTACTTCCATGACCAGCATTCTATTGCTCAAGTGCGTCAGTGCTGCATCGAGCACTTTGAGCGTGGAGAGCCGTTGCTGTGACGATGATGTATGCAATCGACCCTGATGCTGGCTGGGAAGAGCAGATTGGACTTTATCTGCGCTGTTCCCAACCAGAAGCCGAAGCAATCCATCGAGCGCTGCGCGTTCTGTTCCGTGGACGTATGTCCCCCCTCCTTTTCAGTCGACGTGCTGGTTTTTCATTTGCGATCCTGGTTCCGGCGACTCAAAAAGAACTCGAGCAGCGCTGGTCTGAAGTGCTGGCGCTTGCCGGTCTGATTCCTTCCTCCACCAACTCTCAGACAGATGCAGGTCGACGGCGAGCGTCATTGTCTGGCTCTATACGACAACGTCGGTTGACCGTCGCTCCGCCTCGTACCGATGGAATGCACGAATGGGAGCAACGGTTCCGTGAAGCGGTGCGCTTCGTTCTTGACGACGGGAAGCAGTTAGTCGAGCGTGTGCTGCCACTCAGCCTGGTCGAAGGCGATGCCGCTAGAGGCATTGTCCAGGATGCACTATTGCTCGATGCACTGCCACTGCCAAGGCGTTTACGTGCCATGATTGGGCGTCATGCCCTACGCGGCGAGGACGACGCGATTGTTGCGCTGTGTGAGCAATATCGCCAGGAGGTTTTGGCATTGCCTGCATCGGATCTGCTCGCCACTCAGGTGCTTGATGCTCATTTCAATGCCGCTCAACGATGCAATAATGCAAGTCTGTTGGCTACAGGACGCGATCTGGCTCTCGCCTTTCTTCCCGAACTCGAGCGCCTGGGTCAGGCAGAGAAGATTCGTGAGCGATTGCGACAGTATGGAAGAATCAATCAACCTGAGGCGTCTGGCGAGTTGGTGACATTAAATGAACATCTGGCGCAACTGACCAGCGCTGCTCCGAACGACCGTCTTAGCCGACTGGAAGAACTGTATCAACGTTACCGTAACGTCTCGGCTGTGCGAGTTATGCTCGCTGACACGCATGCAGCCCTTGGACATCTGGATCAGGCGTTAGAATTGTACCGTGAGGGTTGCTCGGCAGACAATGCAGCACAAGCAGCAACCTGGCTCCTTGCGGCCGGGCGAGCGCAAGAGGCGCTGCAAGAGCTTGAGCCATACGCCAACGATTCTTCACCCAGGTTAGTTGGTTTACGTGGAGCGGCACTGGCAGCCACAGGAGACGCCTCACAAGCATGCACCCTGCTTGAACGCGCATGGCGTGAGGGAGAGCGCGACGTTGACGTGGCACTGGCATACGCGCGAGTGCTTGCCAGAGCAGGTATCCTGGATCGAGCGGCCGAACCTTACCAGATTGCCTTCGAGATCGTGCCCGAACGACTCGATGATTACGACTATTGGATAATGGCAGAGATTGCAGCTGGTGGAGGCTATGGCGATCTCTCCGGTGAAGAGGAAGCCAGGTTTCTGGATCGCTATATTAATCGCGCCGGTCGCCGATTACGCGAGCGCCCTGATGCAGCGGAAGTGTTGAGACGCAGGGTTGTGCTGCGTCGTGCCGCCGAATATCCTGAACACCTGCGCGCCTCGCTCGCCGACTGGCTTGAATATCTGGCTGAAACTGGCGATGCACAAGGGCTTGATCAGGCAATCCAGATGATGCGCGACCTCCAACGCCAGGGAGCGTTGAGTTACCAGGATCAGTTCGAGTTGCTCGAAGGGGTTGAACAGACAGTTGCACAGACTGCCGGTCTGTCCGATCTGCTGGCGCTGGAGTACCAGGCAATCGCCGTCGGTGAACTCAATCTTGCACTTCGACAATGTATATCAATGCCAGCCTATATTGCTGATCTACGTCGCGCGCTCCACTTCCTGAATCGCGAACTGGCTGATGAACTGGCCCGAACCATTGAACAGGAATCGCAGGCGCTGCTGGCGCGCAATATGCCAGTACCTGACATACAGATCGAAGTTGCACCCTCCCTGAACCTGGCGCCATTCCGTCTTGCGATTGTCGGTGGGCATAGCGCCGTCCGTCGTGAGGTTGAGCGTGAACTTCGCCAGCGTTATGGCCTGGTATATTACCAGGACGTAGCTCCATCAAGTGAAGAGCATATTGATCGCGCCAAAGTATATGATCGCCTGAAGTCTGCCGACCTGGTGGTCGTTATTACTGGCTATAGCGGTCATGATCTGACCGGGATAGTACGCACCCTCCAGCAGTCAGGGGATATTCCCGGACAAGTCATCTGGCTCACCTGTCGCGGTAAAAGCGGCGTAGTACGCGCAATCGTAACAACGTTGCGTGCTTGCTGAGGAGTCTCGAAATGTTCTCAACCACCACTCCTGCTCGCCTTACCATTCACGAGTTTCTGAACATTGTGATCAATCGACTCGGCAGAACCCTGAATCTGGAGCAACGACAAGCAATAGAGGCGGATGGCGATCAATCTCTCTTTCTCGTTGCCGGTCCGGGGAGCGGCAAGACAACCGTGCTCACTCTGCGAGTCCTGAAACTGATCTTCGTCGATGGCATCGAACCAGGCATGATTCTGGCGACCACCTTTACGCGCCGGGCAGCGGCGGAATTGCGCTCGCGCATTCTGGGGTGGGGTGACCAGATGCGGCACGAACTGCTTGCTCGCGCAGGCTCGACGCAAAAACAATGGCTCGTGAAGTTGGATTTTAACCAGACGCTGACCGGCACACTCGATAGCCTGGCTGAGCAAGTGCTGCGTGACTTTCGTGGGGCGGGAATGCAACCGCCCGTGGTGATCGATGAGTTTGTCGCGCGCGCGCTCATCTTTCGTGAGGGAGTTCTCGGTACGGAAGCCTATAACAAACCAGGTCTGAAGCGCTATCTGGAATCCTTATGTCAGGAAAATAATATCCCGCTCAGGAACATGGCGGCAATCGCTGGCGAAATCAGGCAACGCTTGATCCACGATTGTGTAGATCGGGACGCTTTCCGCAACAGTCAACCACCTGACGTTCATGATCTGTTTCAAATTATCGAAGCGTATGAACAGCAACTGAACCAGGCACAGACACTGGACTTTGCGTTGCTTGAACAGCAATTTCTGGAGCGCCTGCAATCAGGAGCGCTTCAGCGCTTTACCGAACGTTTGCATACAATCCTGGTCGATGAGTATCAGGACACGAATCTGTTGCAAGAATCGATCTACTTCGAACTGGCAAAGCATGTGCGCAACCGGAATGGTGGCCTGACCGTTGTTGGCGACGACGATCAATCGCTCTACCGCTTCCGCGGCGCCACCGTCGATCTGTTCAAGGATTTTGTGCTACGGTTGAAGAACGCCACCGGAATTAATGCAACGACAGTGTATCTGAATACTAATTATCGCTCAGTGCGCCCCATTGTCGAATATGTAACAAAGTACCTTGACTGCGATCCGCACTACACCAGCGCCCGTGTGTCTGGAAAGCCGTCATTGCAGGTTGGACGAACAGGGAGCACCGATTTGCCGATTCTGGCGATGTTTCGGAGCGATCTGGGAACCCTGGCGCGTGATCTGGCAGACTTTATCGCTGATGTAGCGAAAACGGGTCGACAGATTAAGACTCCGACCGGAACCGTGACTTTGCAAGTCAATCCTTCTGGTGGTTCGGTCGGAGATATCGCTTTGCTGTGCAGTTCTCCTCGAGAATATTCTTCTGGGGGCAGACCTCGTTTACCATTGCTGATTCGCCAGGAATTGAATCGGCGTGGCATCCCGGTCTTCAATCCCAGAGGTCAGGAATTCAGTGATATCCCTTGTGTGCAGCGTGTGTGTGGCTTGCTGCTGGAGTGTATCGATCCCGGGGGACAGCTTCAGAGCGGCCTTGTGCCGCGTCGTATTCCACGCGAGGCAGCAGCCAAAATGAATCGTTGGCGGGATGAAGCGCGCAATTTTCTTGCACGTAATCCGCCAGTGCCCGGATTTGTGCGCGGTCGCCCGGCTAATACGCTTACTGCATTTGTGCAAGCGTGGCAAGCGCGCACACCACAGGCAGGCAGCACCTGGCCCGAGTCGATCGTGTTGCTCGATGTGCTGTACAAACTGATGACCTGGATTCCAGAGTTGCAGGAAGATCCGGAGGGTCTGGTCTATCTCGAAGCCATTACCCGAACATTCACTCAGGGGGCGTATTTCAGTCGGTTCAAGGCAAACATTTTGCATAACTCGCCTTACGCCCAATCCTCAGTACAAGCAGCGCTTGCTGATATGTTTGCACCTCTGGCAGCCGGTGAGATTGATATTGATGAAGACCTGCTCGAAACGATACCTCGTGATCGCCTGAATATCCTCTCGATCCATCAGTCCAAAGGTTTGGAGTTTCCACTGGTCATCGTTGATGTTGGCAGTGATTTCAGTTCGAATCATCATGTTCAAAGATTTCGGCGCTTTCCTGACCGCCCTGGACGGGCGCATGCGCTGGAAGATGCGCTACGTTGCCATTCACCCCTTGGGAAGCCGGTTCGCAATGGGATAGATCGAGCCTTCGACGACCTGATCCGTCTCTACTTCGTCGCGTTCAGTCGCGCACAGGACGCGTTGCTGCTCGTTGGTATCGGCAATCGCGAACCAAACAGGGGAATTCCCAATGTCGCCCTTGGTTGGAGGCGAGAGGATTCCTCAACAGGGGGTATGTGCTGGCCGTTGCAACCAATCGTGTATGTGTAGACCCGGTGTGGAGGACACAATGAACCTTTCGACTCGCCCTGAACCGTACATCATCCCTTCCTACAGCCTTACCGGAGACCTGCTTTCCTACCTGAACTGCGGACGGCAGTACCGCTACCACAATCGCGGCGCGCTCCCGCCCTCCAAACCGGTGCAACTCTGGTTTGGCGAGTTCATTCACGGTGTTATGGAGGAGGCATACCGGCGCTGGAACGAGCAGCGGACACCTTTGCCATGGGATGAAGCGACACTCGAAAACCTCGAGGACATGATCATTCAGCGTCTGGCAGCGCGAGGACTTTTCTACAGCCAGCCCAGCGTGCTCGATCTGTCGCGTAAACGCGCACGGGTTATGATCAAGGAAATTGGACCTGATCTCTTCCCCATGATCGACTCCGCTGAGGTGCGATTGCAAGGAATCCGAACCATGCCTTCACTCAACGGCGCTGTAGCGCGTGCCAACTACTACGAAGTCAAGGGGGTCGTTGATGTCCTCTCATCACTTCGGTTCTCCGGAATCGATCCGAAGAACCGACTCTGGCAGACGATAATGAGCACCCCGACCATTCAACAAATGCCTGCGAACCCACATATCCGTGGCGGAAGCGAGTTCGAAGTCATTCTTGATTATAAAGGTATGCGGCGGCCACCGCGACTCAACCTTGATCGGTTTGAGTGGCAGATCCAGACCTATGCCTGGTTGCGCGACCAGCAACCAAATGCTCACAAAGTGCTGGCAGGCATTCTGATCTTCGTGAACGAACTCGTGCCCAGTCGGACTGATATGGAAGCGCTTTGGGATGAGGTGTACGGTTCAAACGGAATCACCACTGATGTTCCGCCCACAGGACGCGATGCAAACATCCTCGCAGGCTGGCGCAAGAGCCAGGGACAATTTCCTTCACTCTCTTTCGATTACCGCTTGCGACGTGCATTGCACATTGTGCCTGTCACGCCCGATTCGGTCAATCACGCTCTGAGTCAATTTGATCAGGTGGTGTCCGAAATCGAATCCTCGGTCTGTCGGGAAAAAAGCGGTCAGAGCATCCCCAGGAGTTGGAAGGCGGTTCCAAAACCGGAGAATTGTACCGTCTGCGACTTCAAGTACTTTTGCGACAAGTCTGAATCGCAGGGTCCGCCTCTGGCGCCTTAGGAGAACCCGACCATGCCAACCCTTCGACAACGCAAAGATGGCAAGTGTTATGTTCGGGCATGGGTGCCGGCACAGAATACGATTTGCACCTGGCAACTCACGTCCCGTGGAGTAGAGATTTTGCGCCAGCACGGATACTCCCAGGACGGCGATGAATTTTCCCGGGATCTGCTGCAACAGTTAGTAAAATCTCGTGATGCCTTTACGCAGGGTTCAGGATTGACGTTGGGAAACCTGCCGGAAGTCCGGATCAAGCGCGAAAAACCGCGCTCGACTCTGCAAACAACCCGTCTCTTATTTCTCCGGCAAGACGACCGCTGGCGCCTGGCGCTGCATATTCAGGAACTTCCCCGCCACTGGTACGAACAGGTTCCCGATCTGGTCGCTGCGTTGTCGGGGTGGCGGATCACGATTGACGGCACGCAGTCCGTCCCGGCGATGCGTCTCTACCCTGGTCGGGGCGGGGTGCAGGTGGTAGTGCCGCCGAAAATCGGTTTCTATGAGATTATCCCGGAAGGTGACTGGCCATCCGCCTGGGATGTGCGGACCAGGATCATTGGCACTGTGGGACTGACGTCGGACAGGGTGACGGTGTTTGACCATGATACTGGCGAGCGACGCCAACCAGACGCGATGTTGGAGCCTGGCGAGTGCTATATTCTGGTTATGGAAGGCAGGCGTTTTGTATGTCCTCCAGACGGTCTTGAACTCGTCGATCTGGGACAGTGCGAGCAATGGCAGGCCTGGAAGACTCAGGTTCCTCACGAACTAACCGATCAACTCCGACGCTGGTTTGACCAGATCGGTCTTAGTCTGACTGAACGGCGCTACAGACTCTACCTGACAACACCGCCATATACGTACACCCGCGATGGCCGACCAGTCGTTATCAGAGGAGAAGATGTCGTTCTGGCACTGGCGCCAATTGACGGCAATCAAGCCGAAACAACGTTCTATACGTTACGCATTGACGAAGCAGGATCATTCTGCGTTGAGCTCGAGGAACAAATAGCAGCACCTTTGTGTCTGGAAGTGCAGGAGCGTCAGGTGCTATACCATCCTCCACCTCCCGATCTTCTAAGCGTGAAGATAACGTGGGGCGCTTCCGAGTGGATATTCCGGGCATCAGGAAATAACGGTGAACCTCCGTCTGTCACACCTCCCGTACATCGCTTGTCCGATGATGTACTCCAGGTAGAGGTGACCGGTCCTGAGTTGCTTGATCTGGCCCTCGATGTGGATGGTCACATCGAACAGTTTCCGACAATCGAAGCGGAAGAGGTCGTCAGGCGTATAAGAGAGACAATCATCGCTGCGATGCGCCAGAGTCGAGCCTTAACGATTCAGTTGAATGGCGGGGTGTTCGGGTGTCTGATACTGCGCCTTGCGTCCCGGCGCACAAAGACGACGGCGCCTGGTATGTCTGCTCTCACACCGGCGACCCTGCAACGGACACGCTGGCTGGCAACAGTACTGCCAGCTCTCAGACGTTCGACGCCTGAAGCAGCACTTCCTGCGAATATGCAACGTACCCTGATGCGTGCAATCCGGCGCCCTGAATGCGACTTGCTGACTCATCCCCGAACAATTCCTCTGGTTGCACTCCCGGCGATTCGGGCGCTGAAACGCGCAATTGATAGGGAAGGGATCTGAGATGGAAGATGATCTGCTTCTGGGCTATGTCACCCCTGACCCCCCTCGCAATGACAATACCGCTCTGTTGCGTCCGGTGTACCGCTTTGACTCGCATAGGCGAGAATGGCAGCCAATTCCGGATGCTATCCGGGAATTCCCAAATCGTGGCTTCGTAACATGGGTTAAGGCGCCACCTGAGGCGGAACACAATACAGTCTGGTTGTTTGAATATTCAGAACACGATAATTTTGATCCAGGCAATTCTCGTCTTGATCGCTATCGGATTGACTTTAATAAATCGCCATTATCTCCAATAGAAGTGATCAGGATTCCAGTGAGAGACGAGGAGTTGGTGCGACGATCACTGCTCACGGGATTGGTTATCCGCTTCATTCCATCTCATAAAGTCTGTGTTATTCTTGACGATCAATCCTGGATCGGTCCGCTGCGTCTGACGCCAAAAGATGAAGATCGGAACGTTTGGATTGTTGAATCGCAAGCCAATCCGGTACCACGAGTCACCCCCGCTCCAGATAGCGATTGGGAAGAGGTTACGATTGCCGGTGCACGTCGCACGTTCCTGTATCCGAAGCCCAAACTGCTGGCTCGTATTGGTGAAGTTGATCTCGCTGATGATACGCGCAACTTAAAACGGGTACTGGATTGGTGCCGTAAGCAGCCCGATCTGGTGAAAGATCTCAAACTGACGAAAAAGGCGATTGAGAGCGCTGTCGAAAAACTATCAGACTCTGGTGATGAGTTATGGCTTCAACGTGCCCGACGCGCCTTCGATTTCATCATGCGATCCGGGCAGTTGATGGAGATCATTGATGATTTTGAGAAAGAATTGCTGGCTCTGCCGCGCGTTAAGGAACGGATAGCTCAGGCGGAACAGGAAGGCCGTGCGGAAGCAAAGGCGGAAGAGGAAGCCCGGTTAGTTGACGAAGCCCGGCGCACTCTCAAGCAGTTGCAGGAAGAAGTGAACGCTTTGCGTGAGGAGCGAAACAGCCTTGAACGGGATGTTGCCGAAAAACGCCTCCAACTCGAGCGCGATCTCGATCAGGCGGATGCCTTGCTCCGCAAGCGTCTTGCCGAGTTAGTCCAGCGACCGGTTGAGTCGGTGGCAAATACAGCGATACTGCGCGCGTTGCTGGGAGTGGGTCGTTATAGCAATAGCAATGATGATTGTTGGCGCAGTGTGCAGGTGAGACCGCCAGCATCGGCGATGAGGCATGGCGAGACGTGCATCGAGGATGAAAAGCAACTCCTGACGCAGGTGCGTCGGAGTATCACGGGTATCGAAGGCGATGCGTTGATCGGAGTCGCGTTGCACAGCGCATTCGTCAGTGGTCTGATGCCATTGGTCACCGGTCCGACTGCGCTGGCAGTACTTGAAGCCTATGCTCATCATGTGACCGGTGGACGGATCGTCTGGGCGCCGGTCACACCGACAATGCTAAAACCGACTGACCTGTTCGGTGATGTCCATCCGGCTACGATGCGTTTTATGCCGCATCCTGCCGGGTTGCTCGACGTACTCCTGTTTGCCGTTCAACCTGAACAGCAGGATAATCTCTTCCTGGTGGTTCTTGACGGCGTGAATCGTGCTGCGGTAGATGCCTATTTGTTGCCCCTGCTGTTTTGCTATAGCACTGCGTGGAACTCGTGGATGCAGCGCGCTTTGCCGATTGTCCATCCCACGCTGTTAGAACCGTCCAATCCCTACGCAGCCGCCGCAAGCCTGTCATGGCCGAAAAATGTGTTGTTGAGCGGAACTCTGGTGCGTGGTGCAGCAACTGTGCCGCTTGCGACGGATATGTGGGCATATGCCTGTCTGATCGAGACTGGCGGATCGCAGAACGTGTCAGACGAGTGCGCACGTGCACAACCTACTGCTGTAACGCTCCGGATGTGGGAACAATGGCGCGCTTTCGATCCTGATAAGGTGCGACCGGTATTTGATGAGTTGCATGAAGTGACGAAAGAAACAGGGATGTATGCGTCGGGTGCGGTGTTGCATGCCTGTGCACAGTTGGAGGCGCGCATCCAGCCGCATTCAAAATCTAAACCATGGAGATTTGCGCTCCACAGCATTCTGGCGCCCTACGCTCTTGCTACAGATCAGATTGAGTCCTTCGGGTCGCTGGTCGAAGAACTCAAACTCGGTGAGGACGGTGTTGCATCGTTAGAACGTCTGAGAGCGCTTGTGCTATGAGGAAAGAACCGTCTTCTATCACTGCCAGGCAAGCCCGGATTGCCATTCTGCAAACACTGGGTATAGGGGATATATCTGATCAGGGCATTGTGATAGAACTCTGTGCCGAAGCGCTGCGTACCGCGTTATGGTCGGTCTGGTCGGCGACCCAAAAACCTGTCTACACCACCCGATTGCTCAATATCGCGGAGCGCATACTTGCGCCCTGGATGGTGTCTGATGATGCGCCAGAATCCGGCGAGTTGCGGAATACTCTTGATGAACTCCTTCAGGAAATGGAACTGATTGGCGACATAGCTGCACTGCCAGGCGGATACTGGACTCCGGCGCCATTGCGAGTCGTTCGGTTCATCCATATTCACCGCTGGTTGCTGCTTGGGGGTTATCCCTCGCGTCTCCTATCGCAGGAAGCAAATGCAGCCATTGAGCATACCGGCGTCGCTCGCCTGCTCAAGTGTGCGCCGATGATGGTTGGACTGGAGGGTGATGAGTTGCCGGAGCTGGAGTGGCGGTCTGTGCCTGAAGGTGATCTGGTAGAATGGTCTAAAACTGTTCTGGAGCAGTCGCCGCTTGCGCCGGTCGGTGAGTTGCAGGCTGAGATATACGCACCGGCACTCGCCGAGAGAGGCGCCTTTCAGTATCATCGCTGGCGCCCTTTGCCCCAGGGTCTTCCGAATGGACGTTACCTCGCCAGAACTGCATTACGATATGGCGCTCTGACCTGCTTTATTGTAGAGATACAGCATGGGCGAATCGTCGCTGCAGGTCCGCCAAGGTTGGGGGACGGCGATGTTCGGCGGCTTCAGTACGGGCTTGATCTCCTTGCCGGTAATCCCGTGCAGGTCATCGTCACAAAGTCTCACAATGACTGGCATTTCAAGGTGCACAGCGCCTTGCCACGCGCTGAGCATCGGTTGCTACTGGCGATCGGGCGAGACATTTCCAATTCCGAGAGGTATTATCCACGCTGGTGGAAAGTGCCAGCACAGTATGCAGCGCAGGTTCAACAGGCGCTTCAGGGGCTGGGGATTTTGCTCAAAGACGAGGGAAAGGCCGACTGATGAGTGGAGAAATCACAATCTGCACAGGCATTCAGGAAATGTCTGATGCGTTGCGAACCCGGCTACAGCGGTATATTGAAGCAGCGTATTATCTGCGTGATACGTCGGTGGTTGCTGAACGACGAGCGTTGCTCACCGAAACTGGCGCCATTGCGCGTGAACCCTTCGTCGAAACGACACCCTCGTATGAAGCAGGTCCGGCATACGCCGAACTGGCGCTTCCATCGTCTGTCGGAACTCTTCTTGACCAATTCGCTACGTGGCAACCAGGCATCGGTGTTTTTCCCAAACCCTACCGCCATCAGGCGGAAGCATTGAAGGCTTTCTTCAACGAACGACGCGATCTGATAGTCTCCACCGGTACAGGATCAGGCAAGACGGAGACCTTTTTGCTGCCGATACTCGGAAGCCTGATTGACGAGGCGGAAACGCGACGAGACTCCTTTCGTCTTCCCGGATTGCGAGCGCTTCTCCTCTACCCGATGAATGCCCTGGTCAGCGATCAGATTGCGCGCCTGCGCCGTCTGTTTGGTGATGAGCGTCTGAGTACACTCTTCCGCGATCAATATGGACGGCATCCGCGCTTCGGGATGTACACCAGTCGCACGCCCTATCCTGGTTCTCGGGATCCAAAGAAGGATCATGAGTATGTTGAGCCGTTGCTGCGCTACTATCTGGATCTGGAAGAGGCTGCCATACGGAACGGTTCCGGATCGGATCAAGCACGATTAGTTGAAGAACTCCGGATGCGCGGACGATGGCCCGCCAAAGACCTGTCCGGTTTCTTCGGTACGCCAGGCAGTCAGTGGAGCAGGCGTCTGATCACCCAACCTGGCGATCGAGAACTCCTGACGCGCCACGAAATGCAAGAGAAATGTCCCGATATTCTTGTTACAAACTATTCGATGCTCGAGTATATGCTGATGCGCCCGATCGAAAGATCCATTTTTGCCCAAACACGAACCTGGCTGGAAAGTCATCCCGACAACGCTCTCATTCTGGTGGTGGATGAGGCGCATCTGTATCGTGGCACATCGGGTGCGGAAGTCGCCTACCTGATCCGAAGATTGCAGGCACGTCTGGAATTGCCGCGGGAACGTCTGCGCTGCATACTGACCAGTGCCAGTCTGGGACCGGATGCAACCATTGAAGCGGATGCAGTCGCCTTTGCCGAAGCTTTGACCGGTTCACCGCGTGCAGGTGGACGTTCATTTTACCTGGTGCGCGGTTACCGTGAACTGCGTCCTCCAGCATGTTCTGGCAGTATGGTGGAAGCGGAGGCGCTGGCAGCGTTTGATCAGGATGGTTTTGCGTGGCGAGCAACTCGTCCGTCCCAGGCCATTGCTGCGGTTGAGCAGTTAGGAACAGCGCTTGGCTGGCCACGGCTGCCGGATACCTCGAATGGCGATGACCAGGAAAATATATTGCGACGGTATCTGTACGACCGACTGTACGGCTTCGGTCCTGTCGAAATGCTGATCGCCGCAAGTGCCGGTAGAGCAATCAGCCTCACGCAACTCGCAACCAAAGTCTTTCCCGAAGCGGCGCCTTTGGTTGCCCGCCGCGCCACTGAAGCGTTACTGGCTCTGGGCGTCTATGCGCACAATGGGCAACGCCCCCTGCTGCAGACGCGTTTGCATCTCTTGTTCCGCGGTTTACCCTCGCTGTGGGCCTGTATTAATCTGCACTGCTCTGCGCGACTCAGCACCGGGAATGAGCCAGCGCTTCTGGGGCGATTGTATACCGAACCCCGCACCCACTGCTCCTGCGGTGCGCGGGTCTACGAAGTGCTGGTTCATCGCAGCTGCGGAGCGGTATTTCTACGAGTCTTTGGCGTCGGTGAACAACCGATATTCTACTGGCATGAGGCTGGCGGTCGGGTTAAACCGGATACGCCCCTCCGTGAGGAATGGTTAATTGTCGAGCACCCCTTACGCAAGTACGAAATCAAGGGTCTGGTTGAGCCAATCTGGATGGACATCCAGACCGGACGAGTGACCGGCGATCCACCGGTTGATCCGGAAGGCTACCGTCAGTTCTGGCGTTCCACTGCGAAAGCGCGCGCCAACTCAGATGATACGTCACAATCTGTGGAGTCCCAGACGTTCCCGTTTGCACGCTGTCCAATCTGTGATCAAAAGACGCCGGAAAAAGTCGCTGACCTTGCCACACGGGGCGAACGTCCGTTCGCAAATATCATCCATGAGCAATTTGTGCAACAACCACCCGGTAAACCCTTCAGCGAGCACTATCCGAATGGAGGCCGCAAGGTGCTCATCTTTTCCGATGGACGCCAGAAAGCTGCCCGCCTGGCGCGTGACCTGCCACGTGAGGTGGAGTTTGATGTTTTTCGCCAGGCATTGGCGCTGGCTGTCCATCGTCTGCAAATCCGTAGGCGTGATCCGGTGATCGGCAATGCTCTCTATGCTGCGTTTGTTGCAATAAGCTCTGAATTGCATCTGCACTTCTTTGATCGTGAATTTGACTCACAGGCACAACTATTGCGCCATATGCACGAGTTCAGAAAACAATACAATTCCGATCTTGACCTGGTACTTAGCGAAGAAGATTCTCAATTTGGTGATCCACCGCTGCTCTATCACCAGTTACTCTTCGATCAGGTTGCCAATCCGTTCTACAATGTCTACAGCCTGGGAGTAATGGTACCGAAGCCTTCGCAGAGTGCACTTCGCAAAATGCAGCGTAACCTTCCTCCTTTGCCCGAACGGGTGCAAAAATCGATTGAGACTATTTCTACCTTTTGGATTCGAGAACTTCTCGAACATGGCGCCTTCGGCAAGAATCTGCCGCCTCATATCCGTCAACGGGTGCTTGTGTTTGATAAGGTGCCTGCACGCGGGAAAGCGTTCAAAGAATTCGAGAGCGTGTTGAAAGATGAAGGTTTGAGTGATGAAGCACTGAAAAATCTGCGTACGCTTCTCTACGATGTGTTGACCGAACTTGATGAGCACGGACGGGCTTATCTTCGACCGACGACGATTGCTCTTCAACTGGCTGTAGACGATGACTGGTTCTGTTGTGCCAGCTGCGGCAATCTCCAGCATACGCCTTTTCTTGATCGCTGTTGCATATGCGGTGAGCGTACGCTTGACCGCTGCCCGCCCCACGATGCGAGAATTGCTGCACGTCTCGATTTTTATCGACAACCGATCCGCGATGTATTGCGTGGAGCACGACCGGTGCACATTACCGCTGAGGAACACACCGCTCAACTTTCTCAGCGCGACGCCGGGGCGGTCTATGCGACGACGGAAGAGTTTGAGTTGCGCTTCCAGGACGTTGCACTCGGACAAGAGAAGCCCCCAATCGACGTGCTGAGTTGTACAACAACGATGGAAGTCGGGATCGACATCGGTTCGCTGGTGGCTATCGGTATGCGCAATATCCCGCCGCAGCGCGAGAATTACCAGCAGCGAGCAGGTCGAGCCGGTCGGCGCAGCGCGGCGCTCTCGACTGTCGTAACTTTCGCAGACAACGGATCCCACGATCAGTTTTACTATCATCATCCTGAGGAAATGATAGCAGGTGACCCACGACGTCCTTTCCTCAGTATTGATCGCCCGATGTTGGCACGGCGTCACATTCACGCATACCTGCTTCAGACCTTCTTTCACGAGCAGATTGACCGACTTGATCCGGCGCAGCGCACGCAATTTGTGAATGAGCGGCGAAACCTTTTTACAGCGCTTGGAACATGGAATGAGTTCTTCTCTGATAGCGGATCTCTGTCTTTTCAGGCATTCTGTCAATGGTTCAATACCGGGATGAATAGTGTTGTCCAGAAGGCGGCCGCCTGGTTGCCCGATCAGTTAGTCGGCGCCTCGTTCGAGGCGAAATGCTCATTTGTGATTACAACCGCGCAAGAGTTCATGATGACTCTGGAGCAACTCAATACGTCACCAGAATCGAGCACGAATGCTGAGCGTGAGCATAGAGCGGGTCGGCAACATCTGCTCGATACACTCTTCGATGTAGGGTTGCTACCGGGTTATGCCTTCCCTACAGACCTGACCACGTTCTATATCTTCGGGCGTGACGGTGATCGCATTGTGCTCAAGGAGCAACTACAACGCAGTAAGGTGCTGGCGCTGAGCGAATACGCCCCCGGACGGTTGCTGGTGGTCAACAAAGAGACTTATCGGGTTGGCGGTATCTATGAACCGAGTCCTGGTCTCCGTTCCAACGATCTGGTGCAGAAACTGTCCGCACACCCATTGCCGCGCTATGTGTATTGTTCGCAGTGTACATACGTGCGTATAGACCCGTCGCTTCCCACAGATGGTGAGCGCTGTCCGGTCTGTCGAGCTCCCCTGCAATCCGCTCCTCTACTCGATCCTCCGGGTTTTGCACCTGAATCGGGGCGACCGGTAGGCGAGCGAGACCGGGATCAGGACTTGAGTTATGCAGATGAAGCCCGATTGCCACTCCCGATCGAGTCGGAGCAGTTAGTATGGCACGCGGGTCGCTGGTTGCATCTGCAGTACGCCTACGCCGAGAATCAGCAACTCATCGTTGTCAATAGCGGACCGAATGGTAAGGGGTTTGTGGTTTGCGAAGATTGCGGTGCAGCCTGGCCGACAGACAGCAAGCCGGACGGTGAGCATGACCGTCCTTACCTGACACTGCATGGACGTACCAGATGTCGTGGTTCGTTGCATCCTGAGCCAATCTATCTGGGCACAACGTTCCGTAGTACGGTGTTACTCCTGCGATGCTCCCTCATTGATCCGCTAGACCGGGATCCGCTTGCACCGTGGCTGCGCGATGCCCTGCGCACAACTGCGGAGTCCCTCGCGCTGGCTACGAGTCGGGTCCTCGACGTCGATCCTGTTGAGTTGAGTTCAGGCTACCGGCTTCTGCCAGGGAGTATTGACCAGGGGACGAGTCAAATCGACCTGTATCTTTTCGACACGGCTACGAATGGAGCTGGCTATGCTGCCGAAGCTGGCAGCGAGTTGGAGCAGATTTTTCAGGCGGCGCTGCAGTTGGTTGACGGATGCCCGAACCAGTGTGAACGTTCATGCACGCGCTGCCTGCGTCACTACGGTAATCGCTTCTGGCATAGCGCCCTGGATCGGCGCCTTGCCCTGCAGATGTTGCAGTACATCTTGTATGGTATAATTCCGCAGATTCATTCTGTTGACGAGCAGCGACACCTACTCAAGCCGCTCAAACGCTTTCTGGAATTGGAGGGGTGGAAAGTTGAGGGCGATCTTCCTGATATTCCGCTTGCAGTGCGAACAGAAGGGAAAATCATCGGTATTGGCGCCTACCCTGCTCTGCTGAATGCCAGATCGACATCCTTCAACCATCCTTTGCAAGGAAGCAGCATACTTCTGCAAGACTACATAGTCGTACGCGATTTGCCGACAGCATATGTTGAATTGAAACGGCTATTGCGCGTGTGAGCCGTGCCAAGCTTGAAAGTATCTGACAATGACGATTTCTTCTTCCAATCGTCTCCTCATTAGCCACATCACACTGCGAGGGGTAGAACTGGAACAACTTTATCGAAGGATCGAGAGCCAACCTGGTATTTATTTTAATGATCTGGTTTTTGCGCTTTCGCCCGATCCTTGTGATCATAGTCGGCTTGAATTGACGGAAACAGCCCTCTTTGAGGCGGTTAACTTTCTGATAGTCGCTGATATGATACGATCAGAAGGATCAACTCGTCGGCAGGCATGTTTTTACCCAAAACCGATGCTAAATGATATACCCTTCCCTCTTCTTCTTCTTTACCACATTCAAGCACATCCTGACAAACGACAACGAGCGCTGGCACTAGTCCAGCGCCATTTAGTCGCTGAAGATATCCTGAGTTCGAACACGAAAGATATACGCATAGAAATGGAGCGAAGTTCTCTAGGAAATCTTTTTGTCTGGACAAGTGAGAAAGTGATATTTTGGAGTCATTTATCTCACTATCTCGGTACAGTCCGACGACTTAATCACAAAAACGAGATATTGATCGTTCCTCAGATGTCTCTGCTTCTGAAAACACTTCATTGGACCAATAAAACGGAATTAGTAGATATATACCATCTCAGACAATCTCTAGATGCTATTGATCGTCTTTTTTTTGCCTGCTATACCGTCCACAACAGAGTCCACCAAGGAATAGTACAAGCGCTAGTAGCGCTCGAAAAAACGGGTTATGTACAGTTTTTTCACTATTCGGACTCTCAATCCTCGCTATTGCTAAATGAAAGGCGTATCAGTCACTTTAGGTTGAAGAAAGAGGATAGGTTACTTCTATGAGATACACGCATTTTTGGGATAGATATCGCGTATTGCAAGTTCTGACGACAGAAAGTCGTCAGAAGCGGCGAGAACTTTTTCTAAGCACGCATTTCCCATTCAAAAAAATATTTGTCGACTTTTATAAGGATTTGGGGATTTCTGGTGTATTCATACATGAAAAAGAGTTGATGGACATAATGCACTTCATTCCTCAAGTCGAAGGTAACCGTATCTTTTTCATTGTAGGAGAGTCTGGAAGTGGAAAGAGCGAGATATGTCAATGGATTGAGTACAATATCGATCCCGAACGATTCTTTCCTGTCCATATTCCGAAAAGTATGACGAACTCGATCCACTTTGCTATTCTGTTGAACCGGGTAGTAGAGTCGTGTTCCCTGAGACCTCTACGTAGGACGCCTATCGATGTTCTTACTCGTCACATAATAGCATCGGCAATAGTCTTACTTTATGAGACCAGAGGTTACGACTTCAGACCGTTCGAGAAATGGGTGAAGTTTGTAGAAAGTGATGAAATATACCATCTGATCACGATCTATCTTCGTGATATCCTTTCAAAAGATCACGCATCCCCTTTATTTCATGATGATGAGGTCATTTCGTTGCTCTCGAGATATGGACTCGATCCTTGTTCAAGTCTGGTCGAATTTCGTAAAATCTTTGAAAAAGCTATAGAGAAGTCACTTTGGTTAACTGACATTCGCCTGTTAGTCTCAGATATATCGTCTGTTGCCTCTCGCCAAGGGCGTCGATTATTGCTTCTATTTGACGATATAACTCAATCTCATCTTATGATTGAGGGTTTATTTGATTTTCTTTTCGATCTGACGTGTGGGAATATGAGTGTGGTTTTCGGTGTGACAAGTGGTTTTGAGAGAAATATACCTGCAAATTTGATGCAGATAGGTGATTTGACGAGTATTCGTCAGAGATTGCGCGGTCGATTTGTTCTTACCGACGAAGATGGGAGATCTTATGGGCTGGAGGACGACCTCGTCGGGTTTACACGTGCGTATCTCTCTGAAATTGGTATAGACCATTCTTTATTGATGAGAGAACCTTTTTATTCAGCATTCAGCAATGGATTATACCCATTTACCGAGACAGCGCTAAGGCGAGCGTTTTTTAGCTTGCGAGAAGACGGTGTTTCCAGGCAGACACCGCGACTCTTCCTCGAGCAGGTCATCGCTCCGGCGCTTCTCAGCGAAACGCCGCCCCCTGTCACATTTGATCAATCAATCTATCTGCACACGCCGCCATTACTGTTCCGTACCGATGAGATCCCGGATCCGACCCTGCGGAGCTTGATCCGTTGGTATGGGGAGATACACGATGATGCTATCACTCTTGACGTGAGAATTGCCGAGGCATGGGATATTCCATTGCCAGAACACGCCTGTCAAGAGTTTGTCTACCGGATCCCACGCCTGTATGTCAGCCCTGCTCCTGAAATAGCAGCACATAGCGACTGGCAACAGAAATTGATCGAACTTCAGACCTGGCTGGATAGGGGAGGGATGTACCCCAGTCGAGAGACCCTTAAGCGGGGGATTGAGCGCGTTATACTTGCTTTTGGAGATCCACGAGTGCTCGGCAATCCCGTGGCTACTGCTCCAGATAGAGCATACATCGCATATGCTCGTGGTGATGAACGTTTACCTATCTGTCTCGGTCGTGACAGTGGCGATCAACCTGCAACTCCAACATACATTAAGGTACAGGTTTCTGGCACTCTCGAAGAACGAGGTATCCTGGAGGAGCTCGCCTGGTTGGCAATGAGTGGAAAAACGTTGTCCCACGTATGCCAGAATCTCGCGCTTACGCTGGATTGGGCGCACCGTCACTGGCAGGCGTACCATCAAGAGATCCGCTCACTCCTTACGGATCACCTGAATGGCGTCACCATCGAGCAGTTAATATGGCTTTCATGGCGGATGCTGGGTGGATTATGCGGTTCTCTTTGGGAGGAACGTCCCTGGCTCAAGTCTTGCGGTGATAGTAATAAACCGTATGATCACATAACTCCATGGTCGTTTCAGCACCATACAACGTGCTACACGACTGGTGAAACGCTCATGCAACATTACGACATTTTGAGACGATTGTTCGTCGGTATGTTTACAATCCACACATCTTTGCTCGATGACGAGAGATGCAATGCAGCGAAACGAGATACCGCATCGATTAAGGTTCTCGAGCAGATTGCGCGTATCCACCTTAAGGATTCACGAAAACTGCCATATAAGATATATCCTACAGGAAATAGTCTTTTCGATATTCTCATGCCCATTCAGCGGTATACTGTTGCTCTAACGCAGCTCGATGTCCAGAATGCACTCTCTTCTGATTTATCCAATCTCAATCAAAAGAGAAATCATCTTATGGCTCAGTCTTCCTTTGATAATTCACTATTTTGTTGCTATCTTTCGGTTCTGCGACAGAGATGTGGATCGTTAAATCTAACCTGGCAAAAACACTGGGACTCAGCACTGGATACGTTGTCGTCAATAAAGAAAGAAGATTTTGATCGATTGCTTCATGATATTGAATTTGCGTTTACTCAGGCTTATGGACAGGAGATTGTGAAAGAATATGATATCTGGGAATATCAGAAATTTCGCCATCTTATAAAACCTATTATGCACCATCCATATTGGTCAGCAGTAGAGGTTTTACAATCCATCCAAAGAGATCTTCTGAAAAATGCACGTGCCATTTATCGCAGGAAAGGGAAAATGATAACCACAACACGTGACTATCGACAATTAGCAGGATGTATTCGTGATGTCTGGAGAGAAATTTTCGATGGTTGAACAATCTTTGATCACAACCCTTGCAGAGACACTTTCCATCCTTGACAATCTCGAGATGCAAGATGCACAGGCAGTATCATTTGAGCGTTCTCAGCAACGGATTGCCGTTCTGTTACCATCCATTCAGCGATTGCATCAGTCCTTACGTCGCCTGAGAGCAGCCGCTCTCTTGCTTCAGGTCGCAGCACCAGGGCACTACATGGTTCATCACTGGGATCGAACCCGTAGCGATCTGCGCGCTCGTATGACTCCCGATTTTCGCGCGCCTGCTCAAGCGATCATTGAGGGTCATCTTGACCTTCTACGACTGCTCGAGTATACTGCGTCCTCGAGCGAGATTGCGCGAGAGCGTGGATCTCAGATTGTTGAGTGCCTTGGTCAGTTGTTGCAAAATGGGATCTTACCTCACAGTGCACAGTGGGACTGTTCTCCAGAAACCAGCAAGTCACGCATCGAGGAGTCACTCGCTCTTCTTGCCGGAGAGGCTACGTTTGATAATGCGCAGAAGATCTGGTGCTCTCTGCGTAGAGGTTTGTGACATGACTTTTTGGTCTCAGGTTACACGAGAGGGTATTGCATTAATCTCGCGATAGAGATGATAACAATTGTGAATGGCTCGCAGACGAATAAAAGATTTTCCGACCGGCTGCAACAGGCGCAAGCTGTCTTCTTGGCATACCGGACAATCGCATGGCAGTGGTTCGTTCAGTATATCCGCAAAACTGTAACTTCGCTGCCATTCCTTAAAATGTGGGCTCGGAATTTTGTATCTTCGAAAAGGGTTACTGTAGAAAAGTCCGCCACGGTACGCTTCGTGTGCTGGCGCACTCGAATCAGCGGAAGCGATGCCAAGATGTGCGAGTTTGGTGAGAACAGCGATTGAACTAATGCCAAAAATATGCAAGTTGGAACCGACTGCCTCAAGGGCAGATTCAACTCGTCGGTAGAGCTCATCACGATTTTTTGTAACCACACTGGCAAGAGATCCGAGGGCAAAATCTGTATATCCCATATCAGCAAGCGTACGTGCGACATTATACGTTGTTTGCACATCATAACCCTGAATGACGCCTATGATTCGTATAGAATCTGGGAGCGGGTTATTGCGAATATATTCGATAAGCCACCGGGCATGCTGGATATTACGTACCATAAAGTGTTCTAGCTCTGCTACGTTCCTTGTGCGAAACATGGGAACGTCGAGATGACAAATAGACACAGGAATGGTCAAAAGCTCTATCATCTCGCGTTGTCGCTCTAGAGCGCTTACAGGTGTCAACCATGATGCTTTCTGAGTGGATTGATAAGCGCCGCTATCAATGATGAGTCGGTTCGGGAGATGTGTCCAGTGACATACTTTCCAGGAACGACTTACATTTGGAGGACTGATCAATACGTTGATATCTGGTAAATACTGCTGGTAAATCGGATCGCTGTTTGTCCATGCAACATAGTACCTCATAGATCTCGCTTCTTTCCAGGTATATCGGATATACGATGATCATGTACTTTATTCCCGATTGGGACGATAGAGTTGATCCCGGCTTTGACTTTATTAACGAGATTTACACTCCAGGACGGAAACCGCATTTTAGTGATGTCTATGCGCACCAAATCTATGAAGAACCTCCCTATGATGGTGTTTTGGTATCTCGTGCGGTGATCGACAAATCACCAGTAAAATACGAGGATATTCTCAATTCTGGATCGATTAAACACCATCTTCGTCTTTCTGGCAAGAAATTCTATCCTGTTCTTGGGGATTGTGGGGCATTTTCGTATTGGAAACAAGAAAATCCTCCCTATAAAAGTGAAGAAATGTTGGATTATTATCAGATGTTGGGTTTTGATTACGGGGTTTCGATAGATCATCTTATATTCGCAGAATTGGAAAAAGAAAGGGAAAGACGCTGGGAGATAACATTGAAGAACGCTGAGGATTTTCTTAGGCTTCATCGTTCGGGAAAATACACTTTTACGCCAATAGGCGTTGTTCAGGGTTGGAGTCCGGAGTCATATCGTCGTGGTGCACGAGAACTTATTAAGATAGGTTATGACTATATTGCTATTGGAGGTCTTGTACGAAGCACAACAAAGGACATTATCGATATTCTGAAGTCAGTTCAAGAAGAGCTTCGCTCGGATACTCGAGTTCACTTATTTGGTGTTAATAGACCTAAGTATATCGGTCTTTTCATGAGTTTAGGGGTAACAAGTTTTGACAGCGCCTCACCTCTACGAAGAGCATGGATAGATGGAGAGAAAAACTACTTTCTCGGTGAAGATGCATACTCGGCTATTAGAGTTCCCTACTCGATTTATATTGCTCGAAAGTTTCAATATGACGAAGTTAAGGTTCAGATTTATGAGAGAGATGCATTAAGGTCACTTCGGGAGTACGATAAAGGCTTAATAACAATAGAACAGGTTTTTGGTTTCATAATGACATATTTAGAGTTATCTGGTGGAATAAGTGATAGAACAAAGAAAGAGTACTGGCGGACATTGGAGGAACGCCCTTGGAAACGTTGTAACTGTGTTATATGTCGTGAGATTGGAATTGAGGTAATCATTTTTCGCGGAAATAATAGAAATCGTCGTAGAGGATTTCATAATACCTGGCAACTCTATCAGTTTATCAGGAAGTTTCGTGATGGTCAATACCCGTTTTCTTCTTTAGAGTTCGACTTTGTTTAAAATCGATGCACTTCAATCCCTAGTGTTTTTAAAACCCTTCGTGCGGCGCTTGCGTCAAATTTACTCGTCGGAATTCCAGTAATCAAGCTGATCAACCATTTCGGTGATACCTTTTCATCTCCTATTGATACGTACCATTGTCGGGATCGCTTTGCGATAGAAGGACTGCTTTGAAGGGCTTCTCTCGCAAGTTCAAGAATTTCCTCCCTTTTCATGGTGATACAATGACCTGCGATTTTTGCCTTTCCTTTCACATTAGAAAGATGAGGACTCTCCACCGAAAGACGGTGCGATTCTGGTTCATCTTCACGCTCTTCTAACCAGTTACGTAAATGCTTAAGTTTCTTGCCCATTGTTCCATCAAGAATGGTTACCTTTACACCAACTGGAACGAGAAGATCCCATCCTTGTAATGCTTTCATATAGTTTTTACTAAGTGAGAGACAGATAGATGTATATCTTGATCCTTGATCAGAATTCCACTGTACAACCTCTTTAATTTTGTCAAGAACCTGTTCTCGCAATTCTCCCAACCGATTTTTGGTTATTGCCTGATCATATAAAGGAATAGGTTCTTCTATTGGTATAAGACCAAAAACTGCAGAAATCGCGAAAACCTTCACTTCTTTTGCCATATCTGGTTTTGTTCTGATAAATTTGCGCAAAACCCGCCATAAAGGTCCGTCATATCGATATACTGCAGGAATAAGTTGTTCTCCCCCTCTTTTGCGTGAAGAGCACATCAAAATGAGCAGTCTCATGGATCTATGAGTTCCTCTAGTGAACTGGACGCACCTTACAACGGGCAATCCAGATATCTTGGATTTCTTGTGTGTATCGCTCCAACACTTCTTGGGCAAAAGAAAGAGGATCGATCTCAAGTTCTTCTAAACCAATTGTCGGTACTGGAGTGTCTTCTGTCTTGATATTGAACCTGGCGTGAATAAGTGTGGAATTCACACTTGCGGTGGCAATGGAAACTGATAATTTCTTAAGATTATTTTCTTGAATTACGTGCAGATCATCTCCTTTTCGTGTAATTTTACCTTTTATTCGATTTTCAATGACTTCTTTTGCGATCACTATCAGTAAACGTTGAAGATATACAGTCTTTTCCAAATCTCTAGAGAAAAACTCTGCGATAAAATGAACCATAAGTGGACTAAAAATTGCTGATCCGCGCTTAATATCCCTCGATATCTACCATTTTATTTAGATCAACACAACAAGATCCTGTAAAGGCGACGATCGCATCTCCAATAATATCAAACTGATTATAGATCCAGTGAGGTGTAAGCTGGCTTCCATCATATAATATTTGGCGATCAGTTACAATGAACGTCTTCATATTTAGGAAAACTTGCGAGCTTTTGTGTTGTGACTAACGGTTGTTCGCCATACTGCTATGATAACCACGGCTAGCAATGTCATCCAGGTTTTACCAACAATCTGACCAGCGATGAATTCCAGAGATCCGAACGCTAACCACAAAAATAAAGCGCTGTCAAGAGTAACTCCGACAGTATTACTGCTTATGACTGCGGCGAACCAGGATTTGTGACGAAGCGGTGCATAGACAGCAAAATCTGCCAATTCACTCATTAAGAATGCTAAACCGCTTGCTATTGCAAGTTGAGGGCTTAAAAGAGCGGATATAAGTGCACCTGCGACAATAGCGCCGACCGTCCATCGTCGCCCGAGCGTTTCTTGAACTGCATCACGTAATGAGAAGGTTAGTCCCGCAAAATATACGCCAGCAGGCGCCATCAGACCGAAACCTACTGGAACGATCCCAAATAACGTAATAGCCATGTTTGCAGCGAAGATGGTCAGGACATACCCGCCTAACGCGATGGCAGCTAGTGTTCGCAGCTTCATAGATGCTACCTTGATTGCTAGTTCATGTTCGTACAGATGAGTGCAATGAGCGCTGCGTGCACCTTCAGTTCAAACCCGGCATTGGTACGTGCGTCAAGCCGCTCAATGCCCATCTTCTCCAGTTGACTGTTGACCGTCTCAATCGTATGACGATACGCGCGCACTTCGATGGCGTCCATACACCAGGCGTGCGGACGCATGGTCGTCCGGCGCACCGGGACCAGGCGCACCCCCGTCTCCGCCAGGATGCTGGCCTCATCAGCGGCGCTATTGGAGGCTGTATCGCCCAACAGCCGCGCCCCGGCGGGCAGGCCATACGCCAGTTCATGCACGGGCGTCAGGTCATGCACCCCTGCGGGCAGCATCTGAACGCGTACGGGCACGCCATCCGGGCGGCAGACCAGATGCACACGCCATCC